>Ga0310696_10004814_pt1 | contig 16460 bp, 15 predicted proteins | sample AusTroGonzalo_MG_4_FD_203885 | JGI IMG/M metagenome (GOLD analysis project Ga0310696, IMG submission 203885) | Bovine rumen microbial communities from tropical cattle in Woodstock, Queensland, Australia - Gonzalo_02 (v2) (version 2) | ecosystem: Host-associated > Mammals > Digestive system >...
GCACAGCCAATGTCATCGGTAAGGTAGCAGGTGGTATCTGCGACGACATGCTCACTACGACGATTATGGCCACGAAGGCCCCTGTGCTCTTCTCTCCCGCCATGAACACGGGCATGTGGGAGAACCCCATCCTGCAAGATAACATCCAGAAACTGAAACACTACGGATACCATATTATAGAACCCGTTGAGGGTCGTCTGGCCTGTGGCGACATCGGCAGCGGCAAAATGCCTTCTGAGGAGGTGCTCCTTGAGCATATCCTCCTCCATCTGGCCAAGGATAAGGATCTGAAGGGCAGGAAGATTCTCGTCACCGCTGGACCTACGCAGGAGGCCATCGATCCTGTGCGCTTTATCACCAACCACTCCTCTGGCAAGATGGGCTACGCGATTGCGAAGATGGCCGTGCTCCGTGGCGCAGAGGTCACACTGGTGTCTGGACCCGTCAGTCTCCAGTCCTTTGCGGGCATTGAGTTCGTACCCGTCGTCAGTGCCGCTGATATGTTTGAGGCTGTCACTTCCCGGAGTGCCCAACACGATATCATTATCATGTGCAGTGCCGTGGCTGACTATACGCCAGCCAACTACGCGAACCACAAAGTGAAGAAACAGGACGGAGACCTCTCCATCGCCCTCAAGCGCACCAACGATATCTTAGGCTGGCTGGGTGAGCATAAGAAGGAAGGACAGATCCTCGTTGGATTCTCGATGGAAACGGAGAATCTGATTGAGAACTCCCGCGAGAAACTGGCAAAGAAACAGGCCGATCTCATCTGTGCCAACTCTATTTCTGGCAATCAGACGGGCTTTGCCGTAGATACGAATCAGGTGACACTCATCACACAGGCAGGTGTCGTTAATCTGCCTTTATGCTCAAAGGAAGAGACGGCCAATCTGATTCTCGACCACATCAACAGTCTCTAAGATGCACATCCTGACTGACATCGGCAATTCCACCATCGTCACGGCTATCGCCGAAAATGACGGTCAAATCACCAATACCTGGCGCTTCAAGACAAGGAAGGAAGAGACCTTCAGTTTCTTCCGCTATGAACTGAAGCAGGGTCTGAGGAAATACGGTCTGGAGCCAAAAGATATCGAGACCGTCACTATCTCGTCCGTCGTTCCTGAGGTAAACGATGATATTGTTCTTGCCATTACGGATCTGACAGGTATCACACCCCATTTCTTCGGCCTTGAAGATGCCCAGCGGTTTCTCACCATCGATATCGAGTCACCGTCGCAGTTGGGCAAAGACCGTCTCGCTGATGCCGTAGGTGCTGTGACCTGTTACGGGACCCCTGCCATCGTCATCGACTTCGGTACTGCCACGACCATTGGGGTTATCGATGAAACGGCTCATTATCTGGGTGGCTTAATCATCCCTGGCGTGAAGACTTCCCTGAACGCGCTCAGCCAGCGCGCCTCACAGTTGCCTGCCATCACCATCGAGAAACCAAAGCATCTGATAGGGCGTAACACCTTAGAGTGTATGCAGAGCGGTATCCTCAATGGTACTGCAGCCATGATCGATGGTCTGATCGACAAACTCTTGCCCACCTTCGCCCAATCTGCTCATCTCATCGCCACTGGTGGCATGGCGAAGAGCATCATTCCCTTCTGTCAGCACCAGATTACGAAAGATGACTATCTGTTGTTCAAAGGACTGTTTAACGCGACACATTAAGACATGCGCATTGTATTCATCGGCTCTGGCAATCTTGCCACGCATCTCTCCCTTGCCTTGAAGGCTGTAGGCGAGGATATCACACAGGTGTTTAGCCGTACGGAGGAGCATGCCAAGGAACTGGCAGAGAAGCTGGGATGTAGCTACACGTTCCGCATCGATGAAATCGAGAAAAACGCTGATATCTATATCTTTTCCGTCAAGGACGATGCCATCAATGGGATAGCCGCAGCTGTCTGCAAGAACGCCTCTGATGCCGTTTTCATCCATACGGCAGGTAGTGTACCCATGGATGTTTTCAAGGGCCATGCCCAGCATTATGGCGTACTCTATCCCATGCAGACCTTCTCAAAAGCGCGTCGCGTTGATTTCCGTCCTATACCTTGTTTTATAGAAGGCTCTGATGAAAAGACCCTCGACCAGATACGTCACTTAGCCGAAAGCATATCCGACCAAGTGGTGCTGGCCAACTCTGAGAAACGACGCAAGCTCCACCTCGCCGCCGTGCTGGCCTGCAACCTCACCAACCACTGTTACCGTCTCGCCGAACGCGTGCTTATAGAGGAACAAATCGACTTCCGTCTCTACCTGCCGCTCATCGATGAAACCGCGAAAAAAGTCTCAGAAATGTCACCCCGCGATGCCCAGACGGGTCCGATGGTACGCTACGACGTCAACGTCATGAACCGCCAAATAGAACTCCTCCCTGACGAGCGTACCCGTCAGATCTACCGTCTCATGGCCGAGAGCATTCACGAGGATTCATGCCAGTAGGTGATACATCCCACCAGCCAATGGTTTCACCACACCCTTCATCTCCAGTTGGAATAGGAGGGCTGTGAGCTGACCGATAGGGATGCTCGTCTTCACACTGAGAATATTGAGTTGAAGATCATTGGTCTGTTGGAGAAGACCAACAATCTTCTGTTCTTCTGGAGTGAGGGTGGGGAAGAGATTTCGCTCGATTCCATCGGCATTGGTCTGTTTCCTAAGCGTTTCATCCTGCCATCCCATCGCCTTGACAAAGTCATTTGCATTGGAGATCAGTCCAGCCCCGTTATCTCTGATCAGGTTATTACAACCTTGCGAGAATTCAGCATAGATACTGCCAGGGAAGGCAAAGACACTGCGATCGTAGCTCTGGGCGATTTCTGCTGTAATAAGTCCACCGCCCTTGGCTGCACTTTCAATGATGACGGTACAGTCTGCCATTCCCGCTACAATACGGTTCCGTCGCACGAAATTGGGTTTGTCGGCATTCGTCTGTGTCATAAACTCCGTCAGCAGACCGCCACGTCTCAACATTTCAGTAGCCGTTTCCTTATGACGATAGGGATAGATCTGATCCAGACCATGCGCCAACACACCCACCGTCTCATAACCATTCTCCAAGGCATGCCGATGGGCATTGATATCCACACCATAGGCCAGACCGCTGACGATCAGCACTTGTGGACAATGCTGGCGCAAATCGGCGATGAAATGGCGAATCAGATCCTGTCCGTACTGAGTGCATCGCCTCGTGCCTACGATACTGACAATCTTCGCCTGATTTAAGTCGCAATTGCCTGTAAAGTATAAAATGAGGGGAGCGTCAGGACATTCCAATAGCCGTTGCGGATAATCATCGTCCATCAGAGTTAGGGCCCGGATACTATGCTCCTGCATGTATTTTAACTCATAATCAGCCCGTTTCATCGGCTCATCCCAGTCTTTCAGAGCCTCCTTCAGATGCGGTGAACATTCCTTCAAGATATCTCCGATATCATTCCTGTATTCATAAAGCAATTGTGCACTGCCCACTGCCTTATACAGCTCCAGGGCTTGTTGGTAGTTAAAATTCGTCAGGCGCGTCAACGCCATCGTGTAGAAAATCTCTGTATTCATAGTCTATTTACGTTTAAGATATTCATAGCCAAAGCGACAGCGGAGACAGTCCTTCTTGTCGCAGTATTCTTTCTTGAGTTGGATGAGCGCCTGAGAGTCACCCGCCGTTTCAACGGGGAGCCCCACTTGCTGCCACATTCGGATGATATGGTTATTTTCTGCTTTCAACTGTTCTAAGAAGTCGAAGGCACGGTCGCAGAGCACTTCTTTCCCCTGATGCCGTCCATAGGCGAAGAGCATAGGGATGGCCGTGTTGATCATCAGGAGGTTCAGTGAACCATAGGTCAGGTGTTTCTCCGTCTTTGAACTCGTGGATCCGAAGGTATAGTGTGTCTCCCAATAGGGTGTGACATGCGAGTTGAAGAGTTTTTTCAGTTCCTCAATGGTATCGCACTCCACCAACTGACTCAGACTGGCTTTCTGCTGATAATAAAGGTTAGCGAGTTGTGCGATGCGGATATGAGGGAAGTTCTGTGGACGCAGCCGAAGGAACCGCCACAGGTGAAAATCAATTGGTTTCATCGAGAACTTGTGCGCCAGATAGAGGTATTCGTTACGCAGTTTGGCGAAATACCCCTCGTTGAGTGCATCCTTTTGGTAGTATTCTGGCACGGCCTCCAGTTCCAACAGTCCAGCCTGTCCCATAAAGAAAGCCTCTATCTGGAAGAGGTCGTCGCGATGATGGGCGACGGCACTCAAGGGGATGTCCTCTGCCCATTGCTCAAAGACATCACCGTTGATGCCGAAACCATAGTTACGGGCGAGGGTCACAAAATAGGCATCTTCCCATGAGCCGTTGCAGCGTTCCACCCGCTGACGGATGGCATCTGTCTTCTGCTCCAGCCGCTCCGTCTGCAAGGCTGCCATCCAGGCGTGCACCATCAGGCGCGTCAGTTCTGGAATCACCTTGTAACAGGGTGGGTAGTTGTCTGTCTTCAGTAGCTCGTCATAGTGCTCACGGACATGGTCGGGCACGTCGAGCTGCATCTGTTTAATAAACTCGCCGTTGGTGTTCATCACCTCGGCATCGAGCACACCAGCCACATGGAGGATGACGTTGTCATAGCGCTGATCTTTGTCGTGACCGTGCAAATACCAGTCGCTCGACTTGTCGTGGATTTCCACATTGCCCACCCACAACGTACGACCTATCCTCACTTTCGCATTAAAGAAGTCGGGGCCTGCATCGCGGTTGTGCAGTCCGGGGTCAATCACTTCGACGGGATCACCGTCGCTCGTCTTCAGTTCCCGCAAAGGGAACAACTTGTGCTTAAACACATAGTGCAGTAATTGTTCCATAGTGTCAAATTTAAGCGTTATTACTCGGTGCAAAGATACGTCTTTTTCCGAAAACTGCCAAATAATTCAGGAAAAAATTGTAATTTTGCAGCCGAAATGAAAATAGGCAACGTAGAATTCGGCGAGCGCCCAGTGTTCCTGGCTCCCATGGAGGACGTGACAGACATCGGCTTCCGACTGCTGTGCAAGCGGTTCGGAGCGGCGATGGTCTATACGGAGTTCGTGAGTGCCGAAGCCCTGATCCGCGACGTGAAATCCACCATCTCCAAGTTGACCATCAGCGATGTGGAGCGTCCTGTAGGCATCCAGATCTACGGGCGCGATGTGGAGGCGATGGTGGAGGCCGCGAAGATCGTGGAACAGGCAGGGCCTGACGTGATTGACCTGAACTTCGGCTGTCCTGTGAAGAAGGTCGCAGGCAAGGGTGCTGGCGCGGGCATGCTGCAGAACATCCCCAAGATGCTCGAGATTACGCAGAAGGTGGTGGAGGCTGTCAAGTTGCCCGTCACCGTGAAGACCCGTCTGGGCTGGAACTGCGAACAACTGATTATTACGGAGTTGGCCGAACAACTGCAGGATTGTGGCATCCAGGCCCTGACGATTCATGGCCGCACCCGCTCACAGATGTACACAGGCACTGCCGACTGGACGCTTATTGGCGAGGTGAAACGCAACCCGCGCGTACATATTCCTATTATAGGTAATGGCGATATCCACTCACTCGACGAGGCCGACAAGGCTTTCGACACCTATGGTGTGGATGCTGTGATGATCGGTCGTGCCACCTTCGGCTGTCCTTGGATATTCAGTCGCGAAAACCTCGATTTCAACGAGAAGATGGACATCCTCGAAGAGCTGCTACGTATCAACGTGGAGCGTATCGACGAGAAGCGGGGCATCCTCCACACCCGTCGTCACCTTGCTGCCACACCCATCTTCAAGGGTATTCCCGACTTCCGTCAGACGCGCATCGCCATGCTCCGTGCAGAGACGATGTCCGACCTCCTCGCCATCCTCGAAGACATCCGTAAACGCTTAGGATCCTAACTTTTTATCCATTATTATTTCCATAAATGAAAAAAAAAGATTACTTTTGCAGCGCGAAACAGATACTTTCTATACAACCCTAATGAAGAAGACCCTTTCAGTTTATGGTATTGCATATGTAGCACTACTGATGTTTGTGCTTGGATTGCTTTATGTCTATCCGAAACTGGAGCTTCATCTGTTGTTGAATTCTTATCACACAGGTATTGAGGATACCTTCTTCAAGTATTACTCCCAGTTGGCGGAGTGGCCACTGTATATCCTGGCCCTGCTTCCTCTCTTCTGGAAAAAGATAGGGATGACGATCCTCTTTGCCTTGAGCGAACTGTCGGGAGGTGCGATACTGCAAATATTGAAACACACGTTCAGTTTTGAACGCCCAGTCAGTGCGTTCGAGAATTATCAGGATATGGTGTTGCCTCTGGTGCAAGGCGTGGATATGCATCATAGTAACTCTTTCCCATCCGGACACGCCTCTACATTCTTTGTCTTCTTTACCTGTTGTGCGCTGATTCTGGCATATCATTATCAGCTAAAAACCAAACGGCATAATCATAGGAGGTGGTTCATGATCAATTCGTCGATGTTGGTACTGTTGGTTCTTGCAGCCTTGGGCGCCTACTCGCGTATCTACCTTTCGCAACATTTCCTGTCAGATGTATGTGTGGGTAGCATCATTGGATTCACGATGCCGTGTCTGGTTTTCTACTTTGGCAAGGACAAGCTTCTGAAACTCGAAAAAGAATACACTAAGACAAATGATTAAGATATTCCACAGGCCCATTTCGCTTCTTTCCTTTTCATGTATCGTCAGCATTGGGACTTTGTTGTTATACAATATACCTTTCTTTAATTTTGTAGCCAACAATACTAATGAAAGCGTAGGTGGACGAATCTTCCTGTTAGCCTCACTGGTTGTAATCATGCTGGTGTTCAACTTCATGATGACTTATCTCGTGATGTTCCTTATGAGGATGGTTGGCAGGATTCTGCTGGCCGTCTTTTCCATCATTAATGCCACGGCTGTGTATTTCATCATGACCTACAGCGTGATGATCAATGCAACGACCATCGAGAATGTCTTCAATACCAGATATTCAGAAGCTTCAGGATTCTTCAGTTGGTCGCTGTGGCTTTTTATCATTGTTCTTGGTGTCCTCCCGGCCTTGTGGTGCCTGCTGCAGCCAATAGTCTTCGGTAAAGCGAAAAAACTGGGCATCTATTGTGGTGGTTCATTGGCTATTGTCCTCGTTGTTGCATTGATGAATTTCAGTCAGACGTTGTGGATCAGTGAGCACGATACAGAACTGGGCGGACTGCTGCAGCCATGGTCGTATATCGTGAATACGGGCCGCATTATCAGTTTTAGTCAGGACGAACAAGCTGAGGAGATCAAGCTGCCTGATGGTAAGATTACGGACCACGAGAAGGCTGTCGTGGTGCTCGTCATCGGCGAGTCGGCCAGAAAGGCCAACTTCCAGCTCTATGGCTATCATCGCAATAACAACCCTCTACTATCTAAGCAGGAACGGTTGAAGGTGTATCAGGCAACGTCGTGTGCCACCTACACTACGGCTGGTACCAAGGCTATTCTTGAGCCGAAGAATAGTGACGACTTGTATGAGCTGCTGCCTAACTATGCCTTCAGGACAGGCGTTGACGTGTCGTGGCGCACCTCCAACTGGGGAGAGCCGCCTATCCATATCGACGAATACCTCACAGACGATGTGATTGCTGAACAATATCCTGATGAGAAGCCAGGCTATGACGGTATGCTTCTGAAAGGACTTCGTGAACGTATCGAATCAAGCCAGAAGGATAAGGTGCTGATCGTGCTGCATACCAGTACCAGTCACGGCCCGAACTATGCCAGTAAGTATCCTAAGGAGTTTGAGGTCTATAAGCCTGTGGCGAAGAATGTAGAAGAGGGTGAGAAGAATGTCGATCTGCTGATTAATGCTTACGACAACACCATACGTTATACTGACTTCCTTTTGGACAGTCTCATTAACACCTTGCGCTCGATGACAGACTGGCATAGCGCCATGATCTTTATTTCTGACCATGGTGAGTCGCTTGGTGAGAACAAGATGTTCATGCACGGACTCCCCATGAAACTGGCGCCTAAGGTGCAGTATGAAATACCATTCTTTGTATGGACTTCAGAGCATTTTAGAGACTACAAGACAGAGGGCGAATTGCCAGCGGTTCTCGAACAGCATTATATCTTCCATTCTGTGCTCAACCTGCTGTCTATAGATTCACCAGCTTACAACAAAGACTACGACATCTTTCAAGTAAAAGAATAGACTTTGCGCTATCCTTTTAATTCTTGGCAAAGCCGAGCGTGAGGATACTCAATTTCACATGGCCTGCTTTGAGGAGTTCCTTGGCGCAGGCGATGATGGTGGCTCCTGTCGTGACAACATCATCGATCAGAAGCAGATGACGGCCTTGGATGGCGGCAGGGTCGATGAGTTCGAAAACTTGTTCCACGTTCTCGTTACGCTCCCAACGGCCCTTGTTGGTCTGACTGCCTTTATAGGTGGAACGACGTACCACCTTATTATATATAGGCAGCCCAGTGATCTCATACACCCCTTGGGCAATTTCCTGACTCTGGTTGTAGCCTCGCTGTCGTTGGCGCTTCTTGGCCAATGGCACTGGTACAATTCCATCGATTCCATCGAAGAATCCAGAGGGCTGTATCTCTTTGGTGAACATCCTACCAACTGTTATCCCAATCTCGGGGTGGTTCTGGTATTTCAGTTCGTAAATGAGACTGACAGTCTCGGCATGGGATTCATAATAGAAAAAAGCGGTGGCGCGTTCAATGGGGATCTGCCCCCAGAAAAGTTTGGCCATCTCGTTCTCATAGGGATTCTGATGAAAGTCCGTCCGTGGTAGATGGAAGTTGCAACGGGCACAGATACCTTCCTCGGTCACAGACAGACGATGACCGCAGACGACACAGCATCTGGGAGAGATGAGGTCGAGAAGTCTGTGCCAGAAACTAATCGGTTTCATCGGCGAAATCCATAGCGTCATCCACGTCAAGACATTGACGGATAATATCAAAGGTGAAACCACGACTGAGGGCAAAGCGAACGAGTTTCTGATTCAGTTCGTAGTCGCTATCGGCTTTGATACTGCTACGCTTCTGTTTCAGTAGAGGACGGAGCACGTCAAGATATTCTTTTTCGTCGATTTCATCGAGTACGCACTGTTGGATATCATCGTTGATGCGTTTCTGCCATAGCGCCTGCTGCACCTTACGACGGCCCCATTTGTTGTAACGGATCTTATCCTTGACAAAGGCACGGGCATAACGCTCATCGTCGATGTAACGCTCCTTAACGAGACGATCGATAATGCGGTTTTGAACGGTTTCATCGATGTTCCATCGCTTCATTTTGTCGCGCATCTCCTGTTGGCAATGCTCTGCCTGAGCACTGAGGGCTGCCAGTCGCAAATAGGCTTCCTGTTCTGAGATTTCTTTCATAGTGATTCTATTTGGGGTTTAACTGCTTTCATCATACGTCGCTTGCCAAACTGATCAAGGCGGATCTCTATATCTTGGAATCCAAGGTGGGTGAGATAGTCGCTGACGGTATCAGCCGTCAGGGGATTGAGTTCGAAGAAAAGGTGTCCGTCGGGCTTGAGTGTCTGGATGGCATAGTCGCCAATACGCTTATAAAACAGGGCTGAATCTTCTTCTGGGCCGAAAAGGGCTTCGCGAGGTTCGTAATCAAGCACGTTTTTCGCCATTTCATCGCGCTCTTCAGAAGAGATATAAGGCGGATTGCTGACAATGACATCCCATCGTCTTGTGTCTGTTGGGGGAATCAGAGCATCTTGGTGCTCAAAGGTCACATCAGCCCCGAGGGATTCGGCATTCTGTCGCGCGATCCGCAGGGCTATGTCGGAAATGTCCCAGGCCGTCACCTTCGTCTCTGGTATATCAAGTGCCAGCGTAATGGCTATACATCCGCTACCCGTACCGATATCCAACACCTCACATGGGGACAGGCACGCTGTGAGGCCGTCAGACCTCACAGCGTGCCTGTCCCCATGTGAGGTAATCCAGCGACAAAGTTCGGCGGTCTCAGGACGGGGGTTGAGCACACCCGATTCTACATGGAACGGTCGTCCGCAGAAGTCTGCTACACCAAGGACATACTGAACGGGTTCCCCTTTCTCGAGCCTTTGCGCGATTTTTTCGAGTTCTGTTTGGTCGTTTGCGGATAATTCTGTAACTTTGCCGCAAAGAATATCTGCCCACGACAAACCGTAACGTACGTCAAGCACCAAGCGGACAATGGCTTTTGCCTCGTCTGCCTCGTAAAGGTTGGTCAGTCTGTGCCAGAGTGTTTCGTATGTCATAGCGCCTGCAAAGATAAGAAAAAGTAAAAAGGTAAAAAAGTAAAAAGGTAAAAAAGTGATGACAGAGGATGAAAAATACATGCGGAGGTGTATTCAGTTGGCCAAGAACGGTCAGCAGAATGCGAAACCTAACCCCATGGTGGGAGCAGTAATCGTATATCAAGGCCGTATCATCGGAGAGGGTTATCATGTTCGCTGTGGTGAGGGTCATGCCGAGGTGAATGCCTTCGCTTCAGTACGTCGGGAGGACGAGCCGCTGCTGAAAGAGGCCACGATCTACGTCAGTCTGGAACCCTGTTCGCACTACGGCAAGACACCGCCCTGCGCTGATCTGATTATTAAGAAAGGTGTGCGACGGGTGGTTGTGGGCTGTATTGATGAGTTCGCTGAAGTGCAGGGTCGTGGCATCCGCAAACTTCGTGAAGCAGGCATCGACGTGGAGGTCGGGGTGCTCGAAGCAGAATGTCAGGCACTAAACCGACGTTTTCTCACATTCCATCGGGAAAACAGACCCTATATCATCCTCAAATGGGCTCAGACGGCCAATGGTTTTATCGACGACCACTACCAGCCAACCAAGATCTCATCAGACTTTACGAAGATGCTCTCACACAAGCTCCGTGCCGAAGAGGATGCGATATTGGTAGGACGTGTCACCGAGGAGCGCGACCATCCGCAACTGACGGTTCGTGAGTGGAACGGTCCTGACCCCAAACGTCTGGTTATCGACCATGCCCACCCCCTGAACCTGGAGAGTCTGCATGCCCATCATATCCAGTCGTTGATTGTCGAAGGCGGAGCCACGACGCTTCGCTCTTTCCTGATGCAAAACTTATGGGATGAAATCCGTGTAGAGACCAATTTGGCGCTCACTGTCAGCGATGGTACTCGTGCGCCACAGATTCCCGCGAATGTAAGGGTTTTAGGGAAACAACAGTTTGGTGATAACGTGATTGTGACTTATCACCGTTCTTAAGATTATTTATTTCCTTCCGAAGTCGGCAGGCACCTCACCCCATTTCTGAGTCTCCCATTTGATGATGGGATTGCGGAAGTTATGTGTTTGGAGCCAGTTTTCAGCCCTGGTGATAATCTGAAAGAGCTGCTCCGTTTGGGGTGTACGCTCCAGTTTGGTCTTGCACTTCCGTTTGGTGACCCAAAGAATGGCGTTGTAGCTGTCGGAATAGATGGTCTTGTCTGGCAGTCCCTGTTGCCAGCAAAGCGCCAAGGCATGAACGATAGCTAAGAATTCACCGATATTATTAGTGCCATGAACGGGACCGTAGTGGAATACGCGATAGCCCGTCTGCAAGTCTATCGCCTGATATTCCATGGGGCCAGGATTCCCAGAGCATGCTGCATCCACCGCCCAAGCGTCTGCCCGCACTTCCATCGGAAGCGGAAGCACGGTATCATGACGATCAGAGGGAGGATTAACGAGTTTCGGCATCGGCTTCTTACATTCTCTCAGGGACTTCGATACCCAACAATCCCATACCGCTCTTGATAATCTTGGCGACATTCTTGGCGAGCACGAGGCGTACGGCCTTCTTTTGCTCATCAGACTCGTTCAGGATGGAATAGTCATGGTAGAACTGATTGAATACCTTTGTCAGTTCGTAGCAGTAGTTGGCGATACCACTGGGTGAATAGTCCTTACCAGCCTGCTCGACGGCAGCACCAAACTCGTTCATCTTCTGGATCAGTTCAACTTCTTTCTCATTAAGTCCGATGGTAGAGACGATAGGTGTCAGTCCTTCGGCCTCAGCCTTGCGGAGGATCGAACGGATACGGGCATAGGTATATTGGATGAAGGGGCCTGTATTACCGTTGAAATCGATACTTTCCTCAGGATTGAAGAGCATGTTCTTACGGGCATCAACTTTCAGAATGAAGTACTTGAGGGCTCCCATACCCACGATACGGGCGATCTCGTTACGCTCTTCCTCGCTCATGTCATCGAATTTCCCCAGTTCCATCGAGGTTTTCAGGGCATCCTCCACCATCAGTTGCATCAGGTCGTCGGCATCGACCACCGTTCCCTCACGACTCTTCATCTTACCATTGGGGAGTTCTACCATACCGTATGAGAAGTGTACGAGTTCCTTACCCCACTTGAAGCCTAAGCGGTCGAGGAGGATCGAGAGCACCTGGAAGTGGTAATTCTGTTCATTACCCACGACGTAGATCATCTTGTCAATGGGATAGTCCTGGAAGCGCATCTCAGCAGTACCGATGTCCTGTGTCATATAAACGCTGGTGCCATCGCTACGCAGCAGCAACTTCTGATCCAGACCCTCGTTGGTGAGGTCAGCCCAAACAGAGTTATCGTCATGGCGTTCGAAGAGACCCTTGGCGAGTCCTTCCTCTACCTTGGCCTTACCCTTGAGGTAGGTCTGGCTCTCATAGTAAATTTTATCGAAGGATACGCCCATCTTCTTGTATGTCTCATCGAAGCCAGCATATACCCAGTTGTTCATTTTCTCCCAGAGGGCACGCACTTCGGGATCGTTCTGTTCCCATTTCACCAGCATCTCGTGGGCTTCTTTGATAAGGGGAGCCTCCTGTTTGGCCTTCTCCTCATCCATGCCCTGAGCCACGAGTTCCTTGATCTCCTCGCGGTAATGCTTATCGAAGGCTACATAATAGTCGCCAATGAGGTGGTCGCCCTTCTTACCGCTGGACTCGGGTGTCTCACCGTTGCCCCATTTCAGCCAGGCGAGCATCGACTTACAGATGTGGATACCACGATCGTTCACGATGTTGGTCTTCACCACCTTGTTGCCATTAGCCTCCATAATCTGAGCCAACGACCAACCAAGCAGGTTATTGCGCACATGTCCGAGGTGGAGGGGTTTGTTCGTATTGGGCGATGAATATTCGATCATCACGAGGGGAGAATCCTCTGTGGCCTGCTTCGTGCCGAAGTGGTCATCCTTGTCAATGGCTTCCAACAACTGCAGCCAGGCACCGTCGCCCACACTGAGATTCAGGAATCCCTTCACCACGTTGAACTTCTCCACAGCAGCGCAATTCTGCTGCAGGTATTCACCAATCTCCTGAGCTGTCTGCTCAGGACTTTTTCTGGCTGCCTTCACAAAGGGGAACACAACTAATGTCAGATTACCCTCAAACTCACTTCTTGTCTTCTGCAACTGCACCATCTTCTCCGTGGCATCCATGCCGTAGAGAGCCTTTACAGCATCCTGTGCAGCCTTGCTGATCAATGCTTCAATATTCATGATTCCGTAATTTTGGCTGCAAAATTACGAAAAAAAAAGAAAAAAGCGTAACTTTGCAGCGAAAATGAATATCCGAGACCGTCAAATCCTGCAAATTGCCCTCCCAAGCATCGTGTCGAATATCACCGTACCGCTATTGGGGATGATCGACATTGCCATCGTGGGCCACATGGGTAGTCCTGTCTATATAGGGGCTGTGGCTGTGGGGTCGATGATCTTCAACCTCGTCTATTGGCTTTTCGGCTTTCTGAGGATGGGATCGAGTGGACTGACGGCTCAGGCCTTGGGACGGAGGGATCTGACGGAGGTGATGCGCCTTTTGATCCGTGCTTTGGCTGTGGCTTTGGGTATTGCCCTGCTGCTGATTGTCTGTCAGGAGCCACTGCGCTGGCTAATGTTTTGGCTGATAGGCCCCACGTCCGACGTAATGCCCTTCGCTACCACCTATTTCTATATCGTCATCTGGGGAGCTCCCGCCATGTTGGGGCTCAATAGTCTTTCAGGTTGGTTCATCGGCATGCAGAACACACGTATCCCTATGTTTATCAGCATCATGCAAAATGTAGTGAATATCCTTGCCAGTCTGACACTCGTTTATGGCTTCGGCATGAAGATTGAAGGTGTGGCTTTAGGAACGGTCATCGCACAATATGCTGGTTTCATTGTAGCTTTGGGTTTGTTGATACACTATTACGGTCGTCTGAACTGCCATGTGATGATGAAAGGAACGTTCGTCCGTGAGGCGATGGGACGGTTTTTCAACGTGAACCGTGACATCTTCCTGCGTACGCTCTGTCTGGTGGTCGTGAATCTCTTCTTTACCTCGGCAGGTGCCCGGAGTGGGGCTGTCATCCTATCTGTCAACACGGTGCTGATGCAGCTCTATCTGTTCTTCTCCTATTTCATGGACGGTTTCGCCTATGCCGGGGAGGCTTTGGGCGGCAAGACCTATGGAGCCAAGAATAGGGATGCTTTCAGGGAAATACTTCGTCATCTGTTCCTTTGGACAACGGGTGTCACCTTACTATATACATTGGCTTATGTCTTTGCCGGCTCATGGATTGTCAGCATCTTGACAGATGAATCTCAGGTGCTCGCCACCTCCCACGATTATCTCTGGTGGGTGTGGTTCATTCCCTCCGCTGGTGCGGCAGCCTTTATTTGGGACGGTGTGTTTATCGGCATTACAGCCACACGGGGGATGCTTATTTCATCGTTTGTCTCAGCCCTCCTGTTTTTCGGGTTGTATGAGGCAGCGAGGGGTATCTTGGGAAATCACGCGCTCTGGTTAGCGATGATTGTCTATCTGGCTATGCGCGGCTTGATACAGACAGGCTGGTACAAAGTAAGACTGGCCAATAAGATATGATTCAGACAAAAACGATATAAGTTATGGAAAGAATAGGAGTATGGGGCTACCTGAAGGAGTATGCCGAAACCAAGGATGAGATTCTGAGAGCCGTCACAGAGGTATTTGAGTCGGGCACACTAATCCTCGGACAGAAGGGCAGGGATTTCGAACAGGCCTACAGTGACTATATTGGCGTGAAGTATGGTGTGGGTTGCGACAACGGCACTAACGCCATCACCCTGGCCCTCCGTGCCTTAGGCGTGGGTGACGGCGACGAGGTGATCACCGTCTCGAATACAGCGATCCCCACCGTATCGGCCATCGTTACTGCAGGAGCCACACCCGTGTTCGTCGATATCAATCCCGAGACCTACCTGATGGACGTGACGAAGATAGAGGCAGCCGTCACACCGAGGACGAAGGCCATTCTGCCCGTTCATCTTTACGGTCAGTGCGTCGATATGGACCCTCTGCTCGACATCGCCAGAAAATTTCACTTATACGTCGTCGAAGACTGTGCTCAGGCGCATGGTGCCGAATACAAGGGCAGGAAGGCTGGTAGTATGGGTGATATATCCGCCACCTCCTTCTACCCCACAAAGATTCTTGGTGCCTATGGCGACGGTGGCATGGTGAACACCAACAATCTGGAAGTGGCAGAGCGACTTCGCCGACTCCGTTTCTACGGAACGGAAAAGACCTACTACGCTATCGAACATGGCTATAACTCCCGTCTGGACGAGGTTCAGGCCTCCATCTTATTAACCAAACTGCCAAAGATTGAACAATTTATCAGCCGTCGCCGAGAAATAGCCGCCATATATCAGGAAATACTGGGTGGCAGTGGCCTGACACTTCCGAAGGAGGCGCCTTACGGCCGTCATGCCTACTACCTCTATGTGGTGCGTCATCCCCGTCGTGATGAAATCATTGAGCAGCTCCGCGAGAACAATATCCATGTGAATATCAGTTACCCTTGGCCCATCCACACCATGAAAGCCTACCAGTATCTGGGTTGGAAGACTGGTGACTTGCCAGAGACAGAAGCTGCTGCCAAGGAAATCTTCTCGCTGCCGATGTACCCGTCACTGACAGATGAGGAAGTGAACTTATTGGGGAGTGTATGGAAAAATATGGAGTAAAAAAGAAAAAAAGTGAGATGTTAGAGAAGATGTTAAGGTTTACGGATGCTGGGCTTTATGAACAGGATCAGTATATCGACTTTGAGCCCGAGGGGCATATTTATACTTATAAAGGAGACACAAAACTGCTGCCTGTCAGTTCGCTGATTGCCTATTTCTTTGAGCCTTTCGATGCCGAAGCGGCAGCACAACGACAGTGGGAACGCTACCATATTCCTGTTGAGGAATCGCTGACGAAATGGAAGCGGATAGGATGTCTGGCCTGTGAGGTGGGTACTTTCCTGCATGAGCAGACGGAGCATTTTTTCCAAGAGGGCTTCTTCGACACGGACTATACGTTCTGTTTTCAGGATAAAGAGGAACAGATCAGCATAGAAAGGGAAAAGCAGCACTTCCTGCGTTTTGTGGAGGATTACAAGATAC
>Ga0310696_10004815_pt1 | contig 16458 bp, 10 predicted proteins | sample AusTroGonzalo_MG_4_FD_203885 | JGI IMG/M metagenome (GOLD analysis project Ga0310696, IMG submission 203885) | Bovine rumen microbial communities from tropical cattle in Woodstock, Queensland, Australia - Gonzalo_02 (v2) (version 2) | ecosystem: Host-associated > Mammals > Digestive system >...
TTTCACATCTTTGTGTTGCAACAATCCAAAGAAGTGCGTAATTTTGCACAGTCTGATTCCAACACAAGAAGACAATATAGCATAGCATCACATTGTGGAGCCATCTGCCTGTGAAGGCGGGTGGCTTTGTCGTAAAAGGAAAGCAACGCGTTGCGCAACAAAACATTGACTTGTTGCGTTAATGTATTGTCAGAATTGCTTATCTTTGCAAAGAACTATGAAACGAATATCGCAACGCGACATAGCCCGGCAGCTAGGCGTCAACGTGAGTACGGTGTCGAGGGCACTGAGAGGGCTCGATGGGGTCAGCCTGGAGCTGAAGCAGCAGATAGAGCAGTTGGCTGAGGAGGGCGGCTACAGGCCGAATCCTTTCGCCGTCAGCCTGCGCTACGATACGACGCGCACCATTGGCATCGTGGTGCCGGATGTGGCCTACAACCATAATGCCCACATCGTGAAGAGCATCGAGGCAGAGGCCCGTAAGGCAGGCTATATGTGCATCATCACCGACTCCAACGACCAGAGCGAGAACGAGAAGAACTGTGTGGAACTGTTGCTGAATATGCATGTGGAGGGCATTATCATCTGCCTAGCGCAGGACACGGCCGACTTCTCGCACTTAGAGCGTCTGAAGCGGGCACATATCCCTGTGGTACTTTTCGACCGTGCGGCAGACATCGGCCTCTCGTCAGTCATTATCAACGATGTTGCCTCTGCCCGCGAAGCCACCAACAGTCTCATCGAGGGAGGGTCCAGACGCATCGCCTTCCTCGGCGGCCCTAACCAGATGAAACAGAACACGGATCGCAAGCACGGCTATTTGGAGGCTTTGCGCCAGCACAATATCCCTATTCGCACAGAGCTGGTGAAATGCCACCGCATCAGCTTCAACTCAGGCCTTACTGATACGCTCGAACTGCTCAGCCTGCCTGAGCCGCCCGATGCCATCCTCGCCTCGCACGGTCTGCTGGGCATCTCAGCCCTGCAGGCTATTGAGAGTCGCGGCTTCCGCATCCCTGACGATGTCTCCATTATCGCCTATATGACTGACTGGGTATCAGAGATGTCGCATCCACGCGTCTCGTTTGTGAAACAGAATCTCAAGGAAATCGGCATCAAGGCCTTCCGCCTGCTTCTCGACCAGATGAAAGGTGACGACAGCGTGCAGCATGTGGTCGTCAGCGCCCGTCTGGAGCTGCGCGACAGTACGAAGAAAAAAACTCTGAGAAAATACGACTAACACAATCACATATACAAAGATGAGAAAACTATTGTTTTTTACTGTGCTGATGGCTTCGTCCATAGGGAGCGCACAGGACTTGCGACTTAACGAACTGGAATACTTCGAACGGCAGGGTGTCAACGTGCTGGTCTTCAGCAACAGCTTCAACGGCGGCTTCAACGATGAGAAGAACTCGGGCATCGAGATCATTCATCATGGCGTGCGAACCATACAGGGAGGCGCCGTCCGCCTGAACAACACCCCTGAGCAATGGGATCTCGTGCCTACGATGACCAGCCGCAAAGTGGATAAGGAGAACGGCAGCATCGAGGTGACGATGCGATACAACGACTACGACTTTGAAAGCCGCGCTGTGGTGACGGCGAAGGGAAAGGCCGTGGAGATTGCCGTCTGGCTGGACAAACCCGTACCCGAAAAGCTGGCTGGCAAGGCTGGCTTCAACCTGGAGTTCCTGCCTTCGCAATACTGGCTGAAAACCTTCATCATGGATGGAAGGCTGAACCGTTTCCCACGCTATGCCACCAGTCAGACCATCACCCGTCCGAATAGCGAGAAACCCCGTCAGTTCAAGGGTTTCAAGACCTACGACGATCGTGGCACCAACCGCTTTGTCGATCCACTACCGTTGGAAACGGGCCATCGCATCGTGATGGCTACTGACGATCCGGAACGTATGATAACCATCAACAGCGACGATGCTGAGCTGAAGCTCTACGACGGAAGGATGCTGGCGCAGAACGGCTGGTTCGTGCTGCGCAGCGTGCTGCCTGCAGGAAAAACGGGTAAGGTCGTTACCTGGATGGTGGAGCCGCATGCTATCCCCAATTGGATACGCCAGCCCAACATAGGCTTCTCACAAATCGGCTACACACCCGAGCAACCCAAGGTGGCCGTCATCGAGCTCGACAAGAAAGATACGCCGCAGGCTTCCGCAAAGCTGATGCGTATTCAGGAGGACGGCACGGCGACTCAGGCATACACAGGTGCCCTCGTCAACTGGGGCCCCTACTACAAATACAATTATGTGAAGTTCGACTTCTCTTCAGTCCGTCAGCCAGGTGTGTATTACATCCAGTATGGCGACGTGCGGACGAATGACTTCCTCATCGACGAGCATGTCTACGACAAGATAACGGATGCCACGACTGATGTCTGGGTGCCTATCCACATGAACCATATGTATGTGACTGAGGGCTATCGCACGTGGCACGGTGAACCCTTCAAGGAGGGCTATCTGCAGGCGCCAGAGAGCGACCACTTCGACCTGCATCGTCAGGGTGCAACGACCGATACGAAATACAAGCCCTTTGAGCTTATTCCCGGCTTGAACGTGGGTGGTTTCTTCGATGCCGGCGATTTCGACATCGAGACGAGTTCGAACATCAACGTGGTGCAGAACCTCATCCGTGCGTGGGAATTGTTTAGGCCCCAGCGCGACGAGACCTTCGTCAGTCAGGAACAGCGCTACGTAGACCTGCACCGTCCTGATGGAGTGCCTGATATCCTGCAGTTCATCGAGCACGGCACCCTGAATCTCGTGGCTCAGGCTGAGCAGATTGGCCATATGGCGCAGACGCTGTCAAATAGTGTGCTTGACAACTATCACCACTTAGGAGATGCAGCCTCGATTACTGACGGTCTGCACTACGACCCCTCGCTGAAACCCTACGAAGTGTCGGCCGACGGCAAACGCAGCGGCACTCCTGACGATATGTGGGCCTTTACGACCCGCAATCCAAGTCTCGACCTACAGGCAGCAGGCGTGTTTACTTCTGCGGCTCGCGTGCTGAGAGGCTATAACGATGCCCTTGCAGACAGGGCGCAGATACTGGCCGACCGCTTGCGCAAGGAAGCTGAAGAGCTGCTGGCCAAACGCAGGGGTCGACGCGATGCCCAGGCCGAGGCTGACAACGACTGGCTTACAGGTACGGGCGACGGAAACTACCGCAATGTGGCCCGCAATCTACAGACTATGCTTGATTCTATCCCGATGAAAGACGAGGCTTACAAACAGAAATTGCGTCCTGCCGTTCAGCAATACGCCGAATACATCAAATCTTTCGATACGCAGAATCCCTATGGTGTGCCTATCGGACTAGGCAACTGGGCTGGTGTCAACGCCGTGCTCAACTTCGGCATCACCGTCAACTACGCCCATATCTACTTCCCCGACATCGTCAGTAAGGATGAGGTATATCGTGTACCCAACTGGCTTTACGGCTGCCATCCCTACCACAATTATTCCTTTGTGGCGGTGGTGGGGGCCACTCGTCCCAAGCAGGTGTTCTACGGTAACAACCGTGCAGACTTTTCAGCCATCCCGGGCAACGTGGCTCCTGGCCTCCTCTTCCGTAAGCCCGACCACTTCGAGAACTACGACGACTGGCCTTTCCTTTGGGGACAAAACGAGGGAACTATCGCAGGCAATACACAGTACATCATCTTTGGCTCAGCGCTGAAAAACATCGTTGGGGCTAACAAATAAAAAACAACTATGAAGATACTTCTTATCGGTGGAACAGGCACCATCAGTAGTGCCATCACACGACAGTTGGCAGCAGGCGGCCACGAATTATGGCTCCTGAATCGCGGCAATCGGCGCTCAGAAGTGCCGGCAAACGTCAAACAGATTATCTGTGATATTGACGACGAAGCTGGCGTGCTCGACGCTTTGCCCGTCGAACCCTTCGATGCCGTCTGCGAGTTTATCGGCTTTGTGCCGCAGCAGGTGGAGCGCGATGTACGGCTTTTCCGCGGACGCACGCATCAGTACGTCTACATATCGTCGGCCTCAGCCTACAACAAGCCTGCAGCTAATTATGTTATCACAGAGGGTACGACGCTTGCCAATCCGCATTGGCAGTATTCGCGCAACAAGATTGCCTGCGAGGAGCTACTCATGAAGGAATATCGCGAGAATGCCTTCCCCGTGACCATCGTGCGCCCCAGCCATACCTACTGCGAGCGTGGTGTACCTCTGAGCGTTCACGGGCTGAAGGGCTCGTGGCAGGTTCTGAAGCGTATGATGGAGGGTAAGCCTGTTATCATTCACGGCGACGGCTCATCGCTTTGGACGCTAACGTGGAACGAGGACTTCGCACGTGGCTTTATCGGTCTTTTGGGCAATCCGAAGGCCATCGGTGAGGTGTTCCAGATTATGAGCGACGAACAGCTCACCTGGACACAGATATACAAGTGTGTTGGCAAAGCCCTCAATGTAACTGTGAACCCCTATTATGTAGCCTCCGACTTCCTCGCTGCCGTAGCTCCGAAGGAGTGGGACTTTGAGGGCAACCTGCTGGGCGACAAAAGTGTGACCGTCTGCTTCGACTGCACCAAGCTGAAGCGCGCCGTTCCTGGTTTCCAGGCTACCACCCGTTTCGATGAGGGCGTCCGTCGCTGTGTCGAGCATATCCTCGCTCATCCTGAGCTGCAAGTTCCTGATCCCGAATTCGATGCTTGGTGCGATAAGGTGATTGAGGCACAGGAACGGGCAAAAGAATCTGTGCTTTGAATTAGCGGAGATATAAAGAGAGAAGAGGATGACTCTGTTGCGGAAGATACGTACATCGTTTACTACCCAGCTGTCGCTCTGGGTGGCCGGTTTCGTGGTGATGATATCGGGCGTGGTCATCTTCCTGCTTGCCAGCTTCTCGGAGGAAGTAATCCGCGATGAGACCATCGATACGACGATGCAAGCACTGGAAAATACGGCGCTGCGCATCGACAATACTTTGCGTCAGAGGGAGATGAAGGCGCGTCTGGAGCATCAGCAGCTGCGTGTGAACCGTTCGCGTATTGAGCAGCTTATCGAAGAGAGCAATTCGCTGGCTGCGCTGCGATTGTCGTTGCCCCATGCGCAGCTTTATGTCACACGTCGCGACAGTAGTCATTTCGATACCTTCATCACAGGTGGTGCGAGCGGCTATCGTCAGTTGGTGTACGACGACAAGGAGATTTATATCTTCTCACAGCCTCTTGGCGACCACCAATATTGTCTTGCTGCGGTCTGTCCGGCTGAGGATATCTATAGTAAGTATGGACGTATGCAGTGGCTCCTGCTGTCCTGTGGTTTGATTTCTGTGCTCGCGTTGCTTTACATCCTCTATGTCGTTATCGGCCGTCATCTGCGTCCGCTGCATCGTCTGGCTGATTCGGCGCAGGCTATTGCCCGAGGCAACTTGGATACACCGATTGCTGTCACACAACATAGCGATGAGACAGGCCGTCTGCAGAACAGCTTGTCGATGATGCAGCGCAAACTTGCCGCCTATATGGTCGAGATGCAACAGAAGCAGGACACGCTGAACCGCCAGCACGCCGAGCTACAGGCCGCCTACGATGAGGCGCAGGCCTACGAAGAGAAAAAAGCAAAGTTCCTGCATAAGATGACCGACCGAATGGCTGCGCCAGTAGAGCTGCTCTGTAGCAGTACCGACACCATCTGCCGCAACTATTCGAACCTCTCGAAGGAAGATATGGCTGCCCTGCAGGCTGATATCATGCAAGGAAGCAAGACGATTACCGAATTGCTGGACCGTCTCATTAAAAACCCTGCCGGCTCATGAAACGACTCTTCACCTACATCCGGCAACGCCTCTCACTCCGTCTCGGCCTGCTCATCGTGCTCATCGTATCGGTGGTCTTCACATTGCTTTTCGACTTCCTCTTCTATCGTTGTAAACGTTACATACAGCACGCCGCTATCGACCGCGCCACCCAGCTGCTCGACAATACCGCCGAGCGCATCAACGGCATTATGGACGAGACCGAGCTCGTAACCAACTATATGGCTGTGACAGTCCCTCATAGCCTCTATCCTGATTCGCTGCTGGCCTTTACTCGCCAGACGGTGCAGGATAACTCCTTCCTTACGGGTTTTGCCATTTCAATGGAGCCCAACTTCTTCCCTGAGATGGGTCGCTATTTCTCAGCCTACTCCCTACGGCATCGTGACATTGCCGACAGTATCACAACCGTGCGTGAGGGACCCTTCGAATACTTTGATGCGATATGGTACAAGACACCACACACACTTGGAACATCATGCTGGGTGGACGCCTTCGATGACTACAACGAGGGAACCCTCTCTTCGCCTGACATCCTGACGTCCTACTGTTGTCCGATGCGCGACGCTGAAGGCCACTATGTCGGCAGTATTACCGCCAGCCTCACCTTGAAGTGGCTCAGTCAGGCTGTGACTGTCTTGAAACCTTATCCCAACTCGTCGGCCATTATGATTGGGCGTGACGGCTCTTATCTTGTTCATCCTGATACGGCCAAGCTCTTCCGCCATACAATCTTCAGCGACGCCGCACCCGAATCCCGTCGTGATATTGAAGTCATGGGGCACGAGATGCTCTCTGGCAACAGCGGTATGACGGAGACCATTGTTGATGGCCGTTCCGCCTTTATCTTCTACCGTCCCCTCGAACGAACAGGTTGGAGTATCGCCATTGTTTGTCCTGAGAGCGATATCTTCGCCCGCTACAACCGTCTGCTCATCATTGCTTGGATTGTGATCGGACTTGGCATTGCCCTGCTTATGCTCTTCTGCTATCAGACTGTGCGTCGCGCCGTGCAACCTCTGCGACAGCTTGACGAACAGGCCAATCGCATCGCTGAAGGCCATTTCGACGAGCCGCTGCCCAAGAGTCCCCGCCATGATAGTGTGGGCCGTCTGCAGAACAGTTTCATCAGTATGCAGAAGTCGCTTGCACAAACCGTTAGTAACATCCGCCTTGCCAACGAAGAGCTTGAGCAGCACAACGACGAGCTGGCTAGTGCCTATCAGCTTAAGCTCGAGACCAACCACCGCAAGGCAGCGTTCATACAAGATATGTACCATCAGATTCGCACGCCCCTCAATATCATTGGTGGTTTCACTCAGGTCCTTGCCGCTAGCCCTCACGGCCTTCCTGCCGATGAAGTATCTGACATTACTGCCCGCATGAAGGAGAGCGCGAGCGCCATCAGTCGTCTTTCCCGTCAGCTGGAGGAGGCGGCTACCGACAGCCGCTCATCGGCGTCGTCAAGTGCTGTTGAATCGTGATGAGAATCAAATAATAGTTAATTTCCAACGGAATATGGTAGTAATTCCAAATAAATGCGTAAATTTGCAAACCATTTGAGAACAGACTTAACTTTTATTGTGATGAAGAGACTGCTGATAATCTGCCTATTGGCGGTGCTGGGGTCGTTGACGACCTCTGCGCAACGAGGTTTGCGTATGCGGAAGGACGTGCCGCTCGACTCCATCCGGCTGAGTGACCCAGCAATTCTGGCTGACCAGAAGACACAGATGTACTATATGACGGGCACGGGCGGGATGATGTGGCGTAGCACCGACCTGAATCTTTGGGAGGGTCCCTTCCGTGTGACGGAATTTGAGGCCGATTCATGGATGGGCCCACGTCCGATGATTTGGGCAGCCGAGTTACACCAGACGGGCGACGAATGGTACTACTATTTTGGCACGTTTACGAACCAGGCAGTCAAAATAGATACAGTACGCGGCAACGTCATCGAGCGTCGCGCCTCTCAAGTATTACGTGCCGACAATCCGATGGGGCCTTATCGTGCTTTTGGCGATGCTGCCTATCTGCCCGCCGACCGACCGACGCTTGACGGCACCTACTGGAAAGACAAAGACGGCAAGTCATACATGGTGTTCTGCGGCGAGTGGCTGCAGAACTGGAACGGCACGATAGAGAAAATTGAGCTGAAGCCCGACCTCAGCGGTACCGTAGGTAAGCCGAAAGTCCTTTTCCGCGCCAGCGATTCGCCTTGGAGCCGCGAGAAGAATGATCAGGGCGAAATCACTTGGAACAAGGTGACCGACGGTCCCTATCTCTTCCGTACGGTGACTGGCCGTCTGGGTATGCTTTGGACATCGTGGGTGTTTGACGTTTACACGCAGGGGGTGGCCTATAGCGAGAGCGGCACCCTCGACGGCCCTTGGACGCAGGAGCCTGAGCCCATCACACCGCCGGGCTACGGCCACTCGATGCTCTTCCAGCGCTTCGACGGCCAGTGGATGATGTCGGTACACCATCACTCGAAGGATGCCCGAGGGCGAACCGTCCGCATCCCGCACCTGTTTGAGGTAGACCTGAGCGGCGACAAACTGAAAATCAAACAATGACAATACAATGAAACGACTGTTATTCATCATCCTTGCTGCCCTGCTGGCTTTTCCGATGGTTGCAAAACCCAAGCGCACCCTTACTGAGAAGGATATGGGCGCCTATCTGTTCACGTTTTTCAGCGACCCGACACACGGTCTGTTCATGGCCATCAGCTACGATGGCTACACCTTTACGGCAGTGAACAACGGCGAGCCAATAATTAGTGGCGACAGCATCGCCGAGCAGCACGGCATCCGCGATCCGCACATCTATCGCGCACCCAACGGGAAGTTCTACATCGCGATGACCGACCTGCACATCATGGGAAAACAGAAGGGAATCCGCACCACACAGTGGGAGCGTCCCGACGAGTTCGGCTGGGGTAACAACCGCGGGCTGGTGCTGATGGCGTCAGACGACCTGATACATTGGACACACCACGTTGCCCGCATTGACAAACTGTTTCCCGAGCGGTTCGGCGAGATAGGTTGCGCCTGGGCACCGCAGACCATTTGGGACCCGCAGACGGGTAAGCCGATGGTGTATTTCACCATCCGTCAGCAGGCCGGCGGTCGTACGAAGCTCTATTACAGCTATGCCGACGAGGACTTCACCACGCTGGAGACCGAGCCGCAGCTACTCTTCGAGTATCCTGACGAGACCACGCAGGTGCTTGATGCTGACATCTGTCCGATGCCCGACGGACGCTACTTCATGACCTATGTATCGCAGGACAATCCGGCGGGCATTAAGTACATGATTTCCGACCGCATCAACCACTTTGACGACTTCCATCCGGAACAAATTGACGCAGAAAACGGCGCCTGCGAGGCTCCCAACGTATGGAAGCGCATCGGCCAGAACAAATGGGTTATCATGTATGATATCTACAGCATCCGTCCGAACAACTTCGGCTTCGTAGAGACCTCGGATTTCAAGACGTTTACGCCGCTGGGCCATTTTAATGAAGGAAAAATGAAGCTGACCAATTTTGAGTCGCCCAAGCACGGTTCAGTCATCCATATCACGAAGGCTGAGGCGAAGCGCTTGGAGAACTATTGGGAGTCACAGCAGAAAAAACCGAAGACCATCCGTAGCGGCGAGCTGTGGTATGATACTGACGGACGCCACATCAACGCTCACGGAGGCGGCATCCTAAAATACAACGACACCTATTATTGGTTTGGCGAGCACAAAGACGAACGCACCAGCGATGCATTGGTTGGCGTGATGTGCTATTCGTCGAAAGACCTGGTAAACTGGCGCAACTGCGGTGTGGCGTTGAGCGTCACCGATCCGGCACCTGGACAGGACGGACAGCGCAGATGGGGGAGACGAGGCGCGACTACGGACTCCGACATTGAGCGCGGCTGCATCCTGGAGCGCCCGAAGGTCATCTATAATCCTGTGACGAAAAAATTCTGCATGTGGTTCCACCTCGAACTGAAGGGGCAGGGCTATAATGCCGCCCGCTATGGCGTGGCTGTGGCCGACCGTCCTGAGGGACCGTACAAATTCCTTTACTCGCAGCGGGCTAATGCCGGCACATGGCCTGAAGAAGGCTCACCTTTGGATTTCGATGAATATCTGAAGCGTGACTTCAATCCTGGCCAGATGTCGCGAGATATGACACTCTTCGTCGATGATGACGGCAAAGCCTATCACATCTTCTCGTCGGAAGAGAATTACACGCTGCATATTGCCGAGCTGACAGGCGACTACCTGCATCATACCGGCCGTTACACTCGCGTGGCTCCTGGCGGTCAGAACGAGGCACCCGCCATCTTCAAGCACGACGGCACCTACTGGATGATCACCTCAGGCTGCACCGGCTGGGCACCCAACGAGGCCCGTATGTTCTCCGCTCCCAGCATCTGGGGACCTTGGACGCAGCATCCGAATCCGTGCCGCGGTCCGAAGGCTGATAAAACCTTCGAAGGACAGAGCACGTTTGTCTTAGAGGTGGGAGGTGAGAAGCAAGAAGTGAGACACATATTTATGGCCGACATCTGGCGCCCCAATCATCCCATCGACGCCCGCTACATCTGGCTCCCCATCGAGTTCGAGGACGGCAAACCCGTCGTGCGTTGGCGTGACGAATGGACATTTGAAACCAACAAATAAAACGAGACGATGAAACTGGACGGAACGATGCGTGTCGGTATTATCGGCACAGGATGGATAGCTGAGAAGGCGGCCATCACTTTGAATGGATTGAGTCGGGGATTGCAAATCCCCTCCAACTGTGAACAAATCCCCTCCAACTGCGAGGCCTACGCTGTGGGCTCCCGCTCGCAAGATACGGCGGATGCTTTCGCTGCGAAATGGGGCATCAAGAAGGCATACGGCTCATACAGCGAGCTGATTGCCGACCCCGATGTCGACCTTGTATATATCGGCACGCCGCACTCCCATCATTACGACGTGACGAAGGAAGCCATATTGGCAGGAAAGCCTTGTCTCGTTGAAAAGGCTTTTATGGCCAACGCCCGACAGACGAAGGAGATTCTTGACTTGGCACATGAGCGGAAGGTCTTTGTTGCTGAGGCTATCTGGACGCGCTACCAGCCTGCTGTGGGCATTGTCAGAAATCTTATTGCTCAAGGGCGTATCGGTCAGCCGCGACTTGTTACCGCCACTTTAGGCTATTCGATGGGCGACAAGCCGCGCATCATGCGCCCCGACCTCTGCGGTGGCGCATTGCTCGACCTCGGCGTCTATGCGCTGAATTTTGCACGGATGTTTTTCCCTGCCGATATCGTCAGCATCGACGGCACGTGTGTGAAGTCGGCTACGGGTATGGACCTGACGAATGCAATGACCCTCGTGCTCGCCGATGGAATGTTATGTAACCTACAGTCGAGTGCGGCCTGCGTAGGCGACAATATCGGCGTCATTGCAGGCACGGAGGGCAACCTCATCATCGACAACATCAACAACCCACAGACGATTACGGTGAATGGCCCTGACCGCACCTACATCGAGACCATCCGCGTGCCGCAGCAGATTACGGGCTATGAGTACCAGTTTCTTGCCTGCCGCCAGGCACTCATTGACGGACTCCTTGAGCCCCGTGAGATGCCCCACAGCGAGACGTTCTACATCATGCAGCTTATGGACGGCCTGCGCCAGAAGTGGGGCGTGCATTACCCAATGGATTGAACAACTTGAAATATGAAGAAGATTCTATGCCTAACACTCATGGGACTGTCGGCAATGCTTGCACAGGCCCAGACAGCAGATACACTCTCGTTGGATGAAGTGGTAGTAACAGGTACGCGCAATGCGGTAGACGTGCGCCACCTGCCGATGACGGTGACTGTCATCAATCGTGAGAAACTTACCGAGCAGCATCAGGCAAGCCTCCTGCCGACGGTGATGCAGCAGGTGCCAGGATTGTTCGTGACGTCTCGCTCGATGATGGGCTATGGCGTGTCGACGGGTGCTGCAGGCGGTATCAACCTGCGTGGCATCACAGGTGGCGCTGGCCAGCTGATGGTGCTCATTGACGGGCATCCGCAGTATCAGGGCATCTATGGCCATCCTATCAGCGACAGCTATCAGACGTTGATGGCCGAGCGTGTAGAGGTACTGCGTGGTCCTGCAAGTGTGCTCTACGGCAGCAACGCGATGGGCGGCGTGATGAATATCGTAACCCGCCATCCGGTAGGTCATGATGGCATCACGACAAACGTGACGCTGGGCGCAGGCAGCTACGGCACCGTGCAGACGGAGGCCACGAACCAGGTGCGCAGCGGCAAGTTTAGCAGTACCGTTTCGGCGCAGTACAACCGCACCGACAACCACCGCCCGCGTATGGGTTTTGAGCAATATGGCGGTTATGTGAAGCTGGGCTACGATCTCAACGACCACTGGAATACCTATGTCGATGCCGATATCACCCACTTCAACGCTTCTTATCCTGGAGCCGTGACGTCGCCACTCTACGACGCTGACCAGTGGATTACCCGTGGTGTCGTCTCTGCCGCCGTTGAGAACCATTACGGCAAGACCAACGGTGCGCTGAGCGTCTATTCGAACTTTGGCCGCCATAAGATTGACGACGGCACCGCCGACCCGACGAAGCCTACTGCCCGCTATTTCCGCTCGAAGGATGCATTGACAGGCGTCAGCTGGTATCAGAGTGCGCAGCTCTTCGAAGGCAACCGCCTGACCGTTGGCGTCGACTATATGCACATCTATGGCAACGCCTACTATACGTCGAAGGCGACGGGCGAAGTGATGGAGACGCCGAACAAGCAAAGTGGCAAGTCCTACCGCAACGAGATTGCTGGCTATGTGGACTTGCGTCAGGACCTCTTTGACTGGCTGACCGTTGATGTCGGTGCGCGTGTAGACCATCACAGCATTACCGGCACGGAATTTGTACCGCAGGGTGGCTTGGTTGTTCGTCCTATGGCTACAGGCGAGGTGAAGGCGATGGCCAGCAAGGGTTTCCGCAACCCCACGATGCGCGAGATGTACCTCTATCCACCCTCGAACACCGAGCTGGAGCCAGAGCGCCTGTGGAACTACGAGCTCTCCTGGCGTCACCGCGCAGCCGACCTGACCTACGGCGTCAACGTCTTCTACATCAAGGGCGACAATATGATCCAGACTGTGAACCGCAAGAACGTGAATACAGGCGAGATTGAGAACTGGGGCATCGAGTTTGAGGGAAAGTATCCCATCGACCGCCATTTCAACGTCGCTTACAACTACTCCTACCTTCACATGAAGAATAAGATTGTTGCTGCCCCTGAGCAGGTGTACTACCTCGGTGTCGACTATCGTAATGGTAAGTGGTTTGCTACGCTGGGACTGCAGCATGTTGATGATCTATATACTGAAGTGGGAGCCAACGAGACGACCGAAGAGTTCTGGCTTTTAAACGCCAGCGTCACCTACGCCCTCACCCACAACATCAGTTTCTGGGCACGCGGCGAGAATCTTTTGGCCGAGAAATACGAAATCAACTTTGGCTATCCTATGCCCCGCGCCACGTTTATGGGTGGGGTCAGCATAAATCTTTGAATAATCAAAACGTAAAAATAAAAGAATAAAAAAATGGAAACAACAGCAAGACTTTACACATTGAATTTCGATGAGGTGAAAACTTATCTATGGGCAACGGTGTTCGTGGCCTGCAATCTGGTGCTGCCTCAAGTGTTCCACCTCATCCCGCAGGGCGGTGTCATCTTCTCGCCGCTGTCGCTGGTCATCTTGGTCGGTGCCTACAAGTTCGGCTGGAAGACGGGCCTCTTGGCTGCCCTCCTTTCGACAGTGGTCAATCATCTGCTGACTGGTATGCCCGCTGCTGAGGTGATGCCCGTGATGGCACTCAAGCTCGCCGTGCTCGCAATGGTTGCAGGGTTGGCTGCACAACACTTTATGACCGTCAGCCTGCCGCTGCTCATCGGCGTCATCCTTGTGAGCAAGGCCATCGGCTGTCTGGGCGAGTTCGCCCTTACCGGTGGTATCGAAGCCACCATCGCCGACTTCACCATTGGCTGGCCTGGCTTGCTGCTGCAGGTCATCGGTGCCTGGCTCATTTTGAAATTCGTGCGCTAAACCAACCACACAAACATCTAAACTAGACAACGATTCATCTATGAATAGACTTCTTTTCTTGTTGTTCTTCCTTGTCTCGGTGCTCTCTGTCAAGGCGCAGATGGATGACCAGGAGGAGAACAGACCCCTCTCAATCAGTGGCCAGCTGCTGGACGCAGACACCAAGGAGCCCGTGCAGCTGGTTACCGTACAGTTGTTTGCTGCTCCTGACAGCACCTTCGTAGGTGGTACCATCTCTGACGAGAAGGGTAATTTCAGCCTGCAAGCCCCGTCGAATGGCACCTACCGCTTGAAGTTTTCCTTTGTAGGCTATCAGACGATGCAACGCGAGGTAACGCTGCGGCGCAACCAGAGTCAGGATCTGGGTGACCTGATGTTCTCGCCTGATGCCATCACGCTGAAGGAGGCTGTGGTGACAGGCCGTGCGGCGCAGATTGTCGTGCGCAAGGACACGCTGGTCTACAATCCTGATGCCTACCGCACGCCCGAGGGCTCGCCCATTGAGGAACTCATCAAGCGTATGCCTGGCGCCGAGGTGGATGAGGACGGCAACATCACCGTCAACGGCAAGAAAATTGAGAAGATACTGCTCGACGGCAAGGAGTTTATGCTGGGCGATGTGGAGACGGCGCTGAAGAACCTGCCTGTCTCGATTATCCAGAACGTGAAGTTCTACGACCAGCAGAGCGACCAGGCCCGCATCACCGGCATCGAAGACGGCAACAAGCAGGCCGTGCTCGACTTTACCATCAAGAAGGGCATGAACCGCGGCTATATGACGAACCTCGACATAGCCGGAGGTACCAAGCACCGCTATGCCTCACGTGGTATGGGTTCGAGCTTTACCGACAAGATGCGCTTCGTGCTGATGGGCAACCTGAACAACAAGGAGGAGAATGCCGGTTGGTGGAACCGCCGCGGACTGAATGCCCGCAAGATGCTGGGCACCAACCTCAACTACGACGACGGAAAGAAGCTGAAGGTGGACGCCTCGGTGCGCTGGAACCACCGCGACGGCGACAATGCCAACGAGAACGCCAGCGAGAACTTCTACAGCCAGACCTCGCGCACCTTCTCCAACAGCCAGTCGTTCAGCTATTCCCGCAGCGACAACTGGAACGGCAACATCCGCTTCGAGTGGAAGCCCGACACGCTGACCAACATCCTCATGCGTGCCAACGGAAGCATCGGCAGCAACGACGGTACCTCCACCTCGGCCAACGCCACCTTCGACGACGATCCCTACCTCTACGTTGAAGACCCGTTGGCCTCGTTGGGTTCCTTGGCCCCCTACCTCGTCAACAACAGCCGTAGCGCCAGCCTCAGCTACGGCGAAAGCAAGAACGCCTGGGCCATGCTGCAGTTCTACCGCAAGCTCAACCAGCGTGGCCGCAACGTCACCCTGCGCGTTGAGGGCTCGCTGGGCGACAACGACAATCGCAATGCATCGAACAACGAGGTGTGGCTGCACCGCGTGAAGAACGCCGCAGGACAGGACTCTACCTATTTCACCTCGCGCTACAACACTACGCCCAGCGACAATCAGGGCTATGTGCTCTCTGCCCTCTACAGCGAGCCGCTATGGAAGGGTGCCCACCTACAGTTCAACTACGAGATGCGCTACAATCAGAACAAGAGCGACCGCCAGACCTACGACTTCAGCCACATGGATTTGAACCCCTTCACAGGCATCACACCCATCTATCGCGAGTGGGATCCCTGGCTTGGCGCGCTCTATCCGCTTGACGGCTACCTCGACAAGAACCTCAGCCGCTATTCCGAGTATAAGAACTACACCCACAACATCCGCCTCACCCTGCGCCACTATCAGGAGGAGTACGACTACAACGTGGGCTTCCTCGTGCAGCCGCAGCACTCGAACTTCATTCAGGACTATCGCGGCGTCTACGTTGACACCATCCGCAACGTAGTCAACCTCACCCCGACGATTGACTTCCACTACAAGTTCAGCGACCAGGAGAGCATTTGGCTGCACTATCGCGGCGACACCCGCCAGCCCGACATCACACAGCTGCTCGACATTCGCGACGACTCCAACCCGCTCTACATCACGTCGGGTAACCCGGGTCTGAAGCCGCAGTTCACCAACTCGCTGAATGTCTACTACAACAACTACATCCAGAAGTACAAGCGCAGCATCGTGGTGTATGCCAACTACCGCCATATCCGCAACAGCATCTCCAACCTCGTGCGCTACAATGTCAACACGGGCGGCAGCGAGTCGCGTCCTGAGAACATCAACGGCAACTGGAATGCCGACGGAGGCTTCACGTTCAACACCGCTATCGACTCGACAGCCCACTGGAACGTAGGCTCCGACACCCGCCTGCGCTATAATCACTATGTGAGCTACGTGTCGCAGAACATGGCTGATGCTGCAAAGAACACCACGAAGACCACCAACCTCAACCAGCGCCTCAATGCCAGCTTCCGCAACGACTGGCTGGAGGTGACCATCGACGGCAATGTCAACTACCAACATTCACGCAACGAGTT
>Ga0310696_10004818_pt1 | contig 16453 bp, 15 predicted proteins | sample AusTroGonzalo_MG_4_FD_203885 | JGI IMG/M metagenome (GOLD analysis project Ga0310696, IMG submission 203885) | Bovine rumen microbial communities from tropical cattle in Woodstock, Queensland, Australia - Gonzalo_02 (v2) (version 2) | ecosystem: Host-associated > Mammals > Digestive system >...
CCCGCATACGGCTTTCCATTGAGTGCTTTTCCTGTTGTCATGGCTTTCTTCCTTTCTTGGGCTGTTGAACGTATATTATACGATTTTTTTCCCCCTGTCAATACCGTTTCGGCGCAAAGTTCTCACCTTGAAATCGTGTCGCTTTTTACGGCAAGGGTATTGACACGGACGGCGGAAATATGCTATAAATCCCAATATGAAAAGCATTACAGAGGGAACATCCAGCCCTGTCGGCGTGACGAGAGGGGAATTCATGCGAGGCGCGCTGGCCTGCGGCGCGACGGCGGCATGCGGTACGGCAACGTTCGCAGACACGCGGGACGAGGCTGTTTCGCGCGATGATTTCCAGCGCGAGATTGACGACGTAACGCAGAAGGCATGGCGCAACTACATGGCCAAGGCCGACATCCCGGCGGACAAGCTCGCGGCCATCCGCGCCAGGCTTCCCGCACTTGGACGGTTCGAGGACGCGTTCGACAAGGTCGTCGCGGAGGTCAAGTCAACGGAGGTCGCGGACAAGCCTGCCGTATGGTACGTCTACAACATGGGCTTCATCGTGAAGACACGTCAGACGCTTTTCTCCATCGATCTCTGCCACCGGAGGGCGGAGGCACTCGCCCCGCTGCTCGATTTCGCCCTCATAACCCACAACCACTGCGACCACTTCACCGAGCGATTCTATGCCGCGATGGACGGCGATCAGAGGAAAACCGTCGTCTCGAACTTCAAGGACAACTACGGAGCCCACTTCGCCAAGAGGCATCCCGGGGGCTATACCCGCGCAGCCAAGACGTTCAACTTCGGAGACGTCACGGTGCGGACCGCCTATACCGACCACAACTCGTATCTCGTGGACTACACCACGACATACGAGATAACCGCAGGCGACTTCACCATCTTCCATTCCGGCGACTGCTCGAACGCCGCGAAGCTGAAACCTCAATGCCCGAACCCAGACCTCTGGATGCTGCACCCCTTCTGCGGGATGGACGCCGTCGCGGGCGCGGAGGCCGTCAAGCCGAAACTTGCGGTCGTCGTCCACCTCAACGAACTCGGCCATCCAAAGGGCGGCAGTCGCTGGACGTGGGCAAAGGGTGCAAGGGCGAAGGAAAAGCTCGAGGCTGCCGGTTTCAAGGCCGTCGTCCCGCTGTGGGGCGACAGAATATCGTAGCATCGCCTTTCCCGTCTTTGAGGGCGCAGGCGGCGCACTCGGGGTGGATTGGGAGGCAGAACTCGCGGTGGATGCCGATGAGGCCCTGGATGAGCAGCCCGTTGCGCGAGTAGAACGCCGCAGGGTTGTGGTCGCGCCCGAGCAGACGGAACGCCGTGAGCCGGACGGGCCACGAGACGTCCTCCGGCGGAAGCCATTCTGGCGGCTCCGCCACGCGCCCCTCCGCCATCGCCCACGGCAGGACGATGTTCGCAATGACCGCCGCGCCGCGTCCGTGCCCGACGATTCGCCGTTCCGCCATCATGTCGAGAAACGCGCGACATGCGGCGGGCGAAAAGTCATCCGCATCCATGAGAGACATGACATCCGTCGCCGTGAACAGCTCCGCCGCCGCGACGAGCCGCCTCTCCGGTGAATTGCCCGGCCTGCCGCACCGAGAGACGTCCGCGAACGACGCGGCTGCGATGAGCGCGTTCGCGGCGTTCTGTCGCTCAGAGACGAGCGTCCTGTACGGAACCGCCGCCGCAATAGCCCTGAATGGCGCCGCATTGTGCGTGTAGCCGAGCGCGCCCATCACCTCCGAGTAGAAGAACTGTTCCCTGTCCGCACCGCCGCCAAGACGCCGCCTGATGCGCTCCGCCTTCCCGACGAGACGCCGCCGCCCCGCAGCGGATAGCGTCGCCCTCGCCGCGTCGGGATCCCCGCCGATGGCCTCCTTGCACGGACGCTCGCTGGACGGAAGCCTTGCGAACGGATACGCCGAAAGGTCCACCGCGTCCGGCGAGAACCCGGGGTCGGACGCGAGGTAGCGTCCGAGCCATACCGAAAGCGCGTGCGGCGGAAGCGTCGCAGGCGGCGGGCCGAACGCCCACGTCATGTGCAGGACGACTCCGGCGTAGGCTGGGTCATCCCCGTGACCGTGCGCATCCCAGTCCGACGGCGCAAGGTGTACCTCTACGTCGCCGGCGAGGCGGCGTCTCTCCGGCCCGACCTCGACGACCGCGCCGAGGAAGTCCGGGCCAGGGCCGAGGTTCCACGCGCCGGGGTGGACGACCCTCAGCTCGCCGCCGGAGAGTCCCGAACTTCCGGTGGCGAAGAGCCTGTCGGGCCTCAGCGCGCGGTCGTACCAGATCGCCTGCACGTGACGCTCGGTGATCATGCCGCCTTCCTCGCGGCCTTTGCGCGAACGGGATCTGGCGGAGCCTCGCGGACGCGCGAGACGATCTTGTCGAGCGTGTCAGGGTGTCCCTTCAGGTACTCGATCGCCGCGAGCGAACCCTGCGCAAGCTGTTCGCCGCCGAACGACAGCCAGCTGCCGCGCCGTTCGACAACGCCACGGGCGAGGGCGGTGTCGAGGACGGAGCCCTCCCACGATATGCCGCAGGAGTACAGGATGTCGAACTCCGCCTCAGTGAACGGCGAGGCGACCTTGTTCTTCACGACCTTGACGCGAGTGCGGTTGCCGACGACCTCACCGGCCGCCGACTTTATCGCGCCGATCCTCTGCACCTGCAGACGGCAGCTCGCGTAGAACTTGAGCGCCTTTCCGCCGGGCGTGGTCTCGGGAGTACCGAACATCACGCCGATCTTGTCGCGAACCTGGTTCGTGAAGATGCACAGCGTCTTCGTCTGCGCAATCGCCGCGGTCAGCTTGCGCATCGCCTGCGACATGAGGCGCGCCTGCAGCCCGACGTGGCTGTCACCCATCGCGCCGTCTATCTCCGCCTGCGGCGTGAGCGCGGCGACGGAATCGACGACCACGATGTCCACGGCGCCGGACTTCACCAGCTCCTCGCATATCGTGAGCGCCTCCTCGCCGCTCGACGGCTGCGATACGACGAGGTCCTCGAGCCGGACCCCTATCTTCTTCGCGTAGCCGGGATCGAGCGCGTGCTCCGCGTCTATGAACGCGGCGGTGCCGCCCGCCTTCTGGACGTTTGCGACCGCGTGGAGCGCGAGTGTCGTCTTTCCCGACGATTCGTGCCCGTACAGCTCGACGATACGTCCCTTGGGGAGCCCACCCACGCCAAGCGCGAGGTCAAGTCCGAGCGCGCCGGTGGAGACCGCCTCCACCTCGTGCGCGGGGGAGTCCCCGAGCCGCAGTATCGACATCTCGCCGAACTGCTTCCTTATCTCCTTCATCACGTCTTCAAGCATTCCCGCCATCTTCGTTCCTCCTTTTCCTGCTGCCGGACCGGGCGACGTCACGCCGCCCAGTCCACAAACTTCTCGCCCTTCACGAACAGCCTCACATTAGGTATGTGGTCGATCTCCGGCGCACCGGAAGAGCGCGGCGCTCCGTACACCTCGATCACGTCGAACCTGTACCCGCCCTGCCAGCGCTCGTTGCGCAGCCACGCGCGGCAGGCGCGCCTGAGGAGGTCCAGCTTGCGCCGGTCCACGCTCCACAGGCGGCGCGCCCTGTCGCTGCGCTCCGAGTGCTGCTTCACCTCGACGAACACCATCACGTCGTACATCCTGTCGTACGCGACGATGTCTATCTCGATGCGGCGGTCGCGCCGGCACGGGCGCGCGTTGCGCTCCACGATCTCGTAGCCGTGGATGCGCAGGAACTCGGACGCAACGTCCTCGCCCCAGCGCCCGTGCTCTGTGCCGACGTTCCCCTCCTCACGCTGCCGGGGCACGGCGGAACTCCCTCTGCTCGCGGCGGTACGCGGACGTGTCGTGCTCTACGAGCATCGGGATGCCGAAGCACACGACGCCGAACGAGTTCTCTATCGCGAGGCACAGGCCGAGCGCCTCGGACTCGGAGAGGACTATGCGCGCGCTCGTGTCGGCCGCGCCCGCATCGCCGGCGGCGGGCCCCGAACGGGCGGAGCGGTAAACCTCGAACGGATAGCACGGCGTCGGCTCTACGACGTGCCTGAGCGCTATGCGTGTCGAGAATTTCGACGTCGTGTGGTACAGGCCCTTGCCGTCCGCGAGCGACTCGCGCTCCCCCCGGAACACCTGCACGATCTGCGTGAGGTCCGAGAAGTCGAGCTTCACTGTGAGGCGCCCCTCCCAGTCGAACGTCGGGAACACCGGGTTCGCCGCGCGGCGGTCGCCGAGCGTGAGCTGGTTCGCGAGCGTCATCATTATGCATCCGTCCCTGTCGTCGTGGGCGGGATGCAGCGAGAGCTTGAGCGCGCAGCCCGTCCCCTTTGCATTCGGGTGGTAGAAGGCGAGGCTGGGGCGGTAGCGTCCCACGGCCTTGGCGTCTTCGCACTGGTTTGTCTGTTCGTTCATGTTTTTCTCCTTTTCTTTCCGTGTTTCCTTTGTCTTGTTTTCCCCGGGACCCGTCCATGGTCAGGCCCAGAAAGAGTCGGGATTGTCGTCGGTCTGCCTGTACGAGGAGGCGCAGAGGATGTCCTCCGTCTCCACGGCGGCCCGACCCTCGAGGTCCGCGCGCGTACGTGCGACGCGCAGGACGCGGTCGTACGCCCGCGCGGACAGCTTCAACGACGACAGCATGTCCTTGACGTGCCGCGACGCGGCCTCGGTCATCCGGCATATGTCGAGCAGGTCGCGGCTCTTCGCGTCGGCGTTGGTGATTACGCCGGGCATGCCCCTGTACCGCTCGGCCTGGATTGCGCGCGCCGCGACCACGCGCTCGCGTATCGCCGCGCTCGATTCCCCGGGCTTGAGCGACACGAGTTCGTCCGGCTTGACGGCGCTCACATGGCACTGGATGTCAATGCGGTCGAGGAGCGGGCCGGAAATGCGCCGCTGGTACTTCACCACCTGCGCGCGGGTGCAGCGGCATCCGTCGTCGCCGCCGCCGTGGTAGTATCCGCACGGGCACGGGTTCATCGCCGCGACGAGCATGAAGCGCGACGGAAAGTCGAACGCTGCCGCCGCGCGGGAGACCGCGACGTGACCGTCCTCGAGCGGCTGTCGCAGCACCTCGAGCGCCGCGCGCGGGAACTCCGCGAACTCGTCGAGGAACAGCACGCCCCTGTGCGCGAGCGATACCTCTCCGGGCACGGGACGCGTCCCGCCGCCGAGAAGGCCGATGGAACTCACGGTGTGGTGCGGCGCGCGGAACGGACGAGACGTCACGAAGACACCGGCCCCCTTCTCGCGTCCCGCGACGGAATGGATCTTCGAGACCTCCAGCGCCTCCTCCACCGTCATCGGCGGCAGTATGGACGGAATCCTCCTCGCGATCATCGTCTTGCCCGATCCAGGCGAGCCTATCATTAGGATGTTGTGTCCGCCGGCGACTGCGATCTCCACCGCCTTCCTCGCGGACTCCTGCCCCTTGATGTCCGCGAAGTCGTCGCCGTGCGCGGCGGATTCGGCGACGAGGTCGGCGAGGTTAGTGACGTGCGGCTCGATCTGTATCTCGCCGTTAAGGTACCTGACCGCCTCGGCAAGCGTGTTGACGGGGATTACGTCTATACCCTCTACGACGCTCGCCTCGTCCGCGTTGCCCTGCGGGACGAGTATCGCGCGGCGTCCGATGCGGCGCATCTCGAGGACGATGGGGAGAATTCCCCTCACGCGACGCACGCCGCCCGCGAGCGAGAGTTCCCCGACAAGGGCGTAGTCGGAGAGGTATTCCGTCTTCAGGCGCTGCGTCGCCTTGAGGAGCGCGACGGCAATGGGGAGGTCGTATATCGGACCCTCCTTGCGGACGTCCGCCGGGGCGAGGTTCACCGTCACGGCGAACTCGTCCTTCGAGCGGAAGCCCGAATTCCTGAGCGCGGTCGAGACCCTGTCCTTCGCCTCCTTGACCGCCTGGTCGGGAAGCCCCACAATCGCGAACGAGCTCGTTGACCTCGTCGAGTTCACCTCGATCTCCACGGTCGAGGCATCGACGCCGTTTATCGCACCCGAATAGCACCTTGCAACCATATTACCTTTTTCCTTTCGTTTGCCCTGGTCTTTTCAGAACGGGTATATTATCTCAAAAAAATCGAAAAGAATTCTGATATGAAACTGATAATTGTCTGATAATTTTGTCAGAATCGGTTTCAGAAATCGCTCTTGAAAATCAGAAAATCCAAGACTATAATTGCAAATAAATACCGATTATATCAGATGAACAGCAAAATATAAAAAGGACCCGAAAAGAGAAATTCGCACACCCCAAAAGTTGTAACTTTTTGGAAACCAGTTTTAACCGACCGAATGTCTCGCCAATAATTTCGCGTCGAGGTCGGGAAGAATGCCAGTAAAAGCGCGACCACAAACCGGGGGCGCTGTCTGTTCACGTCACTACAGGCTGGCCGCGCAGACGAGGCCGGCGCCGTAGAGCGTGAGCGTAGGGTCTATGGTAAACGGAAGCCCCGCGTCGCGGAGCGCCCACTTGGCGAAGCCGCCAGTCGCGACAAGCGCGAAGTCCTCGTCAAAGTTCCGCCGAAGCTCCGCGACTATCTCGCGGACCATCCCCCGGTATCCGACAATCGCACCGAAGCGCATCGCCTCCTCGGTGGAGCGTCCGATCTTCGGCGCGCGCCCCGATCCGAGCCTCATCTGCGGCAGCTTCGCCGTCCGCTCGAAGAGGTAGTCCCGCATAAGCGGAAATCCCGGCGCGATCACTCCGCCGCGCCAGACGCGGTCCTTCGTGACAACCGCCGCCGTAAGGGCGGTGCCGAAATCCATCACGAGCACCGGCGCACCGTAGCGGCTCACCGCGCCGGCGGCGTCCGCAAGCCTGTCCGCGCCAATCGTCTCAGGCTTCGGATAGTCGAGCCTCACCGGCAGCGCGCCCCTGGCGGAGAAGTCGCGGTAGGATACGCTGTGGAGCCTAAGCCCCTTCTCCTTCGCATAGGCGAACCACTGCGCGTCGGCGGACGGGACCACGGAGACGTATGCGACGGCGTCAACTTTCGGACATGCGACCGCCGGCAGCGCCGAACATTCGTCGAAGCCGCCGTCGCAATGCGCCACATGGCAGACACGGCCGCCGGACCAGATGCCGACGGCCGTGGATGTGTTGCCTACGTCTACAACAAGCAACCTCATTTGCAGAGGCGCAGCTGCTGGTCGCAGAACGTCTTGACGTATCCGTCGTCGGTCGCGGCCTTCGCACGCTCGAGCGCGGCGACCCAGACCTTGCGGCACGCGGGCGCCTTCGGGCACTTCGGGCACATCACGAGCTGCGTGAGAGCCGCGATCTGCGTGAGGGCGATCGGGTCGCCGTCGTACGCCGTGCCGATCTTCGCGAGGAGCGCGTCGGCGGCGGACGGCGACGAGACGTACACCGCGAGGACGTCGGGCTTCGTAGCGTCCTCGACGGCCTTCGGGTTCTTCCTCTGCCACTCGTAGGCCATCTGGACGCCGTCGCGGTGCGCCATCGCCGGACCGTAGCTCGCGTAGGCGTTCGGATTGGACGCCGCGAGCGGGCCCTTGGGCTCGAACGGACCGTATGCTGCCTCCTCGCAAGTCGTCGCACATCCCGCGAAGAGCAGGAGGGCGAGGGACGCGAGACCCATTGTCATTTCCTTTGCTGTCATCTTGAACTCCTTTCTGGCACTCAGCCGAACATCTCCTTGCGCCACGGCTCGCGCATCATGTCCTCCTGGTAGAGGAAGCGCTCCGCCGCCTCGTCGTTCTTCGCGTGCAGCGTGACGGGGTCGAACTCGAACCCGCGCCCGAGGCGCCACGCGACGATGGCGAGGTTGAACATGGTGGAGGACCGGAACCCGTTCGACTCGTTGAGCGCGAACGTCTTGCGGTTTATGCAGGAGTCGATGAAGTCCGTCTGCTGCTTCGCGGGCTTCGGGAGGTCGGCGAGCGTCTTGAGGACCTTCTCCTCCGGCCACCACGTGCCGTCGGCCTCGCGGATGCGGAGCGTCTTGCCGCCCTTGACCTTCTTGTACACGCAGAGTCCGTTGGAGCCCCTGAGGAGCGGCTCGTCGCGGAGCGACACGTCGCCGTCGAGGATCACGACCGTCCCGTCGGCGTAGGTGAGCGTGAAGCGGTCGAAGCTGCCGACGGCCTCGGGATGCTGCTTGAGGCCCTTGTACTCGATCTTGACCGGCGAGGTCTCGTCCTTGCAGAGAAGGTACTGCAGCGGATCGAGGTAGTGCTGCGCCATGTCGCCGAGCCCGCCCGAATCGTAGTCCCAGTAGCCGCGGAAAGAGGTTCCGAAGCGGTGGTCGCTGTAGGGCTTCCACGGTGCAGGGCCAAGCCACATGTCCCAGTCGAGGCCCTCTGGGATCACCTGCGCCTTGTCCTGGACGCGGCCGGACCAGCCGAACTTCCACGTGAAGCCCTGGCCCTCGCCGAACACGCACTTGAGCGGTCCGTTGCCAAGCAACCCGTTCTCGACGATCTGGCGGATCGGCTCGACAGGAGTGCCGAAGCCGTAGAACGTGTCCTTGAAGCGGAACCACGTGTTGAGGCGGAACATCCTCTTGTTCTGCTGCACGATCTCGCGCACGCGCTTGCCCTCGCCGACGGTGCGGGTCATGGGCTTCTCGCACCAGACGTCCTTGCCGGCCTTCGCGGCCATGGCGCTCTGGACGCCGTGCCAGTGCGGCGGCGTGCAGACGTGCACGATGTCCACGCCCGGGTCGTTGATCAGCTCAAGGAAGTTCTTGTATCCCTTGATCTTGCCCCACCCGGCCTTCTCGGCGGCGGCGAGTCCCGCAGCCACGCGCGGCGCGAAGCAGTCGGTGAGGCCGACGAGCCGCGAGCCCTTGAACGGCAGGTGGTTCGCGCTGTGCGCTATCGCGCCGAAGCCGATGAGCGCGCGCGTGAGCTGGTTGGAAGGCGCCGTGGCGCCCCACAGAACCTTCGCGGGGACGATGTTGAACGCGCCGAGCGCGGCCGCCCCTTTGAGGAACTCTCTTCTGTTGACGTTTTTCATTCGGTTGTCCTTTGCCTTTACATGGTTTGAGACGATGTGTAGATATTATACCATAATTCCGGACGATGTGCGGGCGATGTGCGCGAAGTTTTGTTTTTGGGGTTGCTTTGCGAACTTAGCGTACTTTGCGTGAGACAAATACCGTTCGCATCACTTGAATTCTTCCAGCCACTTCGGTTCACACCCATCGACCTTAAGGGGATACGCTTCCGTTCTAATGCCACGGAGGACTCGTTCGCGGGTTTCCAATCCTCTGTCAATCAACAATCTGGTGTCTCGTTTTAATAACCAATGCATATATCTGTATGTCAAGCCATGAGAGGACTCTATCTGCTCTGTCAGTTCCTTGATCAACTTCGACGCCGCCACCCCGAGAGTCTTCCTGCCTGAAGCGGAGAATGACCTATTGTATGCCTTCAACGTCGCCAATGCCATGTATTCCCACTTCCCTGCGGACGACGGTACCAGATACGAATTCAATTCGATTTCGGCAGACAGGTTCATCCCCTTTATGGTCGCCATCATATATGCCTCGAATTCAACATCGTCAGTGAAAATGTCGCTGACGCACTTGTAGTCAAGGCGTTTTTTCAGTATAGCATAAAATGGCTGGGTTATCTCGTCTCTTTGGCCAAGAGGAATGGTTTTCATGCGTTCAGACACCTTCGCTATGCTTGTCTCCATCCCGCTAATATCCCCAGCAACGAGATTCGTCGCTGCTTCCGACCATCCGGACACCAGCCTTGCGTAATCCTGGCTCTCCGCCAGTCTGTACGGTGAAACATATCCATGAGGGGGCTCGGTGACGAGGTTAACGTTCTTCCTCTCTATCTTTTCTATCTGGGCACGCAGAGTGTCCCTATCCACAAATTCCGGGCTATCCACGGAATCCTGCGAAAGTTGAGACCATTCGTCCCGTGTATCCTTCATATGCACGAAGTGGCAGTGGACGGCGACCATGCCACAAGCGGCAACTGACAAAGCAAGGCATAAGTATATTTTCTTCATTTCGTTTCAGTGTATCCGTTGTATTGTGTTCCCGTCAAGGCGCACATGGCAGAATCGACTGCGAGACATCTTGTGTCGATGTTTCTCCACAGACGCCGTACCGTCAGCTGAAATCGAAAATATCTGCTGATATGCATCGATTCTTCCACCAACGAGTAATTCACGACCGTTAGCGGACTCTTCTTGTTCAATAAACTTGTGGTCGTCATCATCAAACCGTTTCCTGAACCACCCTATTGGGATGTCCCATACGAGACGACCCTCCGACCAGTTCTCATAAGGCCCAGGATGTCCCGCCCTGTCAACCGTCCAGTAATTGTTTGTTCCAACACGCCAAGCCATAGAATAACCATCGCCGAAGATAAACGTATGCGTCCACCTTCCAGTATAGGTGGTAGCAAAATATCCAGTTGGCATGTTGGTATGTACGCATGGAACTTCAGCCATCAATATTCCATGGAAAGAAACACTCATCGGACCGACGTAATTTGTGAGCGAAAGCATAGTCCCTCCGACTTGCCCAGGGGGTAGGCAGGGGGTGTCCCACCCTGCACCGCGACATATTATAGATTCTGGCTCTACTATGGTCATCTGCGGACTGTATTCCACTTCCTGACATGTTGCCTTCAGTTGTGGCGTTGCGGAATAGACGGGGCAGACGTACACCGCGTCTCCATCCATCAGGTTGTCGTAGTATGCCTCGCGTTCGTCGATGCGCGTCAGGTCCACGGTCGCAACGCCCTCAGGAAACATCCGAACCCGCACCTTCTCCCCCACGCCATAGACGTGGCGGTTGGTGCAGGGGTTCTCCGGGGCCTCCCACACTGCCGCAAGCTCGAGGAGGACGGAGGTTGCACTGCACTCGTTGGACGACGCCATCCCCGTCATGTTCTCGGCCACCGTCGCAGTCAAGGCGATGTCGCCCTGCGCCTCGCTCGCCTCAAGCCCGTCGTAGACTATCGAATAGCCGACGCTCGTCCCCGGCGGGACGGACACAGGCGCGAGGGGAAGCGCAGGGCCGGAAAGATGGCAGAGCCTCGCGAGGTTCGTCGCCGAGACGGAGAGCGTCGCGCCGTAAAGTCCGCCGCTTGCGACGACGTTGAGCCTCGTGCGCGTGGACCGCCGCGACACCCAGTCGCCGGGGCTGTTCTCGTACGGGTCCTCGAAGATGACCGCCGACTTCGTGAACGCCGCCGAGACAGAAGCCGAATAATTCGTCGACGGCCCCCACGACGCGCCCGTGCCGTCGTAGTAGCATCCACAGGGGCATGTCGTCGCGAAGAGCGAATACCCCTCGTAGGAATACTCCCCCTCTGCGGAACTCCCACAGCATGTGCAGCTCTGCGAACAGGAGAACTGAAACGTGTCGCCGACCCCCGACAAGGTGCAGGAACATCCTGTCGGCAGCCACGAGAACACGCCGCCGAGGTTCAGCGGCGACACGGTCATCGTGAAAGGATTGCCGCCGCTGCAAGTTATCGTGACGGGGCGGCACACACGCGTCGCGGAGCCGCGAAGCGAAACCATCTCCGTCTCTGGATCGGACGCGCCCACGAAGGACACGGGGAAGTCCGACGACACCTGATACGTCTTGCCAATGAGGATGACGACCTCGTTAGTCACCCCCGACCTGGCGATGAAGCAAGGATCGGGATAGTTGCTCGGCCTGTCGCCGCCGAAGGTTATCAAAGAATCCGGCCCCGTCGCAACAACGCTGACTGTGCAGTATGCGTTGGTGTTCGCGCCTTCGGGGAGGACGTTCGCGGGACCGAAGAAGTCCCCGTCGTACAGGAACGGATTGGCGTCGGCGTCGTTGGCGAGCCCGTCGCCGTCCCAGTCGTCGGGGTTGACGCGGCGGCAGACCGTCTCGACGTTGTTTGAGCGCGTCGTGAAGTCGCCGTTGGAGAAGAGGCGTATCTGCGCGTTGACCGGCGCGTTCGTGTCGCCGCCGAGGAAGAAGTTCTCCCACGTGAGGACGCGCGAATCGTCGTCCTCTGTAAGACTCCACAGACGGCTCTTGCCAGGCACGGCGGACATCGGAACGCCCACTGCGCATATCTCGTGCGCCGCGTCCTTCGGCTTCGGGCGTATGCGTCCATCTACGAAGTACCAGAACGACGAAAACGCCGCACTGTTCGTGCCCAAGGGAAACGTCCAGCCGGTGGGGCGAGGCGTCCCCGCCGAGCCGAAATCAATGACGTTCCTGCCAAACGACGACCGCGCCCCGTGGATATGCCAATTACTGACGTAAACCGCGTTAGACGGCATTGTGTATGAAAGCGTCTCGTTCGTCGTCATGCACTCGACACGCCAACCACGCGCGACGCCGTCTTCCGCGACAGTAGCGGCGACAGGTACCAACCTCGGCGGCAATGGCATCGGCGGAAGGTTGTTCACGCCATTCGTCTTCTGTGCGTCAAGGGCAGTGCCAACGCCAAGAAGCACCAACACCGCGAGGACAGAAGCCGACTGCTTGCGCAATCCCCTAAGCCCGTGAAGGCACAGCCACGCAATGACAATCGTGCTTTCGGCGGCGACAACGCATCTGCCTAACGACGACCAGTCCATGCCTATCTGATCCTTATGTCGAACCGGACTTTATCGACGTCCACGGAAACGCTCTCGCCCATCTCGGCAGCGCCGCGCCTGACGACCTTTACGAGATTCCAAGTCGGATCGAACTCGCCCTTCCCGACGACAAGTCCGTTGCCGTCCGCCGCGCCTGTCGCGCCCGTGCGGAGGTCTGCGCGATACCACGCGCCGCAATCGTACCCATAGACAAGCACGGCCTCGTCTAGCGACAAATCCCCGTCGCTGTCGCCGTCCGCGCCGATGGCGACAAACACCTCGTTAGTCTCGCACGAGTCGAACGAGACGGAGAGCGTCAGCGACTGGATTGCCGCCGCGTTTACACGCAGCGGAATGTTAGTCGATGCCTCCGTGTCGGCGTACGCCGCCGCGGGCAGCGACGGGACATCGACCCGCGCCACGAGGGCGGGGGAGGCGAGAAGCGCAAATGACATGAATGCCGCGATGAGTCTCATGCAGCATATTCTACCATATTTTATAGGGGCCCGTCGCTACGGCATCTCGACCGACACCTTGAAGAAGCGGTGGAGGGAGTTCGTGGGATATTCTATGGCTTCATTCAAAGATCGCAACGATGCCTTTATCCTTCATCGCGTCCAAGTTCGCTTTCGCCGCGTCATCGCCAAGAAAAGCCCTCAAGATTGAATCGGACATCAGCTGCGTCGGCGCAAAGCCAACAATAACGCATGTCTTGGCAGGAGTCCCGTTAATTTCACGTCGCGTCGTAAAAGCATAGTAAACCGCGTCCCTTCCGTATTCATGATGCATAGTCAGGTAGCCGAAAGTAAAGTCGTCGTTGAGAATCCACGTCTCGCTGGACTTGTCATCGGGCTTTTTGCCCGGCTTCTTTTCCATGCCACGCATCATCCACCTTGCAATCTCGATATGCGCCGCATTTATTTTAGCGGACGTCTCGGCAAACGAAAACCCATTTGTTCCGTCCTCGGTCCAGCGAATCTCTCCGTCCGGGAACTGCGCCAACTTGCCCTTGACCGACTCTTCGAGTCGTCTTGAAAAGTCAAGATTGAGCCCTGTCGCATTTGTGACGACCGCCAACGCAGGAAACGGCGGCCAAGTCGTGTCGTCACCCCAAAATCCAGTTTTTCTTGCGACATACTCTTTTTTTGCGACTTCGAACCGAAAGTCTATCGGGGCGCGTGAATCCGGCAGCGGACACCCACCAGTCGCAGTCGTTGTGTCAACCGCTGTGTCAATAAGCGCACCTTCCTCACCATAATACATGAACCTAAGCATGGCTTTCGTCAAGCTCGAAAGACGAGCTCCCGCCTTGCACCACCATTTTATTGCCTCCAGCTTCTCTTCTGCCGTCCCCTTTTCTTTGTAGTACGCCCAACCAAGCTCCTCCATCGCCTCGACATCACCCGCCTCGGCAGCCTTTCGACAGCTCGTGATGTTCTTTTTGTCAATCTTGCCCGTCCCTTGCGAGACATTGTTGGTCATTGCGCAAGCACTGTACGCAATTGCCCCGGCAATCGTTGCAATGGTTAGTATCGTCTTGTAGTTCATGTTAGTTTTCTCCTTTCTGGTTTAGTAAATCTAAAATCCTCCAAGCGCGAGCTGCGCAGCGTTTAGGCATTCTGTGGCCGCCCCCATCGAATCGGCAAGATATAGCTGCGAAAGCGTATCCAACGCATCGTCATCTTCGACCCACTCAGTGCGGAATGACCTACGCCATGTTATCCGCCGCGACTTCTCATCCACAATGACAGCATCCTTCGGATGATGCCGCATCCAGTCAGCGGCGAAACGACATGCCTTGCCAATGTCTGGAATCTCCCAGTCGGGGCATGACGCCTCCCACACGACGAACTGCTCGTCCTCGTCAAAACGAATGATCTGCTCAGTCGTGTTCTTCGGGACAAAGTCCGACGACTCCATCTCCTGCGCTATCAGATGCAAACCATCGCTCTTCCGTTCCGGGCAGACGGTGTCGCAAAACTCTATCTCGTCGAAAAGCCGCTCTTTTGTCAGCCAAGGCCGCACTTGCACTTCCAACGGCGACGTTTCATACTCCGCGATAGGAGGCGGCGTTTCATCCGCCTGCGCCGCCGAGACATCACTCTTCTCTTTCACCATCTTCAATCACCTCCTTGCTTGGCGTCCCCAGTCAAGTTGCTTCACATTTGGCACGTCCAGAACCTTCCAGAACAAATCCCGCTCACCAACATACGTTGGCCATGGACGTTCCATTTCGTAGACTGGCTCTGGCATATAGCCGTTGATGTTCCCTGGAACATCAAAGTCGAATCCATCCGACTTAGCTCTGCCTATATAGACATCAAGATACATACATCATCCATTCATAAACATTCAACTTAAAGTAAACACTCAAACATCCACTTATTAAAAGCCCAACCACATGGTATCGAAAACGTTACAGCAATCACACCTGGCACAAGCGTTCCAAAGAACTCAAGATAGAAGTCCTGGATAATGGAAAGCCCACCTTTAAAATTACCTATGTTACATCCATATGTGCTGTCAGACATATCTCTCATCTCAAACGATCCCAAGAAACCTTTAATTCATCTTCACTAAAATAATCACCCCTCACATCCGTCTAGACAGTTCGTAGGCAATCTTCTCGAATTGTTGAAATATCTCATATAACATTCTCTATTTTATCAGCCATCATCTGTAGTTGATCCTTGTTGCCGATCTATATGCATCGCCATTATATCCATTAGAAGCAACATATTTAGCAATATCCAATTTTAGGCTATCACGTTCTTGTTTAAGCTTATATTCAAGATCTTTCTTTCCTGCCCTATGCGCCTCTTCGATTTCTCTACCCAACTTTTCAACGGCATATTTCATTTTAGTTAACTCAATCTCCGAAATATTTCCGCGAAATGCAACTGTCTCATTTTTGCCCTTTCTAGTAAATTCCGCAAAATCATCTAATGGATTTTTAATCTCTCGACCATCTACATACATTTTCCACTTCCCATCGACAAACACCTTCCAAGACGACCATCTGGCTGGAGTTTGGGTTACCGTCATATTGCCACACAAAAAGTTGTTTATCTTGTCGCTAAATGTCCCTTTTATAAAGCCCTCTAACCGTTTGGGCGCAACCCTATAAACCTCCTTTGAATTGGAATCCAATAAAACATATTTTCCCGCATCAGGTTCCCAGTCTATAGCAACAAGCGCATGCCCGCCCGATTGCCCTCCATATTGCTCTTTTAACGCTTTCACATCTCCAACAAGAATTACAGGACGATTCTCTTTAAGCGCACTTTGTAACTCTGCATGTGAAAACCTCATTGTTTTCGCATCAACCCCAAACTCGCCTAACATCGCCTCGTACTTGTATGTAGGGATGTTCCACCTGTCGCGAAATTCAGATGCTTCTGGATGCTTTATTGCATCCCACTTCTCGGGTTCCGACGCAACTTTCTCAATTATTCGGTCAGACAGATCGTTCATATCCCCCATCTGATCGCCCCTCATAAGTTGAATGATATTCTCAATTGATTCCGCCCAACACGTTCCACCTTTTTGGATATCAGAGATTGACTCTACATGCGTCAATCCCTTGAATGCCACGGACGGTTGTCCGACTCTCGCATCTGGGTCGATTTTATGTGCGTCCTGTCCAATTGATGGACGCTCCACATCAGTAGACTTTTCAACAACACGACAATCAGGGTCGAAACCACGATTGGAGACATTGTTCTCGACCGCTGGTGAAACTTCTGATTTTGAGATAAGTTCTGACATAAGCTTTGATCCCTTCTTGAGATTGGTGTTATTCGTGTAAAAGTTGAAGAAAGGCGGTAAAACTAGAGGCCACGAAAACCGTAGAGTCGTTTTCGTGATTCCAAAGCCAAATGCCG
>Ga0310696_10004819_pt1 | contig 16445 bp, 9 predicted proteins | sample AusTroGonzalo_MG_4_FD_203885 | JGI IMG/M metagenome (GOLD analysis project Ga0310696, IMG submission 203885) | Bovine rumen microbial communities from tropical cattle in Woodstock, Queensland, Australia - Gonzalo_02 (v2) (version 2) | ecosystem: Host-associated > Mammals > Digestive system >...
GAATGAGAACGCCGAGACCGTGCAGGTCAACCTCGGTTTCCGCACCGTCGAAGTCGGTCCGCAGTACCAGCTGCTCATCAACGGCAAGGAAGTCCTCCTGAAGGGCGTCAACCGCCACGAGACGCACCCCGACTACGGCCGCGCCATTCCCCGCGAGGTCATGGAAAAGGACATCCAGCTGATGAAGTCGCACAACATCAACACCGTCCGCACCTCGCATTATCCCGACGCCCCGTACTGGTACGAACTCTGCGAGAAGTACGGCATGTACCTGGTCGCCGAAGCCAACATCGAATGCCACGGCAAGCAGGACCTGACCCGCAATCCGGAATGGACGCAGGCCTACGTGGAACGCAACCTCAACAATTACAACCGCCTGAAAAACTGCCCGGCCGTCATCTTCTGGAGCCTCGGCAATGAAAACGGACGCGGCAACAACCTCGCCGAGGCCTCCCGCGCCATCCAGGCCCTCGACAAGACGCGCCTCATCCACTCCTGCGACATGGACCACACCGACGGCGTGACCGACATGGGCAGCTGCATGTATCCTTCGGTCGACGGGATCAACGGCACAGGCGGCAACCGCCAGCCCTGGCCGTACTTCGTCTGCGAATACGCCCACAGCATGGGCAACGCTCTCGGCAACTTCCAGGAATACATGGACGCCTTCGAGCGGCATCCGCGCCTCATCGGCGGCTGCATCTGGGACTGGGTCGACCAGAACATCCGCGCCACCTTCGACCGGGTGGAAGTGGTAAAAGATAACAGAGGCAATGAGAAAATAAACTATATCTATAAAGCTGCGCCGTTCACGGGCGAAGCTCTCGCGTTCGGCGGCATGTTCGGCGACGAGCCGAACGACGGAAACTTCTGCGACAACGGCGTGATCGCCTCCGAACGCTTGATCACCCCGAAACTGCTTGAAGTGAAGAAAGTCTACCAGTACCTCCGCTTCAAGGACACCACGCCCGACGATCCCGCCAAGTTCACGCTCGAACTCACCAGCAAGTATTTCCACAAGACCATCTCCGACTACACCGTCGCGGCTGTCTTCACTGGCGGCCAGGACGAAAAGGCGGGACGCACCGTCCTGACCCAGAAGGTCCCGAACCTCGCCCCCGGCGAAAAGGCCACGTTCACGTTTGACGTCCCCGCCGGCATGAAGAAGGATATGTTCATCCTCGTCTTCCCGTCGAAGGCGGACAGTCTCGTCCAGTACAAGCTCGTCGAGGAAGCCGATCCGGTCGAACTGCTGAAGGCGAACAAGGTCGAAGAAGCCCGTAAGTACGCGGTCGCCTATGAGGCGTTCGACACCGGTGTCGACGCGACTCCGCTCAAGGTCGATACCTCGAAGTCCTCCGATCTGGCGTTCATCGACCACATGATGAACAATATCACGGTCTACAACGACTACTTCGTCGTGCGGTTCGTCGACGGCAAGATCGAATTCATCACGTGCGATGGCGAAATGGTCGTCCGCAAGGGCCCGGAACTGAACTTCACCCGCGCCCGCGTCGACAACGACGGCTGGATCGGCGGCAACATCAACCGCGCCATGAACGGGGAGATCGATGACGAATGCCGCAGCTTGAAGGCGGTGCAGGTCTCTCCCAAGCAGGTCGACGTGGACGTCGAACTCTACTGGCGCAAGGGCTTCAATTACTTCGTGAACACGAAGTGGTCCATCTACGCCGACGGTACCATCCGTTCCTGCAACACGATCAGGCCGGACTTCGAGGAACGCGACCGTTTCGGGCGGGACAGCGCCATCCCGTGCCTCGGATTCACGATGGAGCTGACCTCCGACTACGAAAAGGTCGACTACCTCGGACGCGGCCCGCAGGAGAACTACATCGACCGCCGCACCGGCACGTACTACGACATCTTCCACACCACCGTGCATGACATGATCACGAAGTACTCCAAGACGCAGCACTACGGCAACCGCACCGGCGTGAGCTGGATCAGCCTCACCTCCGACGACGGCAAGACCACCGTGACCGTCCGCAGCGAAAACAATGACAAGGGCATGGAGATCACGGCTGCCCCGTGGACGCAGAAGGAAATCCGCGACGCCAAAACGCCGGACCGCCTGTCTCCGTCCGAAAGGACCGTCGTTGAGTTCGATATCTTCCAGGCCCCGCTCGGCGGCAACAGCTGCGGCCCCGAACCGTTGGAACAATACATCACGCGCGGCAACCGCCGCTCGACCTTCAAGATGGACTACACCATCCACATCACCAGAAGGTAAGTCGAAAAAGCAGATTCCCCTTCGCGGCATTCCGTGCGCGAGCGAAAGCCGCGCGCGACCGCAGAGGAGGTCCCGCCTCCCCGCCCGGCATGTGCGAAAGCGCGTGCCGGGCTTTTCCATGTCATCAGGGCAAAAAAGAATCCTCCGCAAACCGTTCGCAGGCTTGCGGAGGCATTTCTGTCGGCCGGTCGTCCGTGGACCCGGGGAAGGGGGGCGACCGGGACGGGAGCGGCTCCGGCGCGGCGCTCGGGCCGCGGAAGAGGCGGGGGGCGGCGTGCGCGGGATCACTCCTTGTAGTTCAGAATGAAGATCTTGACGAAGCCTTCCGCGGCGAGTTTGCCGTTGATGGACGCCTCGTAGGCGATGCCGCGCCATTTGCCCTGGTCGTACTGGACATTGATGACGACGTCGATGGTGTCGCCGACACGCGGGATGGCGGTATACTTGGAATCCGAGGCTTCGACCAGCAGACCGTCAAAGGAATTGTCCTGCCGCTGGAACGCATCGAGGGCGGCGGCGGTCTGCGCGGCATATTCGATGAACGTTTCCGCGCCGGTGACGCCGTCGGCTCCGGCGAGCGGATGGTCCGGGTGAACGACGGAGGTCGTCTTGCCGCCGAAATCCCATTCCTCGACTATGTAATCAATCAGGGCAAACGGCTCGCCGTGCGGGAGCAGCCGGGCCGCGGGGAAGGGGAGTTTCGTCCGCAGCAGATCGTGCGGGACGGGCGGCCTGTTCATTTTCTGTTGGTCAAGAGCATTCATGTTGTCGTTCTTTCATGTTTGAAAAGTATGTTCAGGTAATTAATCTCCGAAAAAAACGGCGTCCGTTTCCATGCGGTCTCAGTCCCGTCCGGCGGTCTCCGGTGCGGCCTGATGGCGGGCGCCCTGCCGCTGCTGCGCCTGAAACTCCTCGAAGAAAGCGCAGAGGTCCCCGATGGTGCGAACTTTCTTGACCTCGTCGTTCTCGCGAAGCGAAATGCCGAATTTGCGCTGAAGTCCGATGATGAGGTCGACCATGTCGATGCTGTCCAGCCCGAGGTCGTCGAAAAACGTTTTTTCGGGGGAGAGCTCGGCAGGGTCGAGCTTGAGCTCGTTGACGAGCGCGTTGTAGACAGCTTCGATGATCTCATCGCGTGTCAGGTCCATATATGAATTCTCCGGGAAGATTGTTTCTGCGTTGGCTTTGCGGTCCGGAAAAAAGGTCCGGCGGCAGGGGCGCGGAACGAACAGGGCTTCCTGAGCAGGGGCAATCGAGGTTTTTCCCGCGTGCAAAGCTTATCTATATACTTTACCATTTTTTTTAGGTTTTTCAAATGAAAGATACGGAAAGTTTGGGGTCTTTTCCGAAAAAGCGGGGAGGAGGCGGTCGGACGGAGCTTCCCGGAGGGAGAAATGCGTCCGGAAGTTTCGGGGCGGGTCCCGGGGATGCCGCCGGGATTGCGCCGGGGCCTCGGCAACGTCATTCGACAGGGAAGGACATGGACTGGGTGGCTGCGTTGACCCTGCGGCGGAAGACGCGGCCGGGGATACCGTCCTTCGAGAAGGCGGGACGCCCCATGAAGTGGGCATGATGCCGGATCTCGACCGGGCCGAAGGGACCGCGCAGGACTTCGACGAGGTCGAACCGGTAGCGGCGGTTCGCGCCGGCGTCGCCCAGGTCGTGGAGGAAGGAGATCGCGGCGCGGTAGTTGCGGCGTTTCTGCCCGTCGGAAAGCTCTCTCCAGGGTTCGGGGCGTTTCCCGGAGCGGAGCGAACGGCAGTACCTTGTCTTGACCTCTACGAACACGAAGACCGCGCCGTCGAGACAGACCAGGTCTAGCTCGCCGTAAGGCGTGCGGCAGTCGCGCAGAAGGACGGTGCATCCCATCTGCGCGAACAGGCGCGCGGCATCGCGTTCTCCGGCGTCGCCGAGGCGTTTCCGCCAGGAGCGTTTCCGGGCGGTCTGGTGATTCGCGTCAGGCATGATCCGGGAGACGGCGGAAGAGACCCCAGAGGTCGTCGCCGATGCTGAACGTGCCGAGCGTGTCGAACCCGCCGGTGTAACGGCTCAGGAAGACAGCCGAGACCTCATTGAAGTCGCGGGACGGGAGCTTGTCGAAGACGAAATGCGCTTCGGCGTCGCCGGCGTCGCCCCCGGTGCATTCGTTGAAGACGAAGAGGACGTCGCGACCGATGGGGCAGAGCCCGGAGAAGCGGAGCGGACGGCCGCGCCGGACGGCTTTGTCGAGCGTTTTGCCCGCGGTCCCGGCGTCGAACAGGATGTCGTCCTCGCTGAGCGTAATGATCTTGATCATTTTCCAAAAGCCCTCATTTGACCGGGCAGAACGGGTTCCGCAACCGGATTTTCCTTGAAATAGTCCGTCGCGTCGGCATCATCGACGACGCAGCGGGGCGAGATCTCGACGAGCGCGGCGGGGACGCCGTTTGCATCGCGCGGGACCCGGATCCCGGCGAGCGCGAGGCGGCGTGCGTCGCGTTCCACGAGCATGGCGCGGCAGGACTCGGCGGAGTCCACGCCGGTGGCGTTCTTGGTGGGGCCGAACATCTCCTTGCGCGAGCCTTCGACCACGATGGCGCGTTCGGCCATCGGGAGCGCGTCGAAGATGAAGGATTCAAGCTTGACCGCGTTCACGGCGTCCGGCTTCACGGTCGTGCCGTCGGCGGCCAGGTACGGGACTTTCTTGTCCGCGCGATGCCACGGGAGCTTCAGCGTGCCGTCCTGCGTGAGCGATTCCACGAACGAACGGCTGATGACATGGATGGCCGGGCTGCCGGAGAGAAAAGCCAGGGTGCCGTCCGGGTTGAGGCGTTCGGCGAGTTCGAGCGGCATGTCGCTGTATTCGATCACATGGAGGCGTCCGCCGGAGAGGCAGAAATTGCCGAGTTTTTCGGTCGGACAGGTCTTCGGGAGCATGCGGCTGCTGATCTGCGAGCCTTCGAGGATGTGGAGCCCGATGAAGAGCGGGTCGGCGATCGGCACGAGCGGGTTGTCGACCTGGAAATAGGAGAGGTATTCCACGCCGTCTGCGGCCATTTGGCCGAGGCAGCCGGATGCGCGAAGCGCGAGGAGCGTGCCGCCGTGCCCGTTCGGGGAGAGCGCGAGGGAATCCTTCGCGCCGATGATGAGCTTGCCGTCGAGCCCGATGGCCGGCATGGTGCCCTGGACGAAGAATCGGACCTGCCCTTCGGCGAGCCCGAAGAACCTGTTTTTCCCGAAGAACTCTTTCGTCGGGGTTGCGTTCAGCTCGCTGCACATGATGTACCAGGTGAGCGCCGCGCCGTATTTTTCGGAGAGGCGGCCGATGGATTCGGCGAAATACTGGAAGAGCGTCTTGTGCAGGACGGGCGTGATCGGGTAGGTGCCCTTCGGCCCGTCGAACCCGAGGCGCGTGCCCTGGCCGCCCGCGACCGTAAGCGCTGCGACTTTGCCCGCGCGGAGAACTTCCACGCCTTTTGCCGTTGCTTCGGCGTAAAGCTTTTCCTGTTCGGCGGTCTTCGCCGGGAACGGGAAGAACGGGGCGGGGGCAAGGTTGGCCGGAATGGCTGTTTCGGGGCGTTTCAGGACGTATCCGGCGATAAGGCCGGGGAGGGCTTCCCAGTCGATTGCGCTGAATTGTGCTTCAAGTTTAACCTGCGCTGCGGCGTCTGCGGCGTCGTAATGCGCGAGCAGATGCGCCTGTCCGGCGGCTTCGATGCGTTTCCTGAGGGATTCCTGCATGTCGTTTCTCCTGAATATAACGGTTTTGTTCTCGTTTCGGATTAATATACATCCTGAATTCGCAACAATCAAACGTGCGTGCGTTTTTTTGCGGAAATGAGGTGAAAACGGGCGGAAACCGGCGAGACAAAGGCCGGCCCCCGCCGGAACGGAGTCCGGCCGGGACACGGACTGTGCAATGCAATGCCGTGCGGTCGGAGCCGGGCCGACGCCCGGTTCGTCACATCTGCACGGACATTTCGTTTCCGGCGTACTGGACGATCCTGCCTTCGGAAACCTTGCCGTCGCGCACGACGGTGACGCGGAAGGAACGCGTCCGCTCCATGCCGGGATAGGATCCGTTGCGCCGTCCGATTTTCAGCGTGGAAGTGGCCTCGTCCCAGGAGAACGCGATGTCGGAGAACTGGCCTTTTTCGTAGGCGTAGGTCTCGTTGTCGTCCTCATGGAGCGTGAATTTGGCGTTTGCGCCGGGGTAGACGCGGATTTCCATGGGGGCGGCGGTCTTCTGCGTGGCGTACTCGGTGTCCTCGCCGTTGAACGGGATGATGCTTCCCGCGCGGACGAAGAGCGGGAACCTGTCGATCGGGCATTCGCGGCTGAGGTCCTTTCCTCCGTCGAAGAGCTCGTTGGTGAAGAAGTCGTACCACTTCGCGCCGACGGGGAGCTTGACCTTGACTTCGGAATCGTTGTGTTCGGCGGTGTACTTCGCGAGTTCGTCGGGTGTCCTCCAGCAGAGCTTGAGCTCGCGCGTGTAGAGATTCTGGTAGTAGTCGAGGCGGAAGGCGACCTTCTGCCCCTTCTTCAGTTCGATGTCGGCGGACTTGTAGCGGGCGTCCGCCGAGTTCCAGTCCTCGACGACCAGCTTGTCGTCGAGCCAGAGGCGGAAGCCGTCGTCGCCGGAAACGCCGATCTCGTACATGCCATCCTCGGGCGCGGTGATGAAGCCGGTGAGGCGCGCGGAGAAGTGGTCGCCGTTGCGGAGGCCTTCGGGCCAGTTCACGAGGGGCGGTCCGGGCCAGGTGAGGTCGACGACCTTTTCGACGGCTTCGCTGACCTTGCGGCGGAGGCGTTCGTCGTTGAAGTATTCGATCTTCACGCCGGGCGCGCCGTCGGGCGTGGTGAGCGCGGAGGCGTCGATGACCGGAGGCCGCGGACGCGAGGTCTGGACCAGGGAACGCGTGACCGGCTGGGCGAGGAAGGCGGGCCCGAACATGAACTGGCTTTCGTTCGTCGTGGCGCCGGGGGTGTCCGGGAAGTCCATCACGAGCGGGCGGGTCATGGTGTAGTGATCCTTCGTGGTCATCCAGCCGAGGCTGTAGATGTAGGGCATCAGGCGGTAGCGGAGCTTTGCGGCGGAGAGGTAGGAATTGTACGCCTCGGGCGCGATCTCCTTGAAGCGCCAGGGTTCCTTGCTGAACCCGGTGCCGTGCCAGCGGTAGACCGGGTTGAAGATCGCGAACTGGTTCCAGCGCGCGAGCAGTTCCTGATATTCAGGGACGTTGATATTCCGGAACCCGCCGGAGAAGAACCCGCCGGTGTCCTGCGTCCAGTAGGGCAGGCCGGAGAGAGAGGCGGAGAGTCCGCCGACGATGTCTTCCTTCAGGCGGGCCCAGCTGGCTGTCGTGTCGCCGGACCAGGAGAGGGCGGCGTAGCGCTGTTGACCGGCCCAGGCGGAACGCGTGAGCGTGAGGACGCGCTTGTCGGAGGTGGCACGCTGCCCCTCGTAGCAGCCCATGGTGGTCATCAGGGAATAGGAATTCAGGTAGCGCGTGAAGTCGCCCATGGCGTTGATGCCATTTTCCTTGATGTCGCGGATCATGGCGCGCTGGTCATGGCAGGCGGAGCGCGTTTCGACCTCGGTGCCGTCCATCCATGTGGCGTCGACGCCGACGTCGAGGAGGCCTTTCTTGACGTGCTTGAAGTAGATCTCGCGGCCTTCCCGGCTGTAGGCGTCGTACACGCGGCCCTGGCGGATCCAGTGCGGCGGATCGAAAAGGAGGTTCTTCGCTTTCAGCTCGCGCCCCACGTCGCAGTCCAGACCGACGGTCGGCCAGATGGAGATCAGGATCTTCGCGTGGAGGTCGTTGTGGATGGTGTCGCACATGGCCTTCGGGTCCGGGTAGCGTTCCGGGTCCCAGGTCATGCTGGTCCAGTTTCCGTCGCGGTCGGTCCAGTACTGCCAGTCCTGCACGATGAAGTCGAGCGGATAGTGGTTCTTGCGGAAACTCTCGACCATGCCGACCAGTTCCTTCTGCGAGCTGTAGCGCTCCTTGCTCATGAAGAAGCCGTACGCCTGCCGCGGGAACATCGGGGCGTCGCCGGTGAGCAGGCGGTACTCCGTGACGACATCGTCAAGGTCATCGCCGGTCATCAGGTAGTAATCGACGCCCGCGGGGGCGCTTTCCGACCAGATGGACATGCCGTTTCTGTCGTCCTTGAAGATGGACTGCGAGCAGATGTCCCACAGGATGCCGTAGTCGTTCGAGGAGGTCAGGACGTTCGTGTAGGCGGGGATGTTCGCCTGGACGATGAGGATCTCCCGATTGCGGTAGTTCAGGTAGGGGCGGATGGCCTGACCGAGTCCGTAGATCGCCTCGTCCGGCTGGAGCGAGAAGGTCTGCTTGACCTCATAAGTCGGGGCATCGGAGATCGTGACTTCCCTGATCTCGGGCCGTACGCCGGATTTCTCGGCGAGGATGACCCTGCCGTCGGGCCGCGTGAACGAAAGAGCGCCGGTGCTTTTCTCGACCTTGACTGTGATTGCCGGAGAGGCGAACACGGCAAACTCGTCCGTGTCCTGTTTGAGCGTGAATTGCGCCTTCGCGGGATTCGCGATGACAGAGATGCTCGGGTGCTTTGCGTGGGAGACGCCGTTCAGATTTGCGGTCACGCGGAGCGTCCGGCCCTTGTCGCCGTAGACCTCGATGTTTTTCGTGAGATTGCCGGCTTTGACCTGAAGTCCTGCGTCAGTGGACTTGTACTGGAACGCGTCGTCGGCGAACGCTGTCCAGGTTGCGGCGAGTGCGACGGCCGCGCTCAGGACTGCGATGCCGCGAATGCGTGCGGATCCGGACAGAGCGAGGCGAAAGCGGGCGGTCCCACGGGGGTGTCTGCGGATGGTCATGCGGAAAGGCTCCTTTCGGGAAAAAAAACGTTGGTTGTTTGAGGCCGGTTTTGTGTTGTAACATGTATCTGCCGCATAACCTATCATGCAGCCGGATAAAAATCAAACGGATGTCCGAAATAATCCGTTGATTTCTGAAATAATCCGTGTCGGAAACGTTAAGGAAAGCGTTAAGACGATGTCAAAAAAAAGACGGTCCCGCCCAAAAACACGGAAAAGAGCGGGACCGTCCGTCCGCACCCAGGAAAATGACGAATCACCTGCGACCTGTCTTCCGCCCGGTTCCGGGGCTTTGAATACGGGCGCCCCTGCTCAATGAGAACCCGTTGTGCGGGACCGGAATCCATAAAGGCGGAGTGAACTGCGGACGTTTCCTGGAAGCAAGCCGCATGCCAGAAACGTTTGAAAGATGGAAAAAAGGCGGTTTGCTAACGAAAAAACGGAAAAGAAAGGCGAAAAAGGATGCCGCGACTACTGGAAATCCTGTAAAAGCAGGGTATATTAAATATGACATGTCCGTGGTGTTTGCCTCGAAGCCCCCCTTCTTTGGACGGCCGGGAAACAAGCGGCTTTACAGAAAATGTGAAAGCAAAGGGAATGATTAACATTTTTTGTAAAACACATAATCCGCTGTCCGCCTGAAAAAAGTTGGCACGGGATATGCTCCATCGACGGCAACAACCTCAACAACCCAAGGAGTTGGACAGTATGAGCTATCTGAACAGGATCAACGCCATCAATGCGGTCGCCGAGCTCGCCGGAACCGAGCCTGCCCCCGCAGCCCCCATCGAACCCGACCACAACTACGCCGAAGACGTGTTCGACGCCACTGCCATGCGCGAGTACCTGCCGAAGGAGATCTGCGGCAAACTGCTCGCCACCATCGAGAAGGGCGTGCCGCTGGACGTGGACATCGCCGCCGACGTGGCCCACGCGATGAAGAAGTGGGCGCTCCAGCGCGGCGCCACGCATTACACGCACTGGTTCCAGCCGCTGACCGGGTCCACCGCGGAAAAGCACGACGCCTTCCTCGAGATCAAGGACGGCAAGCCCATCCAGTCCTTCTCCGGCAAAAACCTGATCGTCGGCGAGCCCGACGCCTCGAGCTTCCCCTCGGGCGGCATCCGCTCGACCTTCGAGGCCCGCGGTTACACGGCCTGGGACCCGACCAGCCCCGCCTTCATCAAGCGTCACGGCAACGGCGCCACGCTGTGCATCCCGACTGCCTTCTGCGCATATACCGGCGAAGCGCTCGACAAGAAGACTCCGCTTCTCCGTTCCATGCAGGCGCTTTCCGTCGCCACGAAACGCCTCATGAAGTGCTTCAACCTTCCCGAGGAAAAGGTCGAGATCACGCTCGGCGCCGAGCAGGAATATTTCCTCATCGACAAGCATTTCTACCTGATGCGCCCGGACCTCGTCCAGACCGGACGGACCGTTTTCGGCGCACCCCCGGCGAAACACCAGCAGCTTGAGGACCACTATTTCGGATCCATCAAGATGCGCGTGCTGAACTTCATGACCGAGGTCGAGAACGAACTCTGGAAGCTCGGCATTCCCGCGAAGACCCGCCACAACGAAGTCGCGCCTGCCCAGTTCGAGCTCGCGCCGATGTTCGAGGAAGTCAACCTCGCGTCCGACCACAACATGCTCATCATGGAAGTCCTGCGCCAGACCGCCGACCGCTACGGCTTCGTCTGCCTGCTGCATGAAAAGCCGTTCGCGGGCATCAACGGGTCCGGCAAGCACAACAACTGGGCAGTGTCCTACGGCAAGACCAATCTGCTCAATCCGGGCAAGGATCCGCGCCAGAACGCCATCTTCCTGACCGTGCTCTGCGCCATCATCGAGGCCATCGACAACCATGCCGACCTGCTCCGCGCCAGCGTGACCGGCGCCGGCAACGACCATCGCCTCGGCGCAAACGAAGCTCCGCCCGCCGTCATCTCCATGTACCTCGGCGACCAGCTCGCGGACGTTATCGACCAGATCGAACACAACGAGGTCAAGTCCAGCCGCAGTGCGGGTGCCATGCGCATCGGCGTCGACACGCTCCCGTCGCTCCCGAAGGATGCCACCGACCGCAACCGTACCAGCCCGTTCGCCTTCACCGGAAACAAGTTCGAGTTCCGCGCACCCGGTTCCAGCCAGTCCTGCGCCGGCCCGAACACCGTGCTGAACGTGATCGTGACTGAGGCGTTCGACCGCATCGCCTCCGTGCTGGAGAAGCTCCCGAAGAAGGAATTCCACGATGGCCTCCAGAAGGAACTTCGCAAGATCATCCGCACCCACAAGCGCATCATCTTCAACGGCGACGGCTACGCCGACAACTGGCTGAAGGAAGCCGCGAAGCGCGGACTCCCGAACGCCAAGACCACGATGGAAGCCCTGCGCTGCCTGACCGCGCCCGCCAACGTGAAGATGTTCGAAAAGTATCACGTCTACACGAAGCGCGAACTCGAGTCCCGTTACGAAGTCTTCCTGGAGGATTACCACCGCAGAATCCACATCGAAGGCGAAGTCGCCCTCGAGATCGCCACCAGCATGATCTATCCCGCTGTCGCGCAGGAATACGCCAAGCTTTCGGCTGCCGCCGTGACTGCCAAGTCCGCCGGCGTGAAGGGCGGCGTGAAGTCCCTGACGCAGTCCGCTTCCGAACTCGGCGCGAAACTGGACGAACTCAAGGCGAAGTCCGATGCCCTCCGCAAGGCGCTCGGCGGTCTCCATGAGGAGATCCTCGCCGCGATGGCCGACCTCCGTGTCGTGGTCGATTCCATCGAGAAGAACGTCGCGGACGAATCCTGGCCGCTCCCGAAGTATCGCGAAATGCTGTTCGTGTACTGACATCGCCGGCTTAGTCCGACCGAGAAAAAATGACCGCCCGGCCGGTCCGCGAAAAACGGACGGCCGGGTTTTTCGTCCCCCGGCATCGGCAGGGCTTAAGCCGCGCAACGTTGCTTTTCGATAATGAAGACAAAAAAATTTAGAGAAAAAACCGTTTAAAAGCCGAATTACGTTTGCTTTTTTCCGTCTGTGTGGTATATTGATGCCAGGAACCAATCAATCCGTCTTCCAAGGAGTCCTCCGCTATGTACTACCTGCTGATCTCTCTTAACATCCTGCTTGCAGCCTTTGTCGCACATCTCGCCGTGACGTTCCCTTCGATGGATGAGATGCTCGCCTCGAAAACGAAGGCCCAGTCCATCCGGCATTATTCCCATGGGAGTCCACGGACCGTGTCGGCGTCCGTGCAGCCTGTGACGATCATGGAATCTCCCGTCGTGACGGAGGAGAGGATCGCCGCTGTGGTGAAGCGCAATATTTTCAATACGGAACGCGTGCCCGAAGCACCCGCGAACCGGAACAACCGCAATGCCCAGGCCCGGCAGCAGGTCCGCGCCGAAATGCAGCTGGTCGGCACTTTTACCGTGGGCGATTCCGTCGGCGCCATCATCCTGCAGCGGCTTCAGGGCAATGCCCAGCAGATCAGGGAGCTCCAGCAGAAGGAGGCTGAGAAGAACGCGACATCTTCGTCCCGCGTGACCGACCCGAAAAAGGTCGCCGCCGGAGAGGGACGCGAAGCCGCCTCCGAAGGCGCCGAGGGCGACCCCAAGACCAAGACCGTTGTGGCCGGCAATCCCGCTCCATCCACGAGCAACACGTCCACTCTGTATCTGAAAGTCGGCGACACCACCGTGGCAGGTTACAAGCTTGTCGAGGTCACCGAAAAGACTGCCGTGCTCACAAAGAATTCCGAACGCGTCGAACTCAAGCTGCTTCCGGCGTCGGAAGCCAGCACCGCCGTCGCCCGCCAGCCGAACAACCGGAACAACAATAACAACCGGAACAATCAGCAGGCCAACAACAACGACCGGAACAATAACAACAACCGGAACAATCAGCAGGCCAACAACAATAACCGGAATCAGCAGAACAATAACAACCGGAACAACAATAACAACAATAACCGGAATCAGCAGAACAATAACAACCGGAACAACAATAACAATAATAACCGGAATCAGCAGAACAATAACAACCGGAACAACAATAACAACCGTCGTTGATCCCGTTTCCGCCCCGTCCGTCGAATCAAGCCCGATTTGAATTCCCCTGCGGCGGGGCAGTTGCAGAGACCTTCCACGCATCCGAACGGTCGCGACTCTGTCTGTCCCCCGCGGATGCGCTTCTTATTCCCCCGATATGAAATACAAGTTTTTGATTTTCCTGGCAATCGCGATCCCTCCGGCGTTTCTTCTGGCGAAACATGACGTGACCGAGGCGGGAAACGAGACGTCGCGGTATTCCGTGGTGGAATCCGTGCTGGAACGCGGCACGTTCGTCATCGCGCATGACGGCGTGGGAGTGGATCCGAGGGACGGCGTCGAGAAGCAGGGCATTATCCCGGACAGCATTTTCACCACGACGGACAAGGGCGTGCGTGACGGCAGGTATTACGGAGACAAGCCGCCTCTGCTGACGTTCGCCGCGATCGCGTGGGGACGGTTCCTGAAATGCCTCGGGGTGCGCTTCCTGCGGGGCGGTTACTTCCGTGCCGTGTACCTCACGAACGTGCTGTTTTTCGTCCTGTCGTGTCTGACGGGCTGGTTTTTCTACGTCGGGCTGAGCCGTCGCAGGCGGATGCCGGAAGGATACCGGATCGCGATGTCCGTGCTGTCGGTCGCCTCCACGCTCGTGCTCTCCTATGCCGTGACGCTGAACAATCACTCGCTGTGCGCCGCCGCGATGATGGGGCTGATCCTGCTGCTGGAACGCTGCGAGGAGACCGGGCTCACGCGGCTTCGGGCGTTTCTCGCTGGCATCATGACCGGGCTGCTGCTGAACCTGGAGTTCGTGACGGGCGGCGTGATGGGCATATCGGTGTTCGTTTTCGTGCTGACGGCAGTTGCGCCGAAACGGATTGAAAACGCGCTGATGTACGCCGCCGGGGCGGGCATGATGATCCTGATCGAGGCGGGCCTGAACATGATCTCCTACGGTTCCCCGCTGCCTCTTTACCTCGCCACCCACAAGCCGGCGTTCACGGAGAAGAATTACCTGACCTACGCCTTCCATATCCTTTTCGGGTTCGAGGGCTTTTTCCTGTACATGCCGGCGCTGCTTTTCGCCGGGTTTGCGTGCGCCTCGGAACGGATGCGCCGCGACCGGGTATTCGTGACCATGATGGCGTCGACGGCGGCGGCCGTTCTCCTGTTTGCCGTCGGCACATCGGATTTCGGCGGCTGGTGCTACGGGTACCGCTTCCTGATTCCGTTTGCGCCGGTCCTGCTGTACTATGCTGCCTTGTATTTCGGACGGCCCCGGCCGCGCCTGAAGCGCTGGGGGCTTTTTCGTCTGGCGCTGCTCTGGGGCGTCGTTTTTTCGGTCGTGGGCGTGATGAATCCGTGGAACGCAAGTTACGAGGGCTCCCTCACCAGGGAAGGCGCTCTGGAGGAGAATTTCAAAAACAGCTTCCTGGCGAATTCGTTCGTGTTCTGCTGGCTGCATGCGCCGGATTCCGCCATCACACAGATATTCATGGACCGCGTCTACGGGCGGGAACCCGCCATGCTGTATCTCAGGATGGAACTTGCCAACCGGCATGACCGGAAAGGCGTCGAACGGATCACGGCGCAGATCGTGGAATGGATCGACGCGGCGGAGGCAGAAGAGGCTGCGAACGCCTCGGCGCCGCCTGCGCCGGATGTCCCGCCGCAAACGGGAAATGCGCCCGACGGTCCGGGCGAGGATGTCCCGCCGCAAACGGGAAATGCGCCCGACGGCTTTTCCGATGCGCCTCTGCCGGATAATCCGTCCCCGGCTTCCGGGGCGGTTCGGGATTGAACGGCTTCCCGGCGGGATCGTCCGTCCGCGGCGCTCCGTCGGAAAATGAGCGTGGAGGAAAGGGGGGGCAGGCGGTGTTTTTTCCTTGAAAAAACATGGGGCGGGGTGTATATTATATTTTCCATAAAATCCCCATTCCATGATGAAGGAACCGAACATGGCCGACGAAATCATTTCCGCAGAAGCCGAGCAGAAGCAGCTCGACGACGTCTTTACCCAGCGCAAGGCGAAAGCCGAAGAACTCCGTGCCGCGGGCATCGCCCCGTACGGCGTCTTCGTGGACAGTATCATCCCCACGACCGAGGCGCGGGCGAAATACGTGCCGGACGTGGAGAACACCGAGCTCGTCACCGTGGCCGGCCGCATCATGACGTTCCGCGTGATGGGCAAGGCGACGTTCCTGCACATCAAGGACCAGCACGGCAGCCTCCAGCTGTATGCCCAGCGCGACCAGCTCGGCGAAGAGGAATACAAGCGGTTCAAGCGCCTCGACCCGGGCGACCTGATCGCCGCGACCGGCCACATGTTCGTGACGAAGACCGGCGAGATCACGCTGAAGATGCAGTCGTACACGATGCTGTCGAAGTCGCTGCGCCCGCTGCCGGAGAAATTCCACGGCCTGACCGACATGGAGCAGCGTTACCGCCAGCGTTATCTTGACCTCATCATGAACGACGAAAGCCGTTCTCTTTTCTTCAAGCGCATCCGGATCATCCGCGAGATCCGCAACTTCCTGGAGTCCCGCGGCTTCCTCGAGGTCGAGACCCCGATGCTCCAGTACATCCCCGGCGGCGCGGCCGCCACGCCGTTTAAGACGCATTACAACGCGCTGGACTGCGACATGTACATGCGCATCGCCCCGGAACTCTACCTGAAGCGCCTGCTCGTAGGCGGTTTCGAGAAGGTGTACGAGCTGAACCGGAATTTCCGCAACGAGGGCATCGACCGCCGCCACAATCCCGAGTTCACCATGATCGAGATCTACCAGGCATACGGCAACTGCGAGACCATGATGGAGCTCATCGAGAGCATGGTCACGAGCATCGCGCAGAAGGTCTTCGGCACGCTTCAGATCAAGCTGCCCGGCGACAAGGTCATCAACCTGGAGCGTCCGTGGCGGCGCGCCCCGTACCGCGACCTGGTCCGCGAACGCACGGGCCGTCAGGACTGGTTCGAGCTCCCGCGCGAGGAGAAGTACAGGCTCGCGAAGGAACTCGGCGCGCAGGTGATGCCCGACTGGACCGACCTCGAAATCACGCACGAAATCTACGAAAAGCTCATTGAGCATACCCTGATCCAGCCGACGTTCGTGACGCGCCTTCCCGCCGAGCTCGTCCCGCTCGCCAAAAAGTGCGCCGACGACCCGGAAAGCGTCGATGTCTACGAACTCGAGATCAACGGCCAGGAGATTTCCCCCGGCTACTCCGAGCTCAACGACCCGATCGACCAGCGCAAGCGCTTCATGGAGCAGGTCACGCTTTCCGGCAAGGACCCCGCGCAGGCCGT
>Ga0310696_10004820_pt1 | contig 16439 bp, 12 predicted proteins | sample AusTroGonzalo_MG_4_FD_203885 | JGI IMG/M metagenome (GOLD analysis project Ga0310696, IMG submission 203885) | Bovine rumen microbial communities from tropical cattle in Woodstock, Queensland, Australia - Gonzalo_02 (v2) (version 2) | ecosystem: Host-associated > Mammals > Digestive system >...
CGCGTTCATCGGCCGTATCGAGCGCAACGCCGAGCGGCTGATGAAGGGACGCATGCTGATCTTCGTCGGCGACGGCTGCCCGCCCTTCGCGGAGAGCTACCGGGAGCTGGTGGAGGACTGCTCCAGCCGCTCCCCCGGCATCGCGCTGACGGAAGAGGACGACGGCGCCATCTACTTCTCCTCCGGCACCACCGGCTTCCCCAAGGCCATCCTCCACAAGCACCGCAGCCTGATCCAGGCGGCGGAGATGGAGCAGAAGCACCACGCCACCGGGCGCGACGACATCTTCCTGTGCATCCCGCCCCTGTATCACACCGGTGCCAAGTTCCACTGGATGGGCAGCCTGATCGCTGGCTCGAAGGCGGTGCTCCTGAAGGGCACCTCCCCGGACACCATCCTGCGCGCCGTCTCCGAGGAGCGGTGCACCATCGTGTGGCTGCTGGTCCCCTGGGCCCAGGACATCCTGGACGCGCTGGACCGGGGCGACGTGAAGCTGGAGGACTATCATCTGGACCAGTGGCGGCTGATGCACATCGGCGCCCAGCCGGTTCCCCCCTCCCTCGTGCGGCGCTGGAAGGAGTACTTCCCCAACCACGATTACGACACGAACTACGGCCTCTCCGAATCCACCGGCCCGGGCTGCGTGCACCTGGGCATGGAGAACGTCCGCAAGGTCGGCGCCATCGGGGTGCCCGGCTACCGCTGGACCTGCAAGATCGTGGACGAGGAGGGGCAGCCCGTCGCGCAGGGCAGCGTCGGCGAGCTGTGCGTCAAGGGCCCCGGCGTCATGACCTGCTACTACAACAATCCGGAGGCTACCGCCGAGGTGCTGAAGGACGGCTGGCTGTACACCGGCGACATGGCCATGCAGGATGAGGAGGGCTTCATCTACCTGGTCGACCGGAAGAAGGACGTGATCGTCTCCGGCGGCGAGAACATCTACCCCGTCCAGATCGAGGACTTTCTCCGCAACCTCAACAAGATCAAGGACGTGGCCGTGATCGGCCTGCCCGACCCCCGCACCGGCGAGAAGCCGGCCGCCGTGGTGGAGATCAAGGAGGGCATGACCTGCACGGAGGAGGAGATCAACGAGTTCTGCATGGAGCTCCCCCGCTACAAGAGGCCCAGGGAGATCATCTTCATGGACATCCCCCGCAACGCCACCGGGAAGATCGAAAAGCCGAAGCTCCGCAAGCTTCTGGGCGCCGAGAACCTCGTGGCGAGAGAGAACGGCATCTGAGGAGGTTTCCCAATGAAAGAACTGATGCTAGGCAACAAGGCCGTCGCCCGCGGGCTGTATGAGGCCGGCTGCCGTTTCATCTCCAGCTACCCCGGGACTCCCAGCACGGAGATCACCGAGGAGGCGGCTCTGTACGACGAGATCTACTGCGAGTGGGCCCCCAATGAGAAGGTGGCCCTGGAGGCCGCCCACGGCGCCTCCCTGGGCGGCGCCCGCGCCGCCTGCGCCATGAAGCACGTAGGCCTGAACGTGGCCGCCGACCCGCTGTTCTCCATCTCCTATCAGGGGCTGAACGCGGGCCTGGTGATCTGCGTGGCCGACGACCCCGGCATGCACTCCTCCCAGAACGAGCAGGATTCCCGCCACTACGCCAAGGCGGCGAAGGTCCCCATGCTGGAGCCCTCGGATTCCGCCGAGGCCGTGGCCTTCGCGAAGGAGGCCTTCGAGATCTCCGAGAGGTTCTGCACCCCCGTGTTCCTGAAGATGTGCACCCGGGTGGCCCACTCTCAGAGCGTGGTGGAGCCCGGGACCCGCACCGAGGTCCCGCTGGTGCCCTACGTGAAGGACCCGACCAAGGTCATGATGACGGCCAACTCCCGCAACGCCCATGTCCGGGTGGAAAAGAGGACGAAGGAGCTGACCGCCTGGGCCGAGACCTGCGGCCTGAACCGCGTGGAGATGGGCGGCACCGGGATCGGCGTCATCTGCGACTCCACGTCCTATCAGTACGCCCGCGAGGTGTTCGGCGACGGCGCCAGCTACCTGAAGATCGGTCTCGTGTACCCGCTGCCCGAGAAGCTGTTCCTGGACTTCGCGGCCGCCGTGGACCGCGTGATCGTGCTGGAGGAACTGGATCCCGTGCTGGAGGAGCACTGCCGGATGCTCGGCATCCCCGTCGAGGGCAAGGCGCTGTTCCCCATCTGCGGGGAGTTCTCCCAGAACCTGGTCCGCTCCTGCCTTGGTCTGCCCGTCCCCCCCTCCGTCTCCATCGATGACCCCATCCCCCCGCGCCCACCGGTGATGTGCGCCGGCTGCCCGCACCGGGGCATGTTCTATACGCTGAAGAAACACGACTGCATGGTCTACGGCGACATCGGGTGCTATACCCTGGGGGCGCTGGCGCCGCTGAACTCCATGGACCTGAACGTGTGCATGGGCGCCTCCTGCTCCGGCCTGCACGGCTTCAACAAGGCAATCGGCCCCGAGGCCGAGCGCCGCAGCGTGGGCGTGATCGGCGACTCCACCTTCATCCACTCCGGGATCACGGGCATCATCGACATCGCCTACAATATGACGAATTCCACCGTGATCATCCTGGACAACTCCATCACCGGCATGACCGGCCACCAGCAGAACCCGACGACGGGCAAGAACCTGCGCGGCGACCCTGCCGGCAAGGTGGATCTCGAGGCCCTGTGCCGTGCCGTCGGCTTTGCCCGCGTGCGGGTCGTGGATCCCTACGACCTGGCCGCCGTGGACGAGGCCGTGACGGAGGAGCTGGCCGCCGAGGAGCCCTCGGTCATCATCAGCCGCCGGCCGTGCGTCATGATCAAGGGCACGGTCCACAAGCCGCCGCTGACCGTGGACGCGGACAAGTGCGTCGGCTGCCGCTCCTGCATGAAGATCGGCTGCCCCGCCATCTCCGTCCAGGACAAGAAGGCCCGCATCGACGCCACCCAGTGCATCGGCTGCGGTGTGTGCACCCAGATGTGCCGCTTCGGCGCGCTGGCGGAATGAGAGGAGACGATCGTATGGCATGCACGAATATCATGATCGTAGGCGTCGGCGGGCAGGGCACCCTGCTGGCCAGCAAGATGCTGGGCCGGGTCCTTCTGGATCAGGGCTTCGACGTCAAGGTCTCCGAGGTCCACGGCATGAGCCAGCGCGGAGGGAGCGTGGTCACCTATGTCCGCTTCGGCGACAGGGTATGCTCCCCCGTCATCGACCGGGGGGAGGCCGACGTGATCCTCTCCTTCGAACAGCTGGAGGCCGCCCGCTGGCTGGAATACCTGAAGCCCGGAGGAAAGATCATCACGAACCTTCAGAAGATCGAGCCCATGCCGGTGATCACCGGAGCTGCCGTCTATCCGGACGCGCTGGTGGACAAGATGCGCGCGGCCGGGGCCGACGTGGAGGCCGGGGACTACCTGTCCATGGCCGTTGAGGCCGGATCCGCGAAAGCCGTGAACATGGTGCTGATGGGAAAGCTCTCCGCCCTGTTCCCGGAGATACCGGAGGCGGACTGGCTGGCCGCCCTGGAGGCGGTCGTGCCCGCCCGGTTCCTCGGCATGAACCGCGCGGCCTTCGCCGCCGGCAGACGGTCCTGAGCCCCGCGGAAGGCGGATACACACAAAGAAGTCACACTGCGGCCCGGCGGACTCCGCCGGGCCGCTTTTTTTGCGGCGGCGCCTCCTCCCGCGCCCGTTCTCTTTTCCGCTCTTCCCCTTCCTGCGGCGTTCCAGTTTCCTTCAGATTTCTGCCTGTTCCCCCGCCTCTTTTCATGCCTTTTGGAAGCAAAAAAACGGCTGATCTGCCGGGCCCAAAGGGCGGGGAACGAGACAAGTTCTGAACAGACCCGCGCAAAACCGGAAAGATGGGTCTGCTTTTACTTTTTTTCGAAAGATTCTTCTCTTTTTTAACTGGATATCCCGATGAGCATATGCTATACTGAATCAGATGTCATGATAACCCGGCCGGGCTCCCGGCACCCTTCGGTTTCACGGCGCAGAGACGCGGGCGTCCGACGGGGTAAAGACGCGCAAATCAGATATCAGATAAGGAAGGTGAAACATTGGAGAACTATACCAAGTACAGGCTGAAAGACGCCGAGGAGCTCTCCGAAGTGCTTGCCGGCACGGACAATATCTTCGTCGTCGCCTGTAACAAGTGCTTCAAGGAATTCCAGTCCGTCGACGAACCCGACTGCGATGAATTCGTCAGGCTCGCCGGGGAACAGGGAAAGACCGTTACCGGTTCGGTAAAGATCGATTTCCTGTGCAACAGCATCCAGACCGAACGGAAGCTGGCCGGACTGATTCCCGAGGGGACGGAGAGCGTATTCGTGATCTCCTGCGGCCTGGGTATCCAGACCATGGCGGAACTGGTGAACAAACCGGTATTTGCCGCCAGCAACTCCCTCAACTATACCGGCCACCACGGTATGGCCCTGACCAAGAAAGCCTGCGACGCCTGCGCCCAGTGCTACCTGAACGTCACCGGCGGCATCTGCCCGGTGGTGGACTGCTCCAAGAGCCTGCTCAACGGACAGTGCGGCGGTGCGAAGGACGGCAAGTGCGAGGTCGATCCCAACAAGGACTGCGCCTGGGAAAAGATCTACCGCAAGCTGGAGGAGACCGGGCGAACCGCTGAGTTTGCGGCTCAGCCGGTACAGCTGCGCGACTACAACAAGGTCAACTTCAAAGTCATCAACGAGTATGTGAAAGCCATCCGCGAAAAGCGCCTCGACGGCTATTACGGCGGCGTTCATCCCTCCGAGCGCAAAGAGCTGAGCGAGCACTGCAATCTGGTACGCTTCCCCGAGTCGGATATCATGGTCATCCCGATGTCCCAGGCTTCCGGCAAGCCCGCCGATCCCATCGTTCAGGTCGGCGACTATGTGAAGGTCGGTCAGAAGATCGGCGCAAAATCCGGGTTTATCAGCGCGAACGTCCACTCCAGCGTCAGCGGCGAGGTCATCGCCATCGAAGAGCGCCGACATCCCGCCACCCGCGGCGGCCTGTCCGTGGTGATCCGCAACGATCACAAGGATACGCTGGATGAATCCATTCAGCCCAAGGGCGCGCTGGAAGACCTGACTCCCGAAGACATCGTAAAGATCGTCGAGGAAGCCGGCATCAGCGGTATGGGCGGCGCGGGCTTCCCTACCTCGGTCAAGCTCGCTCCCGGAAAGCCCATCGACGCCGTGCTGGTCAACGCCTGCGAATGCGAGCCGATGATCACCGCGGACCACAAGCTCCTGCTGGGCTATCCCGACGAAATCCTTTTCGGTCTGCGTGCCGCCATGAAGGCGGTCGCGGCTCCCAAGGGCGTCGTCGTCATCGAGGACAACAAGCCCGACGCCATCGAACTCTTCCGCGCCAAATGCGAAGCTTACGACGATATCGAGGTCGCCGTTGCCCGCACGAAGTACCCGCAGGGCGCTGAGAAGATGCTCATCAAGCGCGTGATGGGCCGCAAGGTCCCCTCCGGCGGGCTTCCCGCCGATGTGGGCGCCCTGGTCTGCAACGCCAGTACTCTCAAGGCCATCTCCGACGCCATCCAGCTGGGCATGCCTCTGATCGAGCGCATCGTCGCCGTCACGGGCGAGTGCGTGAAGAACCCGGGCAACTTCCTGGTGCGCTTCGGCGTCAGCGCCAAGGACATTCTGGCAGCCTGCGGCGGACTCACGTGCGACGACGCGGTCCTCAAGATGGGCGGCCCGATGATGGGCATTCCTCTCCCGGATGCGGACGTGGCCGTCATCAAGGGCACCAACGGCATCATCGCCATTGAGCCCGACGTCACGCAGGAGGTCGAGTGCATCAAGTGCGGCCGCTGCGCCGATGTCTGCCCGATGGAGCTCGAGCCGCTGTACTTCAACCGGTACCTGAAGGACGGCAACATCCAGGGTCTGAAGGACATGAACATCATGGACTGCATGGAATGCCGCTGCTGCGAGTACATCTGTTCCTCCAAGATCCCGCTGGTAGCGAGGATCAAGGAAGGCAAAAATGCGGTAAGGGGGATGAAGTGATATGTTGATAACCAAACTGAAATCCAAAGAAGAACTCCTTTCCCTGGTGACCGGCAAGGTCTTTATCATCAACTGTCACGGCTGCAAGGAAGTCAGCTTCCCCGAGCAGGAGGCCGACGAGCTGGAGAAGGATCTCCTGGCCGCCGGCAAGGTGACCGGCATCCTCACCACGGACTATATCTGCAATCCGGAAAATCTGAAGCTGCGTCTGGAACGCCGCCGCACCATGATCGACGAAGCCGACGCGGTGCTCGTGCTCTCCTGCGGCGTAGGCGTGCAGACCGTGGCCGAACAGCTCGGCGACAAGAAGATCTACGCCGGCTGTGATACCTATCGGCTGCCCGGATATCAGGGCGTTACGCCTCTGGAGGTCAACTGCGACCAGTGCGGCGAGTGCTTCCTGAATATCACCGGCGGCATCTGCCCGCTCACCGCCTGCTCCAAGAGCCTGGTCAACGGCCAGTGCGGCGGCTCCAAGGACGGCCGCTGCGAGGTCGATCCCGATATGGAGTGCGGCTGGGAACGCATTTACCGCCGTCTGGAGGCTGTGGGCCGTCTCGACGCGCTCAAGTGCCCCGTGCAGGTGCGCAATTATGCCACCGACAAGGACGTCTGAGCGGAAATCCTTCAAAATACTTGATGATGAGGAGCATATAAAAAATGAGAATCACAGAATTATTTGATCGTGGGGAGTTTGTTGTCACTGCGGAAGTCGGACCTCCGAAGGGTTTCCATGTGGAAGGCGTCATTGAGGAAGCCAAGACCTATCTGAGCGGCATCACCGCCGTGAACGTGACCGACAACCAGTCCTCGGTCATGCGCCTGGGCTCTCTTGCCACCTGCAAGCTGCTCAAGGACGCGGGCCTGACCCCCATCTTCCAGATGACCTGCCGGGACCGCAACCGCCTCGCTCTGGAGTCTGACCTGCTCAGCGCCGCTGCCTTCGGCATTGAGAACCTTCTGTGCCTGACCGGCGACCACACCAAGCTGGGCGACCACCCCGGCGCCAAGCCCGTGTTCGACCTCGACTCCGTGTCTCTGCTTCACACTGTACGTCTGCTGGAATCCGGTGTGGATCTGGGCGGCAACGCCCTGGTGGGCGAGCCCCCGAAGTTCGCCGCCGGCGCAGTCGTGTCCCCCTGCAGCGACTCCGTCGACGCCCAGCTGGCCAAGATGGAGCGCAAGGTGATGGCCGGTGCCGACTACTTCCAGACCCAGGCCGTCTTTGAGCCCGAAAAGTTCATCGAGTTCATGGAGAAGGCAAAGCAGTTCGGCAAGCCCGTTCAGCTGGGCGTCATCATCCCCAAGGGCGCTGCCATGGCCCGGTACATGAACAACAACGTCGCCGGCGTGCACGTGCCCGACGACATGCTCGAGGAGCTGGCCGCCGACAAGGAGAAAGCCAAGGCCGGCATCACCGGCGTGGAGATCGCTGCCCGCGTGATCAAGGCGTGCCGTCCCTACTGCCAGGGCGTGCATATCATGGCCCTCGGCTGGGAACGCCATATCCCGGCTCTGCTCGAGCTGGCCGGCCTCTGAGAATGTTCCGTCCCCGGAGTCGGAATTCCCTCTCCGGGGACATCGAAACGGTCAGAACGCTGAAGGTTTCGTAACATTCCTTTTTCCTGTGATTTTCGGGAAAATGAACGGTTGCGGCAAAGGCCGGAATTGTCTTGACTACAGCCGTCATTTCCCTATAATCTATAAAGCGTGTGGTTTTTCCGTTGACCTGCCCCTGCACCGTTTGCGCAGGGCGGGGGGCCGGATTCCCGCGCCGCCTGCGCGCTGCAGGCAAACGATCAAAAAGTCATTTATTGAAAGGAGCAAAACGCATGCTGGACCCCACAATTTACAAAGACTGGCAAATTGCTGAAGAAGCCGAGGAGAATCTTCCCTCCGTGGAATATTTCCGCGAGAAGATGGGCCTTCTCCCCGACGAGATCATCCCCTACGGACGCACTCCCAAACTGGACTTCCTGAAGATCATGGAACGCCTGAAGGATAAGCCCGACGGCAAGTACATCGAGGTCACCGCCATCACCCCCACCCCGCTGGGCGAGGGCAAGTCCACCACCTCCCTGGGCCTGATCGAGGGTCTGGGCAAGCTGGGCAAGAACGTCGGCGGCTGCCTGCGTCAGCCCTCCGGCGGCCCCACCATGAACGTCAAGGGCACCGCGGCCGGCGGCGGCAACGCTCTGCTGATCCCGATGACCGAGTTCTCCCTGGGCCTGACCGGTGATATCAACGACATCACCAACGCTCACAACCTCGGCATGGTCGCGCTCAATGCCCGTATGCAGCACGAGCGCAACTACGACGACGCCAAGCTCGAGTCCATCGGCCTGCGCCGCCTGGACATCGACCCCGAGCGCGTCGAGTGGAACTTCGTCATGGACTTCTGCTGCCAGGCTCTGCGCAACATGAAGATCGGCCTGGGCGAGGGCAACATGAACGGCTTCCCGATGGACACCCGCACCAACATCGCCGTGTCCTCCGAGCTCATGGCCATCCTGGCTGTCGCCCGTGACCTGCCCGATCTGCGCGATCGTATCGGCAAGATCGTCATGGCCTATGACAAGCAGGGCAACCCCGTCACCGCCGAGGATCTGGAAGTCGCCGGCGCCATGTGTGCCTGGATGCGCAACACCATCAACCCGACCCTGTGCTACACCGTCGAGCATCAGCCCTGCCTGGTCCATGCCGGCCCGTTCGCCAACATCGCCATCGGCCAGAGTTCCATCATCGGCGACCGTCTGGCCCTCAAGCTGTTCGACTATCACGTCACCGAGTCCGGCTTCGCCGCCGATATCGGCTTCGAGAAGTTCTGGAACGTCAAGTGCCGTCTGTCCGGCCTGAAGCCCCACGTCTCCGTCGTCGTCGCCACCATCCGTGCTCTCAAGATGCACGGCGGCGGCCCCGAAGTCCGTCCGGGACGTCCTCTGCCCAAAGAGTACGTCGAGGAGAACCTTGAGCTCCTGGAGAAGGGCTGCGAGAACCTGTTCCATCACGTCAACAACGTGAAGAAGTCCGGCATCAAGCCCGTCGTCTGCATCAACAAGTTCTACACCGACACCGACGCCGAGGTCGCGCTGATCCGCCGCCTGTGCGCCGAGAAGGGCGTGCGCTGCGCGCTGAGCGAGCACTGGCAGTATGGCGGCGAAGGCGCCATCGAGCTGGCCGAGGCCGTTATCGACGCCTGCAACGAGCCCGAGGAGCCCATCCGCTACCTGTATGAGCTCGACACTCCGCTGCGTCAGCGCGTCGAGCTGATCGCCAAGGAAGTCTACGGCGCCGACGGCGTCGACTGGAGCGACCTGGCCCTGGAGAAGGCCGAGCGCTTCGAGAACGATCCGAAGTACGCCGACTACTGCACCATGATGGTCAAGACCCACCTGTCCCTGAGCCACGAGCCCACCTGGAAGGGCGTGCCCAAGGGCTGGCGGCTGCCCATCCGGGACATCCTGGAGTACGGCGGCGCCAAGTTCCTGTGCCCGATGGCCGGTTCCATCAGCATGATGCCCGGCACCGGCTCCAACCCGGCCTACCGCAAGGTGGATGTCGACACCAAGACCGGCAAGGTTTCCGGCCTGTTCTGAGAGGTATCAAACATGGAGCTTTTAAACGGCAGCGTTAAAAGCTTCACCGAGCAGCTGGCCTCCAAAGCCCCCGTTCCCGGGGGCGGCGGGGCCAGTGCTTTGGTTGGAGCGATCGGCATCGCTCTTGGCGACATGGTGGGCGAGCTCACCGTCGGCAAGAAAAAGTACGCCGATGTGGAAGAAGACATCAAGGCCCTGATGGTGAAGGCCCAGGACCTGCGCGTGAAGCTGCTCGAGTGCATCGCCAAAGACGCGGTCGCCTTCGAGCCCCTCTCCCGCGCCTACGGCATCCCCAAGGACGATCCCACCCGTGACGAGATCATGGAGAAGTGCCTGCGCGACGCGGCCGCTGTCCCCTTCGAGATCCTGTGCCTGTGCTGCGAGGCCATCGAGCTTCAGGTCGATTTCGCCGCCAAGGGAAGCGTTCTGGTCGTGTCCGACGCCGGCACCGGCGTGGTGCACTGCAAGGCCGCCCTGCAGGGCGCGGCGATCAACGTCAAGGTCAACACCAAGTCCATGAAGGACCGCGACTATGCCGCCGAGATCGACAGGCAGGTCGACGAGCGTCTGGAAAAGTACGGCAAAATGGCCGACGAGGTTTTTGAAAAGGTTTACGGGAGGTTCTGCTGATATGGCTGAATTGTATAAGGGCAAACCCGTTGCGGACGCCCTGAAGGAAAAGATGGCCGCTGACGTGGCCGCTCTGAAGGAGAAAGGCATCACCCCCACGCTGGCGATCCTGCGCGTGGGTGAGCGCGACGACGACCTGAGCTACGAGCGCGGCGCCATGAAGACCTGCGACAGCGTCGGCGTTGCCGTCAAGAACGTGGTCCTGCCCGCAGATGTGGCCAGCGACTCCTTCTTCGAGACGCTCGACGGACTCAACAATGACCCCGAGGTCCACGGCATCCTGATGTTCCGGCCTCTGCCCAAGCATCTGGACGGCGAGAAGGCCCGCAAGATGCTCAATCCCGACAAGGACGTGGACGGATGCACCGACTACTCCCTGGCCGGCGTGTTCACCAACACGGATCTGGGCTTCCCGCCCTGCACCGCTCAGGCCGCCATGGAGATCCTGGACTTCTACGGCGTGGAATGCAAGGGCAAGCGCGCCGCCGTCATCGGCCGCAGTCTGGTGGTCGGCCGTCCGGCTGCCATGATGCTGATGCACAAGAACGCCACCCCCACCATCTGCCACACGCGCACCGTGGATACGCCCTCCGTCGTCCGCGAGGCCGATATCGTCATCGTCTGCGCCGGCCAGATGCAGGCCGTCGGCAAGGAATACTTCCGCGAAGGCCAGATCGTCATCGATGTGGGCATCCACTACAATGAGGAGACGCAGAAGCTCTGCGGCGACGTCAGATTCGACGAGGCCGAGCCCATCGTAGCCGCCATCAGCCCCGTCCCCGGCGGCGTGGGCAGCGTGACCACCTGTGTGCTGGTCTCCCACGTGGTGGAGGCAGCCAAGCGCATCGCCGGCTGAGCGATCCTGACCCAGTCACATTTAGAAACAATCTCCCTTCCGCGCACCGCGGAAGGGAGATTTCAGAAAGCCTGAGTGCCATGACCGGACAAGAAGCTGTCAACTACATAAACTCAAAGAAAACGGTGGTGACCGCTCCTGCGCTCCACCGTATTCGTGCTCTTATGGAGGCTTTGGGCGATCCGCAGAAGGAATACCCCTGCATCCATGTGGCCGGGACCAACGGGAAAGGCAGCGCATGCGCCATGGCGGAGAGCATCCTCCGCGCCGCCGGGTACAGGACCGGTCTGGACACCTCCCCGCATCTGCTCCGGTTCAACGAGCGGATCCAGATCAGCGGCGTGCCCGTCTCCGACGAGCGCCTCGCCGAGGCCGTGGAACGTGTCCGGGAAGCCGCGGAGGCCATGGAGGAAGAGCCCAACTGGTCCGAGATCATAACCGCGGTCACCTTCGTGGTGTTCGCCCTGGAAAAGATCGACGTGGCCGTGCTGGAGGTCGGTCTGGGAGGCGAGTTCGATCCCACCAACGTCATCGGCACGCCGGCTGCCGCCCTGATCATGAACATCGGGTACGACCATATGGAATATCTGGGCAGCACGCTGGAGGAGATCGCCTCCGCCAAGGCTGGGATCATCAAGCCGGGCGGCGACGTCGTCATATACCGGGGAGAGCCCGGTGTGGAAGCGGTGTTCGAGCGGGCCGCGGCCACTTGCGGCGCGCGCCTGCACAGGGCGGATTTCGATTCCGTCCGGCCCGTCAGCGAGACGATCGATGGGCAGGTATTCGACGCGTGCGGCTATGAAGGGCTCGCGCTTCCTCTGGCCGGTCCGCACCAGCAGCGCAACGCCGCCGTGGTGATCACCGCCATGGAGATCCTGCGCAGCCGGGGCTGGCACATCTCCGAAGAGGATATCCGCGCGGGACTTGCCCGCGTCGTATGGCCCGCCCGGTTCGAGGTCATTTCCCATGATCCCGTTTTCATCCTGGACGGCGGCCACAACCCCCAGTGCCTGGACGCCGCGGACGACGCGCTCCGCCGCCTGCTTCCTGGAAAACGGGTGGTGTTTCTGGTAGGTATGCTCCGGGACAAGGACGTGAAAGAGATGGTGGCGCGTCTGCGCACCGTCAGCTCCGAGTACGTGACCGTCACTCCCCTTTCCTCCCGCGCGATGGAGGCGGAGGATCTGACGAAGCTGATCCGCGAACAGGGCGGCGACGCCGTCACCGGCGGCGAGATCGCCCGCGGCATCGAGCTTGCCCGCGAAAGGGCGGGCAAAGACGGAGCGGTATGCTGTATCGGCTCTCTGTATCTGGCCGGGACGGTTCGGTCCATCATGCTGGACGCGGACCGCCTGCCGTCCGCCGGAGACGCCGGGAATCCGTCATAACTATTGAGCAAGGGAGAGAAATCATATGGATTCATTGAAAAAAGATGCGGGGAAGCTGTTTCTGCTGTTCTTCCTCTGCATTTCTATCATATTCATGGCAGCCGGGCTGATCGTCGGCGGCGGCGATACGTTTGCGGGACTTGCGAGGGTCGTCACCTCCTCCGAAAAGCTGGTCACCGACGTGCTGGCCGATGAAATGGGCGGCCTCGGCGGCGGTCTGTTCAGCATCGGCCTTGTGGGACTGATCTCCTGGGCCGTGCTGCAGTTCAGCGGGGCCAAGATCGGCGGAGCGTCCTTCGGCGCGTTCTTCCTGATGCTCGGCCTGGGCTTCTACGGGAAAAACCCGGTGAACATCCTTCCCGTCCTGCTGGGCACGTTCCTGTACTCCAGGGTCAAAAAGGTGTCCTTCGGCAGCGTGGTCAACATGGGCCTGTTCGCCTGCGCCCTTGCCCCCGCCGTATCCGAGATGATGTTCGGCTCGTGCAATCCCTGGTCTCGCGGCGTCGGGATCCTGATAGGCATAGTGGTCGGCCTCGTCATCGGATTCGTTTTCGCCCCTCTGGCCGGGCATGTGGCGAACATGCACAAGGGCTACAACCTGTACAACGCCGGCCTCACCGCGGGGCTTCTGGGCATCCTTCTTGGCGGTCTGTACAAGACGCTGATCCTCTCCCCCGCCGGCACGCTGGGAGATTACGTCGTCAATGCCGTCAAAGGTGACTCCCACCAGATGTTCTTCAACATCTTTATCGGGGCCATCCTCGTCGTGACGTTCGTTTTCGGCGTGATCCTCAACGGCGGTCTGCGCGGATTCGGCACGCTGCTCAAACGCACCGGCTACAAGACCGACCTCTCCTCCCTGGACGGCGGTCCGCTCTGCCTGATCAACTTCGCCGTCCTGGGCGCTTTCGGTCTGCTGTATATGAATCTAGTCAAGGCTCCCTTCACCGGGCCGGTGATCGGCGCTTACATCAGTATGCTTTGCTGGGCCGCTAACGGTAGCCATGTCCGCAATGTCTGGCCTATCTTCGCCGGATACGTTCTGGTTTCTCTGTGCCAAAGCGGAGGTCTGGCATGGCTGGGCGGTCAGGGTATTCTCCTGGGCGTCTACTTTGCCAGTGGACTTGCCCCGATCTCCGGTAAATACCGTTTCTGGTGGGGTATCGTCGCCGGCGCCCTTCATGCCTGCATCGTCGCCTATACCGGCGGGTTCCATGCATGGCTGAACTGCTATAACGGCGGCTTCACCTCCGGCCTGGTAGCCATGGTGCTGATCGCGGTCCTGGAGGCTTTCGTACCTGAAAAGCACACCGTGCAGTAATGCTGACGGGAAGGAGCTGCCGCAGGAATCATGGCTGCGCGGCTCCTTTTTCCTGCCCGAAGACGGAAAAGAGCGGCGGATCCCCGCCCGGTCGAATACGCCTCCGTATAGCAGTATTTGCAAATCAGGCCAAAAGGCGTTACTTCATTTTTTGAATAATCAGTCTTTGACTGAAAACGATTTGGAAGTCCGATCATGTCGGATATGGCAGCAGAAGGTCATCGCCCCGGGTTGCAGCTTAGAGGACGAAGAGGCCAAGGCCGGCGGAAAGGCCACGGTCCTCGGCGTCGGCGTTCTGAAAGCAGCCGTGACTGACTCTCACATTCAATGCTCCCCCGCTGCAGCGGGGGAGTTATCTTCTTCCGCCGGATGCCTTGGCTTGACCGGTATGCTATACTGGACGGGGTGAGATGGATGAAAACACTGCTGGAAATATTTGACGAGCGCCCCATGGAAAACGTTCTGGCGACAGACACGTTCCGGCCGGAGACTACCGTTTTCCTCTGCGCCGATGCCGTTGCCGCTGACAGGACTCTGCACGAATCATACCGCAGATACTTCCTGCGCCGGGGTCTGAACACAAAAGTTGTCTTCGTAAAAACGGACCTGATGGCTGTCGGCCCCGTGATCAATTCCCTCCGCCGCCTGACTTCCGAATATGAAGACTGTGCGCTGGATATCACGGGCGGTTCGGATGCGGTACTGTTCGCCTGCGGTCTGTTCTGCGCGGAGGAACCCCTCCCGGTATTCACTTTCAGCCGCCGCAGCAGTCGGTTCTACAACATTCGAAACGCCGGTTTTGTCGACCGCCAGCCCACGGTTCTGACTTACTCTGTCAGCGATGTCTTTCTGATGGCGGGGGCAGAGATCCAGGAGGGACGGGATCAGGCGGACAACCTGCGGGAGCACATGGACCAGTTCCCCGGTTTCTATAACATATGCGACGACTTCCGCCGAGGATGGACGGACGCCGTGAGTTATTTCCAGCAGATCTCCGCTCCGGACAAATATGGGAATTACACGATGGATGCCGGCGGAGACTGGCAGGTCAAGGGGCCGCAGGGGCATCGCCTGACGGCGGATGCCGCTCTGCTGACCCGGCTGGCCGATCTGGGTTTCATCCTCGATCTGGATATTGAAGAAGGCAGGAGCGTCCGTTTCCGTTTCTGCGACGCCTCCGTCCGTTTCTGGCTGAGAGACGTAGGCAGTTTTCTTGAACTGTACGTTTGGGACGTGTGCCGCAGGTCCGGCCTCTTCAACGATCTTCGCTGCAGCACGGTCGTGAACTGGGACGGTCTGCCCCCAAGAGATGCCGTTACCAACGAGATCGACGTGATGGCCGTCCGGGGCATCAAGCCGCTGCTTCTGTCGTGCAAGGCCTGTCCCGTAAAGACAGAAGCCGTGAACGAGCTGGCTGTCCTTCGCGACCGGTTCGGCGGCCAGATGGCCTCAGCAGCCGTTGTCACCACCTATCCGTGCAAGGCCGTCACCCGTCGCCGCGCAATGGAGCTTGGCATGGACATCATCGACCGGGCCGACCTTTCGGAGGGACGTCTGCAGGCCCGTCTGAAAGCGCTCTCCTCCGTGAGCCAGCGCCGCTGAGTCCTCCCCTTTTCAAAAAAAGAATATTATAGTATAATAGTATATATGCTACTCGATCCGTGACGCCCCCGTGTGTCCGGGAAAGGCAGGTATCGTATGAGAACTAAGAAGAGCAGAGGCGCACTGGGCGCCGGCATCATTCTCCTGCTTCTGTTCATCACTTTCACTTTCGTCATCAGTCAGATCGATGTACAGGGCATCGGTCCCGGAGGCTCCCTGGTAGGTCTCTCCTCCGTAAACAGCTTTGCCCGTGATCTGATCGGTTCCAATTCCCTTTGCTATACGGTCAGCGAATGGCTGGGATATCTCTCCCTTCTCGTTGCCGCCCTCCTCTGCGTAGTCGGTCTGGCTCAGTGGATCAGCCGCCGCAGTCTGGCCAAGGTGGACCGGGAACTGCTGTGGATGTATGTTTTCTTCGTTGTCGTTGTCCTCCTGTACATTCTTTTTGAATATGTCGTAATCAACTACCGCCCGGTGCTTGAGGACGGTGAACTCGCCGCCTCCTATCCTTCGTCCCATACCGTATTGGTGTTTTCTGTGTTCGGTATGGCCATCGCCGGCCGCTTCGGGAGCATCTTCGGATCCCGCGGACTGCGCACTGCTGCCTGCTGGATCAGCGGGATTCTGATTGCCGCCATGGTCGTTACCCGCCTTCTCTCCGGCGTCCATTGGTTCACGGACATCATCGGCGGTCTGCTTCTTTCCTGCTGTGTGGTCTGCTTCTATACTGCGTGCATCCGGCGGCGACGCCGAAATGTCAGCTCCAGGACAAATCCCCCCGCGGAACCTTCCGAACCCGAGATTACGGAGGATGATTTCCTCTGATTCCCCAGAAAATGAAAAGCCCTGACGATCGCTCGTCAGGGCTTTTTCTTTCGTATGTCTGTGTTATCCCATGCACTTGACCATGACGGCTTTCTGGGCGTGCAGACGGTTCTCCGCCTCCTCAAAGATCTCGTCGGCGTGGCTCTCAAATATCTCCGCTGTGATCTCCTCTCCCCGGTGCGCCGGCAGGCAGTGCTGCACCATGGCGTCCTTCCTTGCCACCTGCAT
>Ga0310696_10004821_pt1 | contig 16437 bp, 12 predicted proteins | sample AusTroGonzalo_MG_4_FD_203885 | JGI IMG/M metagenome (GOLD analysis project Ga0310696, IMG submission 203885) | Bovine rumen microbial communities from tropical cattle in Woodstock, Queensland, Australia - Gonzalo_02 (v2) (version 2) | ecosystem: Host-associated > Mammals > Digestive system >...
AACTGGAAATGTTCAATCTATGAGCATCAAAGCGTGCGTGCGCTTAAGTCTATTACTTTGATTTCCAGAACTGTACTAATGTTTTTTTGTCGAAGGTATTTATTATTCGCTCCGCTGGGATTTGACAGTCTTCGGCCACTCTAATGGCGTTGTTAATATTATAGAAGTCATCAATTGCGTGAGTATCAGAATCAAGCGAGAAAAACGCACCCTTCTCTACAGCATATCTCACATACTGTGGATCAAGATCTATTCTCTCCGGAGAACCGTTAATTTCGATTACAACACGATTAGCAATGCACGCATCTATCACCTTATACATATCCAGAAAGAGTCCTGGCTTCTTCTTATACATTCTTCCAGAAGGATGGGCGAGAATATTGGTATATGGGGACTCAATTGCGCGTATTACTCTCTTCATTGCATCTGCTTGTGTCATGAAGATATCGCTATGAACCGCCGCAATCACATAGTCGCATGCCGATAAGCATCTTTGTTCTAAATCAAGAGAGCCATCTTTCAGGATTTCACACTCAACGCTCTTAAGGATGCTAATAGCACCGACTTCATTTAGAGAATCAATTTCTTGATGCTGTCTTTCTATTGAAGACTCGTCAACTCCACCTACCCGCTTAGTGTGATCTGAGATGCCGATATACTCTCGCCCATTCTTTTCTGCCAACGCCACCAATTGCGCAATGTCGGTCCGTCCATCACTATACCTAGAGTGATTATGGAAATTACCAAGAATCTGAGCACCCAATACCTTCTCGACCAGTGAGCTATATCGCTTCGAATATTCAAGAGGAAAATCCTTATATGATGCCTGCTGAACAAAGAACGAATACAGTTTACTTTTCTCCGAGCCATACCTTTCAATTGAATACTGGCTCTGAAAGAAATTACAGAGATCATTTTGACTTTTAATTGAATGCGATTCAAATACGAAGCGCAGCTCATCCAAATCAAAGAAATCTGGTAACACGACGTCCCGAACCCATTCATCAAGCTGATTCACACATAGGGAAATACTAGAGATATTTCCTGTTTTCTCATATTCTCTGAATTCGAGTATCGTTGTATTATCAAATCCAATTGCAGCTAGCTTTTCATCTGACACTGCCAACAAGTCTGTGTCAGAATTCTCTTTAATGAACCGCATAACAGTCTTGGCGTGAATCTCTGCGGACTCATCACCAATGAATTGACTTACTCTAGCGTAATCAAAGTATTTATAGAACAGCTTTTTGTTATTACGTATCATTCCCTATCGCGAGCCCTGATTTATAGTATCTTGCTAAAATCCCACCCGCTGTCTAGCACGTGCTTTAGTTCCGTGGCATCCTCGTAGGGCTCATAACATATAGTTTTTGCAGTATCATTGTTTAAACAGAGGAAGTCCGATATAATCGACAAAAACTCTTCCGGCAAGATACCCTCTATCTTTTCTACAAACAGTCGAGGAACGGTACCATAATAAGCGCCCGCAATAGCACCGGCTATGCATGCTTGAGTATCGGCGTCCCCCCCCAGAGAGACAGCATTTCTTATAGTTGATTCTACATCATTCCCCTCTAGGAAACACACAATTGCTTCCGGAACACTTCCGGGGCAAGTAGGATCAAATTCATAGGATGGCCGTATTTCGTCTAGTGTTCTTGACAAATTGTAGCCAAACTTTGTTTCAATATAGGCTTTGATACATTCCTTGGTGGTGAATATTCGTGCCATATGAATGGCAGAGGCTATCGCTTCTGCCCCTTTAATCCCCTCAGGATGATTATGAGAAACACTGGCTGATATCCTTGCTATTCTCTGACATTCCTTCAGATTTTGCCCAAAAAGACCAGCTGCCGTAACGCGCATTGCAGAACCGTTCCCTAAACTATTATAAGGTTCCGGATTATCGGAACGTAACCATTGCTTAAAACTGTGCCCATAGCCTACTCCCATATACCGCAATCCGATATCCTTCATAATTGGAACCAGCCCTTCTTCACTGGTTGGAATTCTGTATATCTCAGATAACCATTTCATAACAGCCATAGTCATGACAGTGTCATCAGTGAAGGTTACCTTGTCGGGAAACAGTTCAAAATCAGTTGACTTGATCCTTGTTCCCTTTAATTCATGTGCAGATCCAATTATATCTCCGGCTATGGCGCCGATTATAGCACATTCGTCTGATGCGTATCCTCCATGACGTTCGTCGTCTCTGACAGCATTCTTTCTTTGTAACAGCATGATGATGATTTACAGATATATAGTTTTGTAGGTGATTCTGTGTTGTACTGAGAGCAAATCGAAACCAGGGGAATTCGCTTCCTCGAACGGACGAAGATGTTCGCCGTATGATGTACTTACGGAAGGACTGGTGCTAAATAGGCAAGTTCCCATTGTATTCTTGAATGAGCAGTGGTTATGACCGGATATGACAGCGATAATTTGCGGCACAGAAGCCACCACAGACAAGAAGACATCACGATTTATCAGAATCCTCTTGTCCATCCAGGAGCCAGATATTAGTACCGGATGGTGCATAAGGATAATCGTCGGATTATTCTGGTCTTTGACCCTATTTACCTTTCCAAGCTCTTTGTAGTTTAAGAGCCCCTTTGAGCGGTTGCTGCCATCTTCTGCGATAGCGACAGAATTAAGGAATATAAAATCAATTCCTTGTAGCGTTAACTTTGACTCTGTGCGGAGTTTTCTATGTGGGATTTCCATAAGGTTATGGAAATCATCATGATTCCCATTTGTAACATACACAGGGAAAGGCAGAAGCGATAAAGATTGATCGGCGAGTTCATACGACTCTTTACTTCCATCATTTGAGATATCTCCAGTAATGACGCATAGATCAATATCAGAGATGTTTTGTATTTTTCGAATGGCTCGCATCAAATTATCATACGGATTCACGCCATATATGACAGCATCCGGAGATGAGCATAAATGCAAGTCTGAAAGATGGAGCAGCCTCATTTGTTAGGACAATTTAACTATCGAATCAGCCATGGCGGCAACCTTCTCGTCATGCGTTATCAGCAAGGTCGAGCGGGACCGCATCAGTTCAGTAATTACGTCCATAATGGACGCGGCGGTCTTGGGGTCTAACGATGCCGTAGCCTCGTCCAGGATGAGAATAGGCGCATTTTTGAGGAATGCACGGGCCAAAGCAATCTGCTGTTTCTGCCCTCCGGAGAGACGAGACCCTCTATCACCGACGACTGTGTTATAACCCTCTGGCAAGGACATAATAAACTCATGGATGCCAGCTTTTTTTGCTGCTTCTTCGACCTCTTTAACGGAGGCCTTATCGGCTCCTAAAGCAATATTGTTAAATACTGTGTCGTTGAACAGAACAGCATCCTGGGGAACGAATCCAATGACTTTCCTAATCGAAGTCGCCGAGACGGCCGTGATGTCTTTGCCATAAACCTTGATGCCGCCGGCCTGAGGAGTAAACAGTTTGATGGCGAGTTCGGCGGCTGTTGTCTTTCCAACACCTACGCTACCGACAATGGCAATGCTGCTTCTTTGCTCCAGAACAAACGAGAAATCCTCAAGTACTGGAACGTCATCTTCGTATGAATACGAGACATGTGAGAACTCTATGGCGGGAACATTCGGCTCAATCTTAACCACTGCATTATTATTCTGGTCACCGGCAGTCTGGCCATCCTCCATATTCAGTACCTTGTTGATTCTTTCCAAGGATGCGACTTGCTTTCTGATGCTATAAGACGCCTTTGCAATGCCCCTGACAGGAGCAATGATGGAGTGGAAAATCAACAGGAAATAGACGAACTCGGCACCGGATAAACGCGTTCCGCCAGATAGGATACTATTTCCTCCAAACCAGAGAAGTACGGCAAGAACCGGGTAACGGGTGATGATAAGGCAAGAACCCTGTTCAGCTTTTTGAATGTACGCCTGTTCTCTTCGTTTATCTCTTCAAAGCGTTCCGACGCTTGCTTTTCGGCATTGAATGAGCGGATTACGGTAAGGCCTCCTATCGTTTCCTCATATTGAGAAAGTATTGTGCCTCTTTCGCTCTGTCCCTTATGAGCAAGTTTCTTCAACGATCGGCCAATGACGATGACAATCAAGGCGCAGAGCATCAAAAGAATAAGCGCAAACAACGTCAGTTTAGGGGATATTGTAAAGAGGGTTATGAGGTATATGATGACAGGGATAGGGTGTTCTATCAACAGATCCAACGTATTGTTAACGCACCACTCAACTTCCAGCACGTCATTGGTTGTCCTGGAGACAAGATCGCCCCGGTTATCCTTACTCATCAAGCTTGCTGGGAAGTCGAGAATCTTATCGTATAGTTCTTTCCGAAGGTCACGCAAAATGCCTACTCTCATTGGAATTCTGAAGAACTCTGCAAGGAACGAGCACCCATTACTGAGAAGGGAGGTGACGATAATGAACAGGGCTATGATCATCAGCCCATACCCGGTCCCATGTTCGAGGGATGCGCCCTGGAGGTAATAAAGAGTGTTATTCTTTACGAAATCGAAGAGATCTTGAAAGGAGGAACTTGCAGGGCTGTTCATTATCTGAATCGATTCCTCTGATATGCCAAACAGCATATTGATAATCGGAATGACAGCTGAAAACCCTACGATGCTAAATATCGAGCTTAACGCCATGAAAAGGATATTTAGGCCGATGCTTCCTTTGTATTTAGGGAAGAACCGACCTATCAGTCCCAGGTAATTCATGCCGCCCTTCTTTGCCATATTGCTTAGAATTTCAGCTGAAGTTTTATGCTCCACATACGTCCCAGAGAGTAGAACATGTAGACATCGTCAGGATTTACTTCCTTCGTTGCCGTTGAGACATTTGACGGATTCCATGCTTTCTCGATATAGTGGCTGTCGAGAATATTGTTTACCTGCCCTGAAAGAGATGCTTCCATTCCGGCTATCTTGAACGAATAGCTGGCCCTGGCATCAAGAGAGCCGCCACACGGAGCTTTCCATGGCTCGCTGACAATAACTTCTTTTCCTATGGACAGATTGCTGCCAGACAGTGAATAGTAGGCATAATTTCTATCAAAGAAAGTGTAGCCACCACCTATTTTGAATCCTTTAAATGGCTTGAATAAAGCATCGATAGAAGCGGTTGTCTGTGCGGAGCCACCGACATGAATACCCTTCATATTGATGATAGCCCAGGCATGATCTTCGGCGCCAGGCGTGGTAACACCACCATCCATGTTGATAGCCTGACCGGACAGGTTATATGCGTACCCCTTTACATTGTCGCTATCCCATCTCCAGTCTCCAATTGAGAGCATTCCAGATAGTTCCATCCAGCGGAAAGGGCGAGTTGTAATTTCGACTTCAACACCAAGATGGCGGGAATTTACACCCGTCATGTTCAAATAGTACTGGCCATTCAACTTTCCTCTCTTGGCCATAGCCTTATCGAGCCATTCAATGAAGTAGCCATTGACGGCCAGGTCGACATACTCATTGTGGAAGCCATATCCCAACTCTGCAGAAGCGGCCTTTTCGTTTGCAACACGTTCATTGATCTTATGGGATGAGGTCGCTGACATAAAGACGCCACCTTTGAATTTCGGCGCCCTGGAAACATATCCGACGTTCGCATAGATATTATGGTTGTCGTTGATGTTGAAGTTGACACCAGCTTTTACGTTTCCTCCCCAAAATGTAGCGACGTCTGATTTGGCTTTATCTTCAGAGTAATAGAATCGGTCATATCTCCAGAACTGTGAATTGCTAAGAGCCCCGGCGATAAAAGCGCTGAATCTATCACCGGCGTACTCCAATTGCGCAAAACCGCCTTCCTGAACTATATGGGAATCGTAGTCTCGGTATAAGATATCACCAATTCCCAGATGTGCTTGTTTCCATTCGTCCGTGGCGGCGGGGTTGTTATCACTCGACACATCGCTTCTGCCCGGATCAATATAATAAGTTCCGCCGAGCAAATCGTCCAACGTATTCTGATGCAAAGCCTTATAAGAACGTATGTCTATACCGGCCGTAAGATGCAGGCTCGAGAAATCCTTCTTGAAGGTGGAAACCAGGCCATATGTTCCGTAATTACCAATAGTATTGGACATTACGAGCAAGGATCCACGGTCGGAAGCGGTATTGATGTTTTCGATTTTGGCATAATCAAATGTGCCATCATTCGCGCGGAACTTTGTATTAAGCTTGCCGTAATCGGCGCTGTACCAATCATACTCAGAATATGTATCTTCATCGGCAAGGCCAGAATGAGAATACCCTTTGCCGAAGGAGTAATATGCACTGGTGCTTAAACTTGCCGATGTGTTAATTTGCCATATATGGCTAAGAAAGATCATTGCATTCGTATAGTGCTCCAGCCCTTGAGAACGTCTTTGCCCTTTGCTGTTATATCCAAGTTCGGGATTGTATCTGGTCCAGTCTCCATTTACTTTATACAAGGAACGTACTCTTTCCCACTCGGATTTTGTCAAGGCATCCTTACGGGAGTAGTGCTCTTGCATTGAGCCAAAAGCGGTAAGGCTGATCTGGTGAGAAGCATTCAGTCGTTTGGATACGTTTGCGAAGAAGTCATAAACCTTAAACTGGCCACCGTCAAAGTATCCGTCGCCTGATGAGCGACCACCTTGGAAGGTCATAGACCATCCATTTTTCATCAAGCCAGTGCTAACGGCGAAACCAAGTTTCTGGAATCCGTCATTGCCCAAGCCGTAATTAACAAAGCCGCCCGGGTTTGTCTCTATACCTTTAGTAACAATATTGATGGTCCCGCCGACAGATGGAGATGCGACTTTGCCAGACCCTATTCCGCGCTGTGATTGGATAACAGCAGCTGCGTCTGCAAGGCTTGCCCAGTTCGACCAATAAACAATGCCGTTTTCTGGATCATTGACCGGGATACCATTAATCATGACGGCGATATTGCTATTATCAAAACCTCTCATATAAATCTCTGAATCGGCCCATCCTCCTCCTTGGCGATTAGCGTGGACGCCAGGAGTGTGTTTTAGGATTTCTACAAGTTCCTGGTTTCCAAGATTCTCATTGATAGTTGATGACGTGACAGCACTTACTGCAACGGGTGTTTTGCGGGGAAGGGCAATCTGGCCGACAACAAGGGCATCTTTCAAGAGATAGTTATCAGGCTGCATTTTGATAATGCCTACGTTGTCACGTTCGGAAACATCAACCGTGACCGACTCAAATCCAAGGAAAGAGAGGACAATTGCCGAAGAACTATTTTTAACATTCATCGAGAACGCCCCATTTGCGTCGCTAATTACTCCAGCAGTCCCTGAAGGGGTGCTAATTGCCACTCCGGCAAGAGGGAGAGAAGTAGAAGCATCTTCTACCATTCCTGTTATGACTCGGTCTTGTGCGTTGGCGCTGATTACGAAAGAGATGATGGCTACAATAGCGCCCAGAGATTTTGCGAATATGCTTTTCTTCATGATTGCTGTTTTGATTAAAGATACGCCAACAAGACAGTTTCTTACATCTATTTTATCAATACAGGCTCTCTGCATCATCCGAGTGCTGCATAAAATTCTTCAGCACGACGTCCTTGCTTGTATTGGCATAACAGTATACGCAGAAATGGCGGCAAGTATTATACATTCCAATATCCTTGCTTATCATGCACCCACAAACCTTACGTTGGCCTTTATCCTTGAGATTCTTCTTTCCCATGGGAATCTCTGGAATACCACCGAACAAGTCCGGCTCCGGGAGTTTGCCGGTATGAAGATAATAGACCAACTCCTTGTCATCAGCAAAGAGTTTTTCCATCAACTCGCCATCGATACAGCGGTTATGCTCAATGCTATATTTGTCCAGATCAATACTCTCTCCACAGGTGGCTAGCGTCAGATTCCAGCCTTCTTCTTTCCAGTGTTCTCGCAGCTTGGTAAGGCCCTCGACCAACTCGGTCAAATATGAGCCTGAGGGTTCAGCTGACTCCACAGTCTCACGAGTATAATAGGGCGTCTCTTTGATAAGGTTATTTTGGACCTTACGGTATGCTTTCACATCGATAAAACTGAACACCAGTTTGTCCGTATAGCCCTTCAGCTGGTTTCCAACGTGAAAAACCTTCGTAAGTAGCTGCCTTGCCGTCAGGTTTGGCGTAACGATGAGAGGATCGAATCTCCAGATAACCTTCTCCTTGCCGATGGTTTCAGAGAGTCGCTTAAATACATCAACACGCTGAGAAACAGGACCGACATTCGGCTCAAAACCTTCTTCTACATAGTCGTTCAGCGTTACCTGGAAATAGTAATGAATTCCCATCCTGTCTAGTTCCGGCAGATGTTTCAGCATCGGCTCCGGATTCTTGGTCCAGAATACGACAACCTTCGTCTTTGCGAAGGATATGTACATCGGCTTTTGGTTGAAAGGATTGTACCAAATGCAATACCCGGCACGCAGCCGGTTCATGAACCAGTCTGCATAGAAGGCCGGGATATCAGTAGAGCGGCTGGCGGAAATAATAATGGGCGCGTTTCCAATTACTGGTATTCCGGACGGAAGCACGATAGATACTACTTCAGTACTCACCTATATCGAATTCTTAAAGCGTCGATTAGAGAATCGGCTAGCTGTTCGTTATTTGCGGTCTTTCTGAGATGTTTCTTTGCCTTCTCCGAAAACAATAAATTCTTCAAATGATCTATACAATCATTGTTGTTTATTGGATAATCATGAATATGCTTTTCTTGTACAAACTTTATGTCATCCAAAATAATCTTTTCTACGGTTGGATCACCGATTCGAAGATCTCTAACAACACCTATTAACCCCTTGTCGGTCACGAAATGAAGACCATCATTATCCTCCGCGTTATCATCAGGGAACTGTAAGAGTGGGTCAGCAGCTTGAATAGGATAAATACCCAACACATCCCTTATTGCAGTAAGAGACTCCCCGCCTATTCCTCGAATCTTTCCAATTCTCGAGATAAACAGTTCATCAAGGCGTTGCCCAGATTGTTTGTATTGTTCTAATATCTGCTCAACCTGTCTCCCTTTAAGCGGCTGGGCCCTTTTCCCATATCTCACAGACACCAGCTTACTTTTCAGCACCTCTACCTGGTCTAATTCTATCTTCGGCGTCTCTTTAGTTTCATCGTAAAATGACACAACCTTATCTGGCTGCATGGTTTCTAAAACCTTAAATACTTGTTCCTCTTGTTCTAAAAACGGCGCCTTTTCCTTCACCTGTGCTTCGCCAGATCTCTGGACAGTAGCCTGACATAACTGAGGACACTCAGGGAATAGCAGACCGTGAATTTCATCCAGCAGCTCTTTTCCCAAGATACTATTTGTAAATGTCTTAGGAAGTTGCGAGTAGCCATATGCGGCGCCAAATAACCCCCATGCGTATCTATACTCTGATATGCCGTTTTGCGAAAGATTATCTGTCAACTTCTCAATATCTGACCCTTTCAAGGAGAAAATAGCAAAAGCCTGAAGAATATCGTGAGAATCTGACAAAACATCGAATGGTGAGCCATTCTGGATGTTTTCGAGCAACGCATTAGTATATGCCCGATACGACGAAGTGTTCCACTTTTCTTCATCAAACAAGGACTTAAGAATCTGGCCTCCAAGTAAAGCGATCGCCAAGTTCTGTTTCTGGTCTGATGATTCAAAATGTTCCCCGTCAATCAATGCATTCATGAACTTGCTATAAAAATCTAGTTTCGCATCCTTGTCGAGAACTGCCAATCTGTTATCTTGTGTTAACTGGAACACATCCGCAATCTTAATTCTGTGGAGAGAAGCAGATGACAAACTCCTTTCAACTTCAGCTATAGCATTATCCATTTCGGCAATTTTTCCAGGCAATAAATCGGAGATTCGTTTATTCCCAATTATATCGTAGAAGGAATAAACATTGAACGGATCCTTTATACCAGCCCGCTGCATCAAAATCTGCATCAAACCGAGTTCTTCGATAATACTCAAGATAGTTGTTCGAGGAAAAGAGCCTTCATTCTCACGTAATGTTTTGGATGAAGACAAATAAATGTCGATAGCGCCCTTATTCCTCATCGAAACTGGATCGACTGCGGGAAAAACCTCATAGAACTCTTTAATGACCGGCTCAAGTATACTCTCTTGTTCTGGAGACAACCCCTTATTGGGAGAGTTAACAATCGCAGAGAAGATGTTTTTTATCTTTCGAGCATCTTTTTTCAAAGTGGCAAGTTCCGGACTCTTTACTTGGTTTAATCCGGCATAATAACAAAGAATAGCACCTTTAATCCTATCTACACGATCATATTCATATAAAGCTGAGACCAGATCTCGGACAACGATTTTATCATAATAAGACTTATCCCACTTAAATTCGAGAGCTCGATCAATCTGCTTGTGTCCATAAAAGTTGAACGTTTTATTCTCAAGGCTTTGCTCTGCCTGAATCATGCACGTTTGATATGCGTTTTTATCTTCATAAAGAAAAAAAGCATTCATGGGAGTGAAATAGATTGTAGATTCACAAACATAAATGTCCACTTTATGCTTGGAATAAATCTTCTTGATCGGTTGCCCAATCTTATCCACATCCAAACCGATCACAACCCGGTAATTCTCCATCTCGCTTTCTGACATCTTATATGACGGAATCTTTGAATACAAGAAAATGACATCATCAGACGGGCATGCAGGAACAGAGAAGAACCGTTTATTCCCAGTCCTTCTTAAAGGGTATAAAGCAGCAGGCGAAATCGAATCACTGCTCAATATGTTATTCATGTTCAAAGAACATGTTGGGATATAAAGAATCATAGAACTACAGAGTTATAGTTGAAGCACTTTGCAGTGTCGTGTCATATAAACTTCTGGGAATTGGATCGAAGAAGCTGGATAGATTCCCCGTGTGCATTATATATAGCATTTCATAGGTTCTAGTAATTGCAACATATAACGGATTGCGTTCCTCCTCGTTTTCCGCCACACAGTCTGGTACGAAGACGTTCTCAAACTGAAGTCCTTTGGAGCTATGGTATGTCATTAGTTTCGGATTGTCTGATGTAAAATCCAAATCCATCTGGCGACCATACTTGGCTTCTACTGTGAGTCCTTTATTGCTTAAATAACGGTACGCAAACTCAACATCTTCATTATGCCTAAACAGAATCCCCACATCTTCCAGGCTCTTGTTCTTGATAATACTGGCTATGGCATCCAATTCGGCTTCACGAGAAGGATACCGTAATATTTTAGGTTTGTCGGCTCCTTCTATAGTGCACCTCTCTTCTAATTCGTCTTCTTCCGAATTTAAGAACTGGGCAACCCTTGCTATCGTTTTGGGAAGTCTATGATTGAACACTAATTGTTCCATGGGGTACCCTGTCATAGACTTGATCTCTTCCATAGACAAAGGCTTTTTCTCGGGATTAAACCTATAAAGCTGCTGAGCAGAGTCCCCATAAAGAAGCAATGCTTTTCTGGCATACTTCTGAAAGATCTCTATATCCTCGCGCGAAAAATCTTGTGCCTCATCGACGATGATATAATCATAAAAACCCACCTTCCACTCACCCCGAACAAAACCAGTCTCAGTTTTGTTCCAAGAGAAGCAACTGTCGAAATTTTTAACGTTATTGTCATTCAATCCGACTGTGGTGATCCCGTCCTCCATATATTGTCGGAGTGCTTTTGTATATACGACATAAAGATATGAGCCCATCCCCTTTTCTTGGATTTGTTTTGCTTTCCATAGAGCGAGGATAGATTTCCCACTACCAGCACAACCCTTAACAATAAAGGATTTGTCGGTTCGCTTGTTGATGACTTTTACCTGCCAATCATCAAGTTCTGAGTCTTTAACGTAAAAGCTCCGTCTTGCCATAAAATGTATGATATGAATTATACGTACTAACTACATCGTGTCTACATTGCCACATAATCGGTATGGATCGATTTCCCCGTCAAAACCTTTTGTAAAAGGGCATATAGCCCCTTCGCATACCGACATTCTTTTTCCATGGAAGTCAATCCCCAGATTATGTTTAAAACTCTTCCTCATGATTAAGCGATATGCGACTCTACATTTATCACCATTCTTTCTGGAATGAGAAACGGAAAATTCCTTTTGCTGGAAACAATGGGAATCCTGGCACTCCCGGCCATACTGTGAGCAGCATATCGGGATTAGAATCTCAAATTCAGTTTCTTCACGCATCAATCTATTCACCTGCATACCCATCATTTGAGGGTAGAACAAGGATGAGTGGTCAGGCTTAGTTGTCAGATCAAGTATTAAGCACAGTCCAGTAGGGGCAAGCAAAGGCAGGAAGCATTTGCCAAAGTCATAATATGCGTTATTCTTGGTTCCGTTTCCAGCAGAAATAACCTCCCCAATCATTTTGCTGGAAACGATGAAGTCGTATTCCTGATTTGGCAGGCCAGAAAGAATTTCCGATGAAAAACTATTAATAACCATTTGTTTGACATATAGATGGGCTCGGCATCGTGTTGCAACGCAGAATTTGTCGAAAACGGACTTAAGAATAGAAAGGGCGCTCGAATTACCATCAATAGCATAGACACTTATGTCATTATAATGAGTGAAATTCCTCAGTAGAGCCGTCATTAATCCAATAATATCACCGCCAGTTCCGCAACCAACAGACAACACTCGCAACGAATCTTTATGCTCTAGATGTGAATGACACATCTCTAAAGAAAAGAGGTCATCAAAAATACAAAAAGCATCCGCATAACTCCTCGGAAAGTAAGTCCCCAAGTACACGAGAGTATCGTCCGGAGAAGAAAGGAGGTTAGACTCAAATCTCTCATGGTCGGCATCCCATCGACCTTTCAAGTCTTCAAAAATAAAATGATCCAGCCACGATGGGAGTCGCGTAGACGTTTTCAATTGATTCTGTGATGGCGCCGTTGTTGGACGTACTACATGTTCAGGAATGGAATAATCTTGAACACTATTACACTGTTTCCCCAACGGTTCTCCATCATACCAGTATATAAGCCCATCGCGCTCAAACACTGGACGCGACAGGAACCTCTCCAGCTTTTTCTTATATTCTGGGCATGCGGCAGCCACAAGAAATTCGTTGGTTGGTTGTGATGATTCGACCCAGGATGGTATAGGGTTATTCTTTACATCGAACACTTCAAAACGGCCACTAATCCCAAGAGCCGAAAAGACCTTCTCCATGTATGAGACAAAAGTCGTTTGTGAATCGTCTTCTTGATATACGGGTGTCATGTCCGATGACTGTTTGCCATCAGGTATCGGTTGCTCTTCGAATGCTGGAGTTAGATTGTTGTTTGAAAAATACTCCATTCTCTCTGCGTTGGGTGCATCATGACCTTCAACGTTCATGTCTTTTAATACTTCAACGTTTGAATATCTTACACACAACCAGTCAGAATCTAAGTTAAGGCGTTCAATAATTCGCGAATAATCATCTAATCCAAGATCGCAATTAGGAGAAACGATGAGATCAAGTTCGTCGATGAAGTCTTTTTCGTCACAAACACGCAACCATTTTATGTGTGAGCTGATCCGGTTATCAATAGTGGCAGGATGATGAAAAACTATCATCGACACCAGACGATCGACTTGCTTCGGTTCAAATGCGCCACTCTCGGAAAGTATCGGGCGGCAAGCAGAACGATTAATCTTTGCCTGTAAATAAGGATTCTTTCTGCCAGAGCCACCTTTAATCACGCGTTTCTGACCACCTTCTTCAGAAACCCAGTCGCCATTTTCAACGGCAGTAATAGTCCCACCATAATCTTTGAACTCGACAATAGCAACGCCTTCGTTTTTAATAATGATTCCATCGAGTTCTACGTCACCGATATTATAATTGCCAATAAAGATACACATCTCATCGGGAGCGGCTGCATACCTCTCCATCAGAAGAGTGCAAAGATTTCTGAATTCTTCGCGCTCATGCGTCTGATCGAAATTCCTCGGTCGGTAAACGAGTAATGGCATTATGTTTCCTGTGTAATGTACAAATTTAACGATTATTTTTTTCGATGTAACTACTCCTCTTTTATTTTCAAATAAGCGTGTAAGAAATTGGTTGTTTTGCGTATTTCCTAATAGCAATATATCACGCCTTATGAGTAACATTTTCAACCCCGACGAGGTCACCATCGTCCGTAAGAAAGATGACGGCATAATTATGGATCGAATCGCTACCCGGAAGATGCTCCCGGGATCCAAGTTCAGCGGCAAGAGCGTCCGAGAAAACGTCATTTCCCGGCTGCGCAACGATCCTTCAGTTCTCATTGTAATGGAAGACAAGGACGGCAAGTGCGAGGAGAGTGTCGAACATGCCGGCTTCCTGTTGACTCTGACCGTGCAGGAAGGCGAGCATCCATTCGGCCGACTGCAAGTCAGTTATGGCGGGCATCTCGCATACGAAGCCACTTTCACGCCGCAAGAAGAGAACGGCGAAGACGAAGAGGAAATACTTACCAGAACGGTTAGCAAAGCCGCTACTATACTCCGTAACATCAATCGAGAATGTTATGATTTTGTTGACGAAAACTGCCCCGGGTTCCAGACCATCGAACCAGAAGAGGAGCTAGAGGACATGTATGACATTGCTCGAATCCTTGAGGAAAACAATTTTGAAGTCGAGCGACTTCATACGGTAGAATATGCTTCCAATCCTTGCCTGTGCGTTTTCGAAAATGAACTGGTGCTCATTGCAGAGCACCACTTTTACGGAGACTGCTTTGTGGAGATTAAACGATTGTTCTTGGGGGTGAAGCGCGACCTGGCCGCCAAGGCCGTGGAAGAAGTGACGTCAAAGTCTGGCGTTACAGCTATTCATTACAAAGATGGGTCATGGGGGTTCCGGCTCACAGTTTTCGAACTGACCGCGAGCAACTTGTTGGAGCAGATCAAGGAGAGTGTCGCCGAGATTCTAAAGGACATCGAAGATATTGAGAATTATGAAGGAATTGGCGCCGAGCCTTTCGACATTAGCGATGAGGTCCGGGCGCTATTTACCTACGAGGTTCTTGACGCCTCCGTGGCGTTGTCTAAGTTGGACATTTAGCCCGACACTGCCATGAAACTGACTTTCAAAGACGGCTCCAAGGCCGAGGTAATACGCCTATCCTTTCGGAGCACCTACGGCAACTCCCGTATGTACGAACTGAAAGAGACGCTGGACAAGATCCGCTCCGAGTGCCGGAAGCGGATGACGGACTTTCGCAAGAACGCCGACCTCCCGCCCTATGTCTTCCTGGACCCGGTCCAGATGGACTGGGTGGAAGGGTCCGGCCCCAAGAAGTGGACAGACGCAGAGATTCTGCCGCTCTACCACTATACGATGCGCGTGCATGCGGGCGGCATGCACCTGCACCTCGACTGGTTCGACAACGCCCCGGCGGACGGCCAGTCGTTGGATGAGATGCTGGCACGTGCCGCTGCTGTTGTCGAGTTTAACGAATACGCAAGGCTCATTCTATGAATAAGAAAGATTTGACCATCAACGACCTCGGCCTGGCTCTTCGCGAGCTGGGCTACTCCCCTCTCGTCTCGTCTTTGGAATCGTTCAGCGTTCACAAGGACGGCTTCAACTACGAAGTCTGCGCGGGGGCACTGCCAACGGTTTACCTCGAAGGCTCCTTCCCGTTCGACTGGTTCGACACGGGCAAGTTGTACCAGAACCGACTTATCGCCATGAACATGGTGAACGCCCAACGGGACGACGTCACCGTGTACCTGGAGCCGGGGCGGGATGAATTTTTCTTCCGCATCAGCTTCCAGGCCGACTCCTACAAGGCTTTCTGCGACCAGTTCGAGGAGCAGCGCGCCCGCTTCGAGCTCCTTGCGGACGAGTTCGGGCGTGCCATGGAGCTGGCCGGCCGCATGGTGAAGGAGGACGATGACGAGGAGAACTCTCTCCAGGATTTCGAAGACAAATCCCGGAAACAGGCAGTCTGTTCCTAACTAGTTACAATTTAATACTTTCACGCACATGAAACAAATCCTAACCCTGTTGGCAGCCCTGCTGCTGACCATTCCGGGCGGAAACGTGTACGCCCAGAAGAACAAGTCGGACAATGACTACAACCTCCGCAAGGCCTACGAGGTCCTAGAGGAAGAGAATGATCAAGACAAGGCGCTCGAGCTTGTGAGCAAGCAGCTTGAGAGCACGCCGGATAACGTGAACGCGCTGATGCTTCGCGTTCAATTGCTGCGCTCGAAGCACGAGTACGGCCAGGCTTTGATGGACGTCAACCGCGCCATCAAGGTGAACAAGCCCAAGAAGAGCGAGATTTTCAATTCCACCCTGTACTGGTGGAAAGGCATGATCTATCAAGGGCTACGTGACCTTGAGAGCTCCGCAGCAGCGCTCAAGACTGCCTATGAACTGGTCCGGAAGGACAATCCGGATTACGCCCAGTCCGTATCGTTC
>Ga0310696_10004822_pt1 | contig 16435 bp, 12 predicted proteins | sample AusTroGonzalo_MG_4_FD_203885 | JGI IMG/M metagenome (GOLD analysis project Ga0310696, IMG submission 203885) | Bovine rumen microbial communities from tropical cattle in Woodstock, Queensland, Australia - Gonzalo_02 (v2) (version 2) | ecosystem: Host-associated > Mammals > Digestive system >...
TCCAGCCCATGTGTTCACGAACGCGCAATTGACGCCTTCGGCTGTCGCGGCGCGGTGGAGAAAAGTCCAGAAATCCTTTCGCTTCTTTTGCCCGCCAGACTCGGAGATGCAGACGACCTGCCCGCGCTCCTTCGCGAACGCCGTCATAAGCCGCAGCTTCCGCACAGTCTCGGCGAGCGCCGCCGCCGCCGTCTTGTCGTCGCCGTGTCCGATGGAGTAGTCGTCGATTCCGATGATGTCGACGTACTTGTCGCCAGGATAGTAGGCGAGGAACGTGTTGTTAGTGTCGCCCTCGTTGCCGAAGTCGTTCCATGTCCTGTCCGGCGTGTAGGCGAAGAGAATTTGCCCGGGACATTTCTTTCGCAGATACCCTGCTGTCGCCCTGCAGAAGACCCTGAACTCCTCTGTCGTACACCAGGTGCGTCCCCACCAGAACCAACTACCGTCCATCTCATGCGGATAGCGCACGATGACAGGAATCTTCCTGCCCGTCTCGTCGTCGACAAGCCCGTCGAAGAAGTCTGCAACGTCCTTGAGCGAAGCCTTGTACCATTCTCGCGGATTTGAAAACGGCTGGCGAGAATCTCCTATGCATCCTGTTCCGCAGAGGCCGCCCGTGCCATCAAGAATCTGCTTTATGACATTGCGGTTCTCGCCGTCCGACTTGAAACGGTACGACGCCTGACGGAATCCGTTTGTGCAGTAAGGATGATCCATGTGCCAGTTGAACACCATGACGCCGCCGAACTCTCGCCATTGCTTCTTTATCGCGGCGGTCATGCCCGCGCGGTTGACCTTGTAGTATCTGTCGGAGTGCCATGTGCCGACAAGTGACGCGAGGTCAGCGTAGTTCAAGACGGCCCTGCGTCCGCCGGCGCACTTCTGGTAACCGCACTCGAGCTTCACTTCGTCCAGCGGTTTCGGAAGGAATGCGCCGTCCTTCTCGACCACATTGCGCATGTCGCCTGTCCATCCGCCGTGGTTGAGCCACGGATACGTCCACGCCCAGCAGTAGCGCTGCGACTCGCCCACGGCAACAAGCTTCGCCTTGAGCTGTTCCGCAACAGACCCGTCCCCGGCAGCCGCACAAGCAGCCGCAAGCGAAACCACTATCATCAACATCAGCATTTTCATGATTAGGCACCACTTCGCACGAGTCAAATATGACCTACAGCATTTGTGGCATTATCTCGGTTTTCTCCTTCTTGGGTTTCGCCTTGAAAGAAAAGACAGAAACGTTTCCGGCGAAACGGCCTTCACGCGCGATGAACCGAAATGCTGCGCATTGCGCGTCACGATGCACTCACACTTGGCTGCGAAAGCCGTCTCGTCCACAACAGCATCCTCAAAGTCGCGAACGGACGACGCGCATGCCAATTTGACAATGGACTTGTCCGCCGGCGCGCACTCGACATGGTCGCAAAGCCACGAGATGTACGCCTTGCTGTCCTCGCCCTTGCCAGCGTGCGCCAGCAGATAGTGCAACGTGGTAAAGCCATGTATCGGGAAATATATGTGCACACCGAGCTGAACAGCCCTCTCAAATGCCTCGCGGGACTTCTCACAGAACCCTGCCCTCTCCTCGGCTATGTCAACAATGACATTCAAGTCGAACATCACCTTCATGCACGTCTCCCAAGAAAGTATTCGGCTGCACGCGAGCGATAATCTCCCGCCTCACCCTTGAGACATCCGGCGAACGGAATATCCATCGGGCGAGTTCGCCCTGCTACAGGCGGAGTCTCTAGATAGTCTTTTATGCGCATGCGGAGAAACACGCTTATCGTGAGACCGTCTGCGGCAATGCGTCGCTTGAACGCTGCCAGTTCATCACCTGGGATTCTGAACATGACTTTCTCGTCCATTGCATTCATCTTTTTCTCCTGTACAGACAACATTATACCATTTTGTACGTACACACCGCAAGTGTCCATCAGCACTTCGGCCTAGGGGGCGAAGGTGCGTTGGTCGGCGGGCTACACATTACGCCTCCTGCGAAAATCTGATGCACCTTTTCAAGAGGCTTGCACCTCCCGGCCGCAAGGTTATGATGGAATTCCTCTTCGGCGTATAGGGCGGCGCCGTAGGCCGCCATCTCCGCAACCGGCGGAATCTCGCAGGTAAGACCGAACCGGCGCTCGACGGCGCGGCGAATCGCCGGATTCCGCGTCAACGCATTGCCGACACCGACGAGCGAGGTGACGCGAGAGATATCCATTCCCACCGCAAGGTCGTCCACAATCCCACAGATGCACCTTAAAATGCGCTCGTCGGACTCCGCGCGTGCGTTCATCTCCTCCCAGGAGAGGCCAAGTTCCTCCTTGAGCTCCGCAAACACCCTTCCACCGACAAGGGATGCGCGGCACAGGAGCGTCTTCCCGCCGGGATACGGACGGCGCTCAACAGAGCCGTCGCTCCACGGAGTGAACGCCGTATCCTCGACAACGCTCAACTGTCCGCTTGTCCCGAGGTTCACGACAGCGCATCCCGGCAAGAGGCGACGGGCTGCGTACACGCCCGCCTGGTTGTCGCCAAGCATACTCGCGTCGTCCAGCGTCGGCAACCACGAGCCCGGCACCTTGCCTTCAACCTCCTCTAAATGCCACGAGTGGAGAAACGTCGAATCGATTGCGCACCGCCCCGTGCGGCGAGAGACGGCAAGTCCGCACACCGGTAGGCAGACGGCGATCATCCGCCCCTCGGCGGCCCACTCAGCCATCACGCGGCCCCCGAAGCAGCGCCGGTCGCGCCAGGTGACGAACGACGTAACCGGGCGCAAGTGGGCATCCACGCCAACGACACCGTGCATCTGGCCAGTCCAGCCGATGCGCTCAGCCGCGCCGGTCCTGGATTCAAGCTCCAATACCGCCTGGTCGACGGCGGACATCAGCCTCTCCGGATCCTGCTCGTGGACTCCGGGCCGACAACCTGGGAAGTCCGCTCCGTGCGCAATCGTGACGGTCGCGGCGACTTGCCCTTCGCGCCCGATGGCGACGCCGGCGACGGAAGTGGTGCCTATGTCGATTCCGAACGTCATCGCCAGCCTACAGCCGTATGTCCTCGAGGCGGCGGCCCTTCGTTTCCGGCACGACAATGAGCGCCCAGACGAAGTGGAGCACCATCATGACGCCGAAGAATCCGAATATAGCCCACGGCGGGATTCCCTCCGCCGCCATCGGGAAGACGAGCGCCACCAGCGCGGCGAAGAGCCAGTGCGTGAAGCTTCCGAGGGACTGCCCCTGCGCGCGGAACCTCTGCGGAAAGACCTCGGATATCAAGACCCAGATGACAGTACCCTGCCCCACCGCGTGTGAAGCCATAAAGATGAAGATCGAGGCGGCGGCCAGCGTTCCGTTGCCGATGGCGAAGCAGACGCTCGCCATTGCAAGCGACACGACATAGCCCGCACCGCCGATCAGGAGCAGGGTCTTGCGTCCGAGCCGGTCGATGAGCCAGACGCCCGTGAACGTCGCGACGAAGTTGAGGATTCCCAACCCGAACGTGGCGAGGAACTGCGCGTTGCGCTCGAATCCTGCAAGGCTGAAGATGCGAGGCGCGAAGTAGTTCACGGCGTTGCAGCCGCTCAACTGGTTGAAGAACGCGACGAAGAACGCAAGCAGAATCGGGCGCAGGTTGGCGCGGCAGAAGAATGACACTTCCTGCGGCCCTTCATTATCCCTCGCCCCTTTCTCCTTCATCGCCACCCAGCGCGGCGACTCTACGAGGAAGAGGCACATGACCGTGAACACGAGCGCCGGGAACGCCTCCACGCCGAGCATCCACCGCCAGGCGCTCTCCCCGACGTCCTTCAGCATGAGGTTCGAGGCAAGCGACACGACGACGCCGAGGACGATGTTGAACTGGAAGAGCGCGGTGAGTCTGCCGCGAGATCCAGCGGGTGATATCTCCGCGATGTACACGGGCGCCGCGATGGTCGACACGCCAACGCCGAGGCCGCCGATAAAGCGAGCGGCGATCATCGACCACTGGCCTGTCGCGAGTGCGCTCCAGACCGCCGAGACAAAGAATAGCACGCCGACGCCAAGGAGAGTGTTCTTCCGTCCGAACCTGTCGCTCACCCTGCCCCCGGCGATGGAGCCGACGACCGTGCCCCACAGCGCCGCGCTCACGACCCAGCCGTGCATCTGCCCCGAGAGACCCCACAGTCGCTGGATATCCTGCTCAGCGCCGTTTATCACAATGGTGTCGAACCCAAAGAGGAATCCGCCCAGCGCCGCAGTGACCGCAAGAAACCAGACTCTGCCCTTTGTCATTTCCGCATTCATTTCGCGTCGTCTCCATAGAATCTGCCGCTCCGGCGTCCGATGATGGTGCGCTCGCCGCCGATTTCGGCGTCGAATATCGTTGCGTCGGCCTTGCGGTCGTACCAGACCACGAGCCGCACGTCGTACGCTCCGTCCACGCAGCGGAGCCCGCCCACCTTGAAATTGCCAGCGAGATGCGCCACATCCAGCTTCGGCTTGAGAGCATAGTCGGCGAACCTTGCCTCGCGCGTCTTCGGATCAACGGAAAGAACCACGGCCACGCCGCTCTTCTCTGGCATGAACCTACGCGAGAACCTCTCCCCTGCGGCCATGTGAAACACCTGCGGTTCCACTGGCGGCGCGATCTCCGGAACCCACTTGAGACCAAGATGCCCATCCGGATAGCAAACGAGCTCTCGGAATACGAGCCATCCGCCCCAACCTGCCGGATGACACAGCCAGGCGACGTAGATTCGCCTGTCGTCATTCCATGGAACGACCATCGGCACGCTAAGCCCGTCATACGCCGCGTCCGGCTCGTCAGTCCAGTCGACGAACATTCCCGGCGCACCGTCCGCCGAGTAGGCCATGTGTGTGAACCCTTGTAGCAGATATCGGTGTCCGTGCCACGAGAAAAGCGAGGGACAGTCCCCGCGGAAGGGAAGATTGCCGTCGAAGAGCCTCCAGTTCAGGAGGTCTTCCGACCGGAATATCCCCTTCGTGCCGCCGTAGCTCGTGACAAGTTCGAATCCGCCGCCGGGGGCGTTGTAGATGCTCGGGTTCTGCGCGTCCGTGACGAGTACGCCTGTCTTCCTGAAGTGAACGCCGTCGTCGGACACCGCATACGTTCCGCCGATCGGATACTTCCCGTCCTTCGTGATGCGGCTTGTGTGCAGCCCGTACGCAAGGCAAAGCTTCCCGTCCTTGACGAACGGCGTTCCGGTTCCAAGCGTCTCCCACCACTTGTCGACGGGCACGGCCACGGGGTGCTCCTCCCAGTGCACTAAGTCGGCCGATGACAAATGCGCGAAGCAATGCCCGCCTGTGCCCATCTTCGACGCATGGTGACGCCTGTCGTAGAGGTAGAACACGTGGAGCCTTCCGTTGTGCGCAAACGGCGCGACGTCCCCCACCCAGGCGTTGTGGTCCGGCGGAGTCCAGTACTGGATGCTTCCCTTCACGGGGTGCGAGTCTGGAACGACACCAAGCGCGCCGGGAACCGCCGGCATCAACAGCTTGGCTGACCTGACCCTCTTTGAAAGCGTATTCTGCTTCGAGAGGTCGGCTTCGAGCGTCGGAGTCTTGAACATGTCGTCGTCGATGTGCCCATCGACCAGGATAGAGAAGTGGGTGTCGGCGAGGTTTACGGCCACACCATGCGTCCCGCCGGGCCGTCTGAGAAATCCAAGCGGAATGCCGACGCGAAGCTTGTCGAGAGTCGCCTCCACGACGGGGCACGAACCGTCCGGCAGCGGGAACGAGAGATAGTTGCCACTGTGCCTGTCGTAGTTCTCAAGACCCTTCGCTTTCCCGGCCATGCGGATGCCGACGCAGAGCGGTCCAGCCTCGTAGAGCGGCTCGTCGGTCTTTGCCTTTTCGAAGTCAACAGAGAGTCTGAGGGTAAAACCGCCGTCCATCAGGTTGGCAGCTAGGAGGAGAAATGCGGCGATGCAGCTCATGACGCCGCCCTCAACCACGTTCCCGCCCCTTCAATCAGCACTGCTGAGCTCATATCCGCAGTCTTCAGATTGCAATTGAACATGAAATGGAATGTCCCTCAACGCGCCAACAGTTGGCTGGGGCAACGGTGAAGCGGACGGTGCCAGAGGCAAGTTCAGAGACCGCAAAAACGCACTTGACCTCTTTCGTATCCTTCTCAGGGGGAAGGTTTATGCCTGATGAATATACGCGCTTCTCCTTCAGGACGACTCCGTCGTTCCGTGTCGCCCGCACAACATAGTCAAACGCCCTTGGACGCGAACCATTCTTCTTGGCCGCAGGGAACGACACGGATATCTGCTCTATAGACTTGCCGCGCCTGTTCTTCCCCTTCCCGCGCGACACAGACACTTTGGCATTTGCAGGGAATTCAGGCGCAACGCTCCTCTTCTTAAGTTCGGCAGCGGCGAAGCGTGGGCGATCTTTGGAAGCGACAGAAAAGACGAGATCTGGGCCAAGCGGCATGTCGCATCCGAAATCGCGGCGTTCCAGCACGACATTGTTCCCGTACAGATTGAACACCATGCCGCCATGGCCTTGTCCGTTGTCTATGCACGGCATCTGTGTATCGCGCATGTAGTCGTTCTTGTACCACGAAATATCCACGCCGTTCTCGCGTTGGCGTCCGCACGGAGCGTCCTTGAGCGCACCGGCGTTTATTTGCGTGAAGCCCTCCTGCCAGACAATGCGATCGTCGGTCAGCATGTAGTGTGTATGACCGCTGAACGAAACCACGTTTGGAAACTTCTCCAGCACAGGCCGCTGCCTTCCGCTGTCACCGCCCCACATCTCTTCGTCCGAAAGATATGTGCCGCCGACATAGCGATGCTGGCTGTAGAAGAACGGACGCGACAAATCAAGATTCGCCTTTTCGAGGATATCGTTCAACCCTATCGCCGTGCCCGGAGCCTCGCGCATGAAGTGCGAGAGGAAGAAATCGTACCCCTTCACCTTCTTGTGCTGTATCGGCATCCACTCCTCGCCAAAGCATTTTTCCCAAAGCGTCTTGCGGAGATCCCCTTCGCTAAGACTTGGCGAAAGGGGCAGCCCGACCCTGGCATAGCGAGGCTCCAGTATTTCCCTGCGGTAGAAACGGGCCTCGACGTCATGGTCGCCGTAGTGCATCAGGTTCGCCACGGGACGCCCGCCCTTGCCTCTGCCGTCTGGGAATACTGAGTTCCATATTCCGGCCATCAATTCAAATTCGTCTTGCAGCCCCGTGTCCGTCAGATCGCCGCAGACGAGGACCCCGTCCACATTCCGCTCGCGGAAGTATTCAAGCGCATGGCGAAACATCTCCGCTTTTGGATCCGTCTTCATGCCCGGCCAGAGGGAGATGTGCAAGTCGCTGAGCACCCCTATGCGCAGGTCCGGCTCGCCCATCGTCCTTGCCGCGCCCCACATCCGCACCGGCAGACCGGTCAGCAAGGCCGACGCCGCGGCCTGCCTTATCATGTCGCGCCTACTTGTCATCATCGACATCCTTTCGTTCGCCATGCCGGTCGTACCCGTCCGCCGAGGACGACCATGCGAGCATGAACAGCGCCATGCCCACGACAGCCAGCAGCGCAATCACGGCAAGCGCTCCGCCCCAGCCAAAGTGCTTTGACACAAGCGCGAGGCCAATGCCGGAAACCGTCGTGGACAAATATCCGCATGCCCCGGAAAACCCCGTCGCCAATGCAGCCGCGTCCTTCGTCGCCTGGTTTGCCGTGATGATGCCCGCAAGCGCCTGCGGACCGTATATGCAGAACCCGGCGCCCATCAACAGCAACGTCGCCTGCCACATCGGAGCGCCCGCCGGAAGCCACCAGAACGCGAATGCGAAAAGCGCGGCCGACGCCATGCAGAAGACGCACGTCCGCTGCCCACGTCCACCGAAGATCCTGTCAGTGATCCATCCGGCAAACACCGTGCCCACCACAGCCGCAAGCTCAAACGCTATGATCATCAGACCGCCTTTGGCCACGGGGATGCCCTTGAACTGCTTGAGAAACGTCGGTCCCCAGTCGAGGAATCCGAATCGGACCGAATAGACGAAAAAGTTCGCCGCCGACACAATCCATATGACCTTGTTCCCGAAGACCAACCTGAATCGGTCCGGCTTCGCGGCATCCCGGCGGGCTGCGCCTACCTCGATTTCAGGCAGCCCCACTTCGGAAGGAGTTTCGCGTACCATGAGGAACACGAGCGCCGCAGCCGCAAGCGCCAGCACGCCAGGAATCCAGAAGCACCAACGCCAGTTGAACCCCAGCCAGATTAAAAGCGAGCACAGCCCCAGAGCCATGACGGCACCAACGGAATGCGACGCGTTCCAGATGGACATCTTGGTCGCCAGCTCCTTCGGGTGGATCCAGTGCGTCAGCATCTTGGTGCACGGTGGAAATCCCATGCCCTGCGTCCAGCCGTTCGCAAGCCAGAATACGGAAAAAAGAACTGTCAGCGAAACACAGCCGAAGAGAAGATTCAACACCGCCGACATCAAGAGTCCGAGCACCATGAAGACGCGCGCGTTGACCCTGTCCGCCCATAAGCCGTTTATGAAACGACTGGCTCCATAGAGGAGTCCGTGCGCCGTCATGATCACCCCCAGCGCCTCTATTGAGATGACGCCTTCCTCCATCATGCCCGGCTGAGCCATCGAGAGATTCTTGCGCACAAGATAGAAGAACGCATAGCCTATCGCACTGTACAGGACGACGCGCTTCTGCCATCTGCCGAAAAGCATGCTCTGCTCCTGTGTCATGCCTCCGCTATCCTTTCAATCCTGACACGGCATGATGCAGCCTCGAAATCCCCCTTGTCGAAAGCCCCCGTCTTTTCGTTCATCGCGCTCGCAGCCGACACCGCAAGAGCAAGGCGGAACATCTCCAACGGCGGCATGCGGCGGGCCAGCCCCACGGCGAAAGCCGCGACCATGCTGTCTCCACAGCCCACGGGATTGACCGCCCGGACATCCTCCACGCATCCGTGAAACACGCCATCCGCACACGCAAGGACACAGCCTTCGCCGCCAAGGGACACTGCAGCGCAAGTAATGCCACCGGAAACCAGATTGCGAGCAGACTCAACTATGCCAGCCTCGCCGCATATCTCACGCTGCACCAGTTGCCCGAGCTCCTCACGGTTCGGCTTTACGATTGTCGGCCGCGACGCCACGCCGTCGCGCAGGAGCTGTCCGCTCGCGTCGAGGACAACAGGCCTGCCCGCATCGTTCGCGATCGATACAAGCCGCCCATAGAATCCCTCCGGTGCCCCGGAAGGAAGACTTCCCGAGATTGTCACCGCGTCGCTTCTGGCGACGAGATCGCCATACCTTGCAAGGAACTCGTCATATCGAGACTTTTCAACAGGCAGGCCAGGCTCAAGAAACTCCGTGCTCGCCCCTGTTCCGCAGTCGATCACATTTATGCACGCGCGTGTCTCCACGCCGCTATCAACAAACGCATCCTCCACGCCTGTTCCGGCGAGAAGCGCCCTCACATGCGCTCCGTTGAACCCGCCGATGAAGCCGGTAGCAGTCACGCGCTCTCCCAGCAACGCCGCGACCTTGGATACATTCAGTCCCTTGCCGCCAGCCGTGTTAACAACCTCGCGGACTCGCATCACAGTGCCGTCCTCAAGCCGCCCGACCCTATAGAGCTTGTCGAGCGACGTATTCATCGTGACGGTCGTTATCATCCGACTGCAGTCTCCTCGTCGCCGCACACCAGCATGACCTTACCGTGAACCTGCGAAGGATCCCTGAAAAGGGCGAACGCTTCGTCCACGCGCGAAAGCGGATACTTCCTGAAGACCAGCCGAGGGTCGAAGACAAACCGGCCTGACGTCGCGTAGTCGGACATCATCTTCCACTCCCGACCCGGAAACGGCGCGGAATAACTCATCCAGGATCCTGTAAGGCGGAATTCCTTTCTGTTCATCAGCTCCCACATCTGTCTGGAGAACGAAATGTCCCTGACCGGCGTTCCAATGATGCAGACACGTGCGCGGTTGGACGCGAGACGGAACGCAGCGTGTATTGTAGCCTCGCATCCGGACGCGTCGAACACGGCGTCGAAGCCCTCGCCATTCGGCGTCTTTGCGCATGCCTGCTCGACGAAATCGCCGCCGCGCGTGTCGAATGCGGAATCCGCTCCCATGCGGAGCGCGAAATCAAGCCTGTCCCTGGCGATGTCAAACGCCGCGACGCTTCTCGCGCCCAGGAGCCTCGCCCACTGGATTGCGAAGATGCCGATCGTCCCGCATCCGACTACGGCGACGTCCGCGCCTGCGAGTCCACCGTTCAGCAGAATGCCGTGCAGCGCAACGGTGGCCGGCTCGAACATCGCGGCAGTTTCACACGTCAGATCGCCGCCGTACTTAACGGCGTTCTCCTCCGGAATGACGACGTATTCCGCCATGCCGCCATTCTCGCGCGACCCTATGAAGCTGTAGTTTCGGCACAGGGAGAAGTTTCCGCGCTGGCAGTCGGCACATTTGCGGCAAGGCACAAGCGGCGCACAAGCCACGCGGTCGCCTACCTTCACGCTCGACACGCCCTCCCCGACATCCACCACGTCGCCGGCGAACTCATGTCCGAGCACAACAGGATAGAAATGCGCACCCCCGCGAAGAACTCGCGGCACATCCGACCCGCATATTCCGCACGCCCTGACGCGCACTTTCACCATGCCTGGCCGCGTAACCGGCTCGGCCATGTCGGCAAATCGAATGTCTCCGTCGCCAAAAAGAACTGCGGCTTTCACGACGTTCCTCCTTCTGTCACAGTTTTCCGACCGATCCGCACATCGCCATGCGGCGAAGCACCTGCTCCTTTACGGCCGCGCGCGCAAGGGCGCCGTACTTCTTCGGGTCGAACGCCTCGCCGTCGGTTGACATGAAGCCCCGCACCGCCGAAGTAAAGGCCTGCCGCAGCTCGGTTGCGAAGTTGACCTTGCAGATGCCGCGCTCGATGCAGTCGCGGACGTTACGCTCGGTCAGCCCGGACGCTCCGTGCAGGACGAGCGGAACCGACACGACGGCGCATATGTCCGCCAGCCGTCCTATGTCCAGATGCGGGGCGCTCTTGTAGATGCCGTGCGCCGTTCCAATGCCGACCGCCAGCGAATCAACCCCCGTCTCGTCCACAAACCGGGCCGCGTCGGCAGGGTTTGTCATGTGGTCGCCGGACGATTCCAGCGAATCTTCCTTGCCGCCGACCTCGCCAAGCTCGGCCTCGACTGGGACGTCCGCCGCATGGCACATTTCCACGACGCGCCGCGTGAGAGAGATGTTGTCGACAAGAGAAGCCCGCGACCCGTCTATCATGATGGACGAGTAGCCGGCGCGGAGACATCTGGCGCAAAGAGCAAAGTCGGAGCCGTGATCGAGATGCAGCGCGACATCGACATCAGCCGCCGCCGCCTCTGCCCGCACGACCCCGAAGAAGGCGTCGGGGGACGCATATCTCAGCGTGGACGGCGTCGTCTGGATGATGACGGGCGAGCGAACCTCTGTTGCCGCCGCGACGATAGCCTGCACCATCTCAAGATTTTCCGCGTTGAACGCCCCCACGGCATATCCGCCGCGCCGGGCATCAAGCAACATCTTCCTTGTAGTTACAAATGCCATATTGCCTTTCTACCTATTCTCATGTCATTTCAGCCTGTGTCGTTCGATTACTTCGTCCTGCCAACGTTTGGAGAGCGACACGAACCGCGCCGAGAAGCCACACACCTTCACCATCAGATTCTGATGCCGTTCAGGGTGCTTCTGCGCATCGATGAGCTCCTCTACGGAATTGCAGTTCGGTTGCAGAAGATGCGCCCGCTTCTTCGCAAACACACGAAATATCGCGCCGAGAAGCGCCGGAGTCATTCCAAGCTTGTCGAACGTCAGGTTTGCATTCGAGGCGTAAAGCAGTTCATGTGGCACCGTGCCTATGGCGTTTACGACAGTCGTGGCGGATTCCCTGCATCTGTATTCGCTCGGGGCAAACCCCTGTGCCAGCCTGTCTCCGTCCCGCCGCCCGTCCGGCGTCGCCTTCGTGTCCTTTCCCCAGAGCAGAAACTCGCGATATATCCAGGCCGCCAGCACAAACGGCGAGCCATGCTCGTTCTTGAGCCCGTCAAGATCCCCGGCAACCGATTCGAACAGCCAGCGCATCAGACCGTTTGACTCCGGCGTATTGTCGCCCCAGTGCGGTGCTGCAAGCGCGGCCATGCGCAACCGTTCTCCGCGCTCGCCCGACCAGTTGGACCGCACTGCGCCAAGAAACTCGGACAGCGTGGCGATCTTGTCCCTGAAGCACACCTTGTCGATTGCACAAAGCGAATCCACCACGTTCGCCGTGAACGCGAGCGTCATTACACGCGGGTGAAAGCGCGTTCCGCCGTCTGTAGTGTCGCGACGCCGTTCGAGGCAGCCTTCCAGACAGGCAGAGTAGGCGGGATGGGGGAACACCATCGCCGCAGACCGTCCATAACGCGTGTAGTCCGAAACGGTGTCACGGAAAAAACGCATGAAATTTGCGAGGAATATGCGCTTCACATCCTCGAACGACTGGACCCCGTCAATCCCGTCAAGCCGCACGCCGGCCTTGAGTTCGGCATCGGGATCGCGATATATCATCGCTTCAAGCACGCGCAATGGCGACATGTAGTTCGCCGCATCCACATCAGTGAGCGAATCAACGTTGCCGTCCCAGCATCCACAGCCGATGTAGTCTCGCGCCCGCTCCAAGGGTATTCCGAGTCGAACAAAATTCCCGATGGCTATGTCGTCGTTGAACATCGCAAACACGCAATGCCCCTTTATCACCATGTCGCCGATATTGGAAAGGTATTCCTCTGGCGAATCGGCACCGAATCGAACATGAAGCTTCGGGAATACGCAGTTGCACCCCAGGTGGGCGTCTAGGAACATCCGCGTCAATTCGTTGTAGACAGGATGTCCGACCGCATCGCAACCGCCAAGCGTGACAGGGATCTCCGCCTCCTGGTCGGCATAGGAGTCGATCTCGAGATGCGTATCCAGATGTTCGTCGGCGTGTATGAGCCATCGCGCCACAAGGTCGCGAGCCTCCTGCTCGTCAAGCACGCCGGATGCGACGTCTTTTCGATAAAGGTCTATGAGCCAGGCGTCCGGACGGCCAAGCGCGAAACTCGCGAGTCCGTCGACATACGAAGGAATCTCGCGCATGAACCAGAGAAGGTTCAGTCCTTCGAAGAAGGTGCGCGGGGGTTCCCATGGACAGCGACGCGCACTCTCGGCGATCCGGGCAAGCCATTTGCGCTCGCGCTCGGAGCGTCCATCATCCGCAAGACGACTTTCCGCCGATTCGGCGAACTTGATCTGCATCGCATGGATGGTGTCCAGCCCGTCCAATGCAGTCTCGAGCTCCTTCCGTCCGAGAAAGTCGTCTTCTGGGCAAGCCGCAAGCGCCGCTGCAGTCTCCTCGCGCACCCCGCCGAACCCCTTGGCGAAAACGGTATGAAATGCCGGAATGTGGTGCATGTCGTCCACCAGCGGACCGCAGCACAGGGAATACCGCTGGAGGTTGCGCTCGCGCTGACGCGCAAACACATCGTCCGGCACAAGGTTCTTCTCCCGGTAGAACCTGTGGCAAAGTCTGTTTACTTCACGTGCCGGAACGAACTCCATGGCCCACCCGCCGTTGACTCCGGCCTCAAAGTAGAAAGGACTTTCGGAGAAAAGGAACGGCCGGAAATGCCTCCGCATGGCATGATATGATTCACGGCGAAGATCCAAGGCATCGTAGCCCGGGTGCTTCGCCGCGTACGCGCGAATCTCCGCGCGAATGGCCTGTTCGCTCGCAGCGTAAGCCAGACTCTTGCACTTGCCCCTGCATTCGTCCGGATAAAACGCACGCAGCTCACGCCTCAATGCCGCATAGTCCCCCTCGCGAAAGGATTTCCCTTCCCGCACCAAACCGGTGGCGCGGGAAGAGAAGCCAACCACTGCCATTGCAGCGGTGCCGCCGATGAAATCTCTTCTGCCCCAAATGGCCATCCATCAGAAAACTATGAGCGTCATTCCGTAAATGGGTGAGACGTACAGACGGCCATTCCGCCAACGGACCTTCAAGTCTTCACGGACAACACCGTTGACCTTGACTGTCCAGGACTTGAAATTCATCGGCGACGATACTTGCCCGATCGTCAGCGGGATTTCATCGTCCACTGCGACCTGAGAGGAGGACACGAGATCGATCGTTCCGTTCGCGGCCGGCGTGAAGCGAGTGATCGACCCGCCGCCTGCATCCATATCGACCTTGAGATTCGAAATCTCCATCTCGGAAGACTCGAAGTCGAGCGTCGCACCGCTGGCCACGGACAGTGCCGCGCTGCCGAACGGCGCGTAGGCCGCCGATCCGGCGGGAAGCCGGTCGAGAAACTGAAGTCTGTATTCAGTCTGCGCCGTGTCGGGCGTCGAGTTCGTGAGGAATGTCCATGCGGTTTCGTCATTTGTGTTCGTGGCATTGTTGGCAAGCACAGTCCAGCTCTCGCCATCGACGCTACCGGACAGTTTCCACTGCGTAGGACGACGACTGGGATATGCGTCCGTCGTGAATGTGAATCCGGCGACGGCGGGCGAGCCATCCGGGATTCGAAACACCAACTGGTTATAGACATCCTGCGTGTAGTAGGTGTTCCAGATTTCACTTTGGATGTCCCCGTCGAATATGTTGGCCGGAGATCTGCCATTGGGCTGGAAATACCAGTTATGCTGCGGCATCCATACGGCGACCTCGCATTCGTCAAGTTGCGTCGCGTCGTCAATTCCACCGCAATCGCCACCCAGCGGCGGCTTTTCCGCAATCTTGTTGTAGGTATATGACCCGCGATTGATGCGTTCGCCGTTGGTTCCATAGAGCGAGAATTCGGAGAAGGACAGTCCGTGCTCCCAATCGTAGTTCTTCGACGCATCACGATAGTACTGGAGAATGAAATACTTCCCGGAGAATGTCGCCACAGGCTTGCAGACGACTGAACCTCCCGCGATTTCAACGGAACCTGCCGCCTTCGCGCTTGGCCCGTAGAGCGTCAGCGTCCCGCTGCCGGTCTTGCGCACGTCGCCGAAGGCTGAAAGCCGTCCGCCGACCCACTCCGCGTCGTCATCGACAAGGACATCGCAGTCGATGACGGTATTTGCGTCCTTGATGATCGTGGCTCCGTTTGAAAGCGACAGGGTGTTGCAAGTGACATGTGCGCCGCGAAGGTCAAGCGCCGCGCCGTCGGCGACGATGTTGGTGCAGGCGAACGACACGCCGGAAGAGACCCTGACCGTACCGTTCGAGGCGTAGAGCGATCCGTTAAGGCCGGACACGCCAATTGTGAGCGTTCCGCTGCCAAGTTTTACGATGTCAAACGAGCCGATGACCGTCGCGGGAGAGAATTCGCCGTCCCCGCCGCTCGCGCCAAGCGTGAGCGTTGTTGGCGTCGTCGGCGTGTCGGTATGGACAACGGTGTTCTTGAAAGTGCCGGCGCCGGAGACGCCGAGGAACGACGCAGAATGTCCATAGAGATTGAACCACGCGCCGGACTCTATCTTCAGTGCGCTGCCAGTAGGGGTCGCATACGTCTTCGGGACGTTCTGATCGTTCATGAGCACAATGCCGCCGCCCTTGACTACGGTGTCTCCGGTATAGTCCACAACAGGCGCAAAGCCGCCGCCATCATTGTTTGTCGTGCGCCATTCCCATATCAACTCTCCTTCCCCCCGTTTGACGAAGCCGCCGTTGCCGGTAAGCGTAAAAGTCCTGGCGCTCCACCCGCAGGCAAGTTCGCGGTATTTATTCACCTCAATGTCAATCGGCGCATTGACACCACGAAACACGGGGCCTCCATTTGGCCAATTGCTGTTCCATGTGTATTCAGTCACCGTGACAAGCGATCTATAGGCTCTTCCCTGATTCCACCAGTGGTCGTCGCCGCTGAAGACCATGCGCCCGCCAGTGAACTCTATGACAGGATTCCGTCCGCAATTACGCACGATATTGGCGCAATCGAGGACGCTTCCCGGCCCGACCTCGATTGAAAGCGGCTTGCTGGTGTTCTTGTCGACGCCATAGCCGAGCCTTAATGTTGGGCAGGACAGCGTCGAATTTGTGAGCACGACTGTCGATGCAAGATTGGCATAGCCGGGCGACGCCTCCTTTCCAAGATAGAAGCTGCCCGACACCGTAATGGCCGAATTGTTGACCGCGACAATGGACGCGCTCCCCTGCTCCGTGCCGAGCGTGATATTCGCGGCGGACAACGTCTCGCCGTTCATCTGCTTCACGTATGCGGCTTCAGGGCTTGTGGAACCGTAGATGGTCAAGTCGGAGTGTAGAGTAGAGCGGGACGCCCCCGTAGGGTACGCCCGCCCCCTCATCGAACCGTACGTGCAGATTTCCCGCATACGGCTCTCCGTGTGGAATCTTTGACGTGTCACTTCCGTCTCCA
>Ga0310696_10004826_pt1 | contig 16432 bp, 12 predicted proteins | sample AusTroGonzalo_MG_4_FD_203885 | JGI IMG/M metagenome (GOLD analysis project Ga0310696, IMG submission 203885) | Bovine rumen microbial communities from tropical cattle in Woodstock, Queensland, Australia - Gonzalo_02 (v2) (version 2) | ecosystem: Host-associated > Mammals > Digestive system >...
CGCTCTGCACGGCCTGGATCGTCGAATCGAGAAGGGCAGGTTCGTCAAGCCCTGGAACGCCGACATTCACGTCGAGGACGTGCGCCCCTGCTTCCGCCTGCATGACGGCCTCTCTCATGACGAACGCGACATCGCCTTCCTGGAGCGCGGCCCTCAGCTTCTTCTTGCCCGTCGGATTGATGCGCTCGCCGATTATGATCGTGTCTTCAAAAGGAATTTCCACGGCGCGAGATCCAGACGTCACGACAGTCGGGCGATTCTTCGGAACCGTGCGCCGCGGCAACGGAGAAATGGCGTCCATCGCCTTTCTCACGGCGGCGATGTGATCGGGGCCAGTGCCGCAGCATCCGCCGGCCACGACCGCACCCGCCTCGGCGAGGGCGACGATGTCGCGGGCGAATTCCTCAGGGCCGACGGTGAAGACCGTGCAGCCGTCAACGACCTTCGGCATTCCTGCGTTCGGCTTCACGACAATAGGAAGCGCGGTCGCCGCCGCGAGACGGCGGACGAAAGGAAGCATCCTGTCGGGACCGAAGCCGCAGTTGAAGCCGACGGCATCGACGCGAAGCCCTTCGAGAAGCGCCGCAACGCATTCGACATCCGCGCCGGTCAAGAGCTTGCCGTCTTCGCCGAGCGCGACCGTCGCGATTACGGGAAGGCTCGAATTCTCCTTCGCCGCGAGAACGGCCGCCTTGAGTTCGTACAAGTCGCCCATCGTCTCGACCGCGACAAGATCCGCGCCCGCGTTCGCGCCAATCGCGACCGCCTCAGCGAAAGCGTCGTACGCGGCGTCGAACTCGAAGTCGCCTGCCGGCTTGAGAAGTTTCCCCGTGGGACCGACGTCGAGCGCGACGAATCTGCGGCCCCCGGCGGCGACGGCGGCTTCGCGAGCGACAGCGATGCCCGCCGCGATCACGTCTGCAAGCGGCGCGTTGCCCGAGTATTTCGCGGGCGAGGCTCCGAATGTGTTTGCATAAACGATGTCGGCTCCGGCGGCGAGATACGATTCGTGCACTGACTTGACGTCATTCGGCCTCGACAGATTCCACAGCTCGGGAATTTCGCCCGGCTTCAATCCAAGCGCCTGCAGACGCGTTCCCATCGCGCCGTCGAGGACGAGCGGTTTTTCCAGTCCCGAAAAGTCAAGTTTCATAAGTCGTTCATCCTTTCTTGACGCCGATGACGGCGCTTACAGATTTCGACGGCACCATCAGCAGATTCTCGGTAAGCGAAACCCCGACTGTGCGCGGCGCGTCGAGAAGCGCGAAAAGCGTCTTCTGCGCGGCGAGCGGATAATCGCCGTAGCCGGGCGAATACCGGCGGACGAGCATTTCGCCCGGGGCGAGATCGGCACGGATCTCTCCCTCGACCTCGTCCATCAGCGCCTCGATCCCCGCCGCGCCGATTGCCTGCAGCACGAACGCGTCGGCAGGGGACTTGGCGGCAGTGCGGCGCTGGAGCGCGTCGAACGCGACGCCAAGCGTCGCGCAAGCGAGATAGACGGCGTGGCACCCTGCGAGATGTTTTGCGAGCGACTCGGAATCGGCGCCGCCCGCAACGAAGGGATCGTCGAAGCGGCGCCATGTGCGGGCGGTGCGGATGGCTGCGTCGGCGGCAGTCCGCATCGTCTTTATGCGCTCTTCAAGAGCCTCGCCCGGAGTGCGCCCATAGAGACGCAGATACCGGCAAATCTGCACTTTGTCGATATTCATCGATTGTCCAATGTCGTCTATGGCGCGTATTTTACCATATTTTCTGGTTTCGTGACAATTTGATTTCTCGTTAATCTGTGGTGCAGTGAGACTGCTTTTGACGATGTTGCGGCGTTTGTCGTAATGTGGTATAATTCAGTTCATGATACAAGACAAATTGAAAACCTCGATTTCTTTGTTGGCGTCTGCCATAGTGGCGGGCTTGGCTTCCGGGGCGCTTTCCGCGCCGAACGACATCGTGTCCGCGGCAGCGCGTGATTTCGCCGACCCGCCTCGCGAGTATGGCGTCAACTGCTGGTGGTGGTGGCTCAACGGCAACACCGACAAGGCCGCCATCTCCCGCGAACTCGCCGCGATGAAAGAAAAGAAATTCCAGGGCGCGATGATATTCGATGCCGGCGGATACAGCCAGGGCGGACACGCCAACATCCCTGCGGGTCCGACGTACGGCTCTGACGCATGGTGCGAATTGTTCTCCCATGCGCTCGACGAGGCGGAGAAGCTTGGCCTCACGATGGGGGCGAACATTCAGAGCGGATGGAACCTCGGCGGCCCTTGCGTCACGCCGGAACACGCCGCGAAGCGACTCACCTCGACGCACGTAGATGTCGAAGGCGGGAAAGGCGGAACCGTTCTGCCTCGCCCGAAAGCGAATCTTGGATTCTACCGCGACATCGCGGTTCTCGCGTTTCCGATAGACGATGCGAACGCTCTTGCGGAAGGAGTGAAGAATCTCGGGCAGAAACTCGCTGTCCGCGAATTGGGCGGGAGCGCCCCCGACTGCCGGTATCTTCTCGGCGACGGCAAGGAAGCGGCTCCCGCTTCCGCTCCGCAGGACAAGGCCGCCGCGTATAAAGTGAAGCTCGGCGACATCGTGAATCTGACGGCGAAGATGTCAAAGGACGGAAAGCTCAAGTGGACCGCTCCGCAAGGACACCGCTGGCGCGTTGTGCGCGTAGGCTACACTTGCACAGGTTCGCGCGTATCCACGTCAAGCGGCGCGTGGAAGGGCCTTACGCTCGACTATCTGAGCCGCACCGCGTTCGACTTCTATTGGAACACCGTCGTCGAGCCGATCTTCGCGCGAATCCCGTCCCGCCATATCGGGAAGACGCTCAAGTATCTCGAGACCGACAGCTGGGAATGCGGAGGGATGAACTGGACGGAAGGCTTCGAGCGCGAGTTCAGCAAGGACACGGGCTACGATCCGATTCCGTATCTCACGGTTCTCGGCGGCGCAGTGGTGGACGGCATGGCGGCGACCGATGCCTTCCTCGCCGATTTCCGCAAGGCGGTGGCGAGCGCGGTGTACCGCAACCACTATCTTCTTTTCGCGGAGAAGTCCCATGCGCTCGGCATGGGAATACAGCCTGAATGCTCCGGGCCTCATGCAGGACCTTTCGACGGCATAAGAAACTATTCGGCGAGCGACATCGTGATGAGCGAGTTCTGGGCACCGTCGCCGCACAGGCCGCGTCCGCGCGACCGCTTCTTCCTCAAGCAGGCTTCGTCCGCCGCGCATATCTACGGCAAGCGCATTGTCGGCGCGGAGTCCTTCACCACCATCGGGCCGCATTGGAACGATCTTCTCTGGAAGAGCCAGAAGCCGTCGTTCGACCACGAAGTCTGCTCCGGTCTCAACCGCGTCTATTTCCACACGTTCACTTCCTCGCCGGAATCGATGGGGATGCCGGGCCAGGAGTATTTTGCAGGAACGCACGTCAATCCTCGCGTCACCTGGTGGAATGACGGCGCGATGGAATTCATCGACTATCTGCGGCGTGTCCAGTCCGTCGCGCAGCGCGGGCATGTCCTCTCTGATGTCCTCTACTACTACGGCGATCACATCCCGAATATCCTTCCGTTGAAGGAAGCCGATTTTGCGCGCATCCTTCCCGGCTACGATTTCGACGCGACAGACGAGACGGCTCTCCTTGCGCTCAAGGTCGATTCGCAAAAGCGCATCATTGCGCCGAGCGGCGCGGCGTATCGCGTCCTCGCGCTTCCGGGCCACAAGGTGCTGTCTCTCGCGGCAATCAGAAAAGTCGCGGAGCTTGTCGATGCAGGCGCGGCGGTTGTTGGCGAGAAGCCAGAGAGATGCGTAAGCCTCGTCGGCGGCGCGGCGGCGCAGAAGGAGTTCAAGGAAATCGCGGAGAGATTGTGGGGCGGCAAGTCGCCGGCGATTGTATCGGGAGTTTCTGCACGCGACCGCTTGCAGGCAATGGGCATCGGCCAGGACTTCACAGTCGTTTCGGGCGCGAAGCCGAAAGAAGTCGACTACATCCATTTCACGCTCGGCGACGCTGACGCATATTTCGTGAGCAGCCAGACGGAAACGCCGCGTGCAGTCGTGTGCGAGTTTCGCGTAACCGGGCGGCGGCCTCAACTGTGGAATCCGTTGACCGGCGAGATAAGGTCGCTCGACGTATTTACGCAGACGAAGGAAACGACATCCATCCCGCTTGAGTTCGATCCGTTCGGCGCATACTTCGTGGTGTTCGCGGAGAAGGGCGGAGCACCGTCCGCAGCCTCGCGCCGCAATTTCCCCGAGTTCAAGCCCGTCGCCGCGATAGACGGCGAATGGCGCGTTGCGTTCGATCGCGCATGGGGCGGGCCTGGCGAAGTCGTGTTCCCGTCGCTCGCAGATTGGACAAAGTCAAAGGATGCGGGAATCCGTTTCTACTCAGGCGCCGCGACATACAGGAAGGATTTCGATTTCGACGGAGACGCCACCGGCCGCCTCTATCTAGAACTTGGCGAAGTCCTTGATGTCGGCGTCGCCACGGTGAAGCTCAACGGGCGCGACCTCGGCACCGTGTGGGCCAAGCCGTTCCGCGTCGATGTCACTGGCGTCCTGAAGAGCGGAAAGAATTCGCTTGAGGTGCGCGTCGTGAATTCGTGGTACAACCGCGTGTTCGGCGACCAGCACGGAGGCGGCAAGAAGAAGTTCACGAAAACGAACATTCGTCTCGGGAAGCACAAGGGCAAAGACCCGAAGTCTTCGCCGTCAGGACTCCTCGGCCCCGTCCGCATCGTCAAAGCCGAAAATTCCAATGTCGCCGATTGCAATCCGCACTTGATTTTCACGCTGCCTTGAAGTATAATACGCACCCATGAAAATGTTGCAGATTGTATCGGCGTGGCTCGCAAAATGGACGCCGCTTGTGGTTTCGCTCGCGGCATTAGGCTCGTACTTCGCGCCTGGCGTGTTTGGATGGGTGCGCGGCGACGCGCAGACTGCCGTCCTTGGCGTGATAATGCTCACGATGGGCATGACGCTCAAGGGCGAGGACTTTCGCATTCTCGCTTCGCGTCCGCTTGACATCGCGGTCGGCGCAGTCGCCCAGTTCACGATCATGCCGCTCGTCGCGCTCGGGATTGTGCATGCGTTCGGACTCCCTCGCCCTGTCGCGGCGGGGCTGATTCTCGTAGGTTGCTGTCCAGGCGGAGTGTCGTCCAACATAATGAGTTTTCTCTGCAAGGGTGATGTCGCGTTTTCGGTCGGTATGACTACTGTCTCCACGCTTGCCGCGCCGGTGATGACGCCGCTTCTCATGCTTTGGATTGCGGGCGAGAGCGTGAATGTCGATGCCGTGGGGATGTTCAAATCTATTCTCCTCGTCACTCTTCTTCCCGTCGCCGGAGGCTTTGCGCTCAATTCGGCGTTTGGGCGGCGCGAGGGATACCGTGAGACGATGAAAGTGATGCCGGGTATCGCCGTAGCGGGGCTTGCATGCATTGTGGGTGGAGTCGTCAGCGCACACGGCTCGGCGATGGTGAAGTCTGGGGTACTGATTTTCCTCGGCGTATTTCTTCACAACGCGACAGGCTATGCGCTCGGCTATCTCGTCGGTGTTGTAGCCCGCTTCAATGGGGCGAAGCGCCGCACCGTCTCGATAGAAGTCGGGATGCAGAACGCTGGGCTCGCGACAGTCCTCGCGGGGAAGCATTTCCCTGCGATGCCGGAGGCCGCGATCGCCTCGGCCGTTTCGTGCGTGTGGCATTCCGTGTCGGGTGCGCTCCTCGCGGGACTTTTCAACGCGATAGGATCCATCTCGCGGAAGGATCGATAGTTCTTCCCCGCAAACCGCTCCGCCCGGCTCTCGGGCTTCGGGAGTATTGACTTTGCGTTCCAATTTAATGTATAATATCACCATCTTTCATGAACTATCGACAATAAAAGAAATGGCGAACATTAAAGTTGGTATCGTGATGGGCAGCGATTCGGACTGGCCATCTGTCAAAAAAGCGTGCGAGACGCTCGACAAGTTCGGCGTCGCGTACGAAACGCGCGTCATTTCCGCGCACCGCACTCCCGAGACGGCGATTGAATATTCGAAGACCGCCGAAGGGCGCGGCCTCAAGGTAATCATCGCCGCGGCCGGCGGCGCCGCGCACCTCGCGGGCGTTCTCGCTGCCGGGACTGTCCTTCCCGTCATTGGCATTCCGATGGCGGGCGGAGCCCTGAATGGGCTCGACGCGCTCTATGCGACCGTGCAGATGCCGGGCGGCGTCCCCGTCGCGTCCGTTGCCGTCGGAAGCGCAGGCCCAGTGAACGCCGCGCTTCTCGCGGTCCAGATCCTCGGCACGTCCGACGATGGGCTTCGCGAGAAATTCCGCGCCCACAAGGAAGAATTGAAGAAAAAGGTCGCGGCCGCCAACGACCGCATCCACGAACAGCCATGAGCACCTCGTTTGCAGAACTCGTCCTCAAGGCGACCGGCATATACTCCGACGGGCAGATTTCGCATATCGTCGAAAGCCGCGCCGCAAACCCCGGCATGGGGCTTGCCGAGGCCGCCGTCAAGTTCGGCGGCAGAAAGGAGGCCGAGTTTCTCGAAGCGGCCGGGAAGTCCCTCGGCCTCGAAGTCGTCGATCTCGCGCACCGCCAGCCGAACCCCGACGCCCTCGGCAAACTCCCTGCGAGCGCCGTGTACCAGTATGGCGTTCTGCCGTTCAAGTTCGACGGCGAGACTCTTACCGTCGTCACGGGCGACCCGTTCGACACGAAGGCCGCCGACGGCCTGAGGCTTATCGCCAAGTGTCCCGTCAAGACTTCGCTTGCGCCGAAAGATGAAGTCGACAAGGCCGTAAAGAAATACTATGGCGTCGGCGCCGACGCGATCGAAAAGATGATCGAGGACGGCCGCTACGCCGTAGATGAAGACCTCGGCGCAATGACGAAGATCGACGTCAACGAGATGGGCGAAGAGGCGTCCATCGTCAGGTTCGTGAACCAGATCATCGCCGAAGCCGACAGGCAGGGCGCGACCGATATCCACATCGAGCCGCAGGAAACCGAGCTTAGAATCCGCTACAGGATTGACGGCATGCTCCACAAGGTTGACGTGCCGCCGCAGCTCAATCGCCTCAAATCGGCCATCATCTCGCGCATCAAGGTCATGGCGAATCTCGATATCGCCGAAAAGCGCCTCCCGATGGACGGCCGCATCGGCATAAGGATCGGCGGACAGGACATCGACATCCGCGTTTCGACGATGCCTGCCGCCTACGGCGAGTCGGTGTCGCTGCGTCTTCTCGCGAAGAGCGGCAGCTTCGTGAAGATGGACGACCTTGGCTTCAACGAGCGCGATTACGGCGTCGTCAACAAGATCATCCACCGCCCGAACGGAATATTCCTCGTGACTGGCCCGACGGGCTCCGGCAAATCGACGTCCCTATATTCGTTCCTCTCGGAAGTGAACAAGATGGACGTGCGCATCATGACGGCGGAAGACCCTATCGAATACCATATGGCCGGCATCAACCAGGTGCAGATGCAAAGCGATATCGGCATGACGTTCGCAAGGGCGCTGAGGGCCTTCCTCCGCCAGGACCCGGACATCATAATGGTGGGCGAAATCCGCGACCGCGAAACTGCCGAAATCGCGATCAACGCGTCGCTCACGGGCCATATGGTGTTTTCGACTTTGCACACGAACGACGCTGCGGGCGCGTTCCCGCGACTAATAGACATGGGCGTCGAGCCGTTCCTCATCGCCTCCGCCGTGGCGGGCGTGATGGGCCAGCGTCTCTGCCGCAGACTTTGCCAGAAGTGCATGCGCGAGGTTCCGCTCGACATGAAGTACTACACGCTATCGGCTCCGCCGGAGAAGAACACGGTGTTCGAGCCTGTCGGGTGCGATTCGTGCACCAAGACGGGCTACAAGGGCCGCCGCGCGCTGTTCGAGGTTCTTGAAGTCGATGAGGAAATAGAGGGGGCGATAGTGCGGCGCGAAAACGCCACCCAGATACGCAACATTTCCCTTTCGAAGGGCATGAAGACGCTCCGCGAGGACGGTTGGGCCAAGGCGTTCGCGGGCGTGACGAGCGTGAAGGAAATCCTTCGCGTGACGGAGGACCAGTAGCGAGCGCCATGGGAACCGCCCCCGTCCAGACGCAGTCCCGCCTGCAGCGGTTTTCGCTTTCGCACAGACAGAGGCTCGGCATAGACATGCTCGGAAAGAGCATACCGGCCCTGCGCGAAGAGCTTTACCGCGTAATGTCTGAAAACCCGTGCATAGAGGATATCGGCCGTCCCCTCGAAAACGAGAGCGTCAGCGACGGAGAACGCGAAAGCGAGCGTCTTGAAAAGGAGCAGATCGACGACTGGCCTGACGACGACGATTACGGCGAGAGCGAATATTCCGCCGACGCGGACGCCGTGGAGCGGCGCAGGAAATTCCTCGAGTCTCGCACGGTCGAAGAGACGCTTGAAGAACACCTGATGAAACAGATCGCCGTTTCCGACATCGACGAGGAAACGCGGCCGCTCGCGGAGCTTCTCGTAGGCGAACTGGACGGCAACGGATATTTCGCAGGCTCCATGCCCGACCTCGTCATGGTGACGGGCGAGAGCGAAGAGAAGATCGCCGCGACCCTTGCGGAAATGACGGCTCTCGATCCGCCGGGGTGCGGAGCGAGGACTCTTGCCGAATGCCTTCTCGCGCAGCGCGAAAGTCTCGACGGGGTAGCGGGCGGTGCTGTTGCGGTCAGGATTTTGAAATCCGGACTTCTCGAGGCCGTGGCTTCCGGCGATACGGCAAGAATCGAAAAGGAGCTTGGCGTCGGGCACGACGAGTGCCTTGCGGCGATAGCGGCCCTCAAGAGGCTCGAGCCGCGCCCGGGACGCGCTTTCGCCTCGGCAGGAAGACCCGTCGAATACATAAATCCCGAAATACACGTCGTTAAGTCAGATGGGCGCTGGATAGCGACGGTGGACGAAAGGAGCCTTCCCGAGATCCGCGTTTCGCGCCGCTATCTCGACATGCTCAAGAACCCTTCGGTGGACGCCGAGACGAAAAAATACATCAGGGAGCGCATCGCCGCCGCGAAACTCGTGTCCGACGCAGTTTCCCGTAGGCAGGAGACCGTCAAGGCGATAGCCCAGGCGATTTTCGACGCGCAGAGCGGCTTTTTCGAGGGCGGGCTCAAGGCTCTCAAGCCCATGTCCATGGCGGAAATCGCCGCAAAGACAGGGTTCCACGAAACTACGGTTTCCCGCACGGTCCGCGACAAGTATGCTTCGACGCCGAAGGGCACGGTCGAGCTGAGGCGCTTTTTCACCGGCGGCTTCAGCACCGCAGGCGGCGAAAGCGTGACGCGCGACGCCGTCGGCGACGCGATAAAGGAAATCATAGAGGGAGAGGACTCGAAGGCTCCTCTCTCGGACGATGCCGTGAGAAAGCTCCTTGCCGCGAAGGGCATTGACATCGCGCGGCGGACCGTCGCCAAATACCGCGGGATTCTCGGCATTCCGTCAACTGCGGAGAGGAGGAAAGAATAGATGAAAGTTCACGATTGCGAAATAGAAGGAGTGAAGATAATCGAGCCGGACGTGTTCCGGGACGCGAGAGGATATTTCTGCGAGACGTACAACCGCGAGAGATACTTCAAGGCGGGCGTCTCTGCGGAGTTCGTCCAGGACAACGAGTCGCTCTCGTCGAAGGGCGTCATACGAGGTCTCCATTGGCAGGCCGCCCCGTTCACGCAGGCGAAGCTCGTGCGCGTGATTCGCGGCGCAGTTCTCGACATCGCGGTTGACATCAGGAAGGGCTCGCCCACGTACGGCAAGCATGTCGCGGCGGAGCTTTCGGCGGCGAACGGCAGGCAGTTCTTCATCCCGCGCGGATTCGCGCACGGCTTCATCGTCCTCGAGGACGACACTCTCTTCAGCTACAAGTGCGACAATCTCTACACGCCCGCATCGGAGCGCAACATGCGTTTCGACGATCCAGCGCTCGGCATAAAGTGGCCAGACCTCGGCATGGAGCTTAAGCTCTCGCCGAAGGATGCGGCCGCGCCCCTATTCTCTGAAATCGAACCATGGGAGGAAAAGTGATGGCAAGAAAAGGCATAATCCTCGCGGGTGGCGCAGGCACGCGCCTCCATCCGCTCACGCGCGTCGTTTCGAAGCAGCTTCTGCCCGTCTACGACAAGCCGATGGTCTATTATCCGCTTTCGACGCTGATGCTCGCGAACATCAGGGAGGTTCTCGTCATATCGACTCCCGAGGACCTGCCGAACTTCGAGAGGCTTCTCGGCGACGGCTCGGCATACGGGATGAAGTTCTCCTACAAGGTGCAGGAAAAACCGAACGGCCTTGCGCAGGCGTTCGTCCTTGGCCGCGAATTTCTCGGCGATGACGACGCGTGCCTCGTCCTCGGCGACAATATTTTCTACGGGGCGGATCTGCCGCGTCTTCTCAAGACAGCGTCCGCCAACCCTGGCGCGACCGTATTCGGCTACCGCGTGAGCGATCCCGAAAGGTACGGCGTCGTCGAATTCGATTCCGAGGGCCGCGCCGTGTCGCTCGAGGAAAAGCCGGCGAAGCCGAAATCGAATTATGCCGTCGTGGGGCTTTACTTCTATCCGAACGACGTCGTCGAAAAGGCTGCCCGCCTGAAACCGTCGGCGCGCGGCGAATACGAGATAACTGATTTGAACCGCGAGTACCTCAACGAGGGCCGGCTTTCCGTCGAGACGATGGGGCGCGGCTTCGCGTGGCTCGACACGGGAACGCACCAGTCGCTCGCCGACGCGACGAATTTCGTGAGGGCGCTCATCGAGCGCCAGGGGCTGCAGATTTCCTGCATCGAGGAAATCGCGCACTGCAAAGGCTGGATTGACGACGCCAAGCTGAAGGAGATCGCGGCCTCGTACGGCAGCTCATCGTACGGGCAGTATCTGCGCAGGCTCGCGGGAGAATAAGGAGGATAAGACAATGGCGAGAAGAACAGGTAGATCGATAGTGACGGGCGGTGCGGGCTTCATCGGCTCCGCGCTCGCGAGGCTTCTCCTGAAGGAGACGGAAAGGGAAGTGCTTGTCGTGGACAAGCTTACGTACGCTGGCGTTCCAGAGTCTCTCAAGGAAGTAGGGCTCGACCCCGAGACGCTCCAGTCGTCGAATCCGCGCCTCAAGTTCCTCAAGGCCGACATCTGCGACCAGGCGGCGATGGAGAAGGCGTTTGCGGAGTTTCGCCCCGACGACATCTTCCATCTCGCGGCGGAGTCTCACGTGGACCGCTCGATAGACGGCCCCGGCGAATTCATACGCACGAACATCGTCGGCACGGCGACGCTTCTCCAGACGGCGCTCGCTTACTGGCGCGGCCTCTCCGAAGCGGACAGGGAGAACTTCCGATTCCAGCACATTTCGACGGACGAGGTTTACGGGACTCTTGGCGAAGAAGGGTATTTCACCGAGAAGACTCCGTATTCGCCGCATTCGCCGTATTCGGCTTCGAAGGCGTCGAGCGACCACCTCGTGAGGGCGTGGCACGACACATACGGCCTTCCGACGCTGATAACGAACTGCTCGAACAACTATGGCCCGTACCATTTCCCCGAGAAGCTCATTCCGCTCGTCACGCTCAATGCGCTTGACGGAAAGCCGCTCCCAGTGTACGGGAAGGGCGCGAACGTTCGCGACTGGCTGTACGTCGAGGATCACGCGCGCGCCTTGCTCGCTGTGAACGAGCGCGGCGTAGTCGGCGAGACCTACAACGTGGGCGGCCACAACGAGAAGACGAATCTCGAAGTGGTGAAGACGATCTGCGCCATCCTCGACGACCTGAGGCCACGCAAGGAAGGGAAGTACGAAGACTTGATAACGTACGTCTTCGACAGGCCGGGCCACGATCTCAGATACGCCATCGATCCGGAAAAGCTCGTGTCGGAACTTGGCTGGAAGCCGCTCGAAAACTTCGATACCGGCATCCGCAAGACCGTCCAGTGGTATCTCGACAACGAATGGTGGTGGAAGCCCATCCGCGAAGGCCGCTACTCGGGTGCGCGTCTCGGACAGAAGTAATAACAATCGCAAGAAAGGAATTCATCATGGCAGAACTCATAGTCGCGCTTGACGTCAATTCGCGCGAGGAGGCCGTTTCGAAGATCGGCCTGATAGGCGACGCGGTAGGATTCTACAAGATAGGGCTCGAGCTTTTCACGGCCGAGGGACCTGACGTCGTAAAGGCTGTCAAGGATCTCGGCAAGAAGGTATTCCTCGATCTCAAGTTCCACGACATTCCGCGCACGGTCGAAAGGGCCGTCAGGAGCGCAGGCTCTCTCGGAGCCGATTTGATGACTATCCATTCCGTCGGCGGCAAGGCGATGATCCGCGCCGCGGCGGATGCCGCGCAGGAGTTCGGTGCCGCGGCTCCGAAGATTCTCGCGGTGACGGTGCTGACGTCGCTCGACGCGTCGGACCTCGCCGACATCGGCGTTTCCGCGAGGTCGCCCGCCGAGCAGGTCGAGGCGATGGCGCGTCTTGCCGTCGAGAACGGCGCTGCCGGTATCGTCTGCTCGCCCAAGGAAGTGGGAGCCTTGTCTGCATCTCTCGGGAAGGGGCATCTTTTCGTGACGCCGGGCGTGCGCCCCGCCGGTTCGGCAGTCGGCGACCAGAAGCGCGTCGCGACGCCCGCCGACGCCGTCAGGGACGGGGCCACGCATCTCGTAGTCGGCCGCCCGATTCTCGCTGCGCCCGATCCTGCCGCCGCGGCCCGCGCGATACTCGCCGAGATGTCTTGATTGAAAATTGCTTTGATTTTATTCATGCCATATGATACAATTATGGTATGAAAACGAAAACTTTGTTCATGTCAGCCGTGTCGCTTTGCGCAGTCTGCGCGGCGACTGTTTCCGTATTTGCGGGCGAGGTCAATATCATCCCTCTGCCGCAGAAAATCTCGGTGAAGAGCGGTTCTTTCTCTCGTCAAGGCAAGCCTGGCGTCGCTTTCGACTCCAAGGCGCCCGGCGCGAAGGAGGCGGCGGCTCTCTTCTGTGACGCATTCGGCGGCGAGCTTGCCGCCGATGCCGGCAAGGCCCCCGTGGTGTTCGCCGCGGCGACGGGCAAGATCGAGCGCGAGGGGTACAACCTCTCCGTCACGCCGGAGAGCGTCAGGGTAGAGGCGGGCGATCCCGCAGGCTTCTTCTACGCCGTCCAGACGCTGCGCCAGCTCTCCCCGGACGCGTGCGCGACAGGCAAGCTCGGCGACGCCTTCCCAGCCGTCGAGATAAGCGACTCCCCTCGCTACCATTGGAGGGGCTTGCTCCTCGACGAGTGCCGCCACTTCTTTGGCGCCAAGGAGGTCAAGCGTCTTCTCGACCAGATGGCGTTCTACAAAATGAACGTGCTGCACTGGCATCTCACCGACGACCAGGGCTGGCGCATCGAGATCGACGCATACCCCGACCTTGCGAAGTACGGCTCCAAGCGCCCCGCGACATGGAAATGGGGCGGCAAGAAGCGGGGGAACGACGGCAAGCCCTACGGCCCGTTCTTCTACACCAAGGCGCAGATTCGCGAGATCCTCGATTACGCGGCGAAGCGCCACATATCGATCATGCCCGAGATTGAAATGCCTGGGCACTCCTATGCGGTCGTTTCGGTCTATCCCGAGCTTTACTGCGAAGGGCAGAAGAAGATCGAGGGACGCGGGGCCGCCACGAAGACTGGCGTTTTCAGGGAAGTCGTCTGCCCCTCAAACCCGAAGGTCTATGAATTCTACGAGAAGGTCCTCGACGAAGTGTGCGAGCTTTTCCCGTCGCAGTACATCCACGTCGGCGGAGACGAGGTTCCGCGCAAGAACTGGAAGACATGCCCGCGATGCCAGGCGTTCATGAAGAAGCACGGCATGAAGAACGAAGCCGGCCTCCAGAGCTATTTCACCGAACACTTCACGAAGTATCTTTCCAAGAAGGGCCGCCGCGCCATCGGTTGGGACGAGATTCTCGAAGGCGGCATCCCGAAGGAGACAATGGTCATGAGCTGGCGCGGCGCGAAGGGCGGCATCAAGGCCGCGAGCGCCGGGCACGACGTCGTGATGACGCCGAACACGCACTGCTACTTCGACTACACTTACAAGCGCATCCCGACGGAGAAGGCGTACATGTTCAATCCGTGCGCAGGCATTCCCGCCGACAAGCAATCGCACGTTCTCGGCGGGCAGTGCAACAACTGGACCGAACGGACGCCCACGTCGAAAAGCCTCGAAAGCAAGATTTTCCCGCGCTTGTTCGGCATGGCCGAGGCGCTGTGGACCGCTCCCCAAAAGCGCGACTACAAGGAATTCGAGACGCGCGCCAAGGTGCATTCCGCGGTTGCCGAGAAAGCCGGCATTAAGGTCACAAGATAAAACGCTTTTCGGGTACGATAGCCGTTATGGGAAAGAGAAACATGGTTGTGGCCCAGTCTGGCGGGCCGTCGATGGTTATAAATTCGTCGCTCTTTGGAGCCGTGCGCTTTGCCAAAACGCCTGGAGCGTCGCGCCGTATCGGGAAGATTCTCGGTGCCAGGCATGGCATCGCCGGGATTCTCAAGGACGACTACATAGACTTGAGGAAAGTCCCCGAAAAGAAATTCGCCGCCATCGCCGCGACGCCGTCGAGCGCACTCGGCAGCTGCCGCATGAAGCCCACGGCCGACGATTGCCGCGAGATATTCCGCCGCTTCAAGAAGCTTGACGTAGGCTACTTCTACTACATCGGCGGGAACGATTCCGCTGACGCGGCGAGAATCGTCGCCGAAGAGGCGGCGAAAGAAGGCTATCCGCTCGTCTGCTGGCATATTCCCAAGACGATCGACAACGACCTCAGGAGCTGCGACCATACGCCTGGCTTCGGTTCGGCGGCGAGGTTCGTCGCGAGCGCGATACGCGGCGACGATCTCGACAACCGCGCCCTCGGCGGAGTGAAGATCGACATCATCATGGGCCGCGACGCGGGCTTTCTCACGGCGGCGTCCGCGCTTGCCCGCATCCGCGAAGACGACGGACCCCATCTCGTGTATCTTCCAGAGGTGCCGTTCTCCGAGGAGAAGTTCGTCAAGGATGTCAAGGCCGCGATGAAGAAGTTCGGCCGCTGCGTCTGCGCGGTCTCCGAAGGCATCCGCGGCAAAGACGGCGTTCCGATCGGCGCGAAGCTCGGCTCCGGCGAGACTGATTCCCACGGCAACGTGCAGATGTCGGGAACGGGCGCCCTCGGCGACGCGCTCGCGAGGCTTCTCAAGGCGAAAGCCGGGATAAAGCGCGTCCGCGCCGATACGTTCGGCTACTTGCAGCGTTCCTTCCCTGGCATCGCGTCCGCGACCGACAGCGAGGAGGCGTATGCGGCCGGGTGCGCGGCTGTCGCGGCGTCCCTCGATTCCGCAGAAAGCGGAGTCCTCACGGGAACGATCGGCATAGAGCGCAAGGCGGGGAAGAAGTACGCGGTCGATTTCGTGCCGCGTCCCATAACCGACGCCGCCAAGTACACGCGCAGCGTCCCGAAGGAATTCATCGCGAAGAACGGCCACGACGTGACGCCCGCCTTCATCGAATACGCGAAGCCCATCGTCGGCGAAATCCCGCATTGCGAGATCTTTTGACGGCATGGACCAATGCCGGGAGCATACGGCGACCGGCAGATCACCAAACACAGAAAAGGAGAAGTTGCAAATGTTTCAGAATATCAGGTACGGGAAGGGAATCAAGGCGGCGGCGATGCTCGCCATCGTCTTGGCCGCGACGCTGTTCGGATGCAAGGCGCCCGAAGCCGCGAGAAGTTCAAAGCCGGTAAGGGCCGCCGTCTTCGTCGACAACGGGGCGCGCAACATAGGAGCCTTCAGGTGGCTTGAGATAACTGGGATGTCCCCCGACATGGTTTCCGTGCCCGTCGACGGCGCGGCGATCCGCGCCGGCGCGCTCGACAACGTGGACGTTCTCGTGATGCCTGGCGGAAGATCCGTTTCCGAAGCCGAGATGCTCGGCGCGGAAGGCCGCGAGAAAGTCAAGAAATTCATCCGCGAGGGCGGCAGCTACATTGGAACCTGCGCCGGATGCTGCATGGTGATGCAGCCGAGCAAGTGCCATCCCAACATGCTTGGAATACTGCCGTGGACGTTCGGGCCTTCGGGCGGGCGCGCCGACATGCTCGTCGAGTTCAGCTCGTCGGGAGCCTCCTACACGGGCGTCAAGAAGGGCGTTTACCGCCTGAGGTACGCCGAGGGGCCCGTGCCTGTTCCTTCGAAGAGGAAGCGCGATCCCCTCGCTGACATCAAAGTCGTGGCGACTTACGCGAGCGACATCAATTCCGTTTCGGCGAAGCCGCGCGAGCCGTTCACCGGCAAGCCCGCCGCGTTCGCGGGCACCTACGGGAAGGGGCGGATCTTCGTGACGACCGTCCATCCCGAGTCTGACGTCGACGACCACGACATCCTGCGCAAGGCGTTCAAGTTCCTA
>Ga0310696_10004827_pt1 | contig 16431 bp, 11 predicted proteins | sample AusTroGonzalo_MG_4_FD_203885 | JGI IMG/M metagenome (GOLD analysis project Ga0310696, IMG submission 203885) | Bovine rumen microbial communities from tropical cattle in Woodstock, Queensland, Australia - Gonzalo_02 (v2) (version 2) | ecosystem: Host-associated > Mammals > Digestive system >...
GTGAGCAGGATTCGGGTGGCGCTGTCGAGTTTTGCGCCGCAGGCGGTGTCAGTTTCAATGCTCTTGCACTCCTCGTTGATGATGGCGGCCACGCTTTCGTAGTATTGGCTGACTTCCGTGTCGGTCGCCTGCTCTTTCTGGAGGCGCTGGTATGCCAGTTCCATGTTGCGGCGGTTGTTCTTTTCCACCCCGTCGGTTTCAATGAATTTGTAGTGGCATAAAAGATAGCATACCATCAGGACGTAGGCGATGATGACAACAAGTGTCCCGTAGCCGAATGCGGGTGCGAAACGGATGACACCGTCCTGCACTTTGTCGCGTATTTCTTTGATGGCCATATAGATGGCGGCGACAAAAGCAGCGACCATCAGAAAGTCTGAAATAGGGCCGAACGGATAGTCGGCATCCAATGTGCCGGCGAAATAAGTCACTAACTTAATGAGAGAAAGCCCTGCTCCAAGCAAGGCTCCCCATTTTATAGTGATTAAGAATTTTGATCTGCTCATAAAGAGTGTTTTCTCACAAGACGATTAGTTGCCCTTGTAGAAGTTGTGTCTTCTGTCCACAATCTTATAGCCTTTTTCAAGGTCGTCCATGGCGATGGCCTGTTCGTTGGTGCCTCTGCCGATGGTGATTTCACGGACAATGTTTCTTTCAAAGCCGAGAGCTTCGGTGGGCTGTCCGGGTTCGGTGCTGTAGATGGTGGCGATACAGGCGGCGCGGTCGCTGTTTACGACGGCGGGTTTGCCATTGGCTTCCATAGTGGAAAGTTTGCCGACGATGGCGTTGTCAATGCCGTAGGGCATATATTGGGCGAATGATACTTTCAGACTGTCGCGGAGCTGGAATCCGTATTTGGCGGCTAAAGCTTGAACGTTGCTGCTGGCAAGTTCGCTGGAAAGTTTTTCGCTGATGGCGGCAATCTTCTTTTCTGCGGTGAGTTCGTCAATGATGAGGTCTTTCACGTTGTTGAAATCGGTTTTGCCAGCCTCTTTCACTCTCTTCAGACCTGCGACGATGAACACATGGGCACCAAGCTGTTTCGGCTGGTTGTATCCGCTGTAGGCGAAACGGCCCTCGAAGGCGGTACGGGAGACGGTGTTCACTTCAGTTTCCTTGTCAAAAGCCCAGCTGATGGCTTCGCGGCACATCACACTCTCCTGCATACCAGTGGCGATGCTGCCCTGCATGTTCTTCACGTCGGTTTGGGGAACGAGGAGGGCACCTTTGGTCTGGGCAAGTTCCTCAAGCTTCTCAACATTGTCGCTGGCTGCGGCCAGTTCGTTGGCGGCCATACGGAGGCTTTCCATTGTGGCTTTGGAAGCTTCGACAGGAACAGGATAGAGGACGTATTGTCTCTTTTCGTTGGGCTGGGTCTTGGAGAGCACCTGCATCACAAGGTAGCAGTCCATGGCTTCGTGTACATACACCTGACCGATACCGGTGTGGAGGAGTTTCTCATAGAGGGTGTCGGGCATATCCTCGAACCAGAAAGTGCTGTCAGTTCCGAAGAAGCGTTCATTCTTGTATTGCGGGAGAAGGGTGAAGATGGAGGTGGTTGTGGTGACCACATGTGCCAGACTGTCGGCCAGTGCTTTGGCATCCTCTTTTTCCATAGTTACGGTGTTCTGTCCGTACTTGAAGGGGATGGTCAGGAAGGTGGTCTGGATGGAGTCGGGGCGGAAGGCCACATCGCGCACCTTGCCGAAATACCAGAAGTTGCCGTCGAGGTAGGGGGCGATCATGGTGCCGGCGGGGGAGTGATAGATAGCGGTGTCCAGTTTGTTCGGGAGGTTGTAGGCGGCCTCTTTGTCTTCCACGCCGTAGTACTGGAGGGCGGACTTGCCGTGCTTCAGGTACAGCAGGGTGTCAAGCTGTATGTGCTTGGCTGTCTGGTCGTTGTAGGACCAGAAGTAGGCTTCGCTTGCGGTGAACTTGCGGTCCTTCTCAATTCTGCGTTCGGCCTTCACGAAATCGCCGATGGCGTTGGTGGATTCAGCGAATCGGTTGTAGATGGCCTTGACGGTATCTTCGATGTCCTGTCTGTCTTGGGCGGTAGCCACGATGGGGAAGATGGCGAAGTCGATGTCGCGAGCGTCTTCCTTCACATTGTAGCGGTCTTTGTGGCTGTTGAAGAAGCTCTTGGCCTCTTTTTCGTCAACGTTGACTTGGATGTCCTGGAACGCGGGTGCGTTGGGGTTGATCAGTGCGAGCTGCATCATGGCGGTATTTTCGGAACCCACCTGTTTCAGCAAAGGAGTGGAATAGTAGGAGGAGCTTCCCACGAGGGCGAAATAGGCGTTGTTCATTGCCTCGAGGACGGCCATTCTTTCGATGGCTTTGTACATATTGTAAATGTCGGTGCCTCTGTAGTCGTTGATGTTGTCGAGGGCACCCATCAGGGCGTCGAAGCTGTTGCCGCTGTTCTGGAGCAGGCGCTGGCACATCACGATGAGGTATTGTTGTGCGTTGCTGCGCATTGCGCGCTGACTTGTGAGGCTGGCGCGGAGTTCGGAGCTGATGTTCTCCACCATCTCGTCATGGAAAGTGATGCCCATCTTCGACAGCTGTTTGCCGAGGACGACCTCCTGTTTGACCTGCTCCCATGTGAAGTCATGGAGGTACTGGTCAAATTCGTCGTCCGTGCTGGTGATGTTGTTCACGTAGGTGAAGAGCAGACGGTTCTGTTCGAAATAGGAGGTGTAAACATTCTCGCGGCCGTCCATGCGGATGGTCTTGCTCCCGATTTTGCCGAGCAGGTTGCGGTTGGTGATGGAAGGTATGATGCGCGTCAAGTCGCCGACGATGAAGGCGAGAAGTGCGATACCGATGATGATCATTAATGCTACTCCGTGCTTACGGATTCTGCCAATTGCTGCCATTTTCTTTCTTTTCTTTTACTTTATTAATTACTATATTTTTATTTGCAAAAATTAGGGCGCAAAAGTACGATTTTTTTTTCAGTTGGCGACAGGTCTTTTGTTTTTTTTCCACGGGTGTCCCAATAACTGCTCGGCTTTTGCAAATTCTTTATTTTCAATATATTGCCGTATTTTGGAAGAGCGAACTTTGTTTTCTGCCATCACCAGCTCAGGAATGATGATGATTTCAATGGAATTTTTGGCGCAAATTTCACGCATACTCTCCTTGTTCCCCTCTCGTCCTTTCCCGAAATTGTGGTCCGCACCCATCACCATGGCCTTCATTCCTATTTTTTTTATTAAAAAATTCAAAAAATCCTGAAAAGGTATTTCGGCGAACTGCTTTGTGAAAGGCAGAATCACCATGTTGTCAATGCCCTCCTTTTCGATGAGTTCCGCGTTCTCCTCCAAGGTGTTGAGCGTGAAAAAATCCCGTTCAGGATGTAGCACCAACTGAGGATGCGGATCAAAAGTAATGACCACCGTTTCCCCGCCGAGCCTTTCCGCCGCCTCCCGCGTGTACTCGAAAATGCGACGATGCCCCAAGTGCACCCCGTCAAACGACCCGACGGTCACCACCGCGTTCCGGAATATCGGCAAGTTCTCTATGTCTTTGTATATTTTCAAGGGTACAGTGAATAGGGTATAGTATCGTTTGTTTTTAGCTTCTTAGCTTCTTAACTTCTTAACTTCTTAGTTTTTAAACTTTCAGTTCTCAATTCTCAGTTTTCAATTTTCAGTTTTCAGTTTTCAACTTTTAACTCTCAACTCTCAACTTTTAACTCTAATGGCGTTCTGTATCGTGTTGCCTATCAGCATGAAAGAGAGCACTAACAGCATGATGGCGATGCCAGGGATGATGGCGAGATAGGCGTTGTCAAGGACAATGTAGGCGTAGTTCTCCTTCATCATCATGCCCCACGACGGAGTGGGCGGTTGCACGCCGATACCCAGGAAGCTCAGACCCGCCTCCATCAGTATGGCCGAAGAGAAATTGGAGGCTGCGATGACAATCACCGTGCCGGACACATTCGGAAGGAGATGCTTCCAGATAATATGCAAACTACTGTATCCTAATGCCTTTCCGGCTTCGACGAACTCTTTTTCGCGCAGACTGATCATCTGACCACGGACCACCCTCGCCACATCCACCCACATGGTGAGACCGATAGCCATGAAAATCTGCCAGAAACCTTTGCCCAGGGCAAAACTGATGGCGATGACCAGCAGCAGCGTTGGGATGGACCATACCACGTTGATGAACCACATCAGAACGTCATCCACCTTTCCGCGGAAGTAGCCCGCGATGGAGCCGATCAGGATGCCGATGACCAAGGCGATAAAGACGGAAATGCCGCCCACGGCCAGACTGATGCGGCTGCCGATGAGCAGCTGGCTCAGCACGTCGCGGCCGTAACGGTCGGTGCCCAAAAGAAATTTCTTGGTGATGACGGGTGCTTCGTCGCAAAGTTCTGACTTGGCGTATCCGACCTCATTTTCGTCGCCCGCCTCAAACAGTCGCACAAACACCGAATCCGCCGTTTCACGCCAGCTCTCAATGGGGATGGTGCGGAATTGTGACGGCTGTCCGTAGAGCATACGGCGGAAAAAGCCACATTCGGGCACGGTCTGCTCCGGCTTTACCTGCAGCAGCTGTACCGTAAAGCCGGGCGGACGGATGGCAATCTCCAACTGCTGGTGGTTGCAATAGGGCGTATGATCAGGGGTGATGAGGTAGCCAAGAATGGCGTTTGCGATGACTAACAGGATGAAAACCAGTGAAATGACTCCTTCTGGCTCCTTGCGGAAACGCTTCCACGTCAGTTCCGACAACGAAACCGCACGATACTCCTTCTTTTTCCGCCATTTGAACATCCAGTTAGAAATTAGAAATTAGAAATTAGAAATTGATGTTTTGGGAAAACAAGCAATTCTGATTTCTAATTGTGTTGGAAGATAGTTATTTACGGGCTTTCATCCGTTCGATGAAGGGGTTGAAGTAGTTTTCGCCCTTCAGTGTGACGCCAGAGAGGCCCTTGCCGCCGGTCTTCGGACGTTTCACGTCGCCGAAAATACCCTTTTCAAGGGCGGTGAAGAGACCTTCGTGAACCATCTGCTGGAGCAGTTCGATGGCATTGTCGAGGACGGTCTTGGCGCGTTCGCGGCAGATGCCACCTTCGCGGAATTCCATCTCCTCGCCGATGTTGCGCATGTTGTTGAAGATGTAGCGGGCATTCTCGATGGAGAGGTAACGGTCGCTCATGAAGGGAGTGTGGATGGCTTCGGTGGGCATACCTAAAAGCTGGATTCCTTGGTGCGTCCAGATGCCGATGATGTTGAAGAGGGCATCCTGAATGTGGCCGCGGAAGATGTTACCGGTCATGAACTTGGTGGGCGGCATGTACTTGAGGGTGGCTTTCGGGAAGATTTCGCGGGTCATCTGCGCCTGCGCCAATTCGAAGAGGAAGCCGTTTTCCAGCATCGGGTCCATCTCGAAGGCGTGGCCGAGGCCCATCTGCTCTTCGGGAAGACCGGCCAACAGCGCTAACTGCTCGTTGATGAGGTCGGAAGCGAGCACGGTGTGGGCGGCTTCCACAGCGTCGGCGGTGGTGAGGTAGTTGTCCTCACCGGTGTTGATGATAACACCGGCGAAACCGTTGATGACGCGGGAGAAGTACTGGTCGATGAGGGTTCTTTGCGGGTTTATGTCGCGGAAGAGGATGCCATAGAGTGCGTCGTTGAGCATCACATCGAGGCGTTCCAGAGCGCCCATCGCGGCGATTTCCGGCATGCAAAGTCCTGAGCAGTAGTTGCACAGGCGGATGTAGCGGCCTTGTTCCTCACCCACTTCGTCGAGGGCCTTACGCATAATGCGGAAGTTCTCCTGCGTGGCGAAGGTGCCGCCGAAGCCTTCGGTGGTGGCGCCGTAGGGCACGTAGTCAAGCAGGCTCTGACCGGTGGTGCGGATGACGGCGATGACGTCAGCACCCTGGCGGGCACCGGCCTGCGCCTGCACCACATCCTCGTAGATGTTGCCGGTGGCCACAATAATATAAAGGTAGGGTTTCGGACCCTCGCCGATGGTCTTCAGGTATTCGTTACGCTTGGCCACATTTCCCTTGATTCGTTCCATACATGCGTCGATGTAGGGCTGCACGGCATTCTGGATGTCTGCGGGCGTATGGAGTTTGAGCTGGGTGATGTCGAGCGTGCCGGCGGCGATGGCTTCGGCAATTTCCTGCGGTTTCTTGCCCGTCTCAAGGATGGCGTTGCCGATGTAAAAAAGGACACCTTCTTTCAGGACACCTTTTTCCTGAAGCTGGTTCACCACCACATTCGGCAGCGGCACATCGTTGGCGTCCACCCCGTCAATGCCGATCAGGCGGCAGAGGGTACGTTCCACCGTCACTGTCGTATACTGGTCAACGAAATTCTGCACATCGTCGGCTATGGTTCTTGCCAACTCTTTTGCGCGTTTAACTTTTTGAAAATCAAGGCCTAATTTGCTCTTTTCCATTCTAATTGATTATGGTTGTTGTTGTTCTGTTGTCGTTAAAAAAACGGCGGCAAATTTACGAATTTTGTTTGAATGAACACACCCCACTTGCGCAATCGTTTTGCCGAAGCAAATGAAGTGAGCCTTCGTCTGTTCAAACAAAAAAACGGCAGTACAGATTTCGTACCGCCGTTTTTTATTGCTGTATTGTAAATTATTACATCACTGAAAATGCTACGGCTATAGGTGCAACTATGAGCATTAGTACGGAGAGCGCCAGCATCACGATGGTCAAAATCCCACAGAACTTCCAGAAAGACTTGTTGTTGCTGAGAAATTCCACCATCTGTTCGTTGCTGTTCATCTCCACTGCCATTTGCGCGGCTTTTGACGCCCGCAGGAGGCAGATGATGGGGTAGATGTAAAGCCCAGCCATAATCAGATAGAAGATACCCATAAAGATCGTGATAAAAGAACCTCCCGGGACAGGATAAAATCCAAAGTTCATTGCACCGGAGAATGCCATCACACAGATTCCGCAGAGAATCATAAAGACTGCGCCGATACAGCCCAATATGGCCAGGAATTTCATCCACTTGCCCGTAGAGATAACATGTTCTTTGGCTGCTTCCAATAATTGTAAATCTTTTTCTTCCATAATGAAATATTTAAGGGTGAATAAAAGGGTTTACAGATTCAATGATTTGCGGACTTCCGCAATCTTGGCGGAAAATTCATTCCGAACCTTTTCAAAATCAGCGATATTCGTAAGCGGTTCTTTGGCTCCGAAGTAGAATTTGATTTTCGGCTCCGTGCCGGAGGGGCGCACGGTGACTTTTGTGCCGTCGGCAGTGAAGAACTGCAGCACGTCCGACTTCGGCAGGTCAATGGTTGTGACGGTGCCGTCGCTTGAAGTGGCAGTGCTTGCCTTGTAATCAATCACTTTGGTGACTTCCGAACCGTTGATTGCCTTCGGCGGGCAGCTGCGGAAGTCGGCCATCATCTTCTGGATTTCCGCCGCACCTGACTGCCCCTTCTTGGTGATGGAGAGCAGCTCCTCCTTGAAGAAACCGTACTTTGCGTAGAGTTCCTTCAGCTGTGTGTAGAGGGTTTTGCCTTCGTCGGCGAGGCAGGCGGCGAGCTCGGCAATCATGCAGCAGGCGCTGACGGCGTCTTTGTCGCGTACGAAGTCGCCGACGAGGTAGCCGTAGCTTTCCTCGCCGCCCACGATGAAGGTGTGCCCCACCTGCTCCTTGATTTTTTCGGCAATGTATTTGAAGCCCGTCAGCACGTCGAAACATTCGACGTTGAAGGAATCGGCGATGGCTCGGATCAGTTCGGTGGTGACGATGGTCTTGACAATGAACTCTTTGCCGGTAAGACGTCCGTTCTTCTGCCATTGCGACAGCAGGTGATAGACGAGGAGCGAGCCGGTCATATTGCCGTTGAAAAGCTCCATCTCGCCGTGGTCGTTGCGGACGGCGATGCCCACGCGGTCGGCGTCGGGGTCGGTGGCGAGGACGAGGTCGGCGCCGATCTCATCGGCTTTGCGGATAGCCAGCTCCATCGCTGATTTTTCCTCAGGATTGGGCGAAGCCACGGTGGGAAAGTTGCCGTCGGGCGTACGCTGCGACTCTAAGACGGTGACGTTGGTGAAACCGTACATTTCGAGCGCTTTCGGCACCATCGTGATGCCCGTGCCGTGCAGCGGCGTATAGACGATGCTGAGGTCGTGGTGACGGCGGATGGCTTCGGGATTCACCGAAAGGGCTAGAATCTTGTCCAAATAGACGTCATCCACGTCTTTGCCAATGATTTGGATCTTGTCGGGATTCCCTTCCCAGCGGATTTGCGACAGGGAAGTGACGGCATTCACTTCCGCGATAATGGCCTTATCGTGCGGGGGCACAATTTGGCCGCCATCGTCCCAGTAGGCCTTGTAGCCGTTGTACTCCTTCGGGTTGTGCGAGGCGGTCACCATCACGCCGGCCTGGCAGTGGAGGTGGCGGACAGCGAACGACAGCTCGGGCGTGGGACGCAGGTCCTCGAAAAGGTAGCAGTGGATGCCGTTGGCCGCCATCACTTGGGCAGTCACTTCAGCAAAAAAGCGGCTGTTGTTGCGCGAGTCGTGTGCGACAGCCACCTTCAGCTCCGTGTCGGGGAAATTCTTCTTCATATAGTTGGCAAGCCCCTGCGTGGCTGCGGCCACCGTGTATTTGTTCATGCGGTTCGGCCCGACGCCCATGATTCCGCGCAGCCCGCCCGTGCCAAATTCCAAAGTGCGGTAAAACGATTCGTTCAGTTCGTTTTGGTCCTCCGCCATCAGGCGACGGATCTCATTCTTGGTTTCAATATCATAATTATCATTCAACCAAGTGTTTACCATATCCATTACTTCCATACAATATTATTTTATGTGATCAATTTATTGAATAATTCTAACGATTGAAAAATCAGCTGCAAATTTACACGAAAATTAATGTAACTTTGCACCCTCATTTCAGAAAAAAGAAAATTATTAAAATAATTATTATATCTAATTAAAAACCAATTACGTATGAAAAAAGGAATCATCTTCGCCGTCATTGCGGCTTTCACTTTCTGTCTGAATGTTCAGGCACAGGAAGACAAGGAAAAGAAGGATGAGGAAGGTTACAAATTCACGATTGTGAAGGAAATCCCCGTCACTTCAGTCAAGGATCAGAACCGTGCGGGCACATGTTGGTGCTATTCGGGTCTGGGTTTCATCGAAGCAGAACTTCTCCGTATGGGCAAAGGCGAGTACGACCTTTCCGAAATGTTCATTGTTTCCAATACTTACATTGACCGCGCCAAGGCAGCCGTCCGTACCCACGGTGATGTCTCCTTCTCACAGGGCGGTTCTTTCTATGATGTGATTTACGGAATGAAGACTTTCGGTCTTGTTCCTGAAGCCGAGATGCGTCCGGGTGCCGCTTACGGCGACACGCTGTCTGACCATTCCGAGCTCTCTGCTGTTTCCGACGCTGTTGTCAATGCTATTGCCAAAGGCGAGCACAAGAAATTGCAGAAGGGTGCAAACGGTCCCCTTTGGGAGCAGGCCATCCGTGCCATCCACGAAGTTTATCTTGGAAAATGCCCGGAGGAATTCACCTACAACGGCAAAAAATACACTCCGAAATCTTTCTATGAATCCCTCGGTCTGAATCCCGATGATTATGTCTCCATCACCTCCTACACTCATCATCCTTTTTATGAGAAGTTTGTCTTGGAGATTCAGGACAACTGGCGCTGGAGTCAGTGCTACAACCTCCCGCTGGACGAGTTTATGCAGGTTTTTGACAACGCCATTGACAATGGCTACACCATCGCTTGGGGTTCCGACGTCAGTGAGCAGGGCTTCCGCATGGGCTCGAAGAAAGGTTTCTGCGTGCTTCCCGAAACGAAGGCTTCCGCAATGGTCGGCAGCGACATGGCCCACTGGACGGGCATGAGCGCCAAGGAAATCCAGGATGAGGCTGCCAAGCACCCCACCCCGCAGCGTTGGGTCACCCAGGAGGAACGCCAGGAGGCATTCGACAACTGGGAAACCACCGATGACCATGGCATGCTGATTTACGGCAAGGCAAAAGATCAGAACGGCAATGAATATTATATGGTAAAGAACAGCTGGGGTGACTATAACACCTATCATGGAATGTTCTATGCCAGCAAGGCATTCGTCCGCTACAAAACCATGAACATTGTGGTTCACAAGGATGCTCTTCCGAAAGATATTAAGAAAAAACTCGGTATCAAATAGTACCGGTTACCAATACGAAAAGCAGGGCACAACAAACCCTGCTTTTTTTGATATAATTTTCCGCAGACTGCGCAGAATATTTAATTGCAAACCTGTTCAATGAAAAGTCTCAATAGAGAAATTCTCCGTCTGGCCATTCCGAGCATTCTGGCCAATATCACCATCCCGTTGGTGGGCATGGTGGATGTCGCCATCATCGGGCACATCTCCAACGCATCGGCCATCGGGGGCATTGCCATCGGCACGATGCTGTTTGACCTGCTGTACTGGAATTTCGGTTTCCTCCGTATCGGCACCAGCGGCCTTGCGGCGCAGGCGTTCGGGCAGGCCAATCCGACGAAGCAGGTGTCAATTTTTGCGCAGACGATGTCCATCGCCGCTGTGTCGGCACTGTTCGTTTTGGCTATCCAGTGGCTGTTTGTGACGGGTGCGCTCTACTTTGTGCCCTGTTCGGAGGATGTGGCTGACTTCGCCCGCCGCTACTTTTTTGTCCGTATTTGGGCCGCCCCCGCCACGCTGGCCCTGATGGTGTTCAAAGGGTGGTTTATCGGGATGCAGGACACGGTTTCGCCGATGGTATGCGACATTGTGGTCAATGTGGTGAACATGGTGGCGAGCTACCTGCTGGCGGTGCAGACCCCGTTGGGAATCATCGGGGTGGCCTACGGAACAGTGATTGCGCAGTATGTCGGCCTGTTTACGGCCATCGGGCTGCTGGTTGTGCGTTACGGGGATCTTTTCCACGAGTACGGTCAGAACATAGCCCTCCGCGACGACCTCGGGCGGGTGTTCCGTCTGTCGGGTAACCTGTTCGTCCGGTCGCTGTGCTTTATGGTCGTCTATGTCGGATTCACGGTCTTTGCCACGACCTACGGTGACGGCGAGCTGGCGGTCAGCACCATCATGATGAAGCTGTTCATGCTGTTCTCCTACTTTGTCGATGGCTTCGCCTACGCGGGCGAGGCATTGACCGGCAGGTTCATCGGGGAGGGGAGTGGCCGGCAGCTGAGGCGTGCGGTGCGGCTCCTGTTCGTGTGGGCGTTGGGCGTCGGGCTGCTCTTCACCTTCATCTATGCCGCTACGGGCGACTGGTCCATCCGAGTGATGACCTCCGACCCGATGGTCATTGCCACATCGCATCCCTACCTTATCTGGCTGGCATTGATGCCGTTGGTGAGCTGTGCGGCCTTCATGTGGGACGGCATCTATATCGGAGCGACGGCGGGCCGGCAGGTCCGTGACTGTATGATTGTGTCGGCAGTGGCCTTTATGGCGGTCTATCTTGCTTTCCGCTCCCTTTGGGGCATTCAGGCGTTGTATGCGGCCTACTTCGCCCATCTGTTGGCGCGTGCGGCGTACCTCTCTGCCCTTTGGTCGAAAGTGTTCAGGAAACAAGGACTGGCGATAGAATAAAGTTCTAAAGCTGATTGTAACAAACCTTTTCGAGGAATAGCGCGTGGGCGGGGACGGAATCGCCGGCGGCACAACGGTCCTTGCGGGCGATGATGTCCCGGAACTCCTCCACGGTGATCTTCCCCTTGCCGACTTGCAGCAACGTGCCGACCAACGCCCGAACCATGTTGCGCAGGAATCGGTCGGCCGTGACGGTGAAGACCAGCACGCCGTCCTCCATCGCCCAATAGGCTTCGGTCACATGGCACAGATTGTTGTTGACCTGTGTGTGAAGCTTGGAAAAGCTGGTGAAATCCGAAGTCTCCAGTAGCATCGCCGCCGCCATATTCATACGGACGATGTCCAATTTCTGGAAAATACGGTAGGAATAATGGAAGCTGAACGGATTCTTCGTCACCGCCACATAGTACTTGTAAGTCCGTGAAGTGGCGCTGAAACGGGCGTGCATCCCGTCTTCCACGGGAAAGATACGGTAGATGGCGATTTCCTTCGGGAGAAAACTGTTGAGCTTGTCCGTAAGCTTTTGCAAATCAATCTGTTGTTCGGTCTCAAAGTGGGCGAAGAACTGACGGGCGTTGACGCCGGTGTCGGTGCGTCCGCAGCCCGTGACCGCCACCTCCTCACGCAGCAGCAGCGACAGCGCGTTTTCGATACACCCCTGCACCGTCTCCTTCTCCGGCTGCACCTGCCAGCCGAAGAACGGCGCCCCGTTGTACCCCAATTCCATAAAGTAACGCATGCCGCAAATTATTTGGTGATGACCGTCCGTGTCAGATTGGCGTAATGCTTCCGCATCTGGTCCAGTTCGGACAACCGTTTGGCAAGACTTTGCTGGATTTCCACAGACTGCCCGTCTATCAGTTTGATTATTAGTTTTTTCCGTTCTTCAATCAATCGTATTTTGAAAAGATTGATGTGATCCTCCACTTCCGAATTCAGCTTGTCGATGCTGTTGTCGGAGGAAGGGGTATATACATCGTAACGCTGTTTCCAGATTTTGCTATAATCCGGATTCTCATCCATTAGGATGGGGATGGCAAGGTTTCGAATGAACTTGTCGGGGTGGTTCACGAAATTGTGTATCAGTTCCTCCTGACTGGCCGAATGTTCGGCAATGCGGGCATACTCTTCGTAAAAAGTCTGGTATAGAGGATTGTGGAAACGAATCTCCTCGCTGGCAAATTCGTTGAAGATGTATTGGTCAATCCGCATTTGCCGATAAATGCTGCCGCCGTCTTTGCCCTTTTGTTCCACCGTGATTTCGTAAAGGCCGCGTCGGAGAATCAGCTTGACGATAAAGAACTCGATACTGTCAATATTGTCGGCTTCCGGCTTCGGACGTTGGATAGGGGAGGGCTTTTCTGGATACGGAAGTTCTTGTGACTGTGCGGGTTCCGAAGAAGGTTGCGTGTTCCTTTGTCCGCTCTTGGGGGCGTTGAGCTTCTTCCACACCACCTTGCGCAGCTTGGTGAGCAGAAGGTCTTCCCCGACTTGGAAGATCTCGGCGCATTCCCGTACGTAGAAGGTCTGTGTCACCTCGTCCTTCACCAAGGCGATGGTGTCGATGATCTCGTCAATGACTGCACCCTTCTTGATGGGGTCGTTGGCCCCTTGTAGCAAAATGTGTGTCTTGAAGCGGATGAAGTCGGTAGCGTTATTTTCAAGGTAATCAATGAGTTCGAAATCGCGGTGCGACTTGGCGAAGGAGTCTGGGTCTTCACCGTCGGGCAATAGCACCGTCTTCACGTTGAGGCCGGCCTCCAGCAGCAGGTTGATACCGCGCAACGACGCCTTGATGCCGGCAGCATCGCCGTCGTACAGCACGGTGATGTTCTTCGTCTGGCTCGAAATCAGTCGGATCTGCCCTTCTGTCAAGGCGGTGCCGGACGAAGCCACCACGTTCTCCACCCCCGACTCCACCATCGAAATCACATCGGTGTAGCCTTCCACCAGATAGACGTTGTCCTTCGTCCGTATCGACTTGCGGGCGAAGAAAAAGCCGTACAGGATGTCGCTTTTGTGATATATGGGGTTCTCGGGCGAATTGAAGTACTTGGCCACCTTGTCGCTTTTTCCCTTCGCGAGGATGCGGCCGCCGAAACCCACGGTCTTGCCCGAAGCGTTGTGGATGGGGAAAATGACGCGGCCACGGTAGAAGTCGTATGTTTTGCCGTTCTCCGACTTCTTGGTGAGTCCTGTAGTGAGCAGATATTCAAGCTTGTAGCCGTTGGCGAGGGCGGCTTTGGTGAAGGTGTCCCACCCTTCGGGACAGTAGCCCAAACGGAATTTCTTGATGGTGCTTTCCTGAAAACCGCGTTCCTTGAAGTAGGAGAGCCCGATGGCGCGGCCCGTCTCGGTCTCGTTCATCTGCTCGATGAAGAACTTTTCAGCGAAGCTGTTCACCCCCAGCAGCGCCTCCCGTTCGGTCTGGGCGGCCTGCTCTTCGGGCGTCAGCTCACGCTTATCCTCTTCTATTTCAATGTGATATTTGTTGGCAAGATAACGTAAGGCATCAGGATAGGAAATTTTCTCATGTTCCATCAGGAACTTGACGGCGTTGCCGGCGCTGTCGCACACGAAGCATTTGTAGATGCCTAACCGTGGGCTGACGTGCAGCGACGGATTCTTGTCATCGTGGAAGGGACACACCCCAATCCAGTCCTTGCCGGCCCGTTTCAACGGAATAAAGTCGCCGACCACTTCCTCAATCTTGGTGGCCAGCATTATTTCGTCGATGGTCTTGCGGGAAATCATTTAGTAGGAAATCTTGAAGCGGCGGAACAGTTTGTTGTCGTAGATGGCCTTGCAAGCCTGTTTATAGGTGTTGTCCTCTTCGAGGATGATGCGGTAAGCATCGCTATAACTGTAAAGGTTGCGGGCCAGTTCAAACATCATGTAATTCTTGATGAGCTTCGGCGCTTTGTCGGCATTGCGGTCTTCCACATCTTTCTTGTATTCTTTCTCGATGTAATCGCGCAGGCTCTTCTCGAATTTGTCGAGTTTTTTCATATCGTCAAGGGAGGTGTAGAGGGAGTCGAGCTCTTTTCGTTTTTCTTTGGCGAAGCTTTCCACCTTGTAGGAGAAATAGAGTTTTGCGGAATCGACCACGCCCTCGTTTTTGGCGTAGTCCACAAGTTCTTTATATAACTTATCGCTGATTTTGAAGCTCTTGCGGAAATCGTCGAAGGTCGGATATTTCTGTTTGAGGGCCTCACGGTTGGAGCCGAGGTAGTTCATGGTGAAGCTGCTGATGATGCCGCGGCGGACGAGGTCGTTGTAGAAAGTGGAGTAGTTGGTGGTGTCGATGGGGATGAAGATGTCGGGCATGATGCCGCCGCCGCCATAGACGGTCTTGCCGGCGGGGGTGGTGTAGCGCAACGAGTCGGGAAAGTCGATGCTGTCGGGGGTCAGGTACTCTCCGTGCTTGTAACGGTTGCTGAGGTCTTTGGAGTAGGCGTCTTTGTCGTCGTAGGGTTTTTGGATGCATCGTCCGGTGGGGGTGTAGTAGTGGGAGATGGTGACGCGCACTTCCGCACCGTCGGGCATATCCACGGGCTTCTGTACCAGTCCTTTACCGAAGGTTCTGCGGCCCATGATCAAACCGCGGTCCCAGTCCTGCACCGCACCCGACGTGATTTCGCTGGCAGAGGCGGAACCTTCGTCCACCAGCACGATCAGCTTGCCTTCGCGGAACAGACCCTGCTTGGTGGCGTAGTAGGTCTCGCCGGTGCCGCGGAAGTTCTTTGTATAGACGATGAGGGAGTCGGCGTGGACGAACTGGCTGGCCATGTAGAAGGCCACGTTGAGGTAGCCGCCGCCGTTGCCGCGGAGGTCGAAGATGAGGTTCTCCATACCGGCGTCCTTCAGCTTGCGGAAGGCTTTCTCAAACTCCTGCGGGGAGGTTTGCGCGAAACGGTCCAGTTTGATGTAGCCGGTTTTCTTGTCCACCATGAAGGAGACGTTGATGCTGTACATCGGGATTTTGTCGCGGGTGACGACGAACTGGAGCAGTTCGTTGCTGCGGCCGCGCTTCACCCACAGGGTGACTTTGCTGCCCTTCTTGCCGCGCAGGTGGTCGCGCACCCAGTTGTTGGAGACGTGCTTGCCGCAGGCCAGCATCGTATCCACCTTCACGATCTTGTCGCCCGGAAGCAGTCCCACTTTCTCCGACGGCCCGTCGATGATGACCTCGATGACGTTGATGGTGTCCTTGATGATCTGGAAAGTGACGCCGATGCCGTCGAATGAGCCTTTGAGGGGTTCGCGCGAGGCGGCCACATCCTTGGCGGTCGTATAGGAGGAGTGGGGGTCGAGGTCCCCGATCATCTCCTTGATTCCTTTTTCCACTAATTTATTGAAATCCAATGTGTCCACATAAAGGCGGTCAAGGACGTTAAGGAAGTAGTCCATCTTATCCTTGTTCTTCTTGTAGGAGGCGTTGGTTTGTGCGGTGGCGAAATTGCAGAGGAAAATCCCGAGCAGAATGAGCGCGAATGTCCTGATTTTTTGCATTATATGATAAATTTGTACGGTTTCAAAAACAGGGCGCAAAGATACGATTTTCGTTTGGAAAAACGGAGGGGGGATTGCGGTTTTGTGGACCTGTCTTCCCCGTTACAAAACGGTGATACTGCCTGTTTTGATGAATTCTTTTCCGTTGTAGTCGGTGTATCGGATAACGTAAGTGTAGGTCATGTTGTGGAACACCTTGCCGTTATAGTCTCCGTGCCATCTGAAGTGTTTGTCCTCACTATGGAAGATCATTTGTCCCCATCGGTTGTAGATGGTAATGTCGAATTTGTTGATCTGTCGTTGCGAGT
>Ga0310696_10004828_pt1 | contig 16429 bp, 13 predicted proteins | sample AusTroGonzalo_MG_4_FD_203885 | JGI IMG/M metagenome (GOLD analysis project Ga0310696, IMG submission 203885) | Bovine rumen microbial communities from tropical cattle in Woodstock, Queensland, Australia - Gonzalo_02 (v2) (version 2) | ecosystem: Host-associated > Mammals > Digestive system >...
TTGGCGCCGGCGGTGACGTTCTTCAGGCCCTGCTTGAAGATGGCCTCGGCGAGGACGGTGGCGGTGGTGGTGCCGTCGCCGGCGATGTCGCTGGTCTTGCTGGCGACTTCACGGACCATCTGGGCGCCCATGTTCTGGAAGGGATTCTGGAGTTCGATCTCCTTGGCGACGCTGACGCCGTCCTTGGTGATCAGCGGGGAACCGAACTTCTTGTCGAGCACGACATTGCGTCCGCGGGGGCCGAGGGTGGCCTTGACGGCGGCAGAGAGCTGTTCGACGCCGGAAAGGAGCTGACGACGGGCTTCGTCGTTGAAAAGCAGTTGTTTAGCAGCCATAGTATGTTATCTCCTGTGATGTATCGTTTTGAATGGTTTCGGTCAGCCGACGATGGCGAGGATATCGCTGGAGCTGAGAATCTTGTATTCCTTGTCGTTGAGCTTGATCTCGGTCCCGCCGTACTTGCTGGTCAGGACGATGTCGCCGACCTTCACGTCGAACGTGGAACGGGTGCCGTCGTCGTTGAGCTTGCCGGTGCCGAGCGCGATGACTTTCGCGGACATGGGTTTTTCCTTCGCGGTGTCGGGGATGTAAATCCCGCCCTTGATCTGTTCGACTTCTTCGACGGGTTCCACGAGGACACGGTCGCCCAGGGGCTGGATTTTCTGCGTTTTTGCCATGATTGCATGACTCCTTTCGGATTGGGTTTGGTTGTGGTATGGTTTAGGATTGAGTCCTGTCTGATCAATCGTCCACGACTTCCGCGTCGACCACGCCGTCGTCGTTCTTCTTGCCCTGAGCGGCATCGGGTCCGGGCTGTGCGCCCGCCGCGCCGGAGGCCTGCTGTTGCTGGTAGACGGCCTGTCCGATTGCCATGAGTTTTTCCTCAAGGGCCTTGGTGTCGGCCTTCATGGCCTCGGTGTCATCGCGTTCGATGTCCTTTTTGAGCTTCTCGATGGCCTCTTCGACGGGCTGTTTGACGTCGGCGGGGACTTTGTCGCCGAGATCCTTCAGCTGTTTCTCGGTCTGGTAGACCAGGGAATCGGCGTGATTCTTGACCTCGATCTTGTCCTTGGCGGCCTTGTCTTCGGCCTCATGCGCCTTGGCGTCGTTGACCATGCGCTGGATGTCCTGCTCGGAGAGTCCGCTGCTGGCGGTGATGGTGATCTTCTGTTCCTTGCCGGTGCCCATATCCTTCGCGGTCACGTTCAGGATGCCGTTCGCATCAATATCGAAGGAGACTTCGATCTGCGGGACGCCGCGGGGAGCGGGCGCGATGCCGTCGAGGCGGAAGCGGCCGATGGTCTTGTTGTCTTTTGCCATGTCGCGTTCGCCCTGAAGCACGTGGATGTCGACGGAGGGCTGGTTGTCGGCGGCGGTGGAGAAGATCTGGCTCTTGCGGGTCGGGATCGTGGTGTTGCGTTCGATAAGGCGCGTGGTGACGCCGCCGAGAGTCTCGATGCCGAGGGAAAGCGGGGTCACGTCGAGCAGGACCACATCGCCGAGGCTGGCATTGCCGCTGAGCACGCCGCCCTGAATGGCAGCGCCGGCCGCCACGACTTCATCGGGGTTCACGCCCTTGTGCGGGTCCTTGCTGAAGATCTGCTTTGCGACGTCCTGCACGCGGGGCATACGGGTCATGCCGCCGACGAGGATGACTTCGTTGATCTCGGAGGAGGAGAGGCCGGAGTCTTTCAGGCAGTTGTTGCATGGGATCTTGGAGCGTTCAAGCAGCGGGTCCGTGAGCTTTTCGAGCTGGGCGCGGGTCAGCGTCATCTGCAGGTGCACGGGGCCGTTGGCGTTCATGCTGATGAACGGCAGGTTGATGTCGGAGCTCATGCTGGAGGAGAGTTCGATCTTGGCCTTTTCGGCAGCCTCTTTCAGGCGCTGGAGCGCCTGCGGATCGCTGCGGAGATCGACGCCGTTTTCCTTCTTGAACTCTTCGGCGATCCAGTCCATGACGACCTTGTCGAAGTCATCGCCGCCGAGGTGGGTGTCGCCGTTGGTTGCCTTCACTTCGAAGACGCCGTCGCCGATTTCAAGGATGGAGATATCGAACGTGCCGCCGCCGAGGTCGTACACGGCGATGCGCTCGTCCTTTTTCTGCTTGTCCATGCCGTAGGCGAGGGCGGCCGCGGTCGGCTCGTTGATGATGCGCTTCACATCCAGGCCGGCGATGCGGCCTGCGTCCTTGGTGGCCTGGCGCTGCGTGTCGTTGAAGTAGGCCGGGACGGTGATGACGGCCTCCGTAATCTTCTCGCCGAGGTACGCTTCCGCGTCCTGTTTGAGCTTCTGGAGGATCATGGCGGAGATTTCAGGCGGCGTGTAGGTCTTGCCGTTCGCTTCGATGCAGGCATCGCCGTTGTTGTTCGCGACGACTTTGTAAGGCACGCGGGAAATTTCTTCCTGGACTTCGTTGAACTTGCGGCCCATGAAGCGCTTCACGGAGAAGATGGTGTTTTTCGGGTTCGTGACGGCCTGGCGTTTGGCGGTCTGGCCGACGAGGCGTTCGCCGTTCTTGGTGAAAGCGACGACGGACGGAGTCGTGTTGGCGCCTTCCGCGTTGGGGATGATTTTGAACGTGTTGCCGTCCATGACAGCCATGCAGCTGTTGGTGGTGCCGAGGTCAATACCGAGAATCTTGCTCATAGTAACAGTCCTTTCTTTGGAAAAGGTTTTGTTGATTTGTTCGAGTGATCGCCTTGAGACAAGCATACTTGATGCCAAGTTTTTGGCGATCTCTAAAACAACTCATCCTGCAATCATTTGCAAAAACCATGTTTGGGCGCGGGGCTCTCTTTTGCCCTTTCCTTTGTGTGTCACTGTGTCAAAATGTCGCGCCAATCTGTCGCATTGGCACATGTGTGTCCCATTTTTTTTACCTCAGATATAAAAAGATCGGACCCGGCATCCGCAAAGGGGACCGGGTCCGTGTGCGAGCGTAAGCCGCGCACTATCGCAGTGGAGACTTCGTCTTCCGTGCGCGAGCGTAAGCCGCGCACTACGGCAGGAGACTTTGTCTCTGTTAGATGCAGTACTTGAGATACTGCGGATAAAGCGCGTGCAGGATGCCGAATTCGAGGCCGCGGATTTCGGCGAGGCCGCGCATGCGTCCGAGCGCGGAGTAGCCGGGCGTGATGGGTGCGGTCGCGTCGAGGTCGTTGGCGATCACGTGTCCGTGGTCGGGGCGCATCACGATGCGCCAGTCCTTGCGGCCGGATTCGAGGCGGCGTATCTGCTCCTCGACGACGGCCTTGACCATGTTGTACATGTCCACGACTCCTTCCAGATGGTTCGCCTCGTAGAAATTGCCTTCGGGCGTATGCTCCGTGCTGCGCAGATGCACGAATCCGACGCGCTCGGCGCAGGATTTGAACATCGGCACGAGGTCATTTTCCGCGCGGCCGCTGAACGAGCCCGTGCAGAAGCAGATGCCGTTGGCCGGGCTGTCGTCCATGGCGAGGAGCTCGGTGATGTCCTGTGCCGTGCTGAAAATGCGCGGGAGACCGAGCATCGGGAACGGCGGGTCGTCGGGGTGGATGACGAGTCGGCAGCCGGCTTCTTCGGCGGCGGGGCAGACGGCGTTGAGGAATGCCTTGTGGTTGGCTTTGAGTTCGTCGCGGCCGATATTGTCGTAACGGGACAGCATGGCGCGGACGTCGTCGAGCGTGACGCCCTTGAAGCCTGGGAAGTTGTCGACGATGTCGAGCTCGAACTGCTTGGCTTCCTCGCGGGACATGCTTTCGAAGAGCTTCTTCGCGCGCTCCACGATCTCCGGCGCGAAGTCCGCCTCGGCGTTCTTCCGCTGGAGGATGAAGATGTCGAACGCGGCGAATTTGGTGCGGTTGAAGAAGAGCGTGCGGGAACCGTCGGGCAGCTCGTAGTTCAGGTCGGTGCGGACCCAGTCCAGCACGGGCATGAAGTTGTAGGTGATGACGGAGAGCCCGCACTGCCCGAGGTTGCGCAGGGAGATGCGGTAGTTTTCGTACAGCTCCTCATAGTTGCCGGACTTGGTTTTGATATTCTCATGGACGGGGAGGCTTTCGACGGCGCTCCAGGTCAGCCCGGCGCGTTCGATCATCTCCTTGCGTTCCATGATGTCCTTCACGGTCCAGACTTCGCCGTAGGGGATCTGGTGCAGCGAGGTCACGACCCCGGTCGCGCCGGTCTGGCGGATCGTCTGAAGCGAAACCGGGTCGTTCGGCCCGAACCAGCGGAACGATTCTTCCATCAGCATGGCTGTGTCTCCTGAGGTGGGGGTGAGTTCAGATGCCGGAGAAGGAGGAGAAGCCGCCGTCGACCGGGATGATCGTGCCGGTCACGAAGCTGGCCGCGTCGGAGAGCAGATAGTGGATGCAGCCGTAGACTTCGCTCTGGTCGCCGAAACGTCCCATCGGGGTCTTCGCGACGACCTGCTTGCCGCGGGCGGTGTAGGAGCCGTCCTCGTTCACGAGCAGCGCGCGGTTCTGTTTGCCGAGGAAGAATCCGGGGGCGATGGCGTTCACGCGGATGCCTTCGCCGAACTTCATGCCGAATTCCATCGCGAGCCAGCGGGTCAGGTTGTCGATCGCGCCCTTGGCGTTCGAATAGCCGATGCCGCGGGAGATGGCCTGTTTGGCGGCCATGCTGGAGAAGTTCACGATCGCGCCCTTCTTCTGGGCGACCATGGCCTTCACGAACACGATGGTCGGCAGGAGCGTGCCCTTCAGGTTCAGGTCGAGGACCTTCTCGTACTGGTCGAACTGGAGGTCGAAGATGGTCTGGTCGGGATTGACCATCGCGCCCGCCATGTTGCCGCCCGCGCCGTTCACAAGCGCATCCACGCGGCCGTGGTCCGCCATGACTTTCTCGTAGACGGATTCGATCATGGCGCGGTCGAGCACGTTGCACGCGTAGCCGGACACCTTCGGGGAGATGGCCTTCGCCTCGGCGACGACCTGGTCCACGACTTCCTGCTTCAGGTCCAGCATCACGACTTTCGCGCCCTGTTCCAGCAGGTAACGGGCGGTCCCGCCCGCGAGCACGCCTGCGGCTCCGGTTACGACGATGACGCGGTCTTCGAGGTTGAACAAACTGTTTTTCATGGGAAAGGCTCCTGAATTAAAAAGGGAAAAAGGTTGAGAAAAGATGATTCGTACAAAACAATAATATACACCGGGACCCCTCTTTTTGCAATCTTTTTTCTCCGTTTTTGATAATTTCTGACATCTTTTGTCAGCTTTTTTCGGAAGGGCAAGCCCTCCACGACAGCGGTGCTTGGCTTCGCACAAGCACGCGCGCGAGCGGAGCCGCATACTACTTCAACACAGCTTGCTGAGTGTGCGTTTCGCAGTGAAGTGTTCCGTCAAGCTCAGGCGAGTTTTTCGAGGACCGCGGATGCCCTTACTTTTTCCTTTTGACGAAAAGGAAGATACCGCCTTTGAGACTATTCAGACTGATAAGTCCGGCGGGTTCATATCCTTCATCAATTGCATTCCTGAATTCCATTTCCATAAGAGAAGGGTATTCCCAAGTATAATCTACCAGCTTATATCCCGTAATCGGATTTGATTTGGTTGACAATGCATCCAGCTTGTCGCTTATCTCAGACATCTGTTCATCTGTCCTGGACATCTGCTTATTTGTTTTGAACATTCCAGTGCAAAGAACGACCAAAAGCACAGCGATGGCGATCAGAAGAACATTTGTCAAGCCAATGGATTGTATCCTTGCCGGCATTGAAGCAAAGGCAGGTCTTTCCTTTTTCTCTCCTTCGACCTCGTTTTGCTCCGAATCTTTTTTGTAATGTTGCGTTCCAACCGGCTTTGCAACTGGAACTGGCGTTGAACGGGGCGGTTTTTCCGGCGCCCGGTCATTTGCGTCCACAAGCATCATGTCCAGCGTGAACTTTTGAGAACATTTTGCGCATTCGACCTTTGCGCCTTCCATGAACTCGTCCAGGTCGTACTTCTGATTGCAATACGGGCAGTGGATCTGTACGCTCATCTTGATTTCTCCTTGCACTATCCTGTTCCCTCTGGAACGGACTGTTTTTTTGGGGGGGTGTGACAGATAGTAGCTGTTATTGTTACTATAATTTGGGATATAATAAATGTCAAGGTCTATTCCCCCCAAAAACAGATTCATTTCCTTGCCCGATAACAATGTGCGTGGTCACGGAAGAGTGCAAAAAAGGCGTCCAGGGGAATCCCCCTGGACGCAGGATGGTGCGTTTGGAATGCGTCAGCTTTGAACTCAGCGGAGCTCGACCTTCAGGCCGTCGGCAAGTTCCTTGCGGACCTTTTCGTAGAGGACGTTGACCTCGTCGTCCGTGAGGGTCCGATCGGGGGAACGGAACACGAGCGAATAGGCGAGGCTCTTCTTTCCTTCGCCGATGGCCTTGCCCTCGAAGACGTCGAAGATGGAGACGGATTCAAGGTGGGGCAGGCGGAGCTTGCGGATGAAGTCGACGACGTCCTGGTTGCGGAGTTTCGCGGGCGCGATGAACGCGATGTCGCGGGAGACGCTCGGGAACTGGGAAACGGGGACGTAGTACAGGGACTTCGTGCTGGCGGAGAAGAGGTTGTCGAGCTGGATCAGCGCGATGAAGAGCGGCGTGGTGAGGCGCATGCCCTTCGTGAGGTCTTCGGCGGCCTGGCCGAGCACGCCTGCCTTCTTGCCGTCGATGATGAGTTCGGCGCAGCAGGTGGGGACGAACCGCGGATCGGTGGCGGGGACGAACGAATACGAGGCGAGGCGGCGTCTGGAGAGGATGGACTCCAGGATGCCCTTCAGGTCGAAGAAGTCGAGCTGCTGGCCGCGTTCCTTGGAGTAGCGTTCGGGGTGGGCGCAGCCGGTGATGGCGATGCCGACCTCGTCGCGTTCCTCGGGGAATTTCGCCTGGTTCGCGCAGAAGACGTGTCCGATCTCGAAGAAGCCGAGGTCGTAGTTCTTGCGCGCGATGTTGTAGCGGACGGCGTCGAGCAGGCAGGGAAGCAGCGAGGGGCGCATGACCGCGAGGTCGAGGCTGATCGGGTTGTTGGGGCGGATGAGGTCGGCGGGCACGAAAATGCCGCCGCGGATGGCGGATGCTTCGCTCATCATGCTGTTGCTGACGGTCTCGTAGAGGCCGATGTCGGCGAGCTGTTCGCGGAGGTGGGTGAGCCTCAGGATGGCGTCGCTGTAGATGTCGGACTGCGTGGCCTTGATGGGGACGTCGGGGAGCTTGTCGAGGCCGTGAATGCGCGCGACTTCCTCCGCGAGGTCGGCGGAGCCCATGACGTCGAGTGCGCGCCAGGAGGGCACGCTGAAGGACGCGCCGCTTTCGGACTGGCGGATGGTGACGAAACCGAGCGAATGCAGGATGTCGTCGATGCGGCGGTTGCCGACGTCCATGCCGAGCAGGCTGCGCACGCGGTCGTACTTGAGGTCGATGATGCGGGCGGGCTTTTCAGGCTCGGCGACGGAGATCAGCGGGGAGACCACGTTGCCGCTGCCGAGCTCGCGGATGAGCTGGGTGGCACGCATGCTGGCGGGGACGATCATTGCGCGGTCGGCGCCGCGTTCGAAGCGATAGGAGGCTTCCGAGGAGAGGCCGAGGCGGCGCGAAGTGGCGCGGACGGACGCCGGGTCGAACCAGGCGCTTTCCAGCACGACGTCTGTGGTGTCGCCCACGACGCCGGAATATTCGCCGCCCATGACGCCGGCGATGGCGACGGGCTTTTCGGCGTCGGCGATCACGAGGTCGTTCGTGGTGAGGTCGTATTTCTTGCCGTCGAGTGCGGTGATGGTTTCATTTTCCGCGGCGCGGCGGATCACGAGACGTTCGCCCTTCAGGAACCGCATGTCGAAGACGTGCAGCGGCTCGCCGAGCTCCATCATCACGAAGTTCGTGATGTCGACGATGTTGTTGATGGGGCGGATGCCGATGGCGGCAAGCGAGGCCTTCAGCCACGCCGGGCTTTCGGCGACCTTCACGTTGCGGATGACGCGCGCGGTGTACAGCGGGCAGAGGTCCGGAGCCTCGACCGTGACCAGATTGCTCCAGTCGCCGGCGAGGTCGACCGGGACACTTTCGGGCGCGGGGAATTTCACTTCGCCGCCGACGAGCGCGGCGATGTCGCGGGCGACGCCCCAGTAGGAGAGCCAGTCGGGGCGGTTCGGCGTGATCTCGAGCGTGTAGACGGTGTCGGTGGGGACGTATTCCTGAAGCGGCTTGCCGATTTCGAACGTGCCGGGGAGCAGCATGAGGCCCTTGTGGTCCTCGCTGAGGCCGAGCTCCTTGGCGGAGCACATCATGCCGAAGGATTCGACGCCGCGGATCTTGCCCTTCTTGATGGTGAACGTGCCGCCTTCGCCGTCCGGGAAGACGGTGCCGATGGTGGCGAGCGGGACGATGTTGCCGGTGTCGCAGTTCGACGCGCCGCAGACGATCTGAAGCGTTTCGGAGCCGGTGAAGACCTCGCAGATGGAGAGGTGGTCGGAGTTCTCGTGCTTGCGGCGGGAGATGATCTTCGCGACGATTACGCCGTCCGGGATCTTGCCGACGGTCTCGATCTCTTCGACCTCGAGTCCGGCCATCGTGAGCGCGTTGGCGAGTTCTTCAGGGGAAAGGCTGATGTCGATGTAGTGTTTCAGTCTAAACAGGGAAAGTTTCATGTCAGTCTTCCTTTCTCAGAACTGTTTGAGGAACCGCAGGTCGTTGTCGGAGAAGATGCGCAGATCGCTGATGCGGTGCTTCAGCATGGTCAGGCGCTCCAGGCCGAACCCGAAGGCGAAGCCCTGGACCTCCTCCGGGTCGTAGCCGACGTTGCGGAGCACGGCGGGATTGACCATGCCCGCGCCCATGATCTCGAGCCAGCCGGAGTTCTTGCAGACGCGGCAGCCCTTGCCGCCGCACATCACGCAGCTGAAATCGCATTCCACGCTCGGTTCCGTGAACGGGAAGAAATGGGGACGCATGCGGACCTTGACGTCCGTGCCGAAGTATTCCTTCGCGAACTTCAGGATGGTGCTGCGGAGATCTGCGAGGGAGACGTCCTTGTCGATGTAAAGGCCCTCAAGCTGGTGGAAGTGCACGCCGTGGGTGGCGTCCGGGGTGTCGCGACGGTAGCAGCGGCCCGGGGAGACGATGCGCACGGGGGGCTTGGATCCGAGCATGGTGCGGATCTGGACCGGGGAAGTTTGGGTGCGGAGAAGTCGTCCGTCGGGGAGATAGAAGGTGTCCTGCGGGTCGCGGGACGGATGGTTTGCGGGTGCGTTGAGGGCGTCGAAGTTGTACCACACGGTCTCGAGTTCGGGGCCTGCGACGGCGATGAAGCCCATGCGGCGGAAGATGGAGCAGCAGGCATCAATGGTCTGGCTGATCGGGTGCTTGCGACCGAGGGGCCACATGCGTCCGGGGAGGGTGACGTCGACGGCGGGCGCGTCTTCGGCGGCCTTGGCGTTGATGCGGGCGTTGGCCTCGTTCAGGGCGGCCTGGATGCCCTGTTTGGCCTCGTTGAAGGCCATGCCGGCGGCACGTTTGTCTTCGGCGGGCAGTTTGCCCATCATGGGGCTGAGGGCCGTGATCGCGCCGTTGCGCCCCAGTGTGCGGTTCTTGACGGCCTCGACGTCGGCCGGAGTCGAGGCTGCGGACAGGGCCGTTTTCGCTTCGGCCGTGATGGCCTGGAGCTGTTGCAGCAGTTCTTCCAGCATGTTGAAAACTCCTTGAAGGAAACTTGAGGGAAAAGAAAAACGCGGGTCTGCCGGAGAGGCGGCAGCCCGCGAATCACAGATAGTCTGTTGAGGAGACGCCCGGCGCAGGGCAGGGCGTCATGCCAGGTTCGTCAGCAGGCGGCCTTTGCCTTTTCAAGCAGGGCCGTAAATGCTGCGGGGTCCTTGACAGCGAGGTCGGCGAGGACCTTGCGGTTCAGGTCGATGTTCGCCTTCTTGAGGCCGTCGATGAACTTGCTGTAGGTCATGCCCTGAGCGCGGCAGGCGGCGTTGATACGGACCGTCCAGAGACGGCGGTACTGGCGCTTTTTCTGCTTGCGGCCTTCGTAGGCATGGACGTTCGCCTTGTCAACGGCATCGTATGCTGTGCGGATGCGCTTGGAGCTGGCGCCGTAGAAACCTTTTGCCCGTTCCAGAACGCGTTTGCGGCGTTTTCTCGAATAAACAGCACAAGTAACTCTCATGATGGATTCTCCTGTTTTTCAAGCTCAGCCGTAGGGCAGGGCCTTTTTGATTCTCTGTGCATGGGCGGCGTCGAGCAGTCCGGCGTTGCGTTTCTGGCGCTTGTTCTTGCCGGATTTGTTCGTCATGAGGTGGCGGCGGCCCGGCTTCGTGAACTTGTAGCCGCCGGAGGCGGTGCGTTTCACGCGCTTGGCGATACTCTTGCGAGTTTTCATTTTCGGCATCGTTTGGTCTCCTTATGTTAGAGTTTTTTCGCGACCGGACAGGCAGACGCCATCAGCCTTGTCCGGCGGTTTATGGTCACGCCTTCGGGTTGAAGGACATGTTGATGTTCTTTCCAAGCAGTTTCGCCGGCGCATCGACGGCGGCGACTTCCGCCAGATCGTCCGTGATCCGCGTCACGAGTTCGAAACCCATTTCTGGGTGGGAGAGCTCGCGGCCCTTGAACGTGATGGTCACGCGCAATTTGCTGCCTTCGGCCAGAAATTCCTTCGCATGGTTGAGTTTGACCTCGTAGTCATGCGTATCGATGTGAAGGCGGAATTTGATCTCCTTCACCTTCTGGGCCTGCTGGTTCTTCTTCTGCTCCTTCAGCTTCTTTTTCTGTTCGTACAGGAGCTTCCCGAAGTCCATGATGCGGCAGACGGGCGGATTGCTGTTTTCCGACACGAGCACGAGGTCCAGATGCGCGTTCTGCGCCGCCTGGCAGGCGGCCGCAAGCTTCATGACGCCCAGCTGTTCTCCGTCGGCCCCGATAACGCGCAGGGGCTTGTCGGAATAAGCACGGTCATTGCTTTTCAGTAACTTGGCGATGGTAAACGCCCTCCATGTGAATTGATGGTTCCTGCTTCCGCCGACGTGGCGGAAACATTTCACAAGCTTATACTATAGCACATCAAAGCTTATTTTCAAGCTCCGACTGTAATTTTTTGACGAAAGTTTCCAGATCCATGGCTCCGAGCTGGTCTTCCCTGCGGGAGCGGACCGCCATCGTGCCTTCGGTCTGTTCCTTCTCGCCGATGACCGCCATGAACGGGATGCGCTGGAGACGGGCGTCCTTGATCTTCGCGCCCATGCTCTCGGAGCGGACGTCGCACAGGACCTGGAATCCTGCCTTGCGGAGAGCGGCCGCCACGTTCTGCGCGTATTCATGCTGTTTTTCGGTGATCGGGATCACGCTGACCTGCGTCGGGGCGAGCCAGAGCGGAAACGCTCCGGCGTAGTGTTCGACCAGGATGCCGAAGAAACGTTCGAGCGAACCGAAGAGGGCGCGGTGGACCATGTAGGGCTGATGCAGCGCGCCGTCCGCGCCGACGTAGGTGATGCCGAAGCGTTCGGGCAGATTGAAGTCGAACTGGATCGTGGAGGTCTGCCATTCACGGCCGATGGCGTCCTTGATCTTGAGGTCGATCTTCGGGCCGTAGAATGCGCCGCCGCCTTCGTCCACTTCGTACTCGAGGCCGCAGCCCTCGATTGCCTGCACGAGGGACTTCTGCGCCTGTTCCCAGCGGGCGGGGTCGCCGACCGCCTTCGCGGGACGGGTGGAGAGGTACGCCTTGATCTCGGGGAAACCGAAGGTCTTCCAGATGTAGAGGCAGAACTCGAGGACTTCCTTGATCTCGCTCTCGATCTGCTCCGGGGTGCAGATGATATGGGCGTCGTCCTGCGTGAACCCGCGGACGCGCATGAGGCCGTGGAGCACGCCGCTCTTCTCGTAGCGGTACACGGTGCCGAGTTCGGCCCAGCGGCAGGGAAGCTCGCGATAGGAACGCACGCGGCTCTTGTAGATCTCAATGTGGAACGGGCAGTTCATGGGCTTGGCATAGTAGTCGAACTCGTCGATCTGCATCGGGGAGTACATGCTCTCCTTGTAGAATCCGAGGTGACCGCTGGTCTCCCAGAGCTGGCTGCGGCCGATGTGCGGCGTATAGAGCAGGTCGTAACCGTGGGCGAGGTGTTCCTTGCGCCAGAAGGTCTCGATGACGTTGCGGATGTAGGCTCCTTTCGGGTGCCAGAGCACGAGGCCGGGCCCGACCATTTCGGAAATGCTGAAGAGGTCGAGTTCCTTGCCGAGTCTGCGGTGGTCGCGCTTCTTGGCTTCCTCGATGCGCTGGAGGTACGCCTTGAGCTCCTTCTTGTCTGCGAACGCGGTGCCGTAGATGCGCTGGAGCATCGGGTTCTTTTCGTCTCCGCGGTAATAGGAGCCGGCGATGGAGAGAAGCTTGAATGCGCCGATCTCGTTGGTGTTGGCGACGTGCGGGCCGCGGCAGAGGTCGGTGAAGTCGCCGCAGATGTAGAACGTGATCTCGCTGTCTTCGGGGATGTCCGCGAGACGTTCGAGCTTGTAGTTCTGTCCGCGTCCGGCGAGGAAAGCGTGAGCGTCTTCGCGGGTCATGACTTTGCGTTCAAACGGAAGATGCGCCTTGGCGATCTCCTCCATTTTCGCCTCGATCTTCGCCAGGTCTTCGACGGTGAGACGCGTTTCCAGGTCGAAATCGTAGTAGAAGCCGTCCTCGGTCGCGGGACCGATGTCGAATTTCGCGTTCGGGTAGAGTTCCTGCACCGCCGCGGCCATCACGTGTGCCGCGCTGTGCCGAATGGTTTCCAACGGGTATTTTCCCATTTGAGTTTCCTCATCGATATGTGATTGTGAATAAAAAGCATGAATCCTTTAAATATAGCCGTTTTCGGACGAAAATCAAGCCTTGTCCGGCGAACCTCCCCGTAAATCTCCATTTTTTGTGAGGACTTTTCCGATTTGCACTTGATTTTTGCCGCTTTCGCGTCATATTTATATTGTTGTTTTTTTCCGGGAGAACCGCCATGACAAGACGTTTCCATCTCTTCTTCCTTTCTGCCCTGACGGCCGCGGCGTCCGTCTTCCTGCCGTCCATTCTGCACGCCCAGGTGGTGCGGAGACAGCTGAACGGCGCATCGCTCGGCGGCATGTCAGCCGGGACCATCACGAATCTGCCGATTGCGCCGTATGCGGAGGATGAAGCCTACGGCGAACTTCTTGCCGCGGTCCGGCGCGGGGCCCCGAGCCTGCTGGAACGCGTCCTCTCGAATTACGCCCACACGCCGCGTTTCCTGGACGAACGCCTCAACTACATGGAGACGCCTCTTCTCTTCCATGCGATTTCCGAACTCAAGCTCGAACATTGCGACCTGCTGATCCGCTACGGCAGCATCATCAATTTCCAGCTTCCCGACACGCAGTTCCGGAAATTCCAGAAGGTCGCCGCGCGGACCATCGACTTCAAGCAGACCATCAAAGGCTCCTGCACTCCGCTTGCTTACCTCTGCTTCCTGCCCGCGCTCACAGGATCCCAGAAACGCGACTCGCTTGCGCTCGTCAAAATGCTCATGGACTACGGAGCCGACTGCAATCTGCCCGGGTTCGAGGGAAAGGTCCCCGTGCAGATCCTCTGCGAAAACGACCGGATGGACATTCTGAAATACCTCCTGAGCACAAAGCGTGTCGAATTCAACTCGGACGTGCTGGCCGAATACATGCGGACGCACAAGAACGACGAGGGCGTCCGCCTCCTGAATGCCTACAAGCTTGAACGCGAGGCCGACGCCAAAAAGAGCGTCGAGGCCGCCCGCCTCGCCAAAAAGCCCGCTTACTCCGGCAAGCCCACGCTCACGTTCGATGCCGCCGTCCTCTCGGACAATGCCTCCGAGATCCGCAAGCACCTCGGCATGATGAAGGACGTGGACGACCCGCTCCCCGAGGAGGACAACAAATACAAGCAGACCCCGCTCATCCGCGCCGTCATGCTCGAACGTCCCGCCGCGGTCCGACTCATTCTGGACGCCGGCGCCGACCCGAACCATCCCGACGATACCACCTGCACCCCGCTCGTCTGCGCGAAGATGAAGGGGCTCGACGAGATCGCCTCCATCCTGACCGCATATGGGGCCGTTCTTCCCGTATGCGCCGACATCGAACAGGCCGCGAAGCAGGACCGCCCCGACGAGGTCGAACGCATTTTCAGGGAGGCTGTCGCACGCAAGCTCAAGACCGCACCGCTGCTCGCGCAGGGACTCGTCGCATCGCTCTCGCTGGAGCGCGAACGCGCCTTCGCCAAGCTCATTCAGCTCGGCGCCAATCCGAACCAGATCAAGGTCAACAAGCAGATACCGCTCGTCTTCAACCTGATCGACCGCAACCTCGACGCGTTCATCCTGGACTGCAAGGATGCTTCAACCCCGGTCGATCTGAAGGTCAGGCATCCGCTTGTGAAGCTTACGCCCATGCTTTACGCGGCATCCGGCACGAAGACCACGCCCGAAGTCATCCGGGCGCTCGTCAAGCTCGGAGCCAGTCCCAATTCGCGCGGCTCGAAAAACAAGACCGCGCTCATGTACGCCGCGGAATCCGGCAATAAGGCCGTCGTGGAAGCCCTGCTGAAAGCCGGCGCCGACCCGAAAGCCGTCGACTCCGACGGCAAGACCTACCGCGACTACCAGAAGAAGTGACTTCCGTTTTTTCCGGTCCGCGCCGAATTGTCTGCATGCGACTTGGGGGGGGGAGGCTGTTCCGGATGCCGTGTCGCTTTATGCCGGTTGCACCGTGCCCGATCTGTGCTTTCAGCGGATCGATTAAAAGGTGGAATAACCTTATGTGGAGAATAGGACCGCCGTGATGTCAACTGCAAATCCCGCAATGTTTCCGCCCCTTTTCAGCCCGATGTTTCATGAAAAAAAGAATTGCCGCTTGCATTTTTTTCAAAGGAGTGTATATTAACTGTCACGTTTTCACAGCGCGTCCGGGCCGGCCGTATGCCGGTTCTCCCGCACCTAACCAACCCCGCGGGCGGATGCGTACAACTGAACAAGAAGGTATCTTGCTCCGCGTCAGCCACATACAACCGCGGAGGAAAAGAGCCGGAACGAAGAAAGGCGGATGGAACACATGGCCATCTCTGTCAAAGACCTGTTGGAAGCCGGGTGCCATTTCGGGCATCAGACGAAGCGCTGGAACCCCAAGATGAAAGATTACGTCTACGGGGCGAAGAACGGTATCTCTATTATCGACCTCACCAAAACCATCCGCCAGATCGGCGACGCCTGCAATTTCCTGCAGCGTGAAGTGATGAAGGGATCCCGCATCCTGTTCGTCGGCACGAAGCGCCAGGCGCAGCAGGTCGTCCGCAACGCCGCGGAAGAGACCGAAATGTTCTACATGTCCGAACGCTGGATGGGCGGCACGCTCACCAACATCGAAACGATCCGCAAGTCCGTGAAGAAGATGCGCGAGATCGACGACATCGTGAACGATGAAGAGAACTCCAACCTGAAGAAGAAAGAGATCGTCCGCCTGGCCCGCCAGGGCGTCAAGCTGCACCGCAACCTCGACGGCATCGCCGACATGAAGCGTCTGCCTGACGTGGTCGTCGTGATCGACGTCTGCCACGACGAGACGGCCGTGAAGGAAGCCAAGAAGCTCGGCATTCCGATCATCGCCGTCGTCGACACCAACGGCAACCCCGACGACATCGCTTATCCCGTGGCCGCCAATGACGACGCCGTGAAGTCCATCAAGATCATCATGGACACCTTCGTGGCCGCCATCAACGACGCCCTCGGCCTCTACAAGGTCAAAGTCGCCGAAGACAAGGCCAAGGCCGAAGCCGAACGCGCTGAGAAGAAAGGCACCGAGGAAAAGGCCAAGACCGACGAGCGTCCCGCGCGTCGTCCGTCCCGCCGCCCCGCCGGCTCCCGCAAGGAAGCCGCTGCCGCTGACGGCGAGAAGAAGGCCGCTCCGCGCCGCAAAGCGCCCGCCAAGGAGGTCAAGGACCTCTCCGAACTCAAGAAATCCGATGCCAAACCCGAGGAGAAGTAATCATGGCAGCCATCACTCCGCAAATGGTCAAGGAACTGCGCGACAAGACCGACGCAGGCATGGGCGAATGCAAGAAGGCCCTTATTGAAGCGAACGGCGACATCGAAGCCGCAGTCGATATCCTCCGCAAGGCTGGTATCGCCAAGAGCGCTCACCGCGCCGACCGCGCCACCGCCGAAGGCAAGATCTTCGTGGCCGTCGACGGCAACCAGGCTCTCATGCTCGAAGTCTGCTGCGAAACCGACTTCGTCGCCAACAACGAAAAGTTCCTCGAATACGGCAACGGCGCCGCGAAGAAGATCCTCGCGAACACCACCGGCGACGGCGATGTGACCGAGGCCGCGCAGAAGTCCGAAGAGACCGAGCTCGCCGCCCTGTTCTCCAAGTTCGGCGAGAAGATGATCATCCGCCGCGCTCTCCGCTACA
>Ga0310696_10004829_pt1 | contig 16426 bp, 17 predicted proteins | sample AusTroGonzalo_MG_4_FD_203885 | JGI IMG/M metagenome (GOLD analysis project Ga0310696, IMG submission 203885) | Bovine rumen microbial communities from tropical cattle in Woodstock, Queensland, Australia - Gonzalo_02 (v2) (version 2) | ecosystem: Host-associated > Mammals > Digestive system >...
TGACACGGAACGCTGCCTTGTTGTTTGTTTTGCAGTATGTCAAAGATCGCTTCTTTTTCGCTTTTTTCGCTCGCCACCGGAAAATTTTCCGAAAGCGAGTGCAAAGGTACGACAATTCCGCGAACTGGCAAAATAATTTTCCAACTTTTTTCATAAAACATGCAACTTTTTTCCGACGCATGCCACACAGGTGCCCGAAACATGGGGTGCCGGGAGCACAAATGAACAGAATGGTGTGCAAAAGGAAGCAAAAAAAACAGGAGATTTTGCAATCACACAGTTTAAGAAGGTTCAAGAGTTTAAGAAGGTCCAAAGTACCAAGGGATTACCGCTAATAAAACACCAATCAAAGGGAGGGGTTAAACGACATCGAAACATTAGAGGTACACTAGAGGAACATTGGCGGTACATTAGAGGTACACTAGAGGAACATTGGCGGTACATTAGAGGTACACTAGAGGAACATTGGCGGTACATTAGAGGTACATTAGAGGTACATTGGAGGTACCATAGAGTTGATATAGAGTTGTCCTAGAGTTGGTATAGAGTTGGTATAGAGTTGGTATAGAGTTGGTATAGAGTTGATTTTGCTGCATTTTCCAGAATTTCACATAGAAAAAGGGGTGAAATTCCCTGTGTTTTTATTGGTGCAAAGTTACGAAAAATCTGGTTATCTACCAAATTATTTTTGAGGTTTTTTACCACGTTGGAAGGAAAACTTTTTTCGTAATTTGTTTGGTTGTTTCGGAATTATTCTCTATCTTTGCAAAGAGAAAAAGGATGAAGCCGAACATAGGCAGTAACCAAACGAATAAACTACATGAAACGAAATATACTATTAATGATGCTGATGGCATGGGTGGCAATGAGCGGCCATGCGCAAAATTCCAATTTCGTAAAGGGGGCTGACGTGGGATTCCTGCAGGGACAGGAACGGCGTGGCGTTGTGTTCCACGATCGCAACGGACGGGAGCGTGAGTGCCTGGAACTGTTGAAGAACGACTACCAGATGTCGGCCATCCGGATGCGCGTATGGGTGAATCCTCGTGGGGGTGACTGTGACAAGAACGAATTGCTGGCGATAGCCAAGCGTGTGAAGGCACTGGGCATGGACCTGATGGTCGATTTCCATTATGCTGATTCGTGGGCCGACCCCGCCAAGCAACCCATTCCGAGAGCATGGCAGGGACACACGTTCGAGGAGATGAAGGACGACTTACGCCTTCACACCATCGATGTGCTCACGTTGCTCAAGCAGAACGGCATCGCGCCCCGATGGGTGCAGGTGGGTAACGAGACGGCAAACGGACTGTTGTGGCCAATGGGACATATTGAGCAACATCCCGAGCAATATGCCGGTTTTATCCGCACAGGCTACGATGCCGTGAAGGAGGTCTTCCCTGAGGCTATCGTCATCGTTCACCTCGACAGGGGGCACAAACAGAGCCTTTATGACTGGAACCTCGACATCGTGAAGAAATATGGTGGGAAGTGGGACATGATCGGCATGTCGCTCTATCCTTACTGGGCAATGGACGGACATCCCGAACTGAAGGCTGACGACATCATCACCGACTGCATGGCCAATATCCGTCATTGTAACGAGAAATACGGTTGCGACGTGATGATAGTGGAGACGGGGTTCGAGGTGGATGAACGCCATCCCGAGAAGATGGAGGAGGGCCGACGTCAGTTGACTCGTATCATCCGTGAAGCCCGAAGTGAGACCAACGGTCATTGCCGCGGTGTCTTCTACTGGGAGCCTCAATGTCTGCCAGGTGGTTATAAACTCGGAGCTTTCGACAGCAAGGCTGCACCAACAGCCATCATGGAGGGATTCGTAGATTGACTCTATCTTTTGCATTGCAAATATTCAACAATAATAAATACCTTCCAAAGAAAATGGGAAAAACAGCAATTTGTTTGGTCGTTTCGGAATTATTCTCTATCTTTGCAGCGGAATCTAACATTTAACTTGATAAAATATGAAACCAACTCTTTTTTTATTGGCTGCAGGTATGGGAAGCCGTTATGGTGGCTTGAAGCAGCTCGATGGTCTGGGACCAAACGGTGAGACCATCATGGATTATAGTATTTACGATGCTATCCGTGCAGGATTCGGCAAGATTGTGTGGGTCATTCGCAAGGATTTCGAGGAGCAGTTCCGCACTCAGATTCTGTCAAAATACGAAGGTAAGGTGGCTTGTGAACTGTGTTTCCAGGCTCTCGACGCACTGCCAGCAGGGTTCAAGTGTCCAGAGGGACGTGTGAAGCCTTGGGGTACGAACCATGCAGTATTGATGGGTAAGGATGTCATCAAAGAGCCATTCTGTGTCATCAACTGTGACGACTTCTACGGACGCGATGCATTCGCAAGCATCGGTAAGTACCTGAGCGAACTGCCTGCAGGCACAAAGAACAAGTATGCGATGGTGGGTTTCCGTGTTTGCAACACATTGAGCGAAAACGGCTCTGTGGCTCGCGGCATCTGCTCGACGAACGAGAAGAACCACCTGACTGACGTGGTAGAGCGTACTGAGATTCTGCGTGTTGATGGTAAGATCTGCTACAAGGAAGGTGACGGATGGGTAGAGATTCCTGAGAACTCACCTGTTTCGATGAACATGTGGGGCTTCACTCCTGACTACTTCGACTACAGCGAGGAGTACTTCAAGGAGTTCCTGAGCGATCCGAAGAACATGGAGAATCCGAAGGCTGAGTTCTTCATCCCATTGATGGTGAACAAACTCATCAACGAAGGAACAGCTACTGTTGAGGTGCTCGACACTACCAGCAAGTGGTTCGGTGTGACCTATGCTGCAGACCGTCCTGACACGGTGGCACGCATCAAGTCGCTCATCGACGCTGGCGAGTACCCAGAAAAATTGTGGTAAGTGATGCGGGAAGGATTCCTTCTCCTCATATTCATCATCAGTATAGGACATATGGAGGCTCAAGGGGTCTCCATTATGTCCTATAACTGTGAAAATGCATTCGACACGATACACGACGAAGGGTTCCAGGACGAGGAGTACACACCGGATGGGAGCCGTCATTGGAGTCGTTCGCGCATGTATCAGAAACTAAAGAACATCGGCAAAGTGATTGTGGCAGCCGACACACAGCGACCTGTGGACATCGTTTGCCTGGAAGAAGTGGAAAACGACAGCGTGCTTACTTGCCTAACCCGCAGAACTGCTCTTGCGGCATTGGGATATGAATATATCATGACCCACTCGGCCGACCGACGAGGCATCGACGTAGCCCTACTCTACTCGCCCTTTACCTTTCACCCCATCAGCCACAAGTCCATCCGCGCCAACACAACCACTCCCACACGAGATGTTCTCCACGTTTGCGGAACGACGGGTGGAAGTCAGCCCGACACTCTCGACATTTATGTAGTCCACCTTCCATCGAAACTGAACGGGAAGGAAAGCGAACGTAACCGTCAGATGGTTGTGGATGCCATCACAGCTTCGACCGATTCGATACTGGCTGAACGCAAGAATGCCAAAATCATCATTTTGGGAGACTTCAACGACAATCCGGACTCGCCACTCCTGCACCACAACTTCAACGGGTTCACCAACCTCGCCTTACAATATCAAGGCAAACACAGTGGGTCGTATAAATACCAAGGAGGGTGGGAAACGATTGACCAGATTCTGATCAGTAACGCTCTCACCCGCCCTGAGACTAAGGGGTTACGATACCACGACGCCAAAGTGCTCGACCTACCGTTCTTGCTCGAAGCTGATACTCAATACGGAGGCGATAAGCCTAAACGCACTTTCGTCGGTTATCGTTATAATGGTGGATTCAGTGACCACCTGCCTGTTATACTATTCCTTGCGCCATCATCGCTTTAGCTACCTTCATGAACCCAGCAATATTAGCACCTTTCACATAATTGATATAGCCGTCAGGTTGTTTGCCATACTGAACACATTGTTCATGGATGCCATGCATGATATGGTGGAGACGTTCATCAACTTCCTGTGCACTCCAACTGATATGCATAGCGTTCTGGCTCATTTCCAATCCTGATGTCGCAACACCTCCTGCATTGACAGCCTTACCTGGAGCATAGAGCATCTTGTTTTCGATGAACAGGTCGATTGCTTCAGGCGTACATCCCATATTACTGATTTCACCCACACAAGTCACACCATTATTAATCAACATCTGGGCATCCTCGCCATTCAGTTCGTTCTGAGTGGCACAAGGAAGCGCGATGTCGCACTTCACCTCCCAAGGACGTTTGCCTGCATAGAATGTGCTACCTGGGAACTGTTCAGCATAGGGCGCACAGATATCGTTACCGCTTGCACGGAGTTCAAGGAGATAGTCGATTTTTTCCTCATCAAGTCCGGCCGGGTCGTAGATGTATCCATCTGGTCCTGAGATGGTAATGACTTTCGCCCCCATCTGCGTAGCTTTCTTGGCAGCACCCCAAGCGACATTTCCGAAACCGGAAATAGCGATGGTCTTTCCTTTTATATCGATGCCTTGATCTTGAAGCATTTCACGCACGAAATAGAGTCCACCGAATCCTGTAGCCTCCGGACGGACAAGCGAGCCACCGTATTCCAGCCCCTTACCTGTAAGCACACCGCTCCAGTCGCGTGTCAGTTTCTTGTATTCGCCAAACAGATAGCCGATTTCGCGTGCTCCCACACCGATATCGCCTGCAGGGATGTCGATTTCAGGACCGATGTAGCGATAGAGTTCGCTCATGAATGCCTGACAGAAACGCATGACTTCAGCGTCGCTCTTACCACGAATGCTGAAGTCCGAACCTCCCTTGCCTCCACCCATGGGGAGTGTGGTGAGGGCATTCTTGAAGATCTGTTCGAAACCCAGGAACTTCAGGATACTGAGGTTTACTGATGCATGAAAACGCAGTCCGCCCTTATAAGGACCGATAGCGCTGTTGAACTGTACACGATAGCCGAGATTGACCTGCACCTCGCCCTTATCGTCTACCCAAGGTACACGGAAGGTGATGATGCGTTCGGGTTCCACAAGGCGTTCGATGATTTTCGCACGCTCGAATTCGGGATGCTGGTTATAGATGTCCTCAATAGACAGGAGCACCTCGTGTACTGCTTGCAGGTACTCTTTCTCCCCTGGATGCTTGGCCTCCAGGTTTGCCATGATTTTGTTGATTTCCATAGTTTATTGTTTTTAGAGATTGTTAATATCTATTCTGTAATGGTCACTGTAATGGTACAATTAGCGTAATACGCCTTTCCTTCAGGGTCGTTCGCAGGTCGATAGCGGATACCCATCGGGATGACGAAGGAATCGCCTGGATGAACCGCCTTGTTGTTGGCGATGAGGTAGAATCCTTTATAATACGCCATATAAGATGCATAGATAACGATATTGTCATCCGTATCGGAATAGTCGGCCACAGAACCATCACGATAGAAGCAATAGAGGTTATTGGTAGTTCCCTCAATGATGGTTCCGTCCTTATCCTTCACAAAGGTACAGAACTCATCTTGTGGATTATGTTTGGTATTTTGCACCTGATCTGCACTCACTTTGAACGCCTGACTGACAACATCGTAGTTAAGAGGCACTCTGGCAAAAAGCGTACCCGACTCGGCATACTGAATGCTTGCATTCATTTGCAAGTCAATATTCTCAGGGTCGCCAGTCAGAACAAAGTAGCCACTTCGGTCGGTCTCTTCGAACTGAACCTGATAAGGCCATTGCTCGTCGTTCGAAGTATTATCATCCCAAGGATGACGCCAATGCTCGACGGGAGCGCCACTCACCACAAACCACAGCTTCTGGACATCATCGGGCATCACGAGTTCTGCGGTACCCTCCGACTCACGTTTCATTTCTCCATAGAAACGAGTACCATCATTCCCAAGAGCCACAAAGCCGTAACGCCAACCAGCTTTCGCCACATTGATCTTGCGATAGCCGTCTGCACCTGCGATTCCTTTGAAGTGTGCCTTCACCACAGTACCTTTAGGGCGAACGGTAAGCGGAATTGCGTTGTAACCATAGTTCTGCGGACATTGTTTCTCATCTACCTGCCAAATCTTATTCGTCTCATCGACCCGTGTCATTTCGGTCGTTTGAGTCATCTTGTTCGCTCCGAGTTCACGGATGTCATCAATATCCCAAGTCACAGAACGTGCTGCAAAATCATACATCTCATCATTAAAGGCACTCTGGTCAATACCCGTCAAACGTTTATAGGTCTCAACAGGGTCTTCTGGCTTGGTCGATTCCCGCCACATACGCCCGATGAACTTCGCACCATGCAGCATTGCCCAATAATCCTGGATGTAATGATTATAATAGCGCCATTCCTCATGAAGCAGGTTCAGATGGAAGTCTCCTGGCGAATAGTAGCCGCTGAACTTCTCCCTTGGATAGCAACGGAAAGCCTGCCATTGAGCACAACTCTCCCACCACGCACAACCGCCTGATGCATTATCGCCGAACCCATAACGCCAACCATGAGTCGTTCCAAGATCGCAACTCACAATATATTGGAACGAGTGTCCTATCTCATGAGCAAGGGTCGACGGAGAGTTGACTGCACTATAATTGCACCACAAGGCACCGATTTTGTCATCATACCCCGAACCTGTTGCCAGCCATGTAGCATCGGAATTGACATAAATCTCCAGCTTATAGGTATCGACCGTCTTGGAATTGCCCACGAAAGCAAAACCAAGCGAATCCGTGTACATCTTGAAGAAGTACTCGGCATTCTCCAACAACGTATTCGGATTGAAACGTGCAGAACCGTTACCTCTTATCGGATCGGTTCCGAAACCGCTATCCCAGAAGATGATGAAATGCTCGGATTCACGGCTGCGTGCCCAACACCACTTGCTCGACGGATTGTCGAAATCCATCGTATTCAGTTCACGGGGTTTATAGATACCAAGTCCGGGATCGTGGAAGGTATAGTAGTCGTATTTTGACGAATAGACACGTGAGAACGTAGTTCCGTCGTTCTTGTAGAATGTCATCTTCATCTTCGTGAAGCACACACTGTCCACATCACTCATATCGATTGCCTGGTGTTCCCCAAAGCGGTCAGGATTGTGGAACCACAATGTCTGCTGAGCAGATGCCGAGCAGAACGTGCCAAGGATGACACACAATAATAAGAAGAGCCTCTGTTTCATGCCACACTCTTTTTTCTGGTTGAACATGCTTATTTCTTGAGGAATTTAAATGACGACTTGCCAATCTTCACGACGTAAGAGCCTTTCGCGAGACCTTCCGTGTCAACCGTCGTCATACCGGCAGCCTGACTGACTTTCGCCTTCATCTTCACTCCATTCACGCCATACACTTCAACCGTCTTATTCCCCTCAACAACCAGCGACTGACCATCGAACTTCACCTTCTTCTCAGCCATCACAGCCTCAATACCGCTTGGGTCGTCGGTCTGTGAGATGTAGAAATGGTCAACATCTTCAAAGCTGAATGCCTGCGTGTCGATAAGCACTTTTCCGTTCTCCATACGCATGACAGGTTTGTCGTCGAGCAGGAAATAGATCTTCGTACTGTCGCTCAGCACCAGCACCAAACTCCTTGCACTTGCTGAGACTGATGCCAGCAACGCAAGCGTGCAAATTAGGATTGTTTTCTTTATCATTGTATTTTAGTTGATAGATTATGAATCTTTACTCCTGTACCGTTTCCGGATACAGCAAGTCGTGAGCAATCTTGCCATAAAAGCTTTGCTTTGCACGGTCAGAGAACTGCTCATAGACGGGGCGCTCTTTTTCAGACAGATAGTTCATGTTATCCAGCATCAGCAAAGGTCCCCACCACGAATCCCTGTTCTCGAGAAAACAATTTCTATAAATTCTCTTCACGGTTTCTGTGAATTCATTCTCAGCAGCTATCATCTCCTTTCCTCGTTTTGTGGCCAAGACCGAATCCCGTTGCGCTTGACTGGTAGCCTTACCCATTGCTTCCAACACATCTGTAAACTTGTTCTGATAGTGTGGAGCAATATTATTCAGTCGACTCATATCCGGATTTCGTTGTTCATATTCCTGATGCGTCTCACTACCTTTCACCTGCACGTTGCTGAACGTATAATAAAGCGTTCCATCGCGGTTCAGATGCTTCTCTGCTGTCGCACTCACCTTCACATGGTCACCTCGATCGGCCATCACTTTCAACCAACCTGAGGTTTCTTTCACCTTTATATAATACATACGAGGACCTTCCCCTGTGAAGCGAAACTTCGCTGCTCCGTTGTCGATGATAGAGGTCGCCAAGTCGGGTTCTTCCGCATGCGTACATCCCAGCGAAACGCTCAGTTCCTTACCATCATCTATACCCTCAGCTGAAAGCGCAATCTCCACTTCATTCTTATCCGGACTACATGCAAATAATGCCATGCACAATCCTACCAGATGCATTATTCGTCTTATCTTCATAAATTAGTTATTGGTTTCGATGGCAAAGATACAAATAATTATCTATTTAACCATTTACTATTTACTATTTTTTTCAATTTTTCTATAAAACCCTTAAACTCTTGGAACTCTTGAACTCTTGGAACCTTTTAAGCTCTCGCCCTTTAAGGGTTTCTGTCCCCCGATGACGGGGGAACCGAAGGGGGTGCAAAGACCATTGAAGCGGGGAGAGGGTCTCCTCTAGAAGTTTCTATCAATAATCGCTTTGACCAACATTTTGCCTTTCACTTGGTAGCCATGACTTTTGTCCACTCCCGCATAATCCATCAGCACAATGCCCGTAGGACCGGACGGATGTGTCTCGAAATATTGGAGGAAGGTATCATGGGTATGAGCAGCATTGTCGCGATAGCCATTACTGGTTGAGATGGAATGACCGAACAGTTTCAACACTTTTGAATAGGCAGAAGCGAAGTTCAGCACCCAGACTACCTCATTCGCATTCGAAGCCTTGTGAGTGGTACTGAAATCCAGCATACGCCTGATGGCAGTCGTCTTCATATTCAGCGCCCCTTGAAAATAGGTGGAAGAGAAGTCCTGCATGTACATCCGTCCGCTTGCTCCACGCTTGCCCGTGATACGTCCCTGAGTCTGATGAAGCCAATCGGTAGAACCTGTCCAATTCCAGAAAATGCCGCCCACAGGACTTTGCGAATAGTGGTTACGACTCAATATCAGGATTTTGCCTCGCAAATCACCAACCCGGAGATCGGGCTTAAAGTCAGCCAGATAGTGTTGATATTCCTTACGGTTCAATACCTCCATCAATCGAGGTCCATAGTCATCCTTCACTTTGTCGCCATCGCCCGCATGAAGCAAATGGATGATGATGAATTCGGAAGGATTCGCTTTGAGCCATCCACACATCATCGTGAGCACCTCCTCGAAATGCAGTCTCGTCGGCACCATCCCATGATTCAGGCTCATATATTGCCGATGCATCGCAGGACGGAGGTCGAAAGCACGGATGCCGACATCCCACAACTGACGGAGGTCGAGGTCCTGCGTTTTGGCAAACTTATTACCAATCAACCCATTCAGCCTTGCCCATCCACTACCTGTAGCGGCATCATGCGCACCCGGAATTGACACTTCGGCCACGTATTTGTCATCAGCCAGACGCGCCATCCAGTTTTCAGCTTGGGCATTCAGCGCAAACAAAACCACCAGCAAGAATCCAATTCTACGCATCATCGTATCTTTTATTTGCAAAAGTAATAAATAATTATCAATTGTCAATTGTCAATTATCAATTATTTTGTAATTTTGCAAGCAAATTCATCAAATCATTATTTCATTTACCAAATTTCGTCATGAAAGACTTTATCGCAACGCTACGCAGTAGCATCATGGCCGGCATCTGTATCGGTATCGCAGGCTTTGGCTACCTGATGAGCAAAGACATCATCGGCATCGTGCTCTTTACGTTCGGCCTGTTGGCTGTAGTACATTATGGATTCAAACTCTTCACAGGCACCGTCGGATTCTGTGGAGGAAGCAAGGGGTTGCCTGTCAGCGAAATCCCCAAGGTATTGCTGGGCAATATCATCGGAACGTTACTCGTTGCGCTCCTGTCGTACAACTCAGCAGCAGACTTGCAGGGTGTAGCACAAGGCATTCTCGAAAGTCGTTTGGCAAACGGTCCATTGCGTTGCGGATTGCTCGCCATCGGTTGCGGATTCATCATGACGGCAAGCGTGAAGTTTGCGAAATACGAGAATAAATGGTATCCCCTGCTCTATGGTGTGCCCATCTTCATCGTTTGCGGATTCCCTCACTGCATCGCCGATGCGTTCTACTATCTGGCCGTTCCTGTTGAGTTCTGGTCAGCTCACCTTCTGGATATATTGATTCTCTATGTAGCCATCGTTCTTGGCAACACGGTAGGATGCAACCTTGTCCGCATCATCAACTTCGATAAAGAAGCATAAAAGAATCGTCAAATGTTAAAATATAGAAAAACTTAGCTTTCCCGAGTTAAGTTTTTCTTGTTGTTTACGCATATTAGTTGTATGACCCAAGTGGAGTTCGAACATATTGCCAGCGAGTTGCGCCCTTCGATGTGGAAGGTGGGCATGGACTTCTTCGGCTCGGCCGACGATGCAGAGGATGTGGCACAGGAGTCGCTGGTGCAGTTGTGGCAATATGCTGAGAGGTTGGATGCAGGTCGGAATATCGGCGGATTGGCCATACGTATTGCAAAGCATTGCTGCGTGGACATGCAACGGAAACGACGCGGAAACACCATAGAACTGATGCCCGCACACGAACGGGAGATAGGAACAGATGCTTCGCCACACGAACAGCTGGAGCAGACGGAAGCAACGGAGCTGTTGCAACGACTCGTCGAGGACCTCAATCCACGCGAACGCGAACTGTTCGAACTGCGACAACTCGATGGACTCTCGAACGACGAGATAGCCTCTCGGACAGGCATTCCGAAGGCATCAATACAAGTGATGGTATCGAGAGCACGCAAGAAAATATACGAGGAATTGAAAAATCGACTTTAGACATTAGAAAATATGAATAAGAAAGAAATAGATAAACTGATTGACAAGTACTTGGAGGGGGGAACCACACCCAAAGAGGAACTGCAGCTTGCGAGGGAAGTGAACCGTCCCAATCGCCCTGCCGAATGGGAAGCCATCCGTGCAATGCTCGGCACGTTGACACTCGACGAGGCAGCATACGACGAGGAAATGGCCCGTCGTCGCAGTCGCAGCATGTGGACACGTCACATCGGTTGGGCTATTGCAGCCAGCATCGTTGTTGTGGCAGGTGTCGGATTGTGGTTCAACAGCCAGCAAGAATCATCGACCGACATCGCAATCGCCTATGTTGACGGTCAGACCATCACAGATGAAGACCGCGTGCTCGCAATGGCCGAGGATGCCGTTTGCGACATCTTCAGTAACAGCGACGCAGAGTCATCACTTTACGAGATATTTAACCCAGAAGAATAGAATCATATGAAACGATTACTGACATTCATCATCGCAGCAACTGCCGCCATGAGCCTGTGGGCGCAGCAAGGGCTGAACGTCGATTCTGTGTTCCGTGGACTGATCGTGCCGAAAAGCGCACCCGAGTTCAAGGAGACGAACCTGAGTGGCGAAGTCGTGAAGCCTTACCGACTGAGGAAGATGCGTACCATCAGCTTCCTCGCCACTGAGAGCCAGCGCGACCATGTGGAACGGCTCGTGGAAGACGACTACCAGTTCGCCGACAAAAACCGGACTACCTTGACAGACATCGATGGCGAAGAGCGCGAAAACCGCAATGGGCACATCTACTACATCATCTTCCGTACGGCCGACCGAGACCGTAACGATGCCGGCGTAAGGAAAACCGACCACACCTACGTCTGTTACCAGTGTAAGCCGAAGGGAGGACGATACGACATCACGCTCGTCTACCTCGAAGGACCAGCAACTTTTTCCGACCTTATGAAGAATTTCAAACGTAAAAACAACAAAACCAGATAATTATGAAAACCAGACTCATTCTCATCATCACGATGATCATGGCCACCACCTGTGGTCTCAAGGCACAAAACGACAACAACGACGAAGACCACCCAGGCGGCTGGGACTTCAGCATTCCGTTCCTCAGTACCAACCGCAAAGCAAATAATGGTACCGTCGACATCCAATACATCGAAACCCGCACCAACCGTGCACCCTATCCACATTGCACATCGTTCCAGTTCGGATTTATCTCTGGCATCGATGAGGCATCAGGCCTGAATATCGACATGGGTCAGTCGTTCGAATTGGAACTGCGCAACCTCGTAGCCTTCACCTCACGACTCGGCAAGTGGACATTCTTCAACCTCGGCTTCGGAGTCGATTGGCGCAACTACCGCATGACCGGTCACAATCAGTTCCTCCTCAATGATGATGGACGCATCACACTTGCCCCCTATCCGGCAGGAGCGAATCCCGATTTCAGCCGCATCCACACATTCAGCCTCGTCGTGCCGCTGCAAATCCACTTTGCGCTTGGAGGTGCTTGGTATTTCTCCTGCGGTCCAGAGCTTTCGTTTAATACATATGCATCGCTCAAGACACGTTACAAGCTCAATGGCGAGAAGCAGAAAATCGAAGCCAACCGCTTGCATCGTAATAAGGTGACATGGGGATTGATGTGCGACCTCACCTACAACCGCCTCGGTGTGTATTTCAAGTACTCCCCCTGCAATGTACTGCAACCAGAGTACGGTCCCAAGTTCAAAAGCATCACTGCCGGATTGAAGATCTCATTCTAAATTCGAACAATCTGCAAAACACAACGGACAAGGAACCCCTTGTCCGTTTCTGTTATTATTGGCCTGTCATCTTCCGCATCGACACAACTGTTTAAAAAATCGCACGCGCCCAATTGAGCAACTGAGTGCACCCGATTGGACAACTGAGTGCACCCGATTGAGCAACTGAGTGCACCCGATTGACTAACTGAGTGCACCCGATTGAGCAACTGGGTGCACCCGATTGAAAAAGCGAGTGTAACCAACGTTTAGAAGCAGTGGATAAGAGAATGTCGGAATTGAAGAATTGAGCAACGAAATGCAAAGTTTTTTGTATCTTTTTGCTAAAAATAGTAAATAGAGAATTGTCAAATCATATTTATTTACTATCTTTGCATCCTAAAAGGATGACGATGTCTTGCATCCTAAAAAAAATAAGGAAAGGACAACTATGTCTTGCATACTACATATCGACACATCGACTGACGCTTGTTCTGTGGCTGTGAGCCAGGACGGAGCGAACATTTATCATGAGGAGGAACTGGAAGGCCCCCAGCATGCGCAGGTGATTGGTGGCATGGTGGACGAGGCCATCTCGTTTACCGACAGTCATGCCATCCCGTTCGATGCGGTAGCAGTCAGCTCAGGTCCAGGCAGCTACACGGGTTTGAGAATCGGAGCGAGCATCGCCAAGGGTGTGTGCTATGGGCGCAACTTGCGACTCATCGCCATCCCTACCCTGGAACTGATGTGTGTGCCCGTTCTGCTAGGTCATGAGGAGTTGCCTGATGATGCCTTGCTCTGTCCGATGATTGATGCAAGGAGGATGGAGGTCTATACAGCCCTCTATGACAGGGCACTGAAACCCATCATGGAAACATCGGCCATGATCATAGACCCTGATGCATTTGCAGAGGAGCTGAACCAGCACCCCATCTACTTCTTCGGTAATGGGTCGGACAAGTGTCGGGAAGTCATCACTCATTCGAATGCGCACTTCGTCAGCGGCATCAAACCCTTAGCTAAATGGATGGGCCCTCTGGCTGAGAAGAAACATGTGAGGGGTGAGTTTGAAGACGTAGCTTACTTCGAACCGTTCTATCTCAAAGAGTTCATTGCAAAGAAGAGCAAGGATCTCCTAAGGGAGGATGTTAAATGTTAAATGTAAAATGTAAAATGTAAAATGTAAAAATATAAATGGATTATAACACGCAAAGAGAGAAACTGAGATTGCCTGAATATGGGCGTTGCATTCAGGAAATGGTGGACTACGCCGTAGCACTGGAGGACCGTAAGGAACGTCAGCGTTGTGCTTATACCATCATCGACCTGATGGCAAATATGCAGAAATTCACGGGCAACCCAGATGACTTCTACCAGAAGCTGTGGAACCACCTGGCATATATCTCGGACTATCAGCTCGACATTGAATACCCTATCGAGATTCAGCATATCGATAAAAAAGAGACAAAGCGCGACAGGGTTCCCTATCCGCAGAAACGTATCGAACGCCGCCACTACGGAACCATCATCGAGCAACTGACCAAGAGACTCATGGAGATGGAACCCGGTGCTGACCGCGATGAGCTCACGCGCCTCGTAGCTAACCAGATGAAACTGGCTCTGGCCAAGTGGAACAGCAATGCGCTCGACGATGAGAAGATACTCAGCGACCTAGCAGAATACACCCAAGGGAAGATATCGCTCCTGCCGTCCGAAATCAAACTCATCAGCGACAAAGAGGCTATCGCCAACGCTCAGCAGACGAACAGCAATAGCGGTGGTGGGAAAAAGAAAAAGAAGAATAAGTAAATGGCAACATTCATCATAGAAGGAGGACATACGCTCAATGGTGAAATCACCCCTCAAGGTGCCAAGAACGAAGCACTCGAAGTGATTTGTGCCACACTGCTCACCAGCGAGCCTGTCACCATCAAAAACCTCCCCAACATACTCGACGTGAACAACCTCATCAGCCTCATGGAGCAGATGGGTGTGAATGTGCGTTGTAGGGGTAGCCACACTTGGACCTTCGAAGCACGCAACCTGAACATGGACTACCTGCAGAGCGATGAGTTCATCAATCGCTGCGCATCGCTCCGTGGCTCAGTCCTCTTGCTCGGTCCCCTGCTCGCCCGATATCACAAGGCATGTGTTGCAAAACCGGGAGGTGACAAGATAGGCCGACGCCGACTCGACACTCACTTCCAAGGTATCAGCGAACTCGGCGCACAGTTCACATACAACGAACAGCGTGGCATCTACGACATACATGCTGACCGTCTGCAAGGCAAATACATGCTCCTGGACGAAGCATCGGTGACCGGTACAGCCAACATCATCATGGCTGCATCGCTGGCTGAAGGGACGACCCAGATATACAACGCTGCCTGCGAACCCTACATTCAGCAACTGTGCAAGATGCTGAACCGCATGGGTGCAAAGATCAGCGGCATCGCATCGAACCTGCTCACCATCGAAGGCGTGAAAGAGTTGTATGGAACAGAGCACACCGTGCTGCCCGACATGATTGAAGTCGGTTCGTTCATCGGTATGGCCGCTATGACGGGTGGTGATGTCACCATCAAGAACGTATCGTACGAGAACCTCGGCATCATACCCGACGTATTCAGCCGAATGGGTATCACCATCGAACGTAAGGGCGACGACATCCACATCCCCAGCCACGAAAGCTACGAGGTGGGCTCGTTCATCGACGGAAGCATCATGACCTTCTCCGACGCCCCATGGCCAGGACTCACACCAGACTTGCTGAGTGTGCTCCTCGTGGTAGCGACACAGGCGAAAGGATCTGTGCTCATTCATCAGAAGATGTTCGAAAGCCGTCTGTTCTTCGTCGATAAGCTCATCGACATGGGTGCACAAATCATCCTCTGCGACCCCCACCGTGCTGTTGTCGTAGGTCACGACCATCGCTTCAAGCTGAAAGGCTCGCGCATGTCGTCACCAGATATCCGTGCCGGCATCGCAATGCTCATCGCAGCCATGAGTGCAGAAGGAGTGAGCCGTATCAGCAACATCGAACAGATTGACCGCGGATACGAAGACATCGAAGGCCGACTCAATGCCCTCGGTGCAAACATCAGACGAGAGGATTAGGAATGATAAAGAAAGAAGACACATACCCCATCGGACGCATCACCAAGACGCACGGACTGAAAGGCGAAGTGGTGTTCAACTTCGAGGACGACATCTTCGACCGCGTGGAGTGTCCCTACCTCATCTGTGAGGTCGATGGCATACTGGTTCCTTTCTTCATGGAGGAATACCGCTTCAAGACGGACGCCTCAGCACTCGTAAAATTCGAGGACATCGACTCAGCCGACAAAGCCCAGCAGCTCATCGGTAGCGAAGTGTACTTCGAAAACAAATTCGTCGAAGAAGGTGATGCAGAGGAGGTATCGCTCAACTACTTCATCGGCTTCACCATCAAAGATACCGACGGGCAGACAATCGGTACGATCAGAGGGATTGACGACCAGACGGAGAACTGGCTGTTCCAAGTGGAGACACCAACCGGCGATGTCCTCATCCCTGCCCACGAAGACTTCATTACAGATATCAACCATAAAGACAAAACCATAGAGATGAACCTTCCTGAAGGTTTGTTAGACTTATGAACGAAAAGAAACGAATAGCAATACTGGGGTCAACCGGTTCGATCGGCACACAAGCC
>Ga0310696_10004830_pt1 | contig 16420 bp, 15 predicted proteins | sample AusTroGonzalo_MG_4_FD_203885 | JGI IMG/M metagenome (GOLD analysis project Ga0310696, IMG submission 203885) | Bovine rumen microbial communities from tropical cattle in Woodstock, Queensland, Australia - Gonzalo_02 (v2) (version 2) | ecosystem: Host-associated > Mammals > Digestive system >...
GGTATGGGGAAGTAAAGCAAGTTATGATAAGACTGTATTTAAACTTGAAGTTGAACCTACATCAATACAGCATAATACAACTTGCTCAATGAATTTAGTTAAACTAATAACTGAAAGACCTCCATTCCCTTACTACCAAACATTCCATGATATAAACTATAATCAGATTAAAGATGCGGTTTATATGGGTGAAGTAATGTCATGGTACAAGTTGACTGGTTCATTAGTTCCAGTTCAGAATGTTGACTTCCAAACAATTAATATTGGACATATTGTACCTGAGTCAGTCTTCAACTACAATGCAGAATGGGTTGAGGGCGGCGAAGTTAGTAAATATGGTGTCTATGCAAGAACTATTAAAACAAGCGGTGTCGGCGGCCAATGTTTTGGAGCTATCAAGTTCCTTCCTAATGACCGTACAGTTCCTCTTAGTAGAAATAATCTTGTAAGTTGTGATAAGATATTTAATGATGACAATTACCTAAAGAACCTCGGTGTTAAAATAGTTCAAGACTATATAAACGATGTTCAGCCTGATACTTCAACATTAAAAATCTTCCTCACTCATATGGGTATTGAACCTTGGATGAGTGGCGGCACATGTGTTTGGTATAAAGGCTACTATGGAACGATAGTTGGCGTCTTAAATGGAGAGGTTAAACATCTTGGCTTCGTAAAGAGAGTTGAAGGATTCTGGAATGAAGCTTTATGGCGTCCTCGTTATGTTTCACAAGGAAATACAAAAGCAAGACAATATATCTTTACAGTAACCGATGGTGAATACGACCCAACATCAGGACGTTTAATTGTTAATGATGGTAAAGTTACTATCAATGATATAAATGCACAAGCTGGAAATACATTAAAGATTTGTGATTACACATTCAGTGTTGCTGAAGATGGCTCACAGTTAATCTTTGGTGGAAACTTTATTACTCAGCCTCAAGACCAAAATGCAGGAACAATTAATCTTCGTTATGAGAATATTAGTGGTCCTTCTATAAGCGGTCCTCAGCAGGCGGCACTTGATAATGTTAAACCTGAGAATACAATTCCGACAATGAATGGCTATCGTAGTGGTTGTCGTTTATTCAATCGTGGCGTTGGTGCAGGTAACTATCAATACTCATAAAATTAAAGAGAGAAGTCTTTCACTTGACTTCTCTCGATTTTTATGTTATAATATAAATAATTAAGGTATTAGACGACCTTCTAAAGAAAAATACTTTATTATGTAGGAATAAACAATGGAGGTGTTTAAATGGCAGACGAACAAAACAGACTTCATAGAGACTTGACTTGGGCCGAGTATAGACAGATTGTTGAAAACAATCAGATAGCCGAAGATTATATATATTTTATAACAGATATGGACTTCAACGAGATTGTTGCGGAACTAATCGCGGAAGTACAGGCTCTTAAAGACCAAGTCGACGAATTTATACACGGAGGTAATGCTTAATGGGAATTATAATCCGTAATGGAATTCCATATGGTGCGGCAGATTCTAAAGACGTAACTACTGTTGAAAAGTATTCAGACCTTGCAGATTTGGCAGTTAAACAGTCAGACCACATATACATTGTAAAAAATGCTACTAATACAAGTGCTGCTAACTATAAGGTTAATAAAGCTTATTATTACGATGCAACTGAAGAAGCTTTTAAACCAATATCAACAATTTTAGGAGATGCTAATAAAATACTTGTAGCAACTGGACCAAGCGGTAACCCTGCAAATTGGGCAGTTCAAAATGGATATAACTATTATGTTATGGGAACAAGAACAGGAGAGACATTACCTGGAGCGCCAACTGAGTTCGTGGTTGGTACAGATGTTAGTTCAGACTATTATCCAGCAGCTTTTGGTTATATCGGACCTTCAACTACTACACCAGCTTCTGTTCCTTCTTTTAAGAACGGATATATTGTTCAGAATAGCGCTTCACAAAGAATAGCTGGTGCTGCTAAAATTAATATTGGCGATATTGGTTCTGATTATACTTCAGATAATAGAAAGTTTTGGAGTACAAGTTTAACTGGTCCAAAGATTGATATTGGCGGCACAGCAGTTATTGAAATGAACGGAACTGGTAAAGGCAGCTCTGATAGCGACACTCCAGTTCTTTCAATGAGAGGTAGATGTCTTGTTGATATGTGCGGTTCTCGTGTAACAGGAACTCAAGAAGTTGGATATGGTAGAGCAAGAACTGCTTCATGGTGGCCTCATGCTATGGACTCATATGAGCAAGACCCATTTGACTCAACAAAACGTCTAAATACTAATACTGTTGCTTATCCATACTTACATATGCATGATGAGAGTACTATATTAATGGATGGCGCACCTATTTTAAATATGCGCGGTAATTCAATGTTAAGTATTAATGGTGATGTTTGTATTGATATTAATGGTAGAAATCCGATTAATAGAGGGTCTTTTGGCAGCGCGGGCGCCGGTTATGGAGACGTAGCAATTGATATAAGACCAGGTACAGCAATTCAAATTGGTACTGGTCAAGAATCAACTTTATCAAATCCTACAACTTCAATGATAAGACTTACAAAAAATCAACTTGTTGTAGCATCTGCATTACCAAAAGAGACAGATGTTTCAAGTACATCATGTATTTCTCAATTATATATGGATACAACAAATGGTTATGCAACAAGCTATGAAGGTGAATTATTCCCATTTAAGTATACATCGAATAGTGGTACATCTGGTTTGTTTAATTTTTACAGTGGCCCTATAGCTAAGTGGGATGCATCTACCATGAATAACAGAATAGGTTCATGGGCATATAGCGGAGTTTGGGGCGATGGTCCTGGGAAGAATGTAGGTCCAGTTGTTTGGATGCAAGGAAAATCAAGAATAAAGATAGGTGACGGTGGAACATTTTCAGCTGTACTTGGCGGAATGGGTAATGTTTCAATTTCTATGGAACCACAATCTATGTCATCTACTGAAATTTATATGGCTTCTGCAGGATATTCTGCTGATGTAATTAATATAGCAAATGAATCTAATTCATTTACAACATTCCATCATGGTGCAGGACCTAACGCGGCAACAAAATACGAATTTACTCCTCATGGAAATACATTGTTTAGATTTAATCCTAAAGAAAAATTTCTTGCAAATGTGGATTGCTCTAATACAGAAATGTTATTCCAATGGACTGGAATGTATGGTTTCTTCCAAGGTAATAATAACTATGCATTACTTGATGGTGCTCAAACTCACCTTGAGAATGTTGGTAATGCTTTTATTATGAGAGATGATACTACTAAAGAACTTTACGCCGAAAGAGAAGGACAAGACCCAAGTTATACAGGATATGCATTTAGGGGCGGCTATCAGCCAAGTGGAACGGCTCTTCAAGATATTACATCTTTACCAGCAGATGAGGCAGCTTTTGTTTCTTCAGATATGTATTCAACTGCAATGGCACAGTTTAATAGTGCCAAAAGTAGTTTACCAAATGGAGCATATATAGATAATCCTGATGTAGTATTCTATGCTAAATTGAATTATTATGGAAAACCAGATACTTATTATAGTCCATATAATACTAATTATTATCGTTATTTTGATTTTGTATATCCAATGCGTATTACATTAAAGGGCGCAGATTCTGCTGTAAATGTAGAATTTGACTCTACAGAAGCAATAGCTGGTACAAGTGATTATTCATATTGGTATAGTATGCAGACTGCAACTAAAAATGCTATTGTCAATAATGCAGATTTTATAAGTGCTCTTTCAACACTTTTGGGAGCAGACATTTGGCAATATAAATATGAACTTGATTTTTATAATGCTAAATATCAAAGAACTACAACAGAAAATGGTTATCATTATAAAATTGCTTATATGTGTGTAATTTTACATCAATCATTTACTGTACATAAATTGTGGGATTCTACTGCTACTCCAGGTGCTCCATCAAGCGGATATCAAATACCTACTTATGATGAGCCATATACATCAATTGCAGCACTATATAATTCTAATACATTACCTGCTAACTGGGAATTATATACAAACCAAAAGAGTGGTACAATACATACTCGTTGGAGACTTCAAACATATGAAGCAGGTAGTGTAACTGGTTTAGATAAATGGAGAAGAGGAGCATACGTTAATTATACAAATGACCCGCAAGCTAATGTAGCATGGTCACAGCCAGTTCAGACTGGAGAAAGCGGAGATACAAAAACTATTTTTCAGATGTATAACCGTGCAAACTTAATGATGCGTGCTGATACTATTAACAAGCCATATTGTAATGAATATGTACAAAGACCTTGTACGGATGTTTATGAGTATACATTTACTCCATCTGAAACTTACACAGTTCCAACAGATAGCACATACCAATTTACATCTACTACAAGTTATGGCTCTGGCGTTATAACATCAGAATCAGGAATTAATATGTTTATCCAAGGTGGCACATATGGAACTGCAACTGACTATAAGGATTTTGTCGAATATGTTAAAACAACTGAACATGATGGTGTTTGGGGTATTACAAGTATTGAGAGAACAAATTCATCAAGTCCTTATGCTTATACTGTAACATATAAGAAATTAAGTCAGAAGACTGCAATTGGTACTCAACTTAATACATTTATCAATGGTGCTGACTATTCAGCATTTACAACATATTTAACAACAACTTATCCAGATAAAGAGCTTTGGAGAATAGTTGATATAGCTTCTGGCACAGGCGGAGATTTAATAATTCGCTTTACTCTTAAGGACGCTTCATATACTGAATATATCAAGACACCTGTAACAGATGACCCTGTTCTCGAAATGGTTGGTCGTTCAGAACTCCGTATGTATGGCGGCGCATATATCAAAGGCGAGACAAAATATGGTGAGACAGTATTTACATTCGGTTCAACAACATCAAATGAACCACCCGTTTCCTTCACACTTGCTCAGCTTGCTGCAGCAATCTCAGGAGGCGGCGCCCAATTACCTAATGCTGCTGACCAGCAATTTTAATTGAGGTGATTAAATGAGCTATTATAAAATTGATGGCTCTATATTGACAGATATCGCTGATGCAATAAGAAGTCAGAATGGGACAGTAGCTCCCATTCTGACAACTGATATGGCTTCAGATATATTATCAATTCCTACTGGCGGCGATAATGGTAATTTTAAATTAGAAATAGAAGCTATTGATTATTATTCATTAAGTGATACTCAATGTAGTGTATTAAAGCCATATTGTTTTTATAGCGACCCGAAGGTAACGGGCGTAAATTTTGAAAATGTATTGACAATTGGAAGTTCTGCTTTTTTTAATTGTCCAAGTCTTGCTACAGCAAGTTTTCCTAAATGTGAATATGTTGGAAGTAATGCATTTTATGGAGCGGCAATATCGGAATTCAGTGCTCCAAGTTGTGCATTTGTTGGAACGAATGCCTTTGCAAATTGTCGTCAATTATCAGAGGTAACATTTGGTTCTCTTACAAAAATTGATGATGCCGCTTTTAATGGTAGCTGCTCTGCCTTACAAAAAGTTACATTTGAATATTGTGCTTCTATTGGTTCAAATGCTTTCACTGGTTGCTCGCAACTTTCAAAAGTAGAAGGTATATTATCAAGGGCGTATAAAGAAGCTTTTGCAAATTGCTCAAGATTAACAAGTTTGAATTTTGAAAGCATGGATTATATTGGAACAACTACCTTTGGTAATACTGGTTTTACTTCAATTGAATTACCAATATTATCATCCTTTTTTAATAGTTCAACTTTTGCTGGTTGCAAGAGCCTTTGTAGTGCAAGTTTTCCAATATTAACAGCTATAAGCAACAATACTTTTGATGGTTGTATATCATTATCTGATTTCTATGCTCCAAATTTAACTTCAATTGCTGGTTATGCATTTAGAAATTGCGGTTTTTCAGAAATTACTGATACAGAATTTCCATTAATGACAACCTTCCCACAATATTGTTTTTATGGAAATTCATCATTAACCCTTGTTAGTCATCCTTCAATAACTTCACTTTATGATAGATGCTTTGTTATGTGCAGCTCTTTAACTACAGTTAATCTTCCTTCACTTCAAAATCTTAATCAATATACTTTCCAAAGTTGCAAAATGTTACAAGAGATTAATTTATCATTAGTTTCGAGTGTTCCTTATTCTTGCTTTATGGACTGTATAGCTCTATCAAAAGTTTCATTTGGAACTAATAACATTACATTAAGTCAAGGCGCTTTTATTGGTTGTGTAAGTTTATCAGAAATTACTAATTTAAGTTATGTAACAAATCTTGGATATGGAGCATTACAAAATACTGGACTCTCTGAAGTTAATTTGCCTAATCTTTCTACAATGTCAACAAGTGGAAATAACTTTTTGGATTGTAAGAGTTTACAAACGGTTTCATTGGGCGGCACATTTGGTTATATACGAAAATCGGCATTTGCTGGTTGCACGGTATTAACTTCATTATACTTACTTAATACAGATGCAATAATACAACTTAATAGTTCTGCTGCAAATGTATTTAACAGTTCGCCATTAAAACCAGGCGGACTTAATGGAGTCTATGGTTCAATTTATGTTCCTGCGGCACTTTATAATGATTATTTAGCAAATGCTTCTTGGGCAGCAATTGAAACATCACATCCAGGCACATTCGTTTCAATGATTTAATTTCTTGACTTTTTATATTATATGTGGTATTATATTCTTATAAGGAATGTAATACCGCATTTTAATATAAAAGGAGGAATAGGTATGAAATTAAGTATATTAATACCTCATTATGATGAAGGTTTTGAAATAATTAAACCTTTACTTGATAGTATAGCAATTCAACAGAATATAGACTTTTCAACTCTTGAGGTTATAATTGCAGATGACGCAAAAGGAAGGCCATTATCAAAAACCATAATGAATGGTTATCATTATCCATTTGCAATTCGCTATACCCAAGCAGAAATTCCAGGGGTAAGTGCGGCACGTAATGCAGCACTGGACGCAGCACAAGGTGATTATGTAATGTTCTGTGATGCAGATGATATGTTCTGCAATGTTTGTGGATTGTGGATTTTATATCGAGAATTTGATAATGGAGGTTTTGATAGTCTTGTTTCTTCATTCATTGAAGAATCAAGGAAATCTGATAAGTCAGTTGATTATATCACTCATCAAACAGACTCGACATTCGTTCATGGTAAGGTTCATAGACGTCAATACCTTCTTGATAATAAAATTCGTTGGAATAATAATTTAACAATACATGAAGATAGTTTCTTCAATATACTCTGTCAAAATCTTTCTAAGAATGTTAAATTCTGTCCAACTCCATTCTACTTATGGAAATGGAGAGATAATTCAGTTTGTCGTCATGACCCAAAGTACATACTTAAAACATATAATAATATGATAGATTCAAATGATGCTTTAATTGATGAATTTATTAAGCGCGGCGTAATGGATAAAGCAATAGTTTTTGTTGCAACCCTTATCTTTGACGCTTATTATATGATGAATAAACCAGAATGGATAAACCAAGAAAATAAAGAATATCGAGATAAAACAGAGAAACGTTTTTCTACTTATTATAAAAAAAGAAAAGAATTATGGGATAGCTTAACTCCACAAGATAAAGTTATAATTAGTAATCAGATAAGAGGACGAGTTGTAATGGAAGGAATGATGATGGAAGCTATTACTATTGACGCATGGCTTAAACATATTGAAGAAATGGAGGGATAATAATGGAGTATGATTTCAAACATAATGCTACATTTGGCTCAGATGGCGGAGACATTGAATTTAATAATCATAAACATCGTGAAGTTGGCTATTCAGATGGTCAATTAATATGGGAACCTTTTGAAACCGCAAAGGCTACTGTGCCGCCAGTCGATAAATCCGAGAAATTTCTTGGTATGTCATATGGATACTTTGCCAATCGTGGAGAAATAACTTCTATAAAAGGACAGCAGTCACAGGCTGCAATGTATGACCTAAACATTAACTGGACTTGTTTAACAGTAGTAAATTATCAAGAAACATATCATTCAACACGTATATATGCAGACCATCTTCGTACACCGTCAGACCATGACATAGAAACATTTGCTAAGGCGGCACATGATAGGGGAGTAAAAGTCTGCTTAAAGCCTATGGTTCATTGCGAAGATAATGTTTGGAGAGCATATATCTCATTCCCTGAACTCGATATGGACGACAAAAATTCTTACTGGGGCCCTTGGTTTGAGAGCTATAAGAACTTCCTTCTTCACTATGCAGAACTTGCTCAGCATTGTGGAATTGAAATGCTTTGTATTGGCTGTGAAATGCTTGGTTCAGAAAATCGAAAAGATGATTGGCTTTACTTAATTAGTGAGGTTCGTCGTGTTTATAGAGGTATTATCATTTATAATACAAATCATGGACACGAAGATGACCAAGGCTGGTTCGATACTCTTGATTATATTGCAACTTCTGCATACTACCCAATCTGTGAAAATGCTCATGTTACTTCATATGAAGAAATGGTTAAAGGTTGGTGGGAAGTTCGTTATCGTCTCGACTCTATCGCGGCACAGCGTAATAAACAGTTTATCTTTATGGAGATTGGCTGTCGTTCAGTAATGGGTGCTTCTCGTCATCCTTGGGACTTCACAGCAGACCTTGCATATGATGAGTGGGAACAGAAGCACTTCTATGAGTCATGTATGGAAGTATTTTTAAACGACCCATACTTCGCTGGCGTATTTTGGTGGGATTGGCCTACAATTCTTCCTGATACTCTTGGAAAGGATTTCTATATTCATGGAAAGGTGACAGAAGATTACCTTAAAGAATTATACGGAGGGCTTAAATGAACAGAGATGAATTAATGGAAAATGATGTCGATTTTAGTTACGACACCATTGAAAAAGACTCTGAGCCGCCTCAAATAGAACTTGATTCAGAAGCTCAAAAAGAAGTTAGTATCGGATTCGTATTCGATACTAAACTTCCTAATGTGCCGGGCGGCACAATGTACAACTTTATGGTTGCACTTACTAACGCAAAGAAAGAACAAATTGCTCAGGAGTATGAGATTTTAAAGGATAGAGGAGCTGAAGAAGTACAGTACCAATGGGACCCACAGGGTTTCCACTTCGACGTTACATATCAGCAATGGCAGGAACTTCCTTCTATGTTTACTGATGAAAACAGTCGCTATGTTTACTTCATAACAGAGGGGTATACAGACCCTACACGTCCTTGGTTTAATCCTGACGAACCAACTCAAGAACAGTTACTCGAAAGATATGACGAAACCTTTCATGGACCTGCGGCAAGTTTAAATCAACTTATTCTTTTAATTCAGCAGACAAGAGATGAAATGAGATAATAAATAGAAAGGTCAATCCAAAAGATTGACTTTTCTTTTTTTCTATGATATAATTATGATAATAAAAGTTATGGAGGAAAGCGAATGAATTTTAACATAAGACAAACTAAAGTTATCTATGCTGAAGAACCTAAAATTCTTTGTTTAGCTTGTGCCGCTTGTGGAAAGACTCGTGTACTTACTGAAAGAATTAGAGTTCTAATAGAAGAAAAAGGAAATAAGCCAGAAGATATTGTTGCTATTACATTTACAAATATGGCGGCAGAGGAAATGCGCCGTCGTATAGGCGACGTGGCACAATCCAGTTTCATTGGAACTATTCATTCCTATGCAAATAAAATTTGTATTTTAAATGGTGTAGATACTGATGATGATTTATTAAATCATAATTTTGATAATATACTTTTAAAAGCTTCAAAAATCCCTTCATCAAAATATCCAAAGATAAAACATCTTTTAATTGATGAGTGTCAGGATTTGAGTTCGTTGGAGTATAAGTTTTTAACCAAAATTCCGACTGAAAATATCTTCTTCGTAGGAGACAACCGACAAGCAATTTACGGTTTCCGAGGTTGTTCAGATGAATACCTTGTTAGTATGTATGAAGATATTAATTTCACCAAGTATTATTTAACGGAAAATTATCGTAATGCACCAAATATTGTAGCATTTGCCGAGGGGCTTATATCTACTTCTATTAAATTAAGTCCTTCTTCAAGTGCCGTAAAAACAAAGAATGGAATAGTTGAAGGAAGACCTGGCGACTTGTTCCCATTTAGAGATGCTCTTGAAGATTTAAAGGACTCTCAGAAATGGGGTTCATGGTTCATTTTAACTCGAACAAATGAAGACCTCGCGGCTGTACAAGACCTTCTTGACGACGAAGAAATTCCAAACGTAACATTTAAAAAGGGAGACCTTGATGAAGAAGAGCTTCAGCTTTTAATGAAAGACAACAGAGTTAAAGTTCTTACAATTCATTCTGCAAAAGGACTTGAGAATAAAAATGTTATTGTAACAGGTGCTCTTCTTTATAGTGAGGAGGAGCGTAAGATTGCATACGTTGCCGCGACAAGAGCAGAAAATGCTTTGTATTGGTGTAGCAGAGTTTCTAAAATTAGACGTAAGAATGGTCACCCAGTTCCACGTAGTGCTGAAGCTGGAAAATTATTCGATAAGTCTGCGATAGGGATGATTGACTTTGAAAGCTAAGGTTATTTATTCAGATGAAAATATGAAGATTGGTATACAAATAGGTTTCCATGAAGCTTTAGTGGGAGCTACTTCTCCGTTAATTCCATTAACAAAACAACATAAAATAGTTTTAATGGGTATGGTTAGGAAGTGGCTCTTTGAGCAGGGGCATATTACTGATAAAACTAAATTTAGTATCAGTGGTTTAGCCCCGCTATTGGAGCCCGGTACAGAACTATTTTTTGACCAACCTTTTGATATATTTACGACAGCCTTGAATTGGCTGACGACTTATAACACATTGGATAACCCTGACGACTATCAGCAAATAGTAGATGAAATTAGTGGGTTATATCCACCAACTGAAAATGAGAATGAGTATCTTCAAGTTGCCATTTTTCACGAAGAACTTTTTGGAATAAAAGGATATTGTGCTCATATCATTGATGATGAATGTTTAATTCTATTTTGGGGGTTCAATGATTTAATCATTGAAGACTTTGAAGTTGAATGATTTTTGTAGATAAAACCCATTAAATATCTACTTAAATATATCGTCGCGAGACGAAATTGCGTGTTCCCCTCGAAGTCCGAAAGGACCGAAAAGGAGGAATTTATAATGAAAAAGAAAATTATATGTGTAGCCCTATGCGTGATAGCATTTATCGCGCTTATGCTGGCAACTAAACCGTTAACAACAGCGGGGTCTGAAAATCTTATTTCAGAAACAACTATTACCGAAATAGTTGAGGAAACAACTGTTGAAAAAGAACTAAGCCTCGGTGATGTAAATGGAGATGGATATGTAAATGCAATTGATGCTTCATATGTATTAAGCGCATATGCAGCTTCTTCAACAGACAAAAACATATTAACAGATGCGCAGAAAAAAGCAGCAGATGTAAATGAGGATGGGAGTATCGACTCAGTTGATGCTTCCGCAATCCTCTCATACTACTGCTATATATCTACGACTACTGATGAGGAGCCTTTGTGTGTTAAGAGCCATTATATTAATGCTCACCCGAAGATTTCAGCAGTAACAAAAGAAAAAATCTATTTCAAACCAAACACACATTACATTCATAAAGCGTCTTGCCATTGGTGTAATGCAGACCTTGGGGCGAATGAACAGTTAATTGAAATTGAAACAACAGAAGGAATTGAATGTCGAAAATGTACAGAATGTAATCCAGAGATAGAAATTATAACACCTTATGTAGAGCCTACTCCTGTTGCGGCAGGAATTGATGATTACAGTAGACAGCTTCTCGCTGAGATTACTTGGCATGAGGCAGGCTCAAACTGGATAAGTCAGTATAACAAAGCAAAAGTCGTTGCTGGTGTAATGAACCGCGTTAATGACCCACGTTTCCCAAATACAGTTTATTCTGTATTGGTAGCGCCAAATCAATTTACAGGTTATTGGCCAGGTTGTTGTACTCCTTCACAGGCGTGCTATGACGCAGTAGATTATTACTTTGCTCATACTAATGAGTTCAATTCAGATAATAGCTGGTGGGGCGATGGGTACCAGAACCACTTCTATTATCAATAATAAGACCCAGTAGAAAAGATATGTGATTGAAATTGGCACTTCAATTGCGTAAGCAAGAAAATTGCTCAAAGACAAAAACAGAAAATATCGAATGGGAACACGCAAACAGGAGAGTAGTCTAATAAGGCTACTCTTTTTTATTTGACTTTTTTAACAATCTATGATATACTAATAATAGAAAATAAAAGGGAGGAATGTAATGGGAAATCTATATATATGTGCAGATTTAAACCTGTTTAGTTCCATAGAGGCTGGCGGAAAAGATAAAGTTCCTGCGTATAATCAAATGATTATTAAAAACTGGAACAGCATTGTTCAACCAGAAGATACAGTTCTTCTAATCGGAAATGTTACATCAGGTTTATTAACTGAAACAAAAAACGTCATAACGCAGCTCACAGGCACTAAGCACCTCATAGACTATGGACAATTTTTCTATTCAAAAAAATTTTCCGAAAACGAGTGGCTAAAAATCGGCATAAATCGTGTTGCTTCGACCGGCGGGTGGATGCAAGGTACTGTCGATGGGAAACCGAGTTCAATCGTTCTTGCAATGTCGTCTAAGGATTTTAATATCAAGGCAGATTATTACGTGGCGGCACAACACCTTATTAAGAGTAAGAAACGTTTTGATAAGAATGTTTTGAATTTATCAATTAAACATTGGGGTTATTCTCCTGTTGAATATAAATCAATCCCATATTTAATTGATGGTATGCTTACTTATGAAAGAATGGAAAATGTAGAAAAGGAGGAATTAAAATGATTAAAGTTACTTTAGTCGGCTATACACCTAATCCGCTTTATGTTTGTGCTGAGGCGGCAGCGGTTTGTTATGATAGCGAACCTGACTTAAAGATAGTTAAAGGTTGTATTCGTTCAGGTCATCAATCAGTTCTTGAACATTGTAGTTTTACATTTAAAGTAGAGGGAATTTCAAGAGCTTGTAGTCATCAGCTTGTAAGACATAGAATTGCTTCATATTCACAGCAGTCTCAGCGCTATGTTACATATGATGACTTAGAATGGGCATTAGATGGAACACCAGAAGACATTAAGGAAGAACTTGAATATTATTGTGATAATGCTCTTACTGAGTATAAACTAATGATTAAGAAAGGGGTAAAACCCGAAGATGCTCGCGAAGTTCTTCCAAATGCAACTCCAACAATTGTCTATGTTACATTTAATTTAAGAGCATTAATGCACTTCTGTAACGAGCGTATGTGTACAAGAGCACAGAAAGAAATTCGTGAAGTTGCTTCTCTAATGAAAGAACAAGTAATGTGGGCAGAGAATATTTCGATTGAAGAAAAAACAATTCTCAGTGAAGTTCTTGTACCAAAGTGTGAAGCAGGAGTAATTAAGGCTTGTCCAGAATTTAAAGGCTGTGGCAGACATAAGCCACTTAAGGAATTTGTATGGCGTCCAAAGGCTGTGTGGCAGGGTCGCGATACATTCTTGTGGTATTGTAGTGCGTGCGGTAGTGGTGTAGATGGTAACTTTGCTTTCTGCCCATGTTGTGGCGCCGAAATGACGGGGTATGAGAAATGATTAAATACTTTTGTGATATATGCGAAAAAGAAATAGACCTTGATAAACATGAGCTTCGTAGATTGTTTGTTCCAACTCAAATTAATGGAATTGTTTTAAATAATGAATTAGAAAAAATGATGTGTGCGGCTTGTGCTCAAAAATGGTACGAGAAGTTTGTTGAGTTTTATAAAGAAAATCATAAAGAGGAGTAAGATATGCAAGCGATAATGATTATTTTAATTGGTATAGCCTGTTTAGTAGTCGGCGTTTTACTCCACGCTGGCTACGATTACTTGGCTGCAAGGAAGTGGAGTAAGTCTATTAACTTTACCGCAGAACAGCAGAAAGTTAAGCAAGAGCTGGTTGAAAAGAAAACTGCGACAGAAAAGGAAATGTCCGATGAAATTGAAGCAGTTATTCAGAAAAAGAAAGAAGCTTTACATGAAGTAGAGAAAGAATATGATTATAAGGAAAAGTCTTATCAAGAGGCGGCACAGCAACTTGAGGAAGATTATCAAAAAACTCGTCAGCGCTATCAAGAAATGGACGAACAACTTGAACTTGAACGTCAGAAAGAAAACGCCGAGATAATTTCTAAAGCAACAAAATCAAGAGAAGCTAAACTTGCTTGTCTCAATGCTGATTATGAAAAGAAACAGGAGGAACTCCGTGTAAATTTTTTGAACTTCAGCGACGAGATAAATATGAAAAAGGCGGCGTTGACTGAAGAAATTAAAGCCTTTGAACAAAAACAAGCAGCAATCGTTGAGCAGTTTAAGAAAGATGAAGAACTTAGAAAACAACGTGACTTCTATCACATAACTATTGACTCTCTTTCTGAGAGCGATATTAAGAAGCTGAAGTCGATGGCGCCTGGGTTTTCCCGCCCTGAGATATTCTACAAACTTTTATATGAGACTTACTATAAAACAGCAATCGAAAATCTTTTCAAACAAGTTCTTGGAGAAAATAAAGAGAAGGGCGGCATTTATAAGATTACCAACATAAATAACGAAAAGGTTTATATTGGTAAGACTACCAAGTTCATTGACCGTTGGCGCACCCATGCGAAGCGCGGTTGTAATATCGAGCGTATAAGCGGTCAAATATATGACGCTATGTTTGATGAAGGATTAGAAAACTTTACTTGGGAAATAGTTGAAGTTTGTCCAAAAGAAGAGCAGACTGAAAAAGAAAAATACTGGATTGAGTTCTATCACTCTGACCAATATGGATATAACATTAGAAAAGGATAATTAAATATTTGACTTTCTCCTCTCGATGTGCTATAATTATTATAGTAAAAATCGAAAGGAGAATTTTATGGGCTACATTATACTATTTATATTTATCGCATTTTTTACAGCAGAGTTTTTAGATGCGATTTTTGGAAAGGGAGATAAGAAATGAGAAGATTATTCGTAACTGGTGATATACACCAGAGCATTAATATTGATAAACTTAATACTGCACATTTTAAATGTGATGGTTTAACTAAAGATGATATACTCGTTATAATGGGTGACGCAGGTCTTATCTGGTCTAAGGATAAGAGTACACCAAGAGAACAGTGGTGGATAGATTGGCTTAATTCTAAGCCTTGGACTACTTTTTGTGTACTTGGTAATCACGAAAACTATGATAGAATTGAGAACCTTCCAACAACAACTTTCGGTGGCGAGATGTGTTATCAAGTTGCTGACTCTATTTTCTATGCAATAAGTGGCAAGGTATATGACCTTTGCGGTCAGAAGTGCCTTGTTGTTAATGGAGCAGAGTCACATGACATCTTCGTTAATGGTAAGCGTTATCGTTGGCCCCACGAGTCTTGGTGGGAGCAGGAGCAGATTACCGAAGAGAACATTGCCGTCGCCGAAATCAATTTGGAGAGGGCTGGCGGCACAGTAGATTTTGTGTTCAGTCATACTGGAGGTTCAAAGGTTTGTAATTATCTTGGCTTTGAACCGACAATTTCTGATAAAAGGCTCGACAGAATTTTGGATAAGGCTATTTATCAAAAGCATTTTTGCGGTCATTATCATAAAGATATGATGGCGGCAGATACACGCATTTTATTTAATGATGTATTATTAATAGCACTTGATAAGCCAAACACATGAAAGGACGAGCTATATCTCGGAGCAGTTTGTAATATAACTGAAGATATAAGACTAAATCAAATTATGAAGGAGGAATTGTTTTATGATTAATGCAAAGATTGTAGGTACATACCTTGGTAAGGTAACCGACGCAGAAGAGAAAAACTCATATGTTGGGGTAAGCATATTGGTTGGAACAAAGGATAAACAGTATCAGATAGGTCCAGTTCCGATAGATAATGTACAGGCTATTGCAATGATTTTAGCAATGACAGAAGCAGGCTACTGGGAGAATCTCGTAGGTAAGCCAATAAGAATTGACGTTACTGATGACGCAGTTATTCGTATGGCGAATATCGTTGATGACGAGATGTATATGGACCTTGTTCAGCCCGAAGAGGAAGTTGAGGAAAAAGTCGAGGATTAAAAATCCTTGACTTTTTTTTTATTTTATAGTATAATTTTATTAGAAAATTAAATGAAGGGAGATTTCCATATGTGGGAAAGTAAAAAGCAATACTTGAATAGTTTTATGGTTATAACCGTCGATGTGCCGCGAATTGAACTTTATTATCAGCGTATTCATGATATAGCTATTGGATATGAAGCGTTAGATAATTTTATAAAAATAATAAGAGATA
>Ga0310696_10004831_pt1 | contig 16417 bp, 11 predicted proteins | sample AusTroGonzalo_MG_4_FD_203885 | JGI IMG/M metagenome (GOLD analysis project Ga0310696, IMG submission 203885) | Bovine rumen microbial communities from tropical cattle in Woodstock, Queensland, Australia - Gonzalo_02 (v2) (version 2) | ecosystem: Host-associated > Mammals > Digestive system >...
GCATTGATAGCCGAGCGCAACGGTCTGAACAAGGATAACATCCAGTGGGTGGTTCCTCACCAGGCCAATATGCGTATCATCGAGGCTGTTGCCAAGCGCCTTGAGTTGCCAATGGAGCAGGTGATGGTAAACATTGAACATTTCGGTAATACGAGTGCTGCAACGATACCTCTTGCTATCTGGGAATACGAAAGTAAGTTAAAGAAGGGCGACAACATGATCCTCACCGCCTTTGGTGCCGGATTCGTTCATGGAGCCTCTTATCTCAAGTGGGCCTACGATGGCAATAAGTAGTGAAAGTGAATAATGAACAGTGAATAATGCATAAAGCAGGATTCGTAAATATTGTTGGAAATCCCAACGTAGGCAAAAGTACGCTCATGAACCAGCTGGTTGGTGAGCGTATTTCTATTGCCACTTTTAAGGCTCAGACCACCCGTCATCGCATCATGGGTATCGTTAATACTCCTGAGATGCAGATAGTGTTTTCGGATACCCCGGGTGTACTCAAGCCCAACTACAAACTACAGGAGTCAATGCTGGCGTTCTCTGAGTCGGCTCTGCAAGATGCCGATGTTCTGCTCTACGTTACCGACGTAGTAGAGAACCCCGAGAAGAACATGGACTTCCTTGAGAAAGTGCAGAAGCTCGACCTGCCGGTATTGCTGCTCATCAACAAGATCGATGAGCTTACCGGTGGTAATTCACAATTGGCTGCCATTGTCGAGAAATGGCACGCTTTACTGCCCAAGGCAGAGATTCTTCCTATTTCAGCTAAGAATAAGTTCGGTGTGAATATTCTGCTGAAGCGTATTCAGGAACTTCTGCCTGAGAGCCCGGCCTATTTTGATAAAGACCAGCTCACCGACAAACCCGCACGATTCTTCGTGTCTGAGATAATCCGCGAAAAGATTCTGCTCTACTACGATAAGGAGATTCCTTATAGCGTAGAGGTTGCTGTAGAGCGATTCAAGGAAGACGACAAGCACATCCACATCAATGCCATAATTTACGTGGAGCGCGATTCTCAGAAGGGTATAATCATTGGCCATCAGGGTGTCGCCCTCAAAAAGGTAAGCACCGAGGCCCGCAAATCGCTCGAGAAGTTCTTCGACAAGCCAATCTTCCTTGAGATATTCGTAAAGGTAGATAAAGACTGGCGCAGCTCCGAGCGTGAACTCAATCACTTCGGTTACAACCCCGAATAAAATACATTATAACTATGGGAAATTTAGTAGCAATCGTAGGGCGACCCAATGTGGGTAAATCAACGCTCTTCAACCGACTGACAAAATCCCGTCAGGCTATTGTCAGCGACGAGGCCGGTACCACCCGCGACCGCCAGTATGGCAAGTGCGATTGGAACGGTCGCGAGTTCTCAGTTGTCGATACCGGCGGCTGGGTAGTCAACAGCGACGATGTATTCGAGGAGGAGATCCGCAAGCAGGTGATTATTGCCACCGAGGAAGCCGATCTCGTTCTCTTTCTCTGCGATATAAATAACGGTGTCACCGGCTGGGATATGGACGTGGCGCAGATTCTGCGCCGTGCCAAGCTCCCTGTTGTCCTGGTGGCTAACAAGGCCGACGACGGCAAGGACCTCTACGATCAGTACGAGTTCTATAAGCTTGGTCTCGGCGATCCATATCCAATCTCTGCTGCCACAGGTAGCGGTACTGGCGACCTTCTCGACAAGGTGCTTGAGATGTTGCCAGAGAAGACTAAGGATGACCTCGAGGACGGTATACCCCGTTTTGCTGTTGTTGGTCGTCCTAATGCAGGTAAGTCAAGTCTCATCAACGCCTTCATCGGCGAGGAGCGTAACATAGTAACCGATATTGCCGGTACCACCCGCGATAGTATCTACACAAGATACGATAAGTTCGGTTTCGACTTCTATCTTGTCGACACCGCTGGTATCCGTCGTAAGAACAAGGTTACCGAGGACCTCGAGTTCTACTCTGTTATGCGTTCTATCCGCTCTATCGAGAATAGCGATGTCTGCATCCTTATGCTCGATGCCACCCGCGGTATTGAGGCTCAGGATATGAATATCTTCCAGCTCATCCAGAAGAACAATAAGTCTCTGGTTGTTGTTGTAAATAAGTGGGATCTTGTTGAAGACAAGTCGCAGGAGGTCATTAAGACATTCGAGAATGCCATCCGCAACCGTATGGCTCCGTTTGTCGACTTCCCCATAATCTTCGCTTCGGCTCTCACCAAGCAGCGCATCTTCAAGGTGCTTGAGACAGCTAAGCAGGTATATCTTAACCGTAAGGCAAAGATTGGTACCTCTAAGCTCAACGAGGTTATGCTGCCACTCATCGAGGCCTTCCCACCACCATCAATCAAGGGTAAGTATATCAAGATCAAGTACGTGGCTCAGGTCCCTGACACGCAGATTCCTACCTTCGTGTTCTACGCTAACCTGCCTCAGTACGTAAAAGAGCCCTACAAGCGCTTCCTTGAGAACAAGATCCGCGAGCACTGGACTCTTACTGGTAGCCCTATTAACGTATTTGTCCGCCAGAAGTAATGCGTAGATTGGTATATCTTGTATTGCTGGTGTTTCTGGTTCAGTGGGCTGCATGCAGCAGCCCCACTAAAGAAGAGCTTGCCTCGCAGGCAGCTAAGGGCTATTATCAGCATCTTATCGAGGGTGATTACGATCACTTCCTCGAGGGCCGTATGATGGCCGATAGCCTGCCCGACGACTACCGTTCGCAGCTTATCGACGGCTATAGTCAGTTCCTGGCTCAGCAGGTCAAGGCACGTGGTGGAATCAACGAGGTTCGCATCTCTCGTGCCTTTACCGATAGCACGCAGCAATACACCAGCGTTCTCTTGATGCTCTGTTACGGCGACTCAACCACTGAGGAGGTGGTAGTGCCTATGGTTGAGCACAACGGTCGCTGGATGATGAAGTAACCATTAATTATATTAGATATGAAGAAGATTGTTTTAGCAATAATGGCTGCCTTTACAATAACAGCCGCTCAGGCACAAGACAGCCTTTCAACCGAGTCTTGGTTCAAGAAGAATAAAGTATTCCAGAACCTTGATCTTTCAGTTACCGCCGGTACTACCGGTATAGGTATCGATGTGGCCTCTAAGATTGGCGACTATGTACAACTCCGTGCTGGTTATGAGTACATGCCTCGTTTCCAGAAGAGTCTCTTTTTCCCTGTAGAGGTGGGTGGCCAGCCAGCTCGTCAGTACGATGCCGATGGTAACCGCATCGAGACCCGTTTCGACCGTCTGGCTAAGATTCTTACCGAGGTTACCGGTTTCCAGGTTCAAGATGAGGTAGAGATGGTGGGTAAGCCAACCATTAACAATTTCAAGTTCCTGGTTGATGTGTTCCCCTTTAAGAACAATAAGCACTGGCACTTTACTGCCGGTTTCTATTGGGGCCCCTCTCAGTTTGCTTATGCCGAGAACGCTATCACAGCTTCTACCTCGCTTGTTGCAGTAGGCTTGTATAACTCTATGTATTATCATGCCATCTATGATCTCCCCATTTATGAGGGTACAACTGTTATAACCGAGGAGATGCGTGAAAAGTTCCTTTCTTATGGCCGCATGGGATTCCCTATCGGTGAGTTTACTCACGATATATATGGCTATTTTAAAGAGACTGAATACGATGAGTATTATCGTGTTATTCATGAGGCAGGTGAGTATGGAGTGATTCACAAAAAGGGTGAAACATATAACATGGAGCCCGATGCTGATGGTACAGTAAGAGTTCGTGCCAAGTCAAATAGCTTCAAGCCTTACTTAGGCTTTGGTTATGGAGGCCGACTGCTTAAGAACCGTGACGATTGGCATGTTTCATTCGATGCCGGAGCCATGTTCTGGGGTGGTACACCTGCGCTATATACCCACGACGGCATAAACCTTACTGAGGATATTACAAATGCTCGTGGCAAGGTAGGTGATTGGATCGATTTGCTTGGAGGTGTTAAGGTTTTCCCAGTACTTAGCGTTCGCTTTACAAAGACAATATTTTAAATAGAAATAAAAATCCCCTCCAAGCGGAGGGGATTTTTATTTCTATTCTATTTAATCACGATTTTCTTTCCGTCTTTAATGTAGACGCCGGGGCGTAGAGCCTTGTTGTCATCTACTTGTACGCCTGAGAGGGTGAATGTGCCCTTTGTGGCGTTTTTCTGAGTGTTAGCCTCAATACTGCTTATACCTGTGAATTCGGAGCGTGTAACAAGCTTGAAATCGCCTGAAATACCCTTTTGATCAACAAGGTAACATGTGTTCATTGGAATCATCCATCCCTCGGCAAGATAGCTTTCTGAAGCCTTGGTAAGAACCAGGTTCTTATTGGCGTCAGCACCAAGCACGCGCATTGTATTAGCGTTGTATTCTATATACTCCTCGTGCAAATTAGTTGTACAAGCAAAGTATGTACCTTTAAGCTTGTTGTCTGTAGGTGCTGTGGTGCTTGTATATACCGGCATAATCTTATTGTCGGCAGGATTGCTGCTGCTGCACTTGAATACCAATGGGGTAGCGCCGGGTTTTACCTCGTCAGTAATCTCGTTGAGCTGGAACTGTCCTTCATGTACACCATCTACATAATAAACTTTTATACCCTCAGAAACCACTTTAAATGGATACTCTGCATAAATTGTCCCGTACCATCCATCGTTAGTCTCTACCGTTGGTTTCAGACCGAGATAGTTGTCAGTAGTGTTTACTGGGAGTATTCTCCATAGCATATATTCGTCAACCTGATTTGCATGAGTTACATTTCCTCTTGCTCTACTGGTTGAACTATCTTTCAATTTACCATTAACTCCTTTATAAGTTACTGATAGAAGATAGCAGTCTGCTCGGGTGTTTATATCAAGATAAGTTCTTCCGCCTGCTATTTTGTATATGCTTGTTCCCTGTGCGCTTAGGTTGTATTTGGAGTCAACAGCGTTGATATATATGATAGAAGCAGGATTGCTTTCTACATATTCGAATCCACGCCAAGTTATTATGTTGGTAAGGTCGGCTTTTGTATCCGACATGTTAACTTCACCAACAATATCATTATCTATAGTGATGTAGCGTTCAGACTTATTGTTTTGTATACGATAATATCCGTCGCCATTAAGCTGTGCCTTGGCGAAGGATGTTGCAAGGATTGTTATTAGGGTGATTAGAGTAAATCTTTTCATCTTGTTATCCTTTTTAGTTTTAAAAAGCCCAGCCCCATTGTGGGACTGGGCTTGAACTAATATAATATCTTAATCTGTTGATTACTCAGCGATTACGATAGATACACGGTTGCTGTCGTTGTCAGCGAATGGCTGAACACGTGCACCCTTGCTGTCGTAGCTGATGCGGCTAGCTGCGATACCAGCCTTCTTCAGAGCCTTAACAACAACGTCAGCACGACCAGCGGCCAGACGATCGTTGATGCGATCGTTACCTGTACCAGCGTCAGCGTAACCAGTTACGTTAACCTTAGCCTCAGGATTAGCCTTCAGGTACTCAACAACGTCGTTAACCTTCTGCTGCTCGCTCTTGCGGATAACAGTGCGACCAATCTGGAAGAAGATATCGCGGCGGAGTGGCTCAGCAGCTGTAGCAGCTGTCTCAGCAGGTGCTGGAGCTGGAACCTCAACAATCTTCTCGACGATCTTCTCTACGTAGCGGATCTCTGGCTCTGGAGCAGGGATGAAACGTGTAGAGTAGGTCTTACCGAAGTTGTACTTAACACCAGCGAGTGCGTTGAAGTACCAGTCGCTGTTCTTTGCGCGCTTTGAGTTGTAAGAGTCGCTAAGAGTGTTAGCAGCAAGCTCAATGCTGATATTCCAGTTGTCGCTGATCTTGAAGTCGCCGATCAGACCGAACTGGCCGAGCAGACGGAACTTCTTCCAATCATTAACATAGTAGAGAGGATCATCAGCAGTAGCAGGCAAGTTCAGATCCTGACGAATCTGTGCGTTAGCTGCGTCTGCACCGTTCTTCCAAGCGTAGTTCAGACCGATACCAGCGAAAGCTGTCAGGTTGAAGATACGGTTGGGGTTGAAACCACAAACAAGGTTAGACAGATTCAGAGTTCCGTCGATTGTAGGAGCGATGTAGTTCCACTTCCAGTTGTAATCCTTGTTGTTGAAGTCGTAGTGGCTACCACCCTTGCTCTGCCAAGCGTTAACAGCCAGACGAGCACCCCAAAGCTGAGTGAACTGACGGCCGATAGCTGCCTGAACATTGTAAGACAACAGGTCACCGAACTTGGTCTCACCGAGTGTGTACTGTACACCCAGAGGCTGTACCTGTACATACCAGTGTGGCTCGAAGACGTATTCAGTCGTGCCCTTCTGCTCCTGAGCAGATGCAGTAAGACCAGCTACCAGCATCAGGCATGACAATATTGCTTTCTTCATTTTCATATTCTGTTTAAAAGTTTTTTAATCCTCAAATGTTAATTACTTCACAGTGATGTTGTACTTCTTAGCAATCTGGTTACCGCTGAAGTCAACTGCGCTGTAGATAACAGTGTAGTTACCAGCTGCCAGGTCAACAGTTACCTTGTTGAAGTTCTTGTCACCCTTGGTCAGAACCTCCTGAGCTGCGAATGAACCGTCAGCCTTCTTAACAGCAACATACTTCATGTATGCAGGAGCAAGCAGCTCGTATGTCATTGTTGTTGGGATCAGGTCAACCTTACCAGCAGGCAGAGTTGTGCCCTCGAAGAAGCGATTAACAGCGTAGTTGTCGTTGAGCTGGAACAGGATGATTGGCTCAAGAACGCGTGTGAAGCCATCGGTAGCAACCTTAGTGATAACACGGTTCAGCTCCTTCTCGAGGAAGTTGCTTACGCGCTGCTCGAAGCTGATTGAACGATCAGCGTAGCTCTTAACGTCAGCCATCAGCTTGTTAACCTCGTTGATCATGTTGTTGATCTGAGTCAGGTCAAGACCCTTTGTGATAGCATTAGTTACAGCTGTGATATCGCTGCTAACAGCACCTGCTGTGTAGTACTTAGAATTTGCTGCCATAGGATCTTCCAGTGGAGCATAACCTGCAGGCAGAGTTGATGAAATAGTGATGCTCTTAACAGTAGAACCAGCTCCAGTCTCAATAAGAGTATAAACTGTTGCACCAACGGTTGCAGGGAAGTTGAACTTGAACTCTACATTTGAGAAGTCTGCAGGAACCTTGCTCTTGATCTTGTTGATGATGCGAGCGAATGCGTTGTCCAGACGATCGAGGCTTACATAACGGCCGTCGATGATGTCGTTACCGAATGTGAAGCTCAGTGGCTTGTAAGCTGTAGCAGCGATAGAGTAGTCAGACAGAACGCTACGTACACCAACGGTGTCCTTCCACTCAGCCTTCAGAGCCAGTGCAGGAAGTGCAGGAATCTTAGCCTGGAGCAGCTCAGCAACAATCTGACCAGCGTTCTTAACGATAGTCTTAGTTGCAGACTTAGCTGTAGACTCATAGTTGCTGCGGTTTACATCGATAGCATCCTGCTTGAGCTCGCTCAGCAGTGAACGAACGTCGCCAGCAATTGCCTTGAAGTCGATGATCTTAGTAGGATCGATAGTAGCAAGGTCTGTTGCGTTCAGGTCGATGATTGCAGGAGCCTCCCACATGTTTGCAGGATACTCACCACGTGTGATACCCCATGTCAGTTCCTTTGTAGAAACCTTAGCGCTATCCTTAACGATAGTAACGAAGCTAGGCTTGTTAACGCTGTTAACGAGCTCGAGCTTGCCAAGATCCTTAACGTCTACGTTAGATGGGTTAACTGTGAAGTAAACAGTACCAGCAGCAGCCTTACCAGCCTTAGCGATAGGCAGGTAGTCGCCACCCTTCCAAGAGATACCCTTAGCACCCTTAACGTCAGAAGCGTCGAGAGCTACACCATGCTTAGTGTTGTAGTCACCAGCCTCTGCAGATGGGAAGTCGCCATCAACAGCTGTCTTACCGAAAGCAGCGCCGAGGAACTGCATGTTGATACCAGGAATAATCTTGCTGTTAGCAAGGATATTTGTAGATGTAGCGTTAACAGTTACGCTTGTAACCATCTTGCTCAGAGTAGCGAGGATGTTATCAACGTCCTGCTCCAGAGTGTCAAGACGGAGCTCTGCCTTGTTCATTCTGTTCTTCAGAGTGTCAACATCAAGCTTCAGCTGAGCAACGTCCATCTTCAGAGTGTCAATCTGGAGGCCCAGTGAATCGAGCTTCTTACCAACCTTCAGCATGCTGTCAGCCAGCTGGCTCTTTGTAGCGAAGTTCTCTTCTACATACTCCTTAAGGTTCTTGATTGAATCAGATACGTCCTTGTGTGTAGCGTAGTCCTGATTAGCAACCCAAGTCTTGAGAGCAGACTCCAACTCCTTATCGGCTGCAGTCCACTTCATTTCCAGATTGGTGGCCTGCTGGGTCAGCTCTGCCATCAGATCGGTCTTAACATCTTCGCTGTTGTCCTTACAAGAAACGAATGATGTTGATGTAGCAGCTACCAGCGCTACCATCAGAATACCATTGATAATTTTCTTTTTCATTGAACTAAAAATTATAATTAAACAAATAAATAAAACAATAATATCGTACGTTAATTTATATAAATCGGTGACAAAAGTAGGAAATATATCTGAAACTTGCAAGAAAAATTAGTTTTTTTTTTCAAAAAACCGCAAATTTCTGCTTGATTACCATATTCGTGGTAGTTTTTTCGTTTATAGCCATTGTTTTAATGTTATTAAAGTAATATGTGCGCCTGACAGGACTCGAACCTGCACGTCGTAAACACTAGATCCTAAGTCTAGCGCGTCTACCAATTCCGCCACAGGCGCTTAGTTAGGTTTCCCGGATACGCTATAAATACCCGAAATCGGCTGCAAAGGTACGTATAATTTTCCAAATAACCTACGGATTGCTAATCTTTTTTTATGTTTCCTACGGATTTTACGGATTATACGGATTAATTAGGCTCCTTGCGAATTCGATTATAGTATCTTTGCCGCGGAGGAAATCAGCGTCGGTTATTGCTACGTTATAATCGGGGGCGATACCGAATTCTGTCTGGTTGCGGTCGCGGTCGTAGTTGGGGCAGGCCGAGAAACGCACTGTCCATCCGTTTGGCAGTGTGGCAGTGAACGGCATTCCGCTACCACCTCCGGTCTGGTCGCCCACCTGTATTACCTGCGGCATACACCTCATATACTGTGTAAACTCATTGGCTGCGCTGAATACCTCGCGGTTAGTAAGCAGCACCACAGGTTTCTGCCAGCGCAGGTTGCTAGATGGCTCTATATAAATCGGCTCAAGGTCGGAGAAGTCGTTATGCCCCTTGCCTGTTTTATGCTGACTGTATCCCACCAGCGTCTTCTCGTTGCAGAATCGGGCAGCAATCTTATCGACATTGGTAACGGTTCCACCGCCATTGCCGCGTATATCTACTATCATACCTTGGCAGAACATAAAATGCTGTATCACCTCGTCAAGATTCCCCTCGCCGACGGCATCGCTAAAGCTCTCGTAATAAACATATCCGATGTTATCGTCGAGTATTTTGTATTTCAGTCCGGCGGCTATGCGGTAGTCGGTTCCTAAGTATCTGCGCTGCAGGGTGTCGCTGAAGTTAGTAGGGTAGTCCTCGTGCCATCGCCAGTATCGTCCGTAGTCAAAGGCAGAATACAGGTTTACATGTCCGTCACGCAGTTCGCTGAGCATATCTGTAAGCACCTCGAATAGCTGTTCGCGACTTATATCTCCCCTCGCGCGTACCTTATATATATTATAAACGGAGTTCCAGTCAACATTTTTGTAATCAAAAAAGCAGTAGTGCTCATCCATTATCTTCCACAACGCCTCAAAGTTTCCCTCTGGGGTGTCAGGTCGCTCCTCCTCGTCAACGCATCCGATGAAAAGACTCAGACAAAAGAATAATATAAAATATTTTTTCATAGGCTGCGGGTTATTCCAATCATTATGCGATGAGCATAGATGTGGCTTTTTAGGTTATTGACTTTCGATTGCATGTAGTTGCCCAGATATCCCACACGTAGCGACATGCGTTGTGAGAAACGCCAGTCGATGGTTGCCATCTGTCGGAATGTCGGGGCTGAGATGAATGTTGTTGGCACTATGTTGTGATCGTAGTTGCCTTGACAGAATATTTCATAATACAACTGTCCGTAGTTGGGGCTGAACATCACGCCTACAAGTGGCAGGTTCAACTCGTATCGTGCACTGAAGTGCTGACTGCCGATACTGAAGTTGTAGGCTGCTGTGGCCGATGGCATGATGCTTAATGAGGCATGGGCCTGACCGGGGTTGTTGCTTGAGGTCATATTGTATATGCCGCCTAAACGGAGGTTGGCGGCTGCACCAAACTGAAGTCGCAGGTTATCGATGGGCTGCAGATTGTAGTATCGTGCCCAATAAAGGTTGTAGGTGGCTTCAAGGTCTGAGGTGTTTCCACTACGGTCCTTGGTCTTCGATAAATCCACCTCATGTTCGATGGTGGTGGTCCAACGGCGCAGAGTGTCGGTGGGGGCTGTGTCCTTAATATACAGATAGGTTAAGCCCGTACCGCTGAAGTGTTCAGGTGTGAGGTAGGTTTCGAGTATCTTGCTCTTACCTACTCCTATCATATGAGTAGTGGTCTGAGCTTTTGCGGTTGTAGCCGCAAAAGTCAGACACAGTAATATACTACTTAAAATCCTCATTATCAAAGAGATTTAGCTGACCGGTAAGTTCATCGCGTACCTGCTCCTCACTTTTTCCTGCATCGGGGTCAAGGTCTTCTGTCTCCTCGTTATCGTTGTCTTCAGGCTCGGCAACAGGCTCTGGAACTCTTGTGGGCTCTAGCTCCTCCAGGCTGTCAAGCTGGTAAGTGGTAAGACGCTTACCCTTGGCCTTAAAGCCCTTCACTGCAATGAACTGCTCGGCATCAATCTCCTCGCTGCCACGGAAGGCATCAGCACCGCCATAGGTTACCTTTATGCGAGGGTAGGGGGTGTCGGTGAGCAGCAGCAACTGCGATGCGGGGTTGTCGCTCAGCCAGTTCTGTTTCTTCTTCGAGGCGTCCATCTGGAAACGCTTCAGGTAAGGATAACCCTGGTTGTCGGCATCGTAAAGCACTGCGGTCCAAACCTTATCGGCATCATACTTCTCAATGCGGAGTATGTTGGGCTCGTAGTGGTTGGCAAGGTCGAAGTTGCTCAGATAGTAGTCGCCGTTCTTCAGTATTACCAGTATCTGGTCGTCGTCGAAGAACTCGCCCAACAGCTGTCCGTGGTCGTCGTAGTTCAGACGGTTCACATCCGGGTCGAACCAAACCTTACGTCCGCCCAGTGTAGAGTGGCCGTGGCTCTTCAGTCCGATGCGGTGAACTGCGTATTTTGTAAGCAGGTTACCCTTAGAGGCGCGACCCTTGATCATTACCTCCGAGAAGTCCTTCTCGATGAATATCTTCTTTACCTTCTGCGATGGGTCGAGTGTTACCTTGATTACCTCAGCCTCGCCGTTAGGGTTGGCGGTGAAGTACATCACGCGAGAGCCGTCGGTACCCTGAGTAAGGTCGTACTCCTTGTCGCGAGTCATCGATGTAACGTTGAATCGCTTGATAAAGCAGGCTCCCTTACGTCCGTCGCGGTAAACGGCGTTGTATATGGTGCGCGAGTCGTTCTTCTTGAACACGTTTACATACAGTATGTTCTTGCCCACAAAAAGCTTCTCGGCTATGCGCACAATCTTATATTTTCCGTCTTTGTAGAAGATGATGACATCATCCAGATCAGAGCAGTTACATACAAACTCGTCTTTCTTCAGTCCGGTACCGATAAAGCCGTCGTTGCGGTTGATGTACAGCTTCTGGTTGGCCTCGGCCACCTTGGCAGAGTCGATGGTATCGAAGTTGCGTATCTCTGTGAGACGTGGGTGATCCTTGCCGTACTTGTCCTTAAGGAACTGGAACCAGTTGGCTGTCACCTCTGTAAGGTTTGCCAGGTCGCGGTCAATCTCCTCGATCTCAGCCTTCAGGCGTGCCATCAGCTCGTCGGCCTTGTCCTTATTGAACTTCAAGATACGCTGCATCTTTATCTCAAGCAGCTTCAGTATGTCGTCCTTTGTCACCTCGCGAATCATCTGAGGATAGTACGGGGTGAGTCGCTCGTCGATATGCTCGCAAACGGCATCAACGTTTGGTGCCTGTTCGAATTTCTTGTCCTTATAGATGCGCTCCTCGATGAAGATGCGCTCCAGACTCTGGAAGTGCAACTGCTCCTGCAGTTCACCCTTACGTATCTCAAGCTCCTGACGGATCAGGTCCTTGGTGCGGTCGACCGAGTGGCGCAGCACATCGCTCACAGTAAGGAACTGTGGCTTGTTGTCCTCGATAACGCAGCAGTTAGGCGAGATGCTTACCTCACAGTCGGTAAAGGCGTAGAGAGCGTCGATGGTCTTATCGCTTGATACGCCCGGAGCCAGATGAACCTGAATCTCCACCTCGGCAGCGGTAAGGTCTTCAACCTTGCGGGCCTTAATCTTACCCTTCTCGATGGCTTTAACTATAGAGTCCTGCAGAGTCTCTGATGTCTTTGAGAATGGTATCTCGCGAATAACCAGAGTCTTCTGGTCAATCTTCTCAATCTTGGCGCGTACTTTTACCACTCCGCCACGCTGTCCGTCGTTATATTTGCTCACATCGATGCTTCCGCTTGTGGGGAAGTCGGGATAGAGAGCAAACGGCTGGTCGTGCAGATAGCTGATGGCAGCATCGCAGAGCTCGCAGAAGTTATGTGGCAGAATCTTTGAACTCAGTCCTACGGCGATACCCTCGGCACCCTGTGCCAACAGCAATGGGAACTTTACAGGGAGTGTTATTGGCTCCTTGTTTCGTCCGTCGTACGACATTTTCCAGTCTGTTGTCTTTGGGTTGAACACCGTGTCGAGTGCAAACTTGCTCAGTCGGGCCTCGATATATCGTGGTGCGGCTGCCGACGATCCGGTGAGAATGTTACCCCAGTTACCCTGTGTGTCGATGAGCAGGTCTTTCTGACCTAACTGTACCAGAGCATCGCCGATACTGGCGTCGCCGTGAGGGTGGAACTGCATGGTGTGTCCCACAATGTTGGCCACCTTGTTATAACGGCCGTCATCCATTCGTTTCATCGAGTGGAGTATGCGTCGCTGTACGGGCTTCAGTCCGTCGCCAAGGTGTGGCACGGCTCGCTCCAGAATTACGTAACTTGCGTAATCCAGGAACCAGTTCTGATACATGCCGCTAAGATGGTGTACCGCTGCGGCATCAAAGCGGCTACTTGGCTTATAGTCGGTGTGCTGTTCCGACTCTAATACATCTTTTATTTCGTCATCCATTATCAATATGGGGTTTTCAGTTTGCCTGCAAAGGTACAAAAAAAAAGAGAAAAAACAAAGTTTTTCTTCGTTTTTTCTCTAGATTGTATAGTAGGCTAAGACTCTTTACAGCTTAGCAAGCTCTATCACCTTATCAACTGCAGCGCTCAGGCCATCGGCGTTCTTACCACCGGCCTGTGCAAAGTGTGGCTGACCGCCACCGCCACCCTTGATAAGCTTGGCAGCCTCGCGAACCATCTGACCGGCATTCAGTCCGTGATCGCTAACCATATCGTCGCTCATCATGATAGAGAGCTGTGGCTTATTATCAGCGTGGGTACCAAGTACGCACAGCAGTGACTTGTCGACAGCGGCACGGATCTTGAAGGCAAGGTCCTTAGCGGCAGCTGGGTTCATTGGCAGAACAGCTGAAACAACCTTTACACCGTTGATGTCGCGGGCTTTCTCAACAAGCTGCTTTGCAGCACGCTCAACAGCCTGAGCCTGGAAGCCCTCAATCTCCTTCTTCATAGAGTCGTGCTCGTCGATGTACTTCTTAATGACACCCTGCAGATCCTTGGCGTTGTTGAAGAATGCCTTAACAGCCTTCAGCATATCCTCGGTCTGATACAGCAGCTCCTCGCACTCCTTGCCTGTCTTGGCCTCGATACGACGGATGCCGGCAGCAACGCTGCTCTCAGAGATAATCTTGAAGAAACCGATACGACCAGTGCTTGAAGCATGGATACCACCACAGAACTCGCACGAAGGACCGAAGCGAACCACACGTACCTTATCGCCGTACTTCTCGCCGAACAAGGCGATAGCACCGAGCTTCTTAGCCTCATCGAATGGAACGTCGCGATGCTCGTCGATATGGATGTCCTGACGGATCATATCGTTAACCATACGCTCAACCTCACGGATCTGCTCGTCGGTAACCTTCTCGAAGTGTGAGAAGTCGAAACGCAGTGTGTCGGGACTTACAAACGAACCCTTCTGCTCAACGTGGTCGCCCAGAACCTGCTTCAGAGCATAGTCGAGCAGGTGGGTTGCAGTGTGGTTGGCAGCAGAGGCGTTACGCTTGTCGGTGTCAACACAAGCCATGAACTGTGCTGAAGGATCTTTTGGCAGAGCCTTTACGATATGTACGCTCTGACCGTTCTCACGCTTGGTGTCGATGATGTCGATGGTCTCGGCCTCGTTGCAGATAACACCGCAGTCGCCTACCTGACCACCCATCTCACCATAGAATGGGGTATAGTCGAGAACCAGCTCGTAGAACTCGTTCTTCTTCTGTGTCACCTTACGGTAACGCATGATGTGACACTCGTATTCTGTATAGTCGTAACCCACGAACTGCTGCTCACCCTGGGCAAGTTCTACCCAGTCGCTGTTCTCAACAGCGGCAGCGTTGCGGGCGCGCTCCTTCTGCTTCTGCATCTCTACGTTGAACTGCTCCTCGTTGACAGTAAAGCCGTTCTCACGACAGATAAGCTCTGTAAGGTCGAGAGGGAATCCGTAGGTGTCGAACAAGCGGAATGCCTGAACACCATCCAGCTCGGTCTTACCCTCAGCCTTCAACTGACCCATAGCGTCGTTCAACATGCCGATACCCTTCTCAAGGGTGCGCAGGAATGAATCCTCTTCCTCCTTGATGACCTTGGTAATCAGCTGCTGCTGAGCCTTGAGCTCTGGGAAAGCGTCGCCCATCTCGGCAACGAGTGTTGGAACAAGCTTATGCAGGAATCCGTCCTTCTGTCCGAGGAATGTGTAAGCATAACGTACTGCACGGCGCAGGATTCGGCGGATAACATATCCTGCCTTTGCGTTTGAAGGCAGCTGACCGTCGGCAATTGAGAATGATACGGCACGCAGGTGGTCGGCGCAAACGCGCATTGCCACGTTGATATCATCCTGCTCCTTGCTGATAGGATTAACAGTCTCTTCCTCGAAAGTGTAGTATTTCAGTCCGGTTATCTGCTGCTCGGCCTTGATGATTGGCTGGAACACGTCGGTGTCGTAGTTAGAGTGCTTGCCCTGCAACATGCGGACCAGGCGCTCAAAGCCCATACCGGTGTCGATAACGTTCATACCCAACTTCTCGAGTGAGCCGTCAGCCTTACGGTTGAACTGCATGAACACAAGGTTCCATATCTCGATTACCTGTGGATCGTCCTGGTTAACAAGCTCACGACCGCTCTTTCCGCTTGCAGCCTTCTGCTCGGGAGTACGAGAGTCTACGTGAATCTCAGAGCAAGGACCGCAAGGACCTGTGTCGCCCATCTCCCAGAAGTTATCGTGCTTGTTACCGTTGATGATGTGATCCTCGGGAACGTGCTTAGCCCAGTACTTGGCAGCCTCGTCGTCGCGTGGGATATTCTCCTCGGGCGACCCCTCGAACACTGTAACATAGAGATCCTCAGGATTCAGCTTGAGTACATCAACCAGATACTCCCAAGCCATATCGATGGCACCCTCCTTGAAGTAGTCGCCGAAACTCCAGTTGCCAAGCATCTCGAACATTGTGTGGTGGTAAGTGTCATGACCAACCTCCTCAAGATCGTTATGCTTTCCGCTAACACGCAGGCACTTCTGTGTATCCGCTCGACGACGTGGCTCGGGGTCACGTGTGCCGAGAATAATATCTTTCCACTGGTTCATACCTGCATTCGTAAACATCAGTGTTGGGTCATCCTTGATGACCATTGGAGCTGATGGTACGATAGCGTGCTGTTTCGACTCGAAAAACTTCTTGTAAGAGTCGCGAATCTCGTTTGCTGTCATCATCTTATTGCTATATTTGACTATTTACTATTTGACAAATTGCTATTTGGGGTGCAAAGGTACGAATAAACGCGCGAAATACAAAATAAAATTCCAATTTTTCCTTGTCGTTCAAAAATATTTTGTACCTTTGCGGCAAAATAGTATTTATTATGGCACTTAATCTTAGAAGGAATTTCAAGACTTATTACTCCATTAGGGAGGTTGCTGAGATGTTCGATCTTAACGAGAGTACGTTGCGTTATTGGGAGCAGGAGTTTACATTCTTGAAGCCCAAGACATCAGGAACAGCCAAGATACG
>Ga0310696_10004832_pt1 | contig 16417 bp, 14 predicted proteins | sample AusTroGonzalo_MG_4_FD_203885 | JGI IMG/M metagenome (GOLD analysis project Ga0310696, IMG submission 203885) | Bovine rumen microbial communities from tropical cattle in Woodstock, Queensland, Australia - Gonzalo_02 (v2) (version 2) | ecosystem: Host-associated > Mammals > Digestive system >...
CTCTTCCACATTGATTCCCGGAATCTCAGCAAGGATGGCATCGGCGAGCACAGGGATGGCGTGGTTGCCAATCATGCAGTAGTTGTCCTGTCCCCAAAGGTCCCAAATGGGCAGGTAGCCGTAGGTTTGATGGTGCAGCACCATGTCGCGAACAAACTGAGCAGCAATGTCGGGCGCAATGAGCGTATAAAGCGGATGCGCGGCACGGAAAGTGTCCCAAAGGCTAAAGGTACTGTGATACACCTGTCCCTTCGGCATCTGCTTGATTTCGAAGTTGGTGGTCATGTAGCGGCCATCCACATCGCTCATGGTGTTAGGCTGCATCAGCACGTGATAAAGTCCTGTGTAGAAGATGGTCTTTTGCTCCCCTGTGCCTTCGATGTCGATGCGGCTCAGTTCGCGCTGCCAAGTGTCGTGGGCGGCTTGCACATAATCGTCGAAACGCCAACTCTTAGCCTCGGCTTGCATGTTTCTACGTGCACCATCAATATCGACAGGCGAGATGGCGACTTTTATGATTAATTCGTGACTATCAGAAGGGTCGAAACTCAAGGCGGCACGCAGTGTGCGACCGTTCACCACATCGCTGTTACCGACATTTAAACCGCCGTTCATCAAGACATGATGGGTAATTGGCTTGGAGAACTCGGCACGGAAATAGACTTTGCGTAACTTAGCCCATCCGCAGACGACGCGATAACCTTCTATAGTATAGTCGTCCACAAGGCGGATTTGTGCTTGAATGATGTCATAATATCGCCGACCTGAGTAATACGCATCTCCACGATAGGTCATTCTGTCGAGGTCAAGGACGACGGTTTGTGGTTTCCCTTTTGGAAATGTGTAACGATGAATACCTGCGCGAGTGGTGGCCGAAAGCTCCACATTCACACCGCTCTCTTGCAACAACACTTGATAATATCCCGGACGAGCAGACTCCTTGTCATGGCTATAATGCTGACCAAAGTCGGCTGCTTTCAGTTGTTCAGGTGTCACGGCGACACTGACAGGCATGAGGCTCACGTCGATAAGGTCGGTGCAGCCTGTACCGCTGAGGTGGGTATGGGTAAAACCATAGATGACGTCTTTGTTGTAGTCATAGCCCGAACAAGGGTCCCAAGTGACCATCTGTTCCGTCTCAGGACTCAGTTGCACCATGCCCTGCGGCATCGTGGCACCTGGGAAAGTGCTGCCACTGAGGGCGCCTGTCTCGTCGGTTTGTGTGCCGATAAAAGGGTTCACGTATTGGGTGTAGTCGTTGGCGCTTTGGGCGCTTAGGAATAGGGGCAGCAGGATGAGGACTGCCAGAAAAGGAACGTGTTTTGTTTTCATTTTGTTATTTGTTTATTTTGAATGCGATTACCAGTAGCTCGTTTACGCATGGTGGATTGCATGGAATGCACAAAGTCGTAGTATTCGCTCGGACTCAGCTGCTCTTCCTCCACCAAAGGTTGCAAGATGTCAAGTTTCCCCAATATTCGCAGCACCCTCAGTAACGAGTCGAACGAGCAGATTTCTCCCTTTTCCATCTTTTTGATAGACGACAGCGACACATTGGCAGCTTCTGAAAGGCTTTGCTGGGTAATATTTTGCTTCAACCTGATGGCTCTCAGTTTATTACCGATTCGGCTAAGGATTACTGCATCCGCGAGCATATAAATATCATACATAATAGTTTAATATTGAACTATACGGACGCAAAAATACGAATAATAGTTTAATATGCAACTGTTATTGGCAAAAAACAATCAGAGTTTTTTACATCTTTCATCAAATTTTTCCCTCTATCTCTTATCATTCCAATATTTTTTCGTTTCTTTGCCTTGCCAAACGCCGAAAATGCGTTTGGCAGACATACTAAAAGAAAAAGCGTTGTACTACGCTTTATCTGTGGCGTTCCGAATCTCGCAAATTCAAAACTTTCCACAAGATGAAGCAATGGCCAACGCCCATTGTGGTAGTTTATACACTCCTTATTTGTATATACTAACAGCGTGGGCTTCGGCATTGCTTATCCTTGGAAAGTAGGCAATGCGAGAGCCTCGGAACGCGGGATGAGCAATAGTTCAGATACCCGCGCTTCTTTTTTCGGTGTGTTTTGATAGTAACCAATCAAATTCAAAATGGATTTGGCGTTTTGGGTGTCGCGCTGAAAACGAAGGAAATCAACATAAAATCAAACAGATATGAGTAAGTTTATGAAGGCTATAGCAGCCATAATGCTAATGGTGGCGGTGGTTTGCGCCGCAGGGTGCAAAAAGCCAAGTACTGAAAAAAGAATCATCAAATTCGCGTTTACCTCGCCATCGGTTAATGCCGTAATCAAAGAAGGTGCAAAAACTATTGAAGCCTCGGTGCCTGCAGGGACGAGTGTGATAGCTTTGACACCCGTTATCACCGTTTCCGACAAGGCTACGGTTTACCCCGCATCAGGCACTTCCCGCGATTTCACCAATCCAGTAACTTATACTGTGACTGCCGAAGATGGTTCGCAGGCTGCTTACACGGTGAAAGTTTCCGTTTCCGCTGGTAGTAACACCTTCCATAAAGTTACTGTATCGGCTAATCCTATCCAAGGAGGCACGGTGACAGGTGGCGATTATTACCAAGAGGGGCAATCTTGCACGGTGAGTGCAACGGCAAATAGTGGCTACACGTTTGTCAAGTGGACGGACAACGGAATCCAAGTCTCAACAAATGCCAACTACACCTTTACCGTAAACGGTAGCAGAAACTTGGTGGCAAACTTCACAAGCAACGGCGGTGGCGGTGGAAACGGGGGCGGCGGCACCCAGGAAGGCATGTATGTAGGTATCGTAGGCTTCAACGATGTACTGAAGACAAAAACCATTAGCCTATTGAACAGCTCCTCGCAAAGCAGTTTCACCAATTTCATTAGTTCCTTGACAATGGATGACAACACAGCACTTTACTATGCTGATGAAACAGCATTGGATTGGCTTCAGTGTGCTACACTGCCTTCCGATCTTTTTAATGTGTCTATGCTTACTTTCACAGATGGTCTCGACAACGCCTCGCTGATGTTAAATAGCAACTATAGTTCACAAGAAGCGTATCTCAACGCTATCTATAGCCGAATCTTGAACGACAGGGTTCAGGGCAAGGCCATCAATGCCTATTCCATTGGGTTGAGAGGCAACAATGTAATCAATGAGCAGGATTTTCAGCAGAAACTGGGAAAGTTGGCAAGCAACAGCAACAACGTTTACCTTGCCGACAACATGGATTTGGTTATACAGCGTTTTAGGGAGATTGCTAATCAGCTCTACAACGAAATCACCACAGTGAACACCAACGTGAAGATTCCGGGCGGTTACGACGACAACAAGACCATTCGCCTTACCTTTGACAACGTTAGCAGTCCCGACAACTCCACGCGCTACATCCAAGCCGTTTTCTCTCGTGAAAATGGGAAAGGCAAGTTGAGCAATATCAACTATAATGGTTTGTCGTCCACAAGCGGTAACAACATTGTTTCCAATAGCACGGATGGAGGAAGCTATTGGTACGGCTTTTCCGATTTGAAGCTATCTAACGGACAGCTTGTCAGTGACTTAAATAACATGAAATTGTGGATTTATGAATCATACGGTTGGAGGAAGGAGGATGAGTTCTCACCTTCAAGCTACACCAACACATCTGTGACCCAAAAGAGTGCTGTGGCCGTTTTGGTGCTTGACTGCACTACTTCGTTGGGTGCCACAGATTTCAACAAGATGAAGTCCGCCGCAACGGAATTCATTACCACGCTCAATTCCAATAGTGGAGGAGGGGGCGGTGGGGGCGGCGGCGGTGGCAGCAGCACCCCACCAACAGGCGCGATAAACGGCAAATTTTCAGTAAGCTCAAGCCAAAAGGTTTACTTCTCGAAAGGTAATCTGCAATACCAAGGCTCCACCCAGAAATGGCAGTTTGCTGCCAACCAATACAACTACATTGGCAACAACAACTCAAATATTGCCCAGAATTATTCTGGCTGGATAGACCTTTTCGGCTGGGGCACGAGCGGCTGGAACTGCGGTAATATATATTACAGGCCACATTGTAGCATCAGTAGTAGTATTGAATATGGCCCTCCTGGAAATTATAGCCTAACAGGCAGCTACGCCAACTCGGATTGGGGACAATATAATGCCATTTCAAATGGCGGCAATGTGTCGAGGCAATGGCGCACCTTGACAAAGGACGAGTGGAATTATGTGTTCAACATGCGCACCACCACTTCGGGCATCCGCTATGCCAAGGCCAAGGTGAGCAATGTGAACGGCGTGATACTGCTGCCAGATGATTGGAGTACGAGTTTTTATAGTTTGAGCAACACGAATAACAGTAACGCAAGTTTCAGTAGCAACACCATTACAGCCACTCAATGGGCCACATTGGAGCAACATGACGCGGTCTTCCTGCCTGCCGCAGGCTACCGCTATGGGACTTCGGTCAACTATGTGGGCAGCTACGGCCGCTACTGGTCGGCCTCGTCCTACAGTAGCGGTGGCGCGTACAGCATGGACTTCAGCAATTCGTACCTTAACGCGAGCTATAGTAATGGCCGCGACGCCGGTCAATCTGTCCGCCTCGTTTGCCCCGCGAATTAATTGATTATTTTCAGCGAAGCATAAGTCATCCTCTCATTTCCAATTACAAGATTGGATTGGGAGGATGGCTTTTTTGTATATGGAGGCTTTGTGATATAATTCTATCTGAATAAAACATCTGTGTTTATCGTAGTTGTAAGATGTCGGAAATTTCATTACGGTCAAAGCTGTCGACATTAGACATTATTTGTCAGTTTTCGGGTTACCTTTTAGGATATCGTTTAGGACATTTGAGCTTTTCGTATACTTCAAACGCACATATTTTCTCACCGAAACAAAACATTTCTTATCTTTGCGCCTTCAAATCTTCAATTTTCATACTATGAAAGCAACAAAACCTGTAGAACCTACCAAACACTTTTTTGAATACTTCAACGAGAACCTTCCCAAGAACTGGGACGAACCCGCTTTGACGGATTACGACGATGTCACGAGTTATACTTATGGCGAAATGGGTGCCAAGATGATGCAAGTGCAAGCCATGCTTGAGGTCGCGGGACTGAAGGCCGGCGACAAAATCGCCATCTGCTCGAAGAACTGCGCCAACTGGGCCATTGCCTTCCTCGCCATCGCTGCCAACCGTGGCGTGGTGGTGTCAATCATGGATGCCTTCGTCGAGAGCGACATTGAGAATCTCGTCACGCACTCCGACGCCAAGGCTATCTTCGTCGGTCCCGCCGTCTGGAAACGCCTCCACCCCGACAAGATGCCTAACATCCAGATCGCCATTGGAACGGAGCAATTCCGTGTTCTCTATACCAAAGACGAGCAACTGAATACGGTGAAAGAAGATGCTGAAAAGCTTTTCAACGAAAGATACCCCAACGGCTTCACCAAGGCCGATGTCAACTTGCCCACCGACAACCTCGATGAGCTGATGATCATCAATTACACCTCGGGCACCACCAGCGCTCCAAAAGGTGTCATGCTTTCGTACCGCGCCATCTCCGCCAATGTGCAATACAGCCAAGAGACCATCCCCAACCATGCCGGCTGGACCGAGGTGTGTATGTTGCCCCTCTCGCACATGTTCGGCATGACGATTGAATTCCTTTACCAAATCGCTGGCGGCTGCCATGTCTATTTCCTGAGCAAAACCCCTTCGCCAACCGTCTTGTTGAAGGCCTACAAAGAGACGAAACCCTATATGATTCTCACCGTGCCGTTAGTGCTGGAGAAAATCTTCAAAGCGAAAATCTTCCCTGCCCTCAACAAACCCATGGTGAAGTTCCTGTGGCACACGCCGCTGCTCTGCAAGATTGTGGAAAAGACCATCTACAAACAACTGATGGAGGCCTTCGGTGGCAACCTCATCTGGCTCATCACCGGTGGCGCAGCCATCAACGCGGAAGTAGAGAAGGCGTTCCGCCGCATTAAGTTCCCCTTCGTGGTGGGCTATGGCATGACTGAGGCCGGACCGCTCATCTGCTACGAGCATTGGTACAACGAGATGATTGGTTGCTGCGGCTCCTGTGTCACCCGCAACGAGCTGAAAATCGATTCACCCGACCCAGAAAATGTGGTTGGCGAAATCCTATTCAGAGGTGAACATGTGATGATGGGCTATTACAAGAACGAGGAAGCCACCCGCACCGCCATCGACAATGAAGGCTGGCTACATACAGGCGACCTCGGCACCATAAACAAGAAGGGCTTGCTCTTCATCAAAGGGCGTTCCAAGGCCATGATTCTGAGCTCTAACGGCCAAAATATCTATCCCGAAGAAATTGAGGACAAAATCAACAACCTGCCTGGTGTGGTCGAGTCACTCATCGTAGGTCGTCAAGGCAAGATTGTCGCCTTGGTTTATCCCGACGAGAAATACGACCTGCACGACATGAGCATGGATGAGTTGATGAACGAGAATCTCACCAAGCTAAATGCCATGCTGCCTGCTTATTCCAAGGTGTCGTCCATCGTCCTCGTCGACAAGGAGTTTGAGAAGACGCCCAAACGGAGTATCAGAAGATTTTTGTACAGTTAGTTGATAGGATAATCACTCCTTCACCAGCTTAATGGTGCTTGTGCCAGCCTCACTCGAAATGCGCGCCACATAAACGCCTTTTGCAAAAGCACTTAAATCAAGTTCAGCACGGCCATTGATGACTGATGCCGTTAGCATTTGCTTGCCAAGCATGTCAAACACAACGACTTGACCTTCGTTAGTATTAGTCTCTACCATGACCCTGTCCGTAGTGGGATTGGGGCTGACGTTAGCAGCAAGTGCCGACTGTTCATCAACACCAACACCAGAGTTGTTGCCTACCCACACATCATCAACATACACACCATCAGCTTCGTTCGATTTGCCCTTGAAGGCGATGAGATAGGTGTCCGACGCCTCGGGCAAAGCGAGGGTGATGGTCTCCCAATCCTCGCAAGCGTAGGTGTAGTCTCCGAGGAGATGCCAATAATCGTTTATTGAGGTGGCGTACCAAACCGACAGTTCATCCACAAATTGGCCCAATGAGCGCTGTCGGTGATTGAAAGTGAGAATTGGATTGGTGACAGCTGTGATATCTAACGGAGCGGAAACGAGCATGGCCTCCTCACCTAACCAGATGAAGAACGCCGTGTTATTGGGGAAAAGATAACCAGGGTCAATCACCCAACCGTCTTCGCCCGACAGAATCTCGCTCTGCCAGCACACGAAATCCTCCGAAGCCTCAAAATCATCGAAATAAGGCTCATCATCGGTGACGGTAATCACATCGCATAGCGTTTTGAACGTCAGCGGATACGACCATTCCGACTCCAATCCTTCGCCGCAGTTGGCCTTGACGCGAACGGTGTATTCGGTGTTGGGCTCCAGATTCTCCATCAGATAGGGTTGCGAAGTCACGGTAGCCTGATGTCCGTTCTGGTCAATCGTCCAGTTTTCTTCGTTGCCGACTGATGTCCAACTAAGCACTGCCGTAAATGCTGTAATCTCAGTGACTTGCAAATTCACTGGACGAGCACAGCCGCCAGCAGAAGCAATCTCGATATCATCGATGAAGATGTAGTATCCGCCATTGCTGTGACCTAAAAACGAAACTTGAAAAGTAGATGACAGCTCATCCAAAGTGAACAATTCATCGTAGGTATTCGACCAATCGCTAAAGCTATAGCTGCCGAGTTGGTGCCAGCTGTCGGTTGGCGAGGTGCGGTAACTCACTATCAGTTCGTCGGCATCGTACAATCCCATCATCGCGTAGGCGAAACTGAAAGTAGCACTGTTGCTGCCTGTCAGGTCGAAAGTGGGCGAAACCAGTCGGGCCTCTTGACCTGAACTTGCATTTTGGAAGGCCACCACATTGGAACCCGTACCTTGCATCACAGCCCAAGTGGCGGAACTCGTCGTCTCCACCGTCCAACATTCCATCTCCCCCGATTGAAAGTCTTCAATATAGGATTGTCCTGGTGCAATGGGAATGGTGCATTGTGCAGTCGCAGTAGCAATAGAAAAGAAAGCCATCATAGTGGCAAATAGTGCTTTTGTGAAGTAGTGTTTGTTTTTCATAGTGTTTATAATTTGATAATGAAGAATTTGTGGCAAAGATAAAAAGAAAATCCGTATCTCACATTATCCTTTTTTTCCAAAATAATACTGGCCCTTCCCCACCGTGCCTTTACCGTATTGGATAGCGTTGACAGGACAATGGTGATAGCACGCCATGCACATCGTGCAGTTGCCGTGCCATTTCGGGCGGCCGTCTTCCAAAGTGATGTTCTGCAAAGGACAAACACTTACGCACTTGCCACAACTGATGCATTTGTCTGTCGTCAGGTATTTCGTGTCATCGGTGGCATATTGATTGAAGCCTGGATTCACCAAATAGGTCTTCAGCCAAGACAGGGTGCCTTTGACAATCTCAGAAAAATGCTCCTTATTAATTAATCGCGGAATGTTACGCGTCAAAGCGGCATCTGCTTCAGCAATCTTTTGCTTGGCTTTCTCCTCGGTGTCAAGTTTGAAACCAGCCATGCCGATGTAAGTCTCAGGCATTTGCACACTGAAACAGGCCGATAACGACCAACCTTTTTCTTCCACAGCTTTACGAAAGACTTTCTCTGTGTGGCCGCAATTGTCGCCGCAGGTGCAGGCGAAATAGAGGTATGGTTTAGAGGACGGCCCTTCGACAGGCTCAGGGACCTTAATCGTCATTTTCTTCACGAAGTCGAGCACCAATTTCGGCGGTGCCCAAGAATAGACAGGAAATACGAAGCCAAGCATCTCGCCCTCGGCCAATTCGTATTCATAATGGTTTTCGCGAGCCGCCTCGGGAATGAAAACCAATGTATCGTTGAGACCTGCCGCAATGGTCTCTGCAACATGTTTGCTGTTGCCACAGCCGCTGAAATAGAAAATCATAACAATTGGATTTAATGCCGCAAAAATAAGCAGAATATCGTACTTTTGCAACTTCAAAACTTTTCCAATGCCCAAAGACTCCCTCAACCGCTCCATCTTAAAACTGGCCATCCCCAACATCATCAGCAACATCACCGTGCCGCTGCTGGGGCTGGTGGATATGGTGCTCATGGGCCATCAGGACAGCATCGCGTATATCGGTGCCATTGGTTTGGGTGGCACCATCTTCAGCGTGATGTACTCCATTTTCAGTTTCATGCGGGCGGGTACTACAGGCTTCACGGCACAGGCGTACGGTGCTAACGACCGCGCAGAAATCGCTTATTCGCTCTATCGTTCGCTCTGCATTGCACTGATTGCTACAGTCTTGGTATTGTCGTTGCAAGGACCTGTGGAATGGCTTAGCATGAAGCTATTGCACGGCAGCAACGAGGTATTAGCTCATACCGCCACCTACTTCCGCGTGCGCATCTGGGCAGCACCGGCTGTGCTTTGCCTCTATGCCTTCAACGGCTGGTACATCGGCATGCAAAACACCACCATCCCCATGGTCATTGCCATCCTCACTAATGTGGTGAATATTATTTTGAGCGTCATTTTTGTCAACTTTATGGGCATGGGGGTCACAGGAGTGGCCTTGGGTACGGTAATCGCGCAGTATTGCGGATTGATTACGGCAATTGTTTTTCTCTTCGCTAAGTTCCGCTACCATCTCATTCCGATTAGACGTGTCATCTTGCTGCAAAGCGACAAGTTGAAGCGTTTCTTCCAAGTGAATGCCGACTTCATGATCCGTAGCATCCTTTTGGTATTGAGCATCGCTTACTTCAATAATCAATCGGCCAAACTCGGTGACGACATGCTGGCGGTCAACATGATTCTGATGCAGTTTTTCTACATCTTCTCCTACTTCACTGATGGCTTCGCCTACGCGGGCGAGGCTTTGGTAGGGCGTTTCACTGGTGCCCATGATACAAAGCAGCTGCGTCAAACGGTAAAACTTTTGTTGATTTGGGGCTTCATTATTGCCTTACCGTTCACCTTATTATATGCTCTCTTCCCCGACTGGTTTATTGGCCTCATCTCCGACCAACCCGAAATTGTGACACAAGCCCAGCCCTACCATATCTACATGATTCTCATCCCGCTCATCACCTTTGCTGCCTTCATTTGGGACGGCATCTACATCGGTGCCACAGCCGCCCGCGCTATCCGTAACACGATGCTCATCTCTGCCGTAGGTGTATTTTTACCCGCTTCCCTATTATTGATGCCGCATTTCGGCAATCATGGTTTGTGGATTGCTTTCTTGTTATTCATGGTGGCAAGAGGGTTATCGATGACCTTGATGGCGAAAAAGGCGGTGTTTGCACAAAGATAATGCTTTCAATAGAAAAACCTTTGCTTTTCTATCCTGCTGAATAGCTTTGAATTACGAACCATTTCAAGCACATCTTCCAAATGTTCTTGCTTCATGTGACCGACAACGCTTGTACGATTTTCTTGAATGCTTTCGGACAGGTCTTTCCTATTGCGAGTGATGATATTTGTTGCGCACAGAAATGAATCGTACCGAAGGAAATCATAGTCGGCCTTCAACATCGGATATTGCATGGCCAACTGTTCCTGTTTGTTCCAAATAGCTCGGTTAATGTTGGAATTGATGAAAAAGAAACCTGCAACAAAATCCTCGTCAACGCCAACTATGACAAAAAATTTTCCGTGGTCAATATCGGGAAAGATATCTGAGTGCAGAACGACTCCCCGCTCAATCAAATTATCGGTAAGTTCCAAAGGAAGTTCCATCAGAATGCGGCATTTTCCATTTCCAATTTACGCGCGATGAATTCCGCGTATTCTTCGTCATCTCCCTGCTCGCGAAGAATGTCTTTCACCGAAATGGCTCTGTCGCGTTGGGTGTTGTTCCAAGCCAAGTCATGCGAAAGTTCCGTAAGTTGCTGAAACGAAAGATTCTTGCATTTTGCTATGGCTAAATCAAGGCACTCCGTATCACTCTCGGAAAGGTAATCCAAATCGGCCTCTCTTTTGGGGCGGAGAATGAACTTGTTGAAAAAGTCGAAACTATCGTTTTTGATATTCTCGACATACGGAGAAAACACGCTGTCGCCACGAACCGCCTTGAAAATATCCTCAACATTCGAAGGGACAGGACCATAGTTCATGGCTATATAAGTATCGCCTGTAATGCTTCTGCCATATTTCGAAAGATGCTGTTGATCAGCATAATACAATATCTTACAAATCTTGTGAATATCGCTGCGTTCAATGCGGTTTGCGATATAAAGAATCGCTTCAATTGCAATTTCCTTTCTGAAACCGTTCATTTTCCGTGTTGTTTGGTGCCGCAAAAATAACATTTTTTCAACAAATCCCATTCCTTTTGAAAAAAGAGGACTTTCTTCAAACAACATTTTCCTTACCTTTGCCGAAAACTTTACCCCATGGAAGAAATCCTCAAATTCTTAGACGACGTCCTCCACAACAACAATCGCCCTTGGTTCCAAGAGCATAAGAAACAATACCAGCAGGCGCAAGCCAACTTCAATGCTTTGGCCGAGCAAATCATAGCTGGCGTGCAGAAGTTCGACGACAACTGCAAAGGCCTAACCCTGAAAGACTGCACTTACCGCTTCTACCGCGACACACGCTTCTCGCCCGACAAGCGACCCTACAAGACCCACTTCGGCGTGTTCGTCTGTCCCGAAGGCAAGAAGTCGATGCTCAGCGGCTACTATTTCCATCTTGAAGCCAAAGAGTCTGAGTATCTTGGACATAACATGCTTTGCACAGGAATGTACATGCCCGACACAGCCATGCTGAAAACCATCCGCAACGAAATCCTCTTCAACGGCGAACCTTTGGTAGAAAGCATCGCCAAGGCCAACACCTTTAATTTAGATACCAGCAACGCCATGAAGCGTGTGCCCAACGGCTATCCCAAGGAGCATCCGCAAGCCGAGCTCTTCAAGCAGCGCGACTGGCTCTTGGTGCAAGACCTACCTGAGAAACGCCTCTCCGACCCGAATCTGGTGGATTGGGTGGTATCGGAATTTGAGAAGACTAAGGATTTTTGCCAGTGGCTGAACCGTACCGTTCGGGGAGAATAACAGTAGAGACGGTGCAAGCACCGTCTCTACAAACAAAATTCCGTATTTCTGTAATCCTTACGCCAACTCAAACTGTTCCAAGAACTTCAAATCGTTCTCGAAGAACAGGCGCAGATCGTTGATGCCGTATTTCAGCATAGCAATGCGCTCCACACCCATGCCGAAGGCGAAGCCCGTGTATTTCTCCGGGTCGATGCCGCTGGCGATGAGGATGTTGGGGTCACACATGCCGCAGCCGAGGATTTCAACCCAACCTGTGTGTTTGCAGATGTTGCAGCCCTTGCCACCACAAATGTTGCACGAGATGTCCATCTCCGCCGAGGTCTCGGTGAAGGGGAAATACGAGGGACGAAAACGCACCTTGGTGCCTTCGCCGAAGAACTCCTGCACAAAATGATACAAAGTCTGTTTCAGGTCGGCGAAGGAAACGCCCTCGTCGATGTAAAGTCCTTCAATCTGGTGGAAGATGCAGTGGGCGCGGGCCGAGATGGCTTCGTTGCGGAACACGCGGCCAGGGGCAATGATGCGGATGGGCGACTGATGGGTCTCCATCACGCGAACCTGCACACTCGAAGTGTGGGTGCGCAGCAACACATCCGAAGCCTTGTTGACATTGGGCTCCTTATTAATAAAGAAGGTGTCCTGCATGTCGCGGGCGGGATGGTCTAAGGGGAAGTTCAGGGCTGAGAACACATGGTAGTCGTCCTCAATCTCGGGGCCTTCGGCAATGGTGAAGCCGAGGTGGGAGAAAATCTCGTTGATGTCGCGGCGCACGATGGACAGCGGGTGACGTGCCCCCTTCATGTCGGCAGCGGGCATACTCATGTCGAAGCCGGCATCGTTGCTGTGCTGGTTCTCAAACTTCTGCAACTGCTCCTCCACCTTGTCTTGCACGACATTCTTCAGCTCGTTGAGCTTCATACCCATCTCCTTGCGGAGTTCGGGAGCCACGGTCTTGAAGTCGGCGAACAAGGCAGGAATGACACCTTTCTTGCTCAAATAAGTGATGCGGAAATTCTCCAAAGCCTCTTTACTTTCAGCTTGGAAATCACGCACTTGGGATAGTATCTCTTCGATTCTTTCTTTCATGGGGTGTATTGGTTATTGACAGCAACTTTTTGTTTTCGAGTCGCCTTTTTTCTCGCAGGCTTTATCGCAACCTTTCTCGATAGTGACGGAAATGATGGTGACAGGCTCAACAGGAACATCCATGCGGCCAGTCTTCACGGCAGCAATCTTGTCGACCACATCGAGGCCTTCGGTCACTTCACCGAATACGGTGTAGTCGCCGTCGAGATGCGGTGTGCCACCCACCGTTTGGTAAGCTTGACGCTGACGGGCAGAGAATACCTTGCCCATGCGGTTTTCAAACATGTCCAAGGTCTTCTCGTCGTACACCTTGCCTTGCACGATGTAGAACTGCGAGCCGCTGGAGGCTTTCTTAGGATTTACTTGGTCGCCTTGACGAGCGGCGCAAAGGGCACCTTTCTTGTGGAAATGGTTGTCCTTGAACTCGGCAGGGACAGTGTAGCCCGGGTCAAGGCGACCGTCTTTGTTCTGTCCACCCTGAATCATAAACTCATTGATGACGCGGTGGAACGGCGAGCCGTTGTACCAACCCTCGTTCACCAACTTGATGAAGTTGTCGCGGTGCAAAGGCGTGTCATTGTACAATTTGGCTTTAATGGTTCCCATGCTGGTCTTAATGACGACGACGGTTTCTTTTTCACTTGCTTTTTGTGCCTGGCAGGTCAATCCAACCAAAACCAAGGCGGCGATGATTAATTTCTTCATATTCCTTAGATTTAATGATTCAAAAATTTAAAATTCAAAATTTAAAGATTTAATATTCAAAGATTTAAGATTTGATATTTCAAGATTTCAAAATTTCAATATTCAGCATTCTACATTCAGCATTCATCATTCTACATTCATCATTCTACATTCAGCATTCATCATTCTACATTCAGCATTCCTCATTCCTAACTACTCATTCACAATCGAATACGTCACCTCCAATCTCATCTTCTCTCCCTCAGTGGCTTCAGGGCCGTTGATGACCAACCGCTGCGCATTATAGGCGGCTCCGTTGATGCCAAGGCTGAGACCTATATTGTCTTTCTTCTTCAAAATCATGTCCTGCAAATACTCCGAAATACGGAACGTGACGGTATGAAGCGTTGCATCATACGAACCGCCGAAGTAGCTTGTGCCTTCGTAATAATCGGGCAAGAGATAGGTGGTGCTGTCCGTATTGAATCCAATCAAAGCCAACATGGAAGGGGCCTTATACACCGAATCCACCAACTGCTGCGTGGCGGGCAAGACAAGCTTGGCTTCGTTGACGACGAGATAACAATTCTCCAAAGAATCAGCCCAATGGGCCAAATGGGGGAACTGAATGAAAGTCTTCACACCGCCCATGGTTTGCAGGTAAACCCGTCCCTGACCCAACGCTTCCTGACCTTCCAACAATTGTTGCACAAACTCGGGACTGCCTTGTTGGTAGTCATGGTCAAAATGGTTGAAATAGGTGTCCGACGAGGTCACATAATAGTCGTATCGCATCGGCTTCTCAGGCGTGGCAGCATCGTGATAGTAAAGCTGCAACATGGTGTAAGTGTTGTTGGTCAGATTAATGGAAATGATTGACCCATGCTGACTTACAGGGCTGCAACAGACATAGAGACCCTTGAAATATTGTTTGAAAAGGTCGGGACGTGAATAATAAGAGGAATCGAGGTTCAAAAGGTAATCGCCCAATTCCTGACTCAGGGGCATACGGAGAATGGGCTGACCCACAGTATCGGTGCCAACGACACTTGTTTTGGTATTCGGACGAGGCATGAATTGAAAGTTGTTGGTCTGGTCAATCACCTCCGTCGCCAAAGTGGAATGGCTGTAATACGTCTCCTCGTAGGACAATGTGTCAGTAAGGACATAAGCATGGGCCGTCTGCATGACCATGGTATCGCCATAATAATCAGCAATGTAGAGTTGCAGCACCAAAGAGTCCAACACAGGATTGGATCCAAACGACTGACCCGCCACCGATGGACGCAGTTGGGTGTAGAAACCCGCCTCTGTCGTACCGAAAACAGGGTCCTTCATGGCACCGAGAAGCGCGTATGAAGCGTTTTTTGTGGCCACTGAATCCGTGTAGGAATGGCATACGATTTCAACAGTATCCGTACGGAAAAGACCGATATAATTGTTGTCCGAAATCAGGTTGTTTCCGATGGTCTCGGGCGATTTTCTACAAGAAGAGAAGGCTAATATCAGTGCGCCCATCATTAACGCCAAGCAGTTCCGCACAGTTGAATGATATGTTTTCATTTAAGTCGTGAATATTGAGGTTATTCGTTGTGAGATAACTCAAAAATGCTGTCCTTATTGTTTTTGGAGAATGGTATCGTAGAAATCGTTGCAAGCTTGGGCATAATGCACTTGTTCGGGATAAGTGAGGACCGGCTTCTTGACCGTTTGCAAATGAGCCGCAATCTCAGGGTGCAAATGCTCGGTGCTCACCACAATGCCGTCGGAATAGTCGATGGCGGCCTTGGTCAGGTTGACATAGTTGGCCTCCTTGAAATACTTGAGGTCCTTGGCGTTCATGCCTTGAAGCTTCATCTTCTTGTCGAAGCCCGCCTTAAAGGTCTCTTCGAAGCCGTCGTCATAAATCGAATAAACGATTTTCGACTCGTTGAAGAGCGGGTTGTCGCGGACATTCATGGCGCGCTTGATATAGACCGGCATCAGGGCCGAAATCCAGCCGTGGCAATGGATCACGTCGGGCGACCAGTTGAGTTTCTTCACCGTCTCGATGACGCCACGCGTAAAGAACACGCAGCGGCTGTCGTTGTCCTCGCAAAACTGACCCTTTTCGTCATACATCAGGTATTTCTTCTTCGTGAAGAAGTCGTCGTTGTCGATGAAATAAATCTGCATCCTCGCCTTTTGGATGGAGGCCACCTTAATAATAAGCGGGTGGTCCGTGTCGTTGATGATGAGGTTCATGCCCGAGAGGCGAATCACCTCGTGGAGCTGGTTGCGGCGCTCGTTGATGACACCGTAGCGCGGCATAAAGATGCGGATTTCTTTACCGCTTTCTTGAGTGGCTTGGGGCAGGTATCGACCAACGAGGCTCATCGGGGTTTCCGGCAGATAGGGTGCGATTTCCTGATGGACGAACAGTACTCTTGTCTTGCTAGTCATGGGCTATAGTCTTGCTTAGAAACTACAAAATTACGCATTTTTTTTGGAATAACGCAAATAAAAATAAAAAACCCTACCTTTGCAAAAACAAACCGCAGCCCGCT
>Ga0310696_10004834_pt1 | contig 16414 bp, 14 predicted proteins | sample AusTroGonzalo_MG_4_FD_203885 | JGI IMG/M metagenome (GOLD analysis project Ga0310696, IMG submission 203885) | Bovine rumen microbial communities from tropical cattle in Woodstock, Queensland, Australia - Gonzalo_02 (v2) (version 2) | ecosystem: Host-associated > Mammals > Digestive system >...
GTCCATGGCCCTTTTCCTGGCCCAGACCGGCGCGGACGTTCTCGTGCTGGAAAAATCTCCCGTGCCCGGCGGCGCCATGCAGCGCTTCCGCCGGAACGGCATTCCGCTGGATACCGGATTCCACTTTACCGGCGGCATTCCCGGCTGTTTCGGCGAGATGCTCAGGATCGCAGGTCTGGACGAGGCTGTGGAAACGATCCCGATCCGGATGCGTCTCTTCTTTACGCAAAGCGGGCACACGCTGGCGTTGCCCCGCGGACACCGGGCCGTGGAGGAGTATCTGGCGGCCCGCTATCCCGATGATGCGGCGAATATCCACGCCTACTTTGAGCTGGAGCGGGAGATCATCCGGACGACTCCGCTTTTCGATCTGCGCAAGGATTTTCTTCTTTTCGAGCCGGCTCCCGAAAATGCCGACGTCATCACGCTGGCCGACGCCATGGACAAATTCGGGTTCCGGGGCGAACTCCGCGCCGCGCTGGAAAGCTCCGTCACCTGTCACGGGACGCCGCCTTCCGAGATCGCGCTCTCCGGTCACTGCCGGGTGAATTACGGTCTTCTGAACGAACTCACCCGGGTCCGCGGAGGCGGTGCGGCCATTGTGGACGCATTCCTGCGGCAGACGGGGCCGGGTACCGGGATCCGCCTGAAAACGGACTGCACCGTTGCGCAGTTCGGCGGTATCACGGATGGCGGGAAATGCCGGGAGGCGGTCCTGACGGACGGGACGAAGGTGACATTCGAGAACTGCGTGATGACGCTTCATCCCCGTGAGATTCTGAGGCTTCTTCCGCCGGAGAAAGTGAGGCCGGATTTCCGGGAGCGGGTGAACTCCTTCGAGGAGAGCTGCGGCTTCTTCACGGTCCACTTCCGGATCGACAACGAGGTGCCGGATTTCCGGGAGGAGCTGCTTTCCGTCTTCAATACGGAAGATGTGGAATCCGCGATCCTCGCGCGGAACGGCGCCTTCGCCACGGGCATGATGATGACCGAAGAAGTCGTTTCCGACGGACGTCGGTGCCGCTGTCTCACGGCGTTCCAGAGTGTGGCGGCATCCGAAACGACGGAGTGGGAAGACAGCCGGACGGGTCACCGGAGCGAATCCTATCAGGAGTACAAACGGGAGAAGAGCCGTCGCATTGCGGATCTGGTCCGCTTTTCCTGCCCTCAGTTCGAGGGAAAAATGGAGATCCTTTCCAGTTCGTCCATGCTGACGTACCGGGATTATCTTTCGCCCTATGGATCCGCCTACGGGATCCGGCAGAAGACGGGTCAGCACAATCTGTTCGGGCGTCTGCCCGTCCGGAATTTCTATGTATGCGGCCAGAACTCCATGCTGCCCGGGGCGTTCGGCGCCATGCTTTCTTCGATCCATCTCTTCCGGAAGCTGGCGGGCGAAGACGTGTATACATCGCTGCTGGATCGGCGGCTGGGAAAGGAGAGTGCGTAAATGAACGGAGGAAGACGTGTCGTCATTACCGGCTGCGGAGTGGTTTCCTCTCTGGGGAACACGCCGGAGGAACTCTATTCCCGGCTGGCCGCAGGAGAAAGCGCAGTCCGGATCATGACGGAGTGGGGCACGAGGCAGGCGGCGGCGCCGGTGGATTTGCCGGAGTCCGAAATCCGTTCCATTCCCCGGGCCAAGCGCCGGTTCATGGGCCGGGTGGCGATCCTTTCCGCGCTGGCGGGCCGGAAGGCGGCGGAGTCCGCGGGTTTGAGCGAAGAGGAGATCCATTCCGACCGGACGGGATGCGTGGTGGGTTCCACGATCGGATCCACGACGGAAATGGAAAGTTCCTTCCGCACGCTTCTGGTGGGGGCCGGGGTCGCCGAAATGTCGCCCATGGCGTTTTTCAAATGTGCCTCCCATACCACGGCGTTCAATACGGCGAGTCTGCTGGATATCGCCGGCGCCGTCTATTCGCCTTCCGCAGCCTGCGCCTCGGGTCTTCAGGCGGCCGGGATCGGCATGGCCATGATCTCGTCCGGCATTCAGGATGTGGTCCTCTGCGGCGGAGCCGATGAGGTCAGTCCTCTCGTTTCCGGCTGTTTCGAACTGATGGAAGCGCATGCTTCCACCGAGGGGCAGCCGCCGGACCGGATCGCCCGGCCGTTCGAGAGAGGACGGAACGGGCTTGTCTGCGGCGAGGGCGCGGGGATCCTGGTTCTGGAGGAATACGAGCATGCACGGGCACGCGGCGCCCGGATCCTGGCGGAAGTCTATTCCTACTCGTCCTGCCGCTGTCCCGGAAGCGTCAGCCAGTCCGATTCCTCGTCCATTCTCCGCTGCATGCGGGACGTATACCGGCAGGTGGACTTCACGCCAGCCGAAACGGATTATATCAGTGCGCACGCCACCTCTACACGCCAGGGGGACAAGGCCGAGGCGGATGCACTCCGTGCCGTGTTCGGCGATTCCGTGCCGGTCAGCAGCCTGAAGGGACATCTGGGGCACACGCTGGCAGCCTCCGGGACGCTGGAGATCATCGCAGTCCTGGAAATGATGAAGCACGGCACGCTGATCCCGACCCGCAATCTGGAGGAGGTGGATCCGGAGTGCGGCGGGCTGGATCATGTGCGGGAACCGAGGCCGTGCCGGATCCGCCGGGTGCTGAAGAACTGTTTTGCCTTCGGCGGGATCAATTCCGCCATGCTGTTCGGGGATGTGAACGAATAAGAAAGATCAACAACAATAACGTGAGAGGATAGAGCAATGACAAGAGAAGAAATCGTGGAAGCGGTGAACACCGCGTTCGAAGAGATGGAGATTCCCCGCGAGGAACTGACCCCGGAAAAGGAGTTCTTCAAGGATCTGGGACTGGACAGCCTGGACATGGTGGATCTGATGATCAGTCTTCAGCGGAAATTCGGCGTTCAGCTCCGCCAGAATGAGGAAATCAAGAAGGTGCGTACCCTGAACGATATCTACGACTTCTTCGTGAAGCTGGATGCACAGCGCAATGCGGGAGACGGATCGGCAAAATGACCGTGGTTCTTTCCGTCATCGTCTACCTCCAGATGTTTGTGTGCGGGGTCATTTACTGCGCCATTGCGCTCCCCGCTCTTCTGGTTTATGCCTTCTGCGTCGGCTTCCGCGGCGAACGCACGGCCCCCATGGTCCGCAGGCTGATCCTTTACTTCGGAAAGACGATGATCTTCGTTGCCATCCGTCCCTATGTGCGGGTCCGGGTCGAGGATGCATCCGGCGAGCCGCCGGAGAAAAGCGCCGTTTTTGTGCTGAATCACCGGTCCGCCTCGGATCCTTTCCTGGTAGCCTCGGTTCCAATGGCGGCCGCGCCGGCGCAGGCGGTGAACGGATGGCCCATGCGTCTTCCGTTTTTCGGATTTTTCGCCCGGTATGGACATTATCTGGATGTGACCAAAGTGCCCTATGAGGAGACGAGGGAAAAGACCCTTCAGCTGCTTCGGGAGGGCGTGCCGGTCTTTGTTTTTCCCGAAGGTACGCGGTCCGGCGGAAAGCACATGAACCAGTTTCACGGCACCTTTTTCCGGATCGCAAAGGAGGCCGGCGTTCCCATCGTTCCCGTGGCGATCGCGGGCAACGAAAAGATCCCGGACCGGAATTTCCGCATGTCGCCGGGGCGGATCCTGGTGAGACGTCTTCCCCGGATCCCCGCGGAGACGGTTCAGGCCACGCCGCTTTTCAAGCTGAAGGAAATGGTGCGGAACCGACTGATGGAAGAGACCAGGAAAATGGATGAGGAGTTGAGTCATCATGGATAATTCGTATTTCCGGTACGATCCGGCCTGTGAGCGAATGACGGCCGAGGAGATCGAGAATCAGCAGAACGTGCTTCTCCGCGAACAGCTGACCTTTTGCCGCGATCATTCGCCTTACTACGGAAAACTGTTCCGCGGCATGGATTTTTCTTCTTTCACCGTGAAGGATCTTCCCTCGCTGCCCGTGACCGACAAAGTCACGCTGGCTTCCGATCCGGATGCCTTTCTGGCCGTCCCCATGCGGGACGTGGAGGAGATCGTGTTTTCCTCCGGGACCACGGGAAAACCGTGCAAGATCATGTACTCCGGACGCGATATGCAGCGTCTTGCCTACAACGAACACCGGTGCTTCGCCGCCGCCGGCATGACGCCGGACGACGTGGTGCTTCTGACCTGCACGCTGGACCGGTGTTTCATTGCCGGGCTGGCCTATTACCTGGGGGCCCGGAGCATCGGCGCCTCCGCCGTCCGGAACGGGCTGAACTCCATCGAGAGTCATGCGGAGATGATCCGTACCCTGAAGCCGACGATCCTCGTAGGCGTGCCCTCGTTCCTCCGTCATCTGGGATTGGCCATGCACGAGCACGGGATCGATATTTCCCGCGTCCGGAAACTGATCTGCATCGGCGAGCCCGTACGCGATTCCTCCTTCCGCATTTCCGGCCTCGGAAAACAGCTGGAGGAACTCTGGGAGGCCGACGTTCACTCCACCTACGGATCCTCCGAGATCGTCACGAGCTTCTGCGAATGCGGCGCCCTGTGCGGCGGACACATGCTGCCGGATCTCGTCTGCACGGAGATCCTGGACGAAAACGGCAATCCGGTGCCCGACGGACAGCCGGGCGAACTGACCCTCACCGCGCTGCAGCTGACCGGGATGCCGCTGGTCCGCTTCCGCAGCGGCGATATCACATTCAAGATCTCCGAGCCCTGCCCCTGCGGCCGGAAGTCGCCCCGGATCGGGCCCATTCTGGGGCGCAAGGCGCAGCAGCTGAAATGCAAGGGAACCACGCTGTATCCGCAGGTTCTGTATTCTGTGCTGGATCCGGCGCCCGAGGTGGCGGAATATTACATGGTGGTGTCCGGCGAAAATCTCTCCGACCGGATCGATGTCTACGCCGCGCTCAAGACACCCGGCGCCAGCCTCAAAAATCTGGAAGAGCGCCTCAGCGTCGCCTGCCGGATGCACATCCCCGTCCACGAGCAGGATCTCGATTCGGTCCGGCTTCAGGTCTTCGGCCGTTCCCGCAAACCGGTCCGCTTCGTGGACCGTCGGACCGGCGGAAAGGATGCGTGAGATCATGGGACGTGTTCGGGATCCGCGCTTCGACTTCTCCATGGAGGACATCCGTTCCGCCATGGCGGCGGGCCGTCTGCTCTCCATGGAAATGGAGTTCACCCGGGCCTGCAACTACCATTGCAGTTACTGCTATGTGTCGGAGACGCATCTCCGGAACGAACTGACGCCCGAAGAATGCCGTTCCGTTTTGAAGCAGGCGGCCGAGCTCGGTGCACGAAAGATCGTGGTGCTGGGCGGTGAGCCGCTGGTGTATTCTCATCTGGAGGAGATGCTGGATTACATCGGATCCCTGGGCATGGTCTCCGAGATCTTCACCAACGGCTCCCTGGTCACGCCCGAGGCTGCCGCCATGCTGTTCCGCCATCGCGTCCGGGTGATCGTGAAGCTCAATACGCTGGATCCGGAGAATCATGACCGTCTGACCGGCTTCAAGGGTTCTCTTCAGAAGACCTGGGATGCCATCCGGAATCTGGAGGAGGCCGGGTATGCGGGACTGGATCACATGCTGGGCGCATCGACGATCATTTCCACGGCGAACCTGGAAGAGATCCCGCGGATGCGCGTCATGCTCCGGGAGAGGAAGCTCCTTCCCTATTTCGAATGCATTACGCCTCAGGGGCGTCTTCTCGACCACGAATCTCTCATGCCCACGGCCGATCAGCTGAAGGCCGTTTTCGATGAACTGGCGGAGATCGACCGCCGCTACGGATTCGAGTGGGAGCCCCAGCCGCCTCTGGCCGGCGACAAATGCTTCCGCCATCAGTATTCCTGCGTGGTTCAGAGCAACGGGACGGTAGTTCCCTGCGTGGGACTGGATGCGCCCATCGGAAATGTCCGTGAGAAAAGCCTGAAGGAGATCCTTTCCGAAAGCCTGATCCTGTATCACCTCAAGAATTACCGCAAGTTCATCAAAAAACCCTGCGCGGACTGCGATAAGATCGATCACTGTTACGGCTGCCGCGGGACCGCATACCAGCTTACGGGGGATTATCTGGCCGCGGATCCCACCTGCTGGCGCAACAAGGACAAGCAGGATCAGATCTGTTTCCTGCCCTGCTCTTCGGACAACATGCTCCCCCACGCCCGGCCCATGCTCTTCGTGGACCGCCTCGTGAAGCTCGGGGAAAAACACGCTGTCACCGAATCCGTCGTCCGCAGGGACAATCCCTTCGTCGATGGGACGGGTTGTCTTGCTCGGGAGGCGTTCGTGGAATACGCGGCGCAGACGGCCGCCCTGATGGACAGTTTCGAAAAGGACGGCCGGGTCTCCCCGGGTCTGCTGATCGAAGTGCAGAATTTTCAGGTTTCCGGAGATGCGAAGATCGACGACCGGATCACGGTTCATCTGAAAAAGGAATTCGATATGGATATCTGGCATGGAGTTTCCGTTCAGATCGAGGTCAATGGAAAATCCGCCGCGCAGGGAGAACTGAAGCTATGCATATTCGATACGCCTGTGGGATCCTGACAGCCCTTCTTCTCGGGATTGCCGTACTCCGGGCGGAAAGTCCGGATGATTTTTTCACCCGGGCCTCCGGAAAAATGGCGGAGACCACGTCTCTCCGTTCGGATTTCGTCCAGACCAAGCGGCTCAAGGCATTCCGGAAGCCGCTGAAGATCACGGGTGAACTCTGCATGGACCGGACGGGCCGGTTCGCCTGGCATGTGAAAACGCCGATCCGCTACTCCTGCGTGATCGCCGACGGAAAACTGCGGCAATGGGATGCGGATACGGGAAAGACCCTTACGCTGGATGTGGATTCCAATCCCGGGCTGCAGTATCTGGCCCGTTCTCTCGCCGGGTTCTTCTCCGGCGATTTCACCGAAATGAAAAAAGATTTCGAGGCGGTATCTGTCTCGGCCGACGGCCTGAGCGGTGAAATGCGGCCCAGACAGGGCGTCCCCGCCGCAAATTTCATCCGGTCCATCCGGTTTTTCTTCGAAGACGACTCCCTCGCCGCGCTGCGCCGGGTCGTGATCGATGAGTGTTCCGGGGACGAGACGGATATCGAATTCCTTTCATCCGTGCGGAATCAGCCGGTCCCGGAGGAAAAATGGCGTCCGGACGGGAATTGAAAAGACATCTGGTCCGACTGCTGTTCACCCTGTTCCGTCATCCGCGGATCACGGGCTCGGTCCTCCTGATCCTCGCCGCCGTTTCGCTGGTATCGATCTTCGCGGGGACTTTCCGCAACGACGTCTCCCGCATGCTGCCGGACGGATCCGAGGCTGCCCGATGCTACGAGACCATTGCCCGGTCCTCCATGTTCAACAAGGCGCCGATCCTGTTTCATGCGGAGGATCCGGGCCTGTTCCGGACGGCGGCGTTTTCGGAGAAGCTGGAACGTCTGGTCCGTCTTCTGGAATCGGATGAACGGATCCTCCGGGTGGACTATCGGCTTCTGCCCGGCACGCCCGAAGAGATCCTTTCGGAACTGGTTTCGTACGTTCCGCAGTATCTTCCTTTTTCCTCTCTGCCGGAACCGGCGGCGGCCGTGGCGGAATGCCGCAGGCAGTTTCTTCTGCCGGGCGGGACGGGACGGTCCCGTCTTCTGGAATCGGATCCCTTTTCTCTGGCCTCGCGTCTTCTTCTTCCGCTGGAACATTTCCGGCGGGTTTCCCGGTTTTCCTCCGCGCCCGATTCTCCGTATCTGGTTTCGCCCGACGGACGTTCGCTGCTGATCCTTCTGGAAACCGCCGTTCCGGCCACGGATCCGGGTTCCGGCCGCGCGCTTCTGACGTTTGCGGAGGCGCAGCTCCGCGAAGCCGGATTCGTCCCGGGAAAGGATGCGGAGCTTCTGTTCCCGCATCGGCGGGCCATGGCCAACGAGGCGGTGGTGAAGGCGGATATCCTTCAGGTCAGTATTCTTTCGCTGGTGATCTTTTCCCTTCTCACCATCTTCATTTACCGGTGCGATTTCCGGGCCTTTCTGATCCCGGCCGTTCCCTTTCTCAGCGCTCTGTTCACCACGGCTCTCATGCCTCTGGTTTTCCGTACGCCTCTCTTTTTCATCGTGGGCATGGGCGGGATCGTCATCAGCCTTGCGCTGGACTATGGAATCCACATGTATGCGGCCATGACGGGCCGGGGCTCCTTCCGTTCTCTCACGAAGATCCTGACGCCCCTCCTGTTTGCCGCATTGACTTCCGGCGCGGCGTTCCTCCTTTTCCTTTTCGGCGCTACCGACGCCGTCCGCCAGCTCGGGTTCTTTTCCGGCGTCAGCCTCCTGCTCAGCCTCCTGCTGATGCTCCTGATCCTGCCGCCTGCCTTCGCGCACCGGAAGGGACAGCGGAACGGACCGCCGGTGCTCCGGCAGAGGGGATTCCCTCCGCTTCCTCCGCGGGCCGTCCGGATCGTCTGGTTGATCCTGATCGCCGTATCCGCGGCCCTGATCCCCGGTCTGCGCGTGTATTCCGACGCCCGTCAGTTCGATCTTTCTCCGCCGGAATACGAGGAACAGGATGCGGCCCTGATCCGCACGTTTCAAGGCGGCGCGGCGCCCGCCATGGCGCTGTTCCGGGGAGAAACCGCGGAGCAGGCAAAGGATGCGGCCGAGGCCGCCGGATCCGTGCCGGAGTGCTTTTCCGTGTCGGAACTGTATCCCCGGGAGAGCGTGCGGGAAAAGAATCTGGAGGAGTGGCGCGCCTTCGAAAAAAGATCCTGGGCGGAGTGGACGGAACGTCTGCGGGCCGAAGCGGATAAAAACGATTTCGACCCCGAATTCTTCACGCCGTTTCTGAATCGGCTCCGGCAGGGGATCCTGGATCCGCCCGCCGATCCGCCCGTCTGCTTCCGTCCGGTGCTGGACCGGCTTCTGGTTCGGGGGACGGACGGACTCTGGACCGCGGCGGCGCTGTATCCGGAAACGCCGGAAACCGCGGCGCGTCTTTCCTCTCTGCCCGGGGCCGTGGTGATCGCCCGGGATCATTTTGCGGAGATCCTGGCCCGGGATCTGACGCACGGGATCCTTCCCCTGGCGATAGGGGCCGTTATCTCCGTTCTTCTCCTCACCTGGCTGTTTTTCCGGTCGGTGCGGGATACCTTTCTGGCGCTTCTTCCCGTGTTTTCCTCCCTTCTCTTTACCGGGGCTCTGTTTTCTCTTCTGGGAAAACCGGTGACGGTGCCGGTCCTGACTGCCGCCATCATCCTCTGCGGTCTGGCCGTGGACTACGGGATCTTCGCCGTCCACGCCATCCGAACGGGAAATACGGACAATATCTTCCGTGCCGTGACGCTTTCCGCCCTGACTACGGCGGCGGGCGGGCTGACAGTGGCGTTCACGAGGCATCCGATGCTTCATTCGGCCGGGCAGACGCTGATCGCCGGGATCGGATTCGCCTGGTTCTCTGCTCTGTTCCTGCTGCCCGCGCTGGTTTCCGGAAAAAGAAAAAAGGGCGTTCCGGCCTGCTGCTTCCTGCTTCTTCTCCTTCCCGTTTTTCTTACGGGATGCCGGACGGAGCCTTTCGAATATGAATCGTTTCCTCCCGTTTGCGAGCTGGCGGGATCCCGGACGAAGATCCCGTTCCCGGACAACTTCTCCATTCTGGGCAGCGTCGTTATGGAAACGCCCTTCTTCGCCATGGATTTTCTCTGTGCGGCGGAACGGAAGGACGGATTTTTCCGGATCGCCGGACTCAGTCCCGGCGGCGTGAAGCTTTTCGAGACGGCGGGAAAGCTCGGCGAGGTTTCCGAATTCTACTTCACTCCGGCCGCGGAAATGCCGGGCGATCCCCGGGAACATGCGGAGACTCTGCTCCGTCAGTTCGAGTATATTTTCGAAGGTCTGGGGCCGTGTCCCGATTCCGTTCTGAAGGCGGCGGAACCGGTCATGGACGGCCGGGCCATGGAGAAGGACGGGCGCCGCTGGGCCGGGAAGAATCTGGATCTGATCGAAAAGGAAAAAGCGGGATATTACCTGTACCGCAACTTCGGCGGGTTCCGCTTCCCTGTCCATATCGTTTATCGCGGCGACTGGGGATACCGGCTGATCTTCCGCATTTCGGAGGCGGAAGCCCTTTGAAACGGCCTGTAGGGATGCGGCGGCAATCGTATCGGGCCGCCGGCTCCTTCAGCCGGCAGGGAGACGGGAAAAGCTGTCCGCTTCATTGTCCCTTCAAATTTTTCTCGCCCGCCGTTCCGCCATTTACTCCTGCCAGACCCGGAGGAACCGTTTCCAGGCGGATTCGCTCCAGTCGCCGGATTCGGTTTCCGCGTGACACATCCGGGGACAGGACTTCAGCTGAGGGATCAGCGCGGCCCAGTCGATATTTCCCTCGCCGGGTACGTTGTGATCGTCGAACGAGCCGTAATTGTCGTGCATGTGGCAGGTAACGATGTCTTTCTTCATCAGTTCGAGCGTGGGAAAGAGACCGTCTTCGGCATAACAGTTTGCATGGCCCGTATCGAAGCAGAATCCGATCTGCGGGTGAGCATACTCTCCGGCAAATTCCACGAGCCGGTGCAGATTGTCCATGGTCTCCGCGCTGTTCTCCAGCGCCAGGATGATCCCGGTTTTCTCCGCCGCCGGAAGCAGTTCGTCCACACTCCGGCGGATCTGCCGCCATTTGGCCTCGGAAAGCGGTTCACCGTGCTCGATTCCCAGGTGGAGCGTATAGGTCCTGACGCCCATGGGGGCAAGCTGATGCAGGAACCGGATATGTTCCTTCATGGCCTCGCTTCGCCGGGCCTCGTCCAGCTGCGCCAGGTCGAACAGATTTCCCCAGAACCCGTGACATGCGGGCGTTTTCAGTCCGGCGCGTTCCAGCATGCGTGCGGTCTTCTCCAGAAAGCCCGGTTCGCGCTGATCGCGCAGGCCCCAGACCGGATGGGCAACGATATCCGTGACGCCCCACTGCCGAAGCTGGACCATGACGGATTCGACGTCGCGGTCTTCGATTTTTTTCCACTCCACAAAGTGAACGGGCTGCCGTGTTTCATTCATGATATCATCATCACTTTCTCTGGTTATGTAACGGTCGTGTTCCGGTTATTATACCCCGGCTTTGCCGTTTTGCAAGTGCCGGACTTCAGATTTCCGGTCAGCAGCAAATCCTGCCGTTCCGGTAATCGCGCGGCGGGATCCTGTACCGTTTGGAGAAGAGACGGCTGAAGAGGAACTGGTTGGAAAAGCCGCATCGTTCGGCGATCTGGGCGCAGGTCAGGCCGGTCTCGCGCAGCAGGCTTTCGGCGGCGGCGAGCTTCAGGTTGATCAGGTATTGTCCCGGCGAGGAGCCGAACACGATGCGGAATTTTTTTTCGAAGGAGGAACGCGACATGTGGCAGTCGGCCGCCAGCTGATCCAGCGTCAGTTTTTCGAATTTGTGCTTCTGGATCCGCAGGAAGGCATTTTCGAATTCCGGGAAACCGCGGATCATCAGAAACAGTGTCTCCCGGGGTGTCGAGAGATTCAATATCTCCTTCAGAAGAAGAAACATCACCGCCTGATCCTCCAGCTGCTCCGTCAGACCGCCCGCTTTGCGTTCGCAAACGGACCGTACCTTGTTTCCCCGAAGGACGGTGCGGCATCCGCGGTTCAGCCGGCTGACGAGGGAACGGCATCGCCGGGCCGCGTCGCCCCGTATGACGCAGGGAGTATGAAAGAACTGCAGGAGAGAAAGATCGGGCTCCAGACGGAACTGCAGATGTACCCAGATGCTGCGGTGCCCTTCATCGTGCCGGATGAACTGGCGGCAGCATCCCTCCGGGAAAATCAGGCAGTCTCCGCTTTCCGCACGAAACGAAACGTCATCGATCTTCACGTCCATTCCGTCGAACGGGAGCCCGCGGTACGGCAGAAGACAGGAGATCGCTGTACAGGACATGGGTGCTCCGGAATCGTAAAACGGGGGCAGGACCGCCGTGTCCGCGCCGGTGATCCTCCGGATCCGGATGCGTGGGAGAAGAGCGGAATTTACGTAATCGGATATATTATTGACGTAATCAGGCATGACAAATTTCCATTTGAAGTTATATTATTCCGCAATATAGCATCAAACGGAAAAGATGCAAACGACAGATCATAATTGACAGAATGAAGAGAAGGACGTTCGGCTATGTGGAGTCATTTCGGCGGGTTTCTGATGGTCACCGTTGCCGGTTTCCTGTGGATCGCGATCGGCATTGCCGTAAGCAAATGTTCCGCCCGCGGCTGGAACTATAATATCGTCCAGGGGTTGACCTATCTGGGCGCCTCGCTTATCTGTGCGGTCATCGTGGGCGGAAGAAGCATCGGCGCCGGCACATTCGAGTTTTCCCTGTTCGGCTTTCTCATGTGCTGTCTGGCCGGATTCTCCAATTTCTACATCTATGTTTTCACCGCGAAGGCCATGCAGCGGGGCCCCAACGGACTGGTCTGGGGGATCATGCAGTCCGGCCTGATCGGCACCTTCCTGATGGGGATGATCTTTTTCGGGGAGAAGCCCTCCTTGCCGCGGGTCGCCGGAGCCCTGCTGATCCTCTGCGGCGTGCTGGTCATGGGGCTGGCCAAGGACCGGAAATCCCCCGACGGACAGGGAGGAAAAACGTGGCTTCTGTTCTCTCTCTGCGCCATGCTGCTCAGCATGATAACGCAATGCTGCAACACTTTGCCCTCGTATTTTCCGGAGATCGGGGAAAACGGAGCTTCCGTCCGGACGCTGGGCATGTATTGCGGCGGCCTGCTCGGATTTGCCTTCACCACGCTCCCGGGCCTGATCCGGAAACGGGATTTCGGGTGCCGGAACGAATGGATCATAGCGGGAATCCTGATGATCCTGAATACCTCGGCCAGCCTCATTTTCTTCTACCGGGGACTTGACATGCTGGCGAAAAACGGCTGTGCCGGACTGGGCTATCCGCTGTCCATCGGCGTCTGCGTCATCGGTTTTTCGTTTTACAGTCTGCTGATCCTGAAGGAAAAATTTGCCCGACTCAGCCTGATCGGCCTGGGCGCGGTCTGTATCGGGATCATTGCCGTCTCCATCCGCTGAGGAGCGGACCGCCTGCATCCGGCATACGCCCCATTTTACAGACGGGTATCGTTTTTCCAGTTTCCGTGCTCATCGCGGACGAGGCGGAATGAAACGACGGCGGGCGGGCCGCCGTCTTTTTTTATAAACGATCCTGTTGCCTCGGCGCCGTTCTCGTTTTTGGTCAGCACGATCCCGGAGAAGGAACCGTTTTCGTACTTTTGTTTCAGCGAGACGGCGCAGCGGGACACGGCGTCCTCGAAGGTGATTTCCGGATACAGAAGCGCGAGTTCGTTGCGGAGCATGCTCCGGACCCGGGGTGTGGAAAGTGCATCCAGCCGGTCCATATCGCCCGCGGCCAGGGCGGCAAAGAGGTCGTCCGCGAGGGCTTCAGGCGTATTTCTCAGGCGCACGCGGCGGACGAGTTCGTTGTCGCGGAAGGAGTTTTCCCGGCATCCCGCCGTCAGGAGCAGGGCGAGAGCGAGGATCGGCAGAAGAAGAACAATCGGTTTTCGCATGGTCATCGTCTGCCTGCCGCGGACGGGATCCGTCCCTCTTTCATGAGACGGTCCAGCAGGGCGGCGCACCCTTCCGAAACGTCGTTCCAGGTCTGTTCGAATTGTCCGCTGTACCAGGGATCGGCCACGTCTCCGGGCCGGTTCGTGAAGTCCATGAGAAAGCGGATCTTGCCTTCGGGATCCCGGCAGCTTCGGGAGAGATTCCGGAAATTGCTGTGGTCCATGACGATCAGCAGATCCCAGTCATCGTATTCGGACGAGCGGAAAAGCCGCGCTGTCCGGTTCGGATCGAAGGGGATCCCGTGTTCCTTCAGGAGACGCCGCACCGGCGGATATATCGGATTCCCAAGTTCTTCCGCGCTGACAGCCGAGGAGGCGATCCGGAGACTGGAACTCACGCCGGCCCGTGCCGCAAGATCTTTCATCACGAATTCCGCCAGAGGACTCCGGCAGATGTTTCCGTGGCAGATGAACATGATCCGAACCATGATTCCGAACTCTCCCGGTCAGAAAAGGGTGTAGAGATCGTTGCGGAGCACGCGGACCAGATCGTCCATATTCCGCACGGTCTCTTCGGTGAGGATCCCGGCGCGTCCCGCGTCCTGGACCTGGTGGCAGTCGGAGCCGCCGATTCCGTGAAGGTGGAATTTTTCCGCCCAGCATTTTGCCACGTCGTTCCGGCTGTCGTGGCGCGGATGCGCGTTGTTGATCTCGATCCCGAAGAGGTCGGCCGGATTCGTGATCCTCATTTCGTTGCGGAAGGGATGCGCCTGATAGAACAGAAAATTCCTCTTCCGCGCAAGCTCTCCGAATGCATGCGGATCCATGGAAAATATGCGGTCGGCGTCTTCTTCGATGTCCCGGGGCATGCCGTACACCAGATAGTCGTTGACGCCGTTGTCCCGGAACCGGATCTCATATCCGCAAAGGACCAGAAGTCCGGCCTCTTGTCCCAGCCGCGCGGCCTTTTCATATTCCTCGTGGTAATATTTCGGGAAATCCGGGCGTCCGGCCTCGGCATGGAGCTTTGCCGTGTAATCGTTGAAATGATTGGTGATGACGAGGCAGTCGTAGCCGGCTTCCCGGTACAGCCGGATCAGCTCTTCGGCGGGCACTTTTCCGCAAAACGAGACTTCCGAGGTGTGGGCATGCAGTTCGATTTTCATAAGTGTATCTCCGTTCTGCGGTAATATATCCCGATGCGGGGAAAAAAACAAGAAAGGGCGCCGATCCGATCCGGCAAAAAGCGGGGAATTTTCGAAGTTCGGCTTGAAAAAAACGTTTCGGGGAAGTACATTGCAGGACAAACGGAAAGGATGTGGAATCATGGCGGAAAAAGAAACGGCAAAGAGCAAGGCCGTCGAGGCGCAGAAGGCGTCCGACGGGCGGGATAAGAATCTTTCCATCGCGCTGGCGCAGATCGAAAAGGAGTTCGGAAAAGGCTCCATCATGCGTCTGGGCGACAACCGGGTGGTGGATGTGCCTGTCATCAGCACGGGGGCGCTTTCCCTGGACATCGCGCTGGGGATCATGGGATTGCCCCGCGGGCGCATCATCGAGATCTTCGGGCCGGAATCGTCCGGTAAGACGACGCTGTGTCTGCATGTGATCGCGAACGCGCAGAAGGCGGGCGGCACGGCCGCATTCATCGACGCCGAGCACGCGGTGGATCCCATTTACGCGAAGAAGATCGGCGTGAACATAGACAATCTTCTGATCTCGCAGCCGGACTGCGGCGAAGATGCGCTGAACATTGCGGAAATGCTGGTCCGGAGCAATGCGGTGGACGTGCTGGTGATCGACTCCGTGGCGGCGCTGGTCCCGAAGAACGAGATCGAGGGAAATATCGGCGACTCCTTCATGGGCCTTCAGGCAAGACTGATGTCCCAGGCGCTCCGCAAGCTGACGCCCGCCATCAGCCGGAGCAAGACCTGCTGCATCTTCACCAACCAGATGCGTGAGAAGATCGGCGTCATGTTCGGGAATCCCGAAACCACGCCCGGCGGCAATGCCATGAAATACTATTGTTCCGTCCGGCTGGATATCCGCCGGATCCAGGCCATCAAGAACAGCTCGGGCGAGTCCACGGGCGCCCGCACCCGGGTGAAGGTGGTCAAGAACAAACTGGCGCCGCCCTTCAAGGTGGCCGAGTTCGATATCAACTGGAACGAAGGTATTTCCCGGGTCGGATCCATCCTGGATGTGGCTACCGACATGGGCATTCTGGAGAAACGCGGATCCTGGTTCGCTTTCGAAGGCGAGCAGATCGCGCAGGGCCGGGACGCCGTCAAGGCGCTTCTGACCGAGCAGCCGGAAATGGCGGACCGCATCTACGCGAAGATCCGCGAGAAGCTGGCGGAACGCAACGCGCCTGCGGAAGCCGCGGGAAATGCCGCCGAATCCGCCGCAGCATCGGAGACTTCTGCCGAATGAAGCTCAAATCCGGCGAAACCGCGTCATCCCGCCGAGCCGGGGGCGTCCGGCGGTTTCTGCCGGTGTTCCTCTGCGTCTTCCTGTCTCTTCCCGCGGTGTCCATGGCGTTTGCGCAGTCGGCCCGCGAATATCCGGACAAACGGTCCGGCGATGAGGCCTGCCGGGCGGAGGATTTCGCCGTGGCGGTCAGTTTTTACCGGAAATACCGGGAAGAGGCGGAGTCCGCGGGCGACCGGGCGGCGCTGCAGGATGCTTATGAGCGGGAGATCGATGCGCTGATCCGCGGCGGTCTTGCGCAGGAGGCGGAAAATGCGCTGAACGCATACGAACGGTCGTTCGTGGGGCTGAATTCCCTCTCCGTTTCGCTGTGGCGCGCCAATATCATGATCCTGCGCCGGCAGGTGGCCTCGGCCCGGACTCTTCTTTCCCGGATCCTCGCAGGTCTTCCCGCAAAAGATCCGCGCCGGATGCAGGC
>Ga0310696_10004838_pt1 | contig 16405 bp, 12 predicted proteins | sample AusTroGonzalo_MG_4_FD_203885 | JGI IMG/M metagenome (GOLD analysis project Ga0310696, IMG submission 203885) | Bovine rumen microbial communities from tropical cattle in Woodstock, Queensland, Australia - Gonzalo_02 (v2) (version 2) | ecosystem: Host-associated > Mammals > Digestive system >...
CAGGCTGCTGTTTACGTGCCCAAAGGCTCCAAAGAAGCCTATCAGTCCGCTCGTTTCTGGAAGGACTTCCTGAACATTTTAGAGAAGTAAGAATAGACTTGACTGCGAAGCTTGTTGAGGCCCCTCCAGGGTCCGAAAAACCTAGGACCCCCGGTCCTAGGTCATGTCCTAGAATAAAAAAACAGGAGTTTCATTTGAAACTCCTGTTGCGCTCCTTCTAGGACTTGAACCTAGGACCCCCTGATTAACAGTCAGATGCTCTAACCGACTGAGCTAAAGAAGCATTATTGCCACATTCGGAGCGTTCTGCTCTCAAACGCGGTGCAAATTTACCGCCTTTTTTGGAATATCCAACATCTGCGGGCAAAAAAATGGAGCCTAAAGCCAAAAAAATATATAACTTCGCACAATATAAACCCAGTTAGTTACTGCTATGATGAGAATTTTAAAGGGACTAACCCTTTTTGCTATAATGGTTTTGGCACCTTCAGCATCAAAATCACAGAAAGCTGATGACCATAATTTTGATATTTCAAAGAACATGGAGATTTTCCATGATATCGTGGGTGAACTGGACCGCTTCTATGTTGACACCATCGTTCCTTCCAAGATCATAGAATCAGGAATACAGGCCATGCTAAAGGGTATTGACCCCTATACTGAGTATTTCCCGGAGAAGGATATGAATGACCTCAAGATGATGACCACCGGAAAGTATGCCGGAATAGGTGCCCTTATCCGTCAGTATGCCAATCGTGATTATATCTATGTTGAAGAGCCTTATGAGGGCATGCCTGCCGCCATTTACGGTCTTAAGGCCGGTGATGAGATACTGCGCATAGACGGTGAGAGCATGAAGGGTAAACCGTCATCCTATGTGAGTGACCATCTGCGTGGTGATGCCGATACCAAGCTTAATGTAACCGTGCGCCGTAAGGGTGTAAAAGATTCAATTGACCTTGAGATAGTACGCAGCGTCATAAAACTGCCTGCTGTACCATATTACGGTATGTGGAAAGGATACGGTTATATCCTATTGGAGTCATTCACAGAGCACTGCTCACGTAATGTGATGGAGGCCCTGGTAGAGCTTAAGGAGCAGGGAGCCAAGGGAATCATACTGGATTTGCGCGGCAACGGCGGCGGCCTGCTGCAGGAGGCTGTTGACATTGTGGGCCTGTTTGTACCCAAAGGCACTAAGCTTGTTGAGACCCGTGGCAAGATTCCGCAGGCTGCCTCAACATATGTCACGCAGCGTAACCCCATAGATGAGAATATCCCGTTGGTTGTTTTGACCGATGACCAGTCTGCATCGGCATCAGAGATTGTTGCCGGCAGCCTTCAGGATCTGGACCGCGCCGTGATTGTGGGCTCCCGTACATTTGGAAAGGGACTGGTGCAGACCACCCGTATGCTGTCATTCAACGGCACGCTTAAGGTTACTACTGCCAAGTATTACATACCCAGCGGCCGTTGTATTCAGGAAATTGATTATTCCAAACGTAATGAAAAGGGGCAGGCACAGCATATCCCAGACAGTCTGACCAAAGTATTCTATACCGCAGCCGGTCGTCCTGTCCGTGATGGCGGCGGAATCCGTCCCGATGTGGAGTGCAAACCGGACACCATGCCCGATATCCTCTATTATATTGCACAGAATGTAGTGTTTTTTGACTTTCTGAATGAGTGGTGTTCCAAACATGAGTCTATAGCTCCTGCGCAGCAGTTCAGCCTTACAGATCAGGATTACATTGATTTCAAGGAGTTTGTTTGCAGCTCTGATTTCAAGTTTGAAAGCAACAGCAGCAAGACCCTTGAGTCATTGATTAAGATTGCTGAACGTGAGGGACTGGCCGATAAGGCACAGGATGAGTTCAAGGCTCTGGAGAGTAAACTGCAATATGATCTGAAAAATGACCTTGATGTGTTCCGTAGTGACCTGGAGCGTGTAATTGCTCTGGGAATAGTGTCGCGCTACTATTACCAGCGAGGTGCCGTAATGCAGAACCTTAAATCAGACAAGGTAGTGGATCAGGCTGTAAGCCTGCTCAATGATATGGACCGTTATAAATCCATACTGGCCAGTCCTTTGAGTGATAATTGATTTTTAAACTTTAAACAATAGTCCGTTATGAGAAGATTTACATTTGCCTTGATGGGCGTTATTGCCTGCGTATTGTCTGTTTCATGTGAGGATAAGCTGCAGACCGATGAAAAGAAGAACTCCGGCCAGGGAGGTGACGGGGGTTCATACAAGAGCCTCCTGGACAGTGCCTTTTATTATGAAGACGGTATGTTATGCCAGGAGGTCCGTAAAATTTATGACCAGAACGGACATGTGGAGAAAGGCATAACTATATATTATAACTCATTAGGCAGTCCCAGCGCCACTGTTGAAGAGGCATATACATATTCTGATAAGGAAGGAAATAACTATGTACTTGTTACCACCAAAAATGGTGTTGAAGTTGAAAGGCAGGAAAAAAGTTACTCCGGTACTGATGGGAACTATGTCTCAGACACCAAAACATATGTAAAGCATGGAGAAGGATGGTTCTTAAGGAATAGGACTTATTTAAAATCTGAAAACTACAGAAGCCGTGGCTATAATGTACGGTATGCTATTTACAACGGCCAGAGTTTTGTTGTCAATCGTATTGATTTGATTAACCAATCAGACCCGGTAACGAAAATATCGCTGGATATGGAGAGAATCAATTACAGTATCAGTTTAAAAATGGATCCTTCTGATCCTGACGGATTGACAATCAGCAACTTGGGGAGCGAAGGCTGGGTTAAGACCATACGGAGATGCAAGAGCAATGGTGATGTGTTGTTCAGTCAGAATCTGAATTCTGAGGATAGTATCACCTGGAGTGACATGGGTGCGTATGAGTATGAATATGACCGGAACGGGAACCTTATTTATTCGGAGTCGTCAAAGGGTGGTAGAATTGAGGGTAAAGAGTACGTTACATACTCTGATGACAACAGATTTTTAAGTTCCTATGAATACAGTTGGGACAAGAACGGAACAGATTCCGTATTGGATTATAGTACGGTGTATTATTACTCAGAGTCAGGAAGGCTGGACTCTGCTGTGATTTTTTCTGAGAGTCGATGGGTGTGGAGCCTGCCTCTGAATCTTAAGGATATTACAAAGGGTTATAACTATGGACAGGGCGAGAACGGCTTGACCGGTTCCAAATGCGTGGTTCTGTTTGATTCAAAAGGAAATCCTGTAACAGAGGCTCTCTACAGAATGGATGATAACGGTGATATAGAGGATGAGGCTTATGTACGCAGTACTATGACATATGATTCGTTTGGCAATTGCATCGGTTTTGCTGTGAGCCAGAATGATGAAGGTGAATGGACTGAGATTGAAACCCAAAGCAATGCCTATGACTCTCAGGGTAGAGAGGTGTCCAGCCACACAAGATATAATGGCCAGACAAAAAGTGTGAATAAGTTGGACCCGGAACGCTACACGATTACTACTACTGATTATGAGTACAGTACAAGAACGGATTATGACTCATTCGGAAACGAGAGTTACAAAATGGTTGTATATAGAAATCATGTCGTTTATACATTTAGCGACGGCAGTGCTCCGGAAGAGGAGAACGTTGATGATAGAGAAGAAAAGTATTATTCAACCAGAATGGTAAAGTGATTCACTCCGTTCTGGAGTGATCACTCAATGAAGGAATTGACTACTCCAAACGTAATTTAATAGATAGTTTATTATGAGAAGATTTATATTTGCCTTTATTGGCGTTCTTACATGTGTATTATCAGTTTCCTGTGAGGATAAACTTCTGGATAACGGAAAGAAAAACACCCCGGAGAATAGTGACGGCGAATCATACAAGAGTGTTCTGGACAGTAGTTTTAAATATGTTGACGGCAGACTTGCAACAGAAATCCGCAGATCTTATACTCAGAACGGTCTTTTGGAAAAGGATGTAAGAAAAGATTATGATTCAGACGGTAACTTTTCTGCCAATGAAGAGAATGTGTATACCTATTCTGACAGTGAAGGTGATAACTACGTATGTATCAGTAGCAGCAACGGTGTTGAATTAAAAAAGAAAGAAGCATATTATACAGGTACTAAAGCTAACCATGTTACCCAAAACAAAGAATATGTGAAACATGGCGGTGAATGGTTCTTAAAGTCTGATATATATGTGAAAGCAGATAACTACCGAACTCATGGTAACAATTTTATCTACATGATTTACAATGGTCAGAGAGTTGCTGTTGAACGCGTTGCTCTTATAGACGGCATACTTGATCCTGTGGAGGATGTAATGCTGTATACGGACATAACCTACTACAATGCCAGCTACAGACTTGACCCGAGTGACCCTGACGGTCTGACAATCAGCACCCTGGGAAACGGATCGTGGAGGAAAAGAATACGGAGAAACAACAGCCAAGGTGTGTTGTTGTTTAATGAGGATTTTTTCTCGGTTGACAGTATTACATGGATAAGTTCTGGCAGAGATGAGACGGAATGTGATATAAACGGTAACGTTGTTTGTGAGAAATATTTCTCGAGGGATGGCAAAATAAGTGGAAAAAGGTATAATACATACTCTGATGACAACAGATTTATCAGTTCCCGTTATTGTAAATTCAGTGAAAACGGCGATTCAGTATCTACTACAGATAAAGTGTTTTATTACTCTGATGCAGGTGTTCTTGACTCTGCTGAATTGTTCTTTAGTCACAATATGGCAGGCAGATTTCCGATAGATTTCAATCGTTTATCGAATGACATATACATGGGAACGGGCGAAAACAATGTGTTAGGTGCAAAATATGTTGCTTTGTTTGATTCAGACGGGAATCTTGTAAAAGAGACATTGTATCATATGGATGATAACGGTGAAATGGAGAATACGCCGTGTGCGTACTGTACCATGTCATATGATTCCGATGGCAGGTGCACCGGTTATGAGGTGTATGTATCGGATAATGGAGAATGGGTCCGGATTGAAACCGGTAGCAGTGTGTATGACTCTAAGGGCAATGAATTGTCAAGTCACATCATTTATACGGGATTACCGGAAAGCGCAGCCGAATTAGATCCCAGGCCTTCTAAAACCACATATCAAGAGTCCAATAGAAGGGCGGAGTATGATTCATACGGAAACGTTAGTTACAGGATGAATGAGGAGCGTTACGCCGGATTGTCCTATAATTTTGGTGCCGGTACTCTTGTGGAAAGTAATGGTAGCGAAAAGACTGAAGAGTTTTATTCAACCGTTAAAGTAAAGTGATTCACTCCGTCCTGGAGTGTATCACTCACGGAAGAACTTGTCTTCACGTTTGCCCAGACGGATGGTCTCCGAATGGTCAGGCAGAGCGATGGTTGACACAACATCGGTCTTGCCGTCCACAATGAGCAGTGTGCTTTCCTCTGTGAACCGACCTACGGACAATGTAAGGGCGGACTGAGGTGTTCCGTCAAATATCAAGCTGTCATTAACGTATACAGTGAGGGGGTTGCCCAGCGTTGTTGTGCCCAGCACAATGTCATAACGCTCTGAGTAACCCTCATCCTTTTTGTCATATATCTTGAATGCCATGAACATGAACAGGACAATAACCACAAGAACAAGTACTATAAGGATAAGAGAGCCTAGAAGGAAAGCGTTGTTGGCTCTGGCAGTTTTTCTTTTCATATAATCCGATTTGGCTGCAAACTTACTGAATTCTTGTTTAAATCGTTAATAATTCTGATATTTGCATCCCGTTTTCCGTATAGTCTTTAATATTTATTATATGAAAAAAACAATTTTGCCTTTGATGGGTTTTGTGCTGTTGATGAGTATTGCTTTTGTATCTTGCAATGATGAAAAACTGACTGAAAAGGATGATAAGACAGTGGTTGATGAGGGTGATATCTACTTGACTGTTCAGGATAGTGTCTTCAGATATCAGGATGGAAAGCTTTTGTTGAAAACACTGTACTCGTATTGCCCGGATGGCAGGTTTCAGAGTTATAGCTATATCAACTATTCCAAGGATGGAAAGCTTATCCATGATGTGGAAGGTACTTTTGATTACACCCTGTATGTTCCCCACAAAACATATTCGGATTATGAATATACCGTGAATTATAACAATCATGGCCTATGGCCTGATATTAAAGAAGTTAGGCGTCGAACCGGTTCGCCGGACAACTATAAAGGTTCTGTCAGCCAGTATTTCAGGCATGACGGAGAATGGCTGATGAGAGCAAAACGTGAGTCGGGAAAAATTAATAATGTAGAAAAAGAGAATTCTGTCCATTATGCATTGAATAACGGAAACCTTATAGTCGTATCTTCCAAGTCATCGGAAATGAGATATGACCCTCAGACCGGGAAGGAATCGTACTATGAGAATGAATCCTATGAAAAGGACGTGACATTTGATGAGAATGACCTTTATCAAATATATGCCCAATCTGTAATAGGTGAAATCTGGAACAAGGAGGTATTCAGGTCTACGGATGAGAGTAATGTTCAGGAATATGTTACATGGGCGTCTTATGACAGCCTGGACTGGTTTGTTGAGACCAGACGGCTGCTCTCTTATGATTCCAATGGAAATCTGATTGAAGATAAGCAGTCTGGAGACCGTATGAATGATTTCAAGGCAACCTATGAATACAATAATCATAATGACATCATAAAGGTTGAGTATTACAATGCTGACGGTAATGGCGGTTATATTGAGAGTGGCATAATGAATTATTATTACTCGTTGGACGGTCAGTTGGATTCTGTTGAATTCGTCTGCCGTTACCCGGAACTTAAACTGCCTGCCATGTATAGTCTTGAAGATGGAAGACCTGTTTTTTCTTTCTATCTGAATAATACCAAATCAGATTATGAGGTTACAGTCCAGACACCATTCATGACCAAATGTGTAATAAAGATTGATTCATCAGGCAATCCATTAAGTGAGATACTCTACAAATTGCAGGATGGCGTGCAGGAGGAGTATGCAAGGTGTTCTTTGCAGTATGATGCAACTGGTAACTACTGCGGATATGTAGTGAGCTATCTTGAAAGTGACGAGTGGGTGGAGAGAGAGTCCGAGAAAAGGTCTTTGGATGCAGCCGGAAGACCGCTTTCTGTAGAGTCCAAGACAGTAACCACATTTGTCTATCCCTATTACACCATAACTGAAACCAAAATTACCCTGACAGAAAAGATTTATAATGAGATTGGAGGTGAAAGCTATTCCGGCACCACGTCTTTGTATAATCAGCATTGGGCTTATCAGGATGGCAGTTCTACTGATATTACGGCCGATACAAAGGAGGAAAAATATTCATCTGTCATAAAAGTAAAGTGATTCTCTTGTAGGAATCACGGGAAATTCCGAAAATTGTACCCGCTAATCAAATTACTGAATATTGAATATGAAAAAATCAGGAATCATTCTGCTGGCAGCTCTTCTGCTGGCTCCCTTCAAGGCTCTGGCTCAGCCGGATCCCAACTTTCACATCTACATTTGCATAGGTCAGTCAAACATGGAAGGTAACCCTCGTCCTGAGCAGCAGGATAAGGAGAACGTAAGCCCCCGTTTCGTTACTATGAACGCTGTTGACTATCCTGACAGCAAGATGGGCGAGTGGCGTACAGCCGTTCCGCCGTTGGCACGTCCCAACACAGGTCTTACCCCTGCCGATTATTTTGGCCGTACCATGGTTCAGAACATGCCCGAGAATGTAAAGATTGGTGTTGTCATGGTTGCCGTAGCCGGTTGCTCCATTGACCTTTTTGACAAGGACAAGTGCGAGGAGTACATACCCAAGCAGGCTGACTGGATGAAGAATATCTGCAACGCTTACGGTGGTAACCCCTATAACCGTCTGATTGAGCTCTGCAAGAAGGCTCAGCAGGACGGCGTCATCAAGGGTATCCTGCTGCACCAGGGTGAGACCAATACCAATGATCCGCAGTGGCCCGCCAACGTAAAGAAGGTTTATGACGATATCCTTGCAGACCTGGGTCTGGAGGCCGGTTCAATTCCTCTGCTGTCAGGTGAGGTTGTTCCCGCCGATCAGCGTGGTGCTTGCGCATCTCACAACGAGGTGATGGCCAAGCTGCCCGAGACCTTGCCGCAGGCTATGGTTGTTCCCGCCTACGGATGCGAGGCCGGTCGTGACCATCTGCACTTCAATGTCAAGGGTTCACGTGAGCTGGGTCGCCGCTACGCCGCCCGCATGCTCTCATACCTGGGATATTGATTAATTGACAATTGATAATTGACAATTGACAATTGAAAAAAAAGAGTGCGAAAATATTCGCGCTCTTTTTTATGTCGCGGGCTTGTTACCCAGGTTAGGTGGTATAATTTTTCAATTGTCAATTTTCAATTTTCAATTAATTATTTGGCCGGTCGGCCAAATAATTTTATCTTTGCCCCCGATAAGATGATGTGTGGAGAGGCCCCAAGGCCTCTTTTTTCGTGCCATACATTACTTGTCCAAACAAGTTTTAATTATTATATGATTGACAAACAGCAAGTTATCGGCATTGCAGAGCAATGGTTAGAGTCCAAGGAAGGTTATTTTCTTGTTGATGTGGATATTACCCCTGACAACCGTATCGTGGTTGAGATAGACCAGGCAGAGGGTGTATGGATTGACGATTGCGTTGAACTGAGCCGTTTCATTGAGTCCGCACTGGACCGTGACGTTGAAGATTATGAACTTGAGGTGGGATCGGCCGGTATAGGACAGCCGTTCAAGGTCCTGCAGCAATATATCAATCATATAGGCCAGGAGGTTGAGGTGCTGCCCAAGAGCGGTGCCAAACTGAAAGGTATACTTACCCGGGCTGATGAGAAAGGCTTTGCTGTCAAGACCACCCGCAAGGAGAAGGTTGAGGGCTCAAAGCGTCCCAAGACAGTTGAGGTTGAGCTGCCCTTTGGCCACGATGAAGTGAAATATGTAAAATACGTAATAAGTTTAAAGTAAAATGGCTACTAAGAAAGAAGAGACGATCTCATTGATCGATACCTTTCAGGAGTTTAAGGAACTCAAGAACATAGACCGCATGACGCTGGTATCAGTTCTTGAAGAGAGTTTCCGCAGTGTTATCTCTAAGATGTTCGGAACAGATGAGAACTACTCAGTCATTGTAAACCCCGATAAGGGAGACTGCGAGATCCAGCGTTCACGTATAGTTGTAGAGGATAAGGATCTGGAGGATTCAAACACCCAGATCTCACTCACTGAGGCCCGCCAGATTGACGAGGACTTTGAGGTAGGTGAAGAGGTTTCAGAGCAGGTTGATTTCAGCAAGTTTGGCCGCCGTGCCATCCTGAACCTTCGTCAGACCCTTGCATCAAAGATTCTGGAGCTTGAGAAAGACAGTCTCTACAACAAGTATGTTGAGAAGATTGGCACCATCGTTACCGGTGAGGTTTATCAGATATGGAAGAAAGAGATCCTGCTTCTTGATGAGGAGGGTAATGAGCTGCTTCTTAGCAAGACAGACCAGATTCCCAGTGATTTCTTCCGCAAGGGTGAGACCGTACGTGCCGTGGTTGACCGCGTAGACAACGTGAACAACCCCAAGATCATGCTGAGCCGTACATCACCTGTGTTCCTGCAGCGTCTGCTTGAGCAGGAGGTTCCTGAGATTGCCGATGGCCTGATCACAATCAAGAAGATTGTACGTATCCCGGGTGAGCGTGCCAAGATTGCCGTTGAGTCATATGATGACCGTATCGATCCCGTAGGCGCCTGCGTAGGTGTAAAGGGTTCACGTATACACGGTATCGTACGCGAGCTGCGTAATGAGAACATTGACGTTATCAACTACACCACAAATATTGAGCTCTTCATTAAGCGTGCTCTTAGCCCTGCCAAGATATCAGAGTTGAACCTGGATACAGAGGGCCGTCGTGCCGAGGTATACCTCAAGCAGGATCAGGTATCTCTTGCTATCGGTAAGAGCGGTCTTAATATCAAGCTTGCCAGCATGCTTACCGAGTATACCATCGATGTATACCGTGAGCTTGAGCAGGAGCAGGCCGAGGAGGATATCTACCTGGATGATTTCCGCGGCGATATTGAGGATTGGGTTGTGGATGCACTGCACGATGCAGGATTTGAGACCGCCAAGGCCGTTCTGCGTGCTGACCGTGAGATCCTGACTGAGTCTGTTGACCTTGAAGAGGAGCAGGTTGATGATATTCTGGATATACTGGCCCGTGAGTTCGCTGACGAGGAGGAGTTCCAGAAATACATCAAGGATTAATGACAATCGGGGCAATGCCCTGGAATTTCAAATTGAAAGATATTTTTATAGATGGCGATAAGAATAAGTAAAGCAACAAGAGAGTTGAATGTGGGAGTTTCCACGCTGGTGGAGTTCCTGCACAAGAAGGGTTTTGCCGATATAACCGAAGACCTGAACCAGAAGCTCACCGATGAGGAGTACAACCTCCTGGTGGCTGAGTACAGTCAGGACAAGACTATCCGTGAGGAGGCCAACCGTTTCCTTCAGGACCGTATGAGCCGTAAATCCGGCCCGGATGAGCCTGTACAGGAGGAGAAGCCTGCCCATAAGGAGCCTGAGATGATAGAGACTGTCATCCCCGAGGAGCCGGTTATCAAGTTCAAGACTGTAGGTAAGATAAATCTGGAGACTCCCAAGGAGGAGCCCAAGACTGCTGAGCCCGTTGAGGAGCCTGCACCCAAGAAGGTGGAGGAGCCTAAGAAAGCTGTGGCCGAGCCTAAGGAGGCCCCTGCAGAGCCCAAGAAGGAGGCTGAGAAACCTGCCAAGGTTGCCAATCCTGTCAAGGCTGCAGAGCCCAAGGTAAAGGAGGAGCCCAAGGCAGAGCCCGTAAAGGCTGCCGAGCCGGAGCCCAAGCCCGTAGTGGCTGAGCCGGTGGTGGAGCCTGTCAAGGCCGCTGAGCCCAAGGAAGAGCCTGCACCCAAGAAGGTAGAGGAGCCTGCTCCCAAGATCGATGCCGCAGAGGAGCCTGCTCGCAGTGAGGAGGTATTCAAGCTCTCATCTCCCCAGAACGGAGGTCTTAACATCAAGACCGTTGGTAAGATTGACCTGGCAGCCATCAACCAGTCAACCCGTCCCAAGAAGAAATCCAAGGAGGAGAAAAAGAAAGAGCGTGAGGCCAAGGAGCAGCAGCGCCAGCAGCAGCGTCAGCAGTTCAAGGAGTCTCTCATGAAAGAGATCAAGCCCGGTGAGAAGTCACAGAACGGCGGCGGTGACCAGCCCCGCAAGAAGAACCGCGTACGTATTGGCGGTGAGAAGGTTGACCTGACCAAGGCTGACAGCTATAACAACAACCAGTCACAGGGCGGTGAGAACCGTGGCGGCAAGGATGCCCAGAAGGGTGGCGGCCGTAACAACAAGGACCATCGCTTTAACAAGGCTGACAAGGCAGATTTCTCAAATGAGGATGTAAACCGTCAGATACGTGATACCTTCTCATCATTCCAGAAGGGTAAGACCAAGTCTTCAAAATACCGTAAGGATAAGCGTGAGCAGGTACAGCAGCGCCAGCAGGAGGCTCTTGAGCAGGAGATGGCCGAGAGCAAGGTACTTAAGCTGACCGAGTTCGTGACAGCCAATGAGCTTGCCACAATGATGAACATCCCGGTTACCAGCGTAATTGCCACCTGTATGAATGTGGGCGTCATGGTTTCAATCAACCAGCGTCTGGATGCCGAGACCATCAATATCGTAGCCGATGAGTACGGATTCACCACTGATTTCGTTAGCGCCGAGGTTGCCCAGCAGATCAGTGAGGAGGCCGACAAGGAGGAGGATCTGGTACCGCGCGCACCTATCGTAACCGTTATGGGTCACGTAGACCATGGTAAGACCTCTCTGCTTGACTACATCCGTAAGTCAAACGTGATTGCCGGTGAGGCCGGTGGTATCACACAGCATATCGGTGCTTACAACGTGAAACTGGATGACGGCCGTCACATCACTTTCCTTGATACTCCGGGTCATGAGGCTTTCACCGCCATGCGTGCCCGTGGTGCCCAGGTAACTGATATTGCCATCATCATAGTAGCTGCCGATGACAACGTGATGCCCCAGACCAAGGAGGCTATCGCACACGCCACCGCAGCCGGTGTACCTATAGTATTTGCCATAAACAAGGTTGATAAACCCGCCGCTGATCCCGAGCGTATCAAACAGGAGCTGGCACAGATGAACTTCCTGGTTGAGGACTGGGGAGGCAAGTACCAGAGCCAGGATATATCGGCCAAGCAGGGTATAGGTGTTCCTGAACTTATGGAGAAGGTGCTTCTTGAGGCCGAGATGCTTGACCTCAAGGCTAACCCCAACCGTAAGGCTACAGGTACCATTATCGAGTCCTCACTGGACAAGGGCCGCGGTTACGTAGCTACCGTTCTGGTATCAAACGGTACCCTTAAGATGGGTGACATCGTGATTGCCGGAACATCATGGGGTAAGGTAAAGGCCATGTTCAACGAGCGTAACCAGAAGCTCAAGTCAGCCGCTCCTGCAGAGCCTGTGCTGATTCTGGGTCTGAACGGTGCTCCCCAGGCCGGTGTAAGCTTCCATGTTGTGGACAGCGAGCGTGAGGCCCGTGAGATTACCGGCAAGCGTGAGCAGCTGCAGCGTGAGCAGGGCGTACGTACCGCACAGACACTTACTCTGGATGAGCTGGGTCGCCGTATCAAGATGGGTGACTTCCATGAACTCAACCTTATCGTTAAGGCCGATGTGGACGGATCTGTTGAGGCCCTGAGTGACTCACTCATCAAGCTCTCCACACCTAACGTCCAGGTTAACGTCATACATAAGGCTGTAGGTGCCATCTCTGAGAGTGACGTGAGCCTGGCATCGGCATCAAATGCCATCATCATAGGCTTTGATGTACGTCCGTCAGGTGCTGCCAAGCGTCTGGCCGAGCAGAATGATGTTGATATACGTATCTACTCAATCATATATGATGCCATTGATGAGGTCAAGTCGGCCATGGAGGGTCTGCTTGCACCCAAGGTCAAGGAGGAGGTTACATCAACCATCGAGGTTATGGAGGTGTTCCATATCTCCAAGGTGGGTATGGTAGCCGGTTGCCGTGTACGTGACGGTAAGGTTTCACGTAACGACAAGGCCCGCGTAATCCGTGACGGCATCGTTATCCACACCGGCGATATCCAGGCCCTGAAACGTTTCAAGGATGACGTTAAGGAGGTACAGTCAGGTATGGAGTGCGGTATCAGTCTGGTATCATACAATGATATCAAGGAGGGTGATATGATAGAGACATTCACCCAGATTGAGGTCAAACAGACACTCTAATAAGAAATGAATACACTTGATTGGGTTATACTGGGCGTATTGGGCGTAGGCTTTATCGTAGGCTTCATAAGGGGCGTGATAAGGCAGGCGTTCAGCCTGGGCGGTCTTATCCTGGGAATCATACTGGGTACGCTGCTCTACAGACCGTTTGCGGGCCTGTTGCAGAACGTCTTCAGCATGCAGGACCAGACTGCCAAGATCATAGCGTTCATAGTCATACTTCTTGTGGTGCCTATAGTATGCGGACTGCTGGGCAAGCTGCTCTCCAAGTTGGTGCATGCCGCCAATCTGGGACTGATAGATTGTCTTGCGGGAGCTCTGTTCGGCATCCTTAAGTACATGATAGTGATGGGGCTTGTAATTAAGCTGCTTGATTTCTCAGGTGTGATGGACAATGTTATCAGGTCATCTGAGAGAGAAGAATCCAAACTCTACGGACCGGTATGCGGCTTTACAGGATTCTGCCTGCAGTGGACATGGAACAAGGTCCAGGGTACCGCCGATGACCTGATACCTGATTTACCCCAATCAGATGATAATACCAAGACAGAAAAGAAAAAGGTTTGAATAAGGTGAATTCTGTTGAACAGGAGAACAGTCTAATAAGGGAGATCAGTGCCGAGAAGTACCGGTACGGTTTTACCACCGATGTGCACACGGAGATAATAGACCGTGGGCTTACCGAGGATACCGTACGTCTCATCTCGGAGCGCAAGGGGGAGCCTGAGTGGATGCTTGAGTTCCGTCTTAAGGCATACCGCCACTGGCTTACCATGGAGATGCCCCATTGGGCGCATCTGGATATCCCTGAGATAGATTTCCAGAACATATCATACTACGCTGATCCTACAGTCAAGAAGGATGGCCCCAAGAACCTGGAGGAGATAGACCCTCAGGTCATGAAGACCTTTGACAAGCTGGGTATCCCGCTCGAGGAGCGTCTGGCGCTAAGCGGAGGTGTGGCTGTCGATGCAGTCATGGACTCCGTATCGGTCAAGACCACGTTCAAGCAGACCCTGGCCGAGAAGGGTATCATATTCTGCTCCATGGGTGAGGCTGTTAAGAACCATCCTGACCTTATACAGAAGTATCTGGGCAGCGTGGTCAATTACCGTGACAACTTCTTTGCCGCACTCAACAGTGCGGTGTTCAGTGACGGGTCATTTGTCTATATACCCAAGGGCGTACGCTGTCCCATGGAGCTCTCCACCTATTTCCGCATCAACGCGGCAGGTACCGGACAGTTTGAGCGTACCCTTATCGTGGCCGATGATGACAGCTATGTATCATATCTGGAGGGTTGCACCGCGCCTATGCGTGATGAGAACCAGCTGCATGCCGCCATCGTTGAGATTGTGGTGCTGGACCGTGCCGAGGTCAAGTACAGCACCGTACAGAACTGGTATCCGGGCGATGAGAACGGCCGTGGCGGCGTCTACAACTTTGTAACCAAGCGCGGTCTTGTAAAGGGTGTCGATGCCAAGCTCTCCTGGACCCAGGTAGAGACAGGATCGGCCATCACCTGGAAATACCCCAGCTGCGTGCTGCAGGGTGACGGTTCACAGGGTGAGTTCTACTCCGTGGCCCTTACCAACAACTGGCAGCAGGCCGATACCGGCACCAAGATGATACATCTGGGACGCAACACCAAGAGTACCGTGATAAGTAAAGGTATATCGGCAGGACACAGCCAGAACTCATACCGCGGACTCATCAAGGTGGGTGAGCATGCCGACGGTGCACGCAACTACAGCCAGTGTGACTCACTGCTGCTGGGCAGTGACTGCGGTGCCCATACGTTCCCTTACATGGATGTAAAGAATGAGACAGCTATTGTGGAGCATGAGGCTACCACATCCAAGATATCCGAGGACCAGCTCTTTTACTGCAACCAGCGTGGTATACCCATGGAGCAGGCTATCGGTCTTATCGTGAACGGATATGCCAAGGAGGTGCTCAACAAGCTGCCTATGGAGTTTGCCGTCGAGGCCCAGAGGCTCTTGTCGGTTTCATTAGAGAATACAGTAGGTTAATATTATGCTTAAGATAGAAAACCTTCATGCCGGAATAGACGGCAAAGAGATACTTAAAGGCATAAACCTTGAGGTTAATGCCGGTGAGGTACATGCCATAATGGGTCCCAACGGATCTGGCAAGAGCACCATGAGCAATGTGCTTGTGGGCCACCCCTCATACCATGTCACAGAGGGTAAGGTCACCTTTAAAGGTAATGACCTGCTTGCCATGAGCGCCGAAGAGCGCAGCCATCAGGGCCTTTTCATGTCATTCCAGTACCCCGTTGAGATACCTGGCGTAAGCATGACCAACTTTATGCGTACCGCCATCAATGAGAAACGCAAGGCTTTGGGCCAGCAGCCCCTTGCCCCCACTGATTTCCTTAAGCTCATAAAGCAGAAGCGTGACCTTGTAAAGCTTGACGCCAAGTTCATGAACCGCTCGGTCAACGAGGGATTCAGCGGCGGTGAGAAGAAACGCAACGAGATATTCCAGATGGCCATGCTTGAGCCGTCACTCAGCATACTTGACGAGACCGACTCAGGTCTTGACATCGATGCCCTGCGTATTGTTGCCGACGGTGTAAACCGTCTTAAGAGTGCCGATACATCAGTTATTGTCATCACCCACTACCAGCGTCTGTTGGATTATATCAAGCCCGATATAGTACATGTGCTCTATCAGGGCCGTATCATCAAGACTGCCGGTCCGGAGCTTGCTTTGGAGCTTGAGGAGCGTGGCTATGACTGGGTGATTAAGGAATTTGAGGATTCACAGAAATGAGGGAATCACGGAGATGAGCGTTTATAATAACTACATAGACATATTCTCTCAGAACAGGGACCTTATAGACAAAGGTTCGGCCGGAGCAATGAACGCTTTGCGTGACAAGGCTAAGGAGTGCCTTAAGCGCAACGGTCTGCCCCACAAGAACCTTGAGGAGTATCTGCATACAGATGTGGCTTCATGGTTTGAACCTGACTGGGGACTGAACCTGAGCCGTCTGGACATGCATGTTGACAAGGCCCAGGCATTCAAGTGCAATGTTCCCAATCTGAGCA
>Ga0310696_10004841_pt1 | contig 16401 bp, 6 predicted proteins | sample AusTroGonzalo_MG_4_FD_203885 | JGI IMG/M metagenome (GOLD analysis project Ga0310696, IMG submission 203885) | Bovine rumen microbial communities from tropical cattle in Woodstock, Queensland, Australia - Gonzalo_02 (v2) (version 2) | ecosystem: Host-associated > Mammals > Digestive system >...
TCCAAACGGAGCGATGGTACGTGGTTCCTGATTGGGAATCTTGATCTGTCCGAACTCACGTTCATAGCGCATAATGTTCTCCTGCAGGGCAGCGAGAAGACGCTTAGCATGCTCAGGAGCAAGGATGACGCGACTCTTGACTGCGGCCTTGGGAACACCAGGCAATACACGAGCAAAGTCGAGCACAAAGTCGCTCGAAGAGTGAGTGATGATGGCGAAGTTAGCATACTCTCCCTGCGCCACATCGGGCGAGAGTTCTATCTGCAGTCCCTGCTGCTTGTTGTCGTTTTCGTTCATTGTTTTATCTGATTTTTAAGGATTAGAGCTGCAAAAGTACGCAAAAAAACGGAACAAGCAAAACTTTTTCCCATTTTTCTTGGCAGTCAGCAAACAAAACGGTAATTTTGCAGCCGACTATACTTAAAACAACAGAATTATGAAAACTGACATACAGATTGCGCGGGAATGTGAGTTACAGCCCATCGGCGACATTGCATCCCAACTGGGTATCGACCCTGAGACGATAGAACCTTACGGACGCTACATGGCCAAGGTACCTATCAGGCTGATTGACGAGGAAAAAGTGAAACAGAGCCGCCTGATATTGGTAACGGCAATCAGCCCAACGAAAGCAGGCATCGGCAAAACCACCGTCAGCATCGGCCTGACCTTAGGCCTTAACAAGATTGGCAAGAAGGCGGTAGTGGCGCTGCGAGAGCCGTCGTTGGGTCCCTGCTTTGGCATCAAGGGCGGTGCGGCTGGTGGCGGCTATGCCCAGGTGCTGCCAATGGAGAAGATCAACCTGCACTTCACAGGCGACTTCCACGCCGTGACTTCGGCCCATAACACCATCAGTGCCCTGCTCGACAACCACATCTACCAGCACCGTAAGGAGGGCTTTTCACTGCGCGAAATCTACTGGAAGCGCGTGCTTGACGTCAACGACCGTGCCTTGCGCAACGTGGTGACAGGACTGCGTGGCGACGGTGTAGTATCGGAAACGGGGTTTGACATTACGCCAGCATCCGAACTGATGGCCATCCTTTGCTTAGCCACTAGCGAAGAAGACCTTCAGCGACGCATAGAGAACATTGTGCTGGGCATCACATCAGACGGACAGCCTTTCCGAGTGCGCGACCTTGGGGTGGCAGGAGCCATCACCGTGCTACTGCGCGATGCCTTGATGCCTAATCTCGTACAGACGACGGAGAACACGCCAGCCTTCATCCACGGCGGCCCGTTTGCCAACATCGCCCATGGTTGTTCGAGCGTCATAGCCACAAAGATGGCAATGACCTATGGCGACTATGTGGTGACCGAGGCAGGCTTCGGTGCCGACCTCGGAGCTGAGAAATTCTTCGACATCAAGTGCCGAAAGGCAGGACTGCAGCCGCGGCTCGTGGTAATCGTGGCCACTACACAGGGACTCAAGATGCACGGCGGCGTAGCCCTTGAAAACATCAAGGAGCCTAATACCCAAGGGCTGCGCGAGGGTCTGAAGAACCTGAACCGCCACATCAACAACATGCAGGGATTCGGACAACCCGTGGTAGTGACGCTGAACCGCCACGAAACTGACGTCGACGACGAAATTAACATTATACGCAAGAACTGCGAGGATCTGGGCGTGGCTTTCGCCGTAAACGAGGCGTTCCTCAAGGGTGGCGACGGAGCCGTGCAGCTGGCACAGACCGTTGTCGGCACCATCGAGCGCATACAGCCCCTTCCCATCCACTTCACCTATCCAGGCAACGACACCATCGAAGGCAAAATCGAGAAGGTCTGCAAGCGCATCTACGGCGCTGCCGCTATGGAGCTTACCAAAACCGGTAAGAAGCGATTGGAGGCCATCCGCGAAACCTTTGCCAACGACGAGGCCATCCGCCACTACCCCGTCTGCATTGCCAAGACGCAATACTCGTTTACCGCCGACAGTACCCGCTACGGCTCGCCCGAGGGCTTTACCATTCGCATCCGCGACATCATTCTGAACTGCGGCAGCGAGATGATTGTAGCTATTGCTGGCGACATGCTCCGTATGCCAGGACTGCCCAAGAGTCCGCAGGCCGAGCGTATCACCATTGTTGACGGTGAGATTGAGGGACTGTCGTAAAATTACTACTCAAACATCCCGAAGAGGTTCTGATTCTCAAAGAGTTCCATGACCTGCTGTTCGACGGGCGTTCGGCGCACCATTTCGTTGTTATGCCAGAACTGCTGGTCATAGCCTTGCTCCCTGACATAGTCATGCAGGTCGCCGTAGTTCCAAATTTTCCGCCCTTCGCCAGTAAGTTCCATACCGTCCACGTTGAACATGATGGAGCGGGTATTAATGCACTTGCCGTAACGCATGAACTGTTGGTCGACGTAGACAGACTGTACTTCCAGGAAGCCACGTTCTTCAGTCATGTTGACAGTAAGGCGGAATGTTGAGGCTTGATTGGTCTCTATTTTCCTGATGACCTTCCCTGTATCCACCTCTTCCACTACATATTCTTTATGAACAACGTTGACGTTGCGCACCTCACCCTCCATTTTCTGCAGGAGGTGAGTATGCGCATTAACGTAGAGTGTCACCGCGAGGATACTTTCCAACATACGGGATTTTGGTGTGAACTGTATGGCTATAATGCGGTCATCGCCGTCGCCTATTATGTCGTAGCCCACATCGTAGAAATCACGGTAATTGCGCACAAGAGGCTTTACATCTATGTTATCATGATAGCCATAGCGTGTCAGCATGGGCAGTTCAGAGACGATAAAGAAGTTGGTCCAAAAGGAGTAACGGTGCACACTATCGGGCTGTATGCCGGCAAAGCGACCTTTCAGTAGGGCCAAATCTCGCAGGAAAACAGCCGACTTAGCTTGGAGGAATGCCTCCATCAACTCAAAGCAGGTGCTGTCGGCAAAAGTAGTCTGGCGGTAGAAGAAACTGGACTTACGCTTCTCGTTTTTACGCAGCTGGCGTCGCGTCTCACTGGTAGTCTTGTGAATGAAATCCTTCAAGTCAATGGGGGTTACAATCACCTCCTTAAGTTGGTTCTCCAATGGCTCCAAGACAACTCTTCCACCCAGTTCGGAAGCCTTGATATGTATTGTTTTGTACCCCACATAGCTGATTCGAAGCACAGCTGCTGGACTACACTTGATGGAAAAGACGCCCACAGCATTGGATATGGTCGATGACTTCTGACTGGCATAAACACTGGCGAAAGGGAGCGGCTCGTAGGTCTGCGCATCAACTACGGTGGCCTCAAACATCTCATGTTGCGCCATCAAGGGCAATGATAGCAACGACAATATGACTATCAGCAAATGTTTCATAACGGTGAGTCTTGATATTCGCTTTCGCGTAAGGTTCTGTCACTGAGCCGCATCGGTATACAGCGTAGAGTACACTCTGGTCCTTCAAAACCACCCTGAGCATAACGTCCCTGTGCCCGGTAGCGGCGACGGTCGAAGGAGAATATCACAGAGAAATCGAATGATGTCCTCGACATCTTTTCAAACTCATAGTGAAGCCCTGTTGTCTCTAAAGGTATTCGCTTCAAGCTTCCGCGTTTAGTAACGTAGGCACTCTCAAGTTTCAGAACGCCCTCACTACTAGCCTCGAAACTCAGCCGAACGTTGAAGAATGTGGAGTCGTTAAGGGCTGTCTGCATACTGACACGTCCTTTCTTAAGCGACTGTTGCGCCGCTAAGGGACAGGCAAAGCCCCACAACATGGCAAGTGTCATCAGTAGCAGTCTCATGGGCGCGTGGTGATAGGTTGTCCGTCAGCAGTGATGCCTTCAGCCGATACGGCTAAACGCTCGCTAAAACCGTTGTTGAAAAACTCCAGATGGGCACGACCCTCAGGGTCGGTGGTCATTTGCGGATTCCAATATACCGTGCGGCGGTAATCGGTCTCATTAGGTTTAGGCTCCCAGTCATAATCAGGACAGAAGAACTCCGCAGGCTCGTTCAAGCCCTGAAAGTTGATACGGAAGCCGAGGAAGTCGGGCAGCGGGTGGGAGTCGTCGTAGAGGCTATCGGTAATGAAGTTGAAAATTGATGTCAACGGTGAGTCGTTATTCTTTACTTTTTCGGGATCATAACTGATGACGGCTTCATGATAGCGTCCCCGCTGATAGGTCAGTCGGCGGTTGTCAGTATCAGCATAGAGCCGCAACGTTTTGAAGTTCTCGTTGATGGGGAAGAAACGCACTCCAACGGGCAGCTGGTTAGGGTCGCCCGTCGCAAAGGAGTAGGCTGGTTGTCCGCCCGTCAGGCCGGCGTTTACGAAAGTGCTGTTCATGCCGTCCAGCCCGAAGATGTAGAGCAGCTCGTTAAGACGCTCAAAATGGGCGTTCTCGTCGATGTGATATTCGCTTTCGGTACGCGAAAGATTGCGTTGCACCTCAGCACTGTAGTCTGTCGTTCCCAACTCGTCGTCCAGCCATTTTGCATCCTCTAAAGCCAAATGACCGAAGTACTTGTTCAGTCTGGTGACAACGCCACCTCCGCTGTATGGCGTCGTTTCACGGTACTTGAAGTCCCTGATGTCGCCGAAGATGTTTGACAGCCACGTCATCATGTCTTTGACATCCATGACGCAGACGGGATTCACGTCGCGAAAGTCGCTCCAGGAACGGCGCGTCTTTTTCAGCACCTCAGGCAGCACATAGGTTTGGCTGACGGCATCGTAGTAGATCAGCCTACCTTTATTATCGTTCGGAACAGCCATGAAACCATAGCGGAACATATCGCGCTCGATGGGATCGACAAGTGCCGCCGTCTCGTAGTAGTCGTAGTTCTTGGGCAGTGGCGAGTACTGATTGAGGGGTTCAATGCGTTTACCTAACAGGAACAACGGCCTGCGAACGGTATTCCAGCGGAAGTTATGGGCATCGACTCCACCTTTCGTGAGTCCCAACTCTTCGATGCTCTGCTTATTGAGCATCAGCGCTATGCGCCCCTTGCCGTAGAAGGGCAAGATGTTCAGACGGAAGCATCCCGTAGTGTCGACCTTGGCCTCGCCCGTCAGTACATGGTTTGCCGTGTCACCATTTATATATAATTCGGAGTAGACCCAGCGAGGCTTGTTGTTCTGCAGTTTCCAAAAGCGTTTCTGAAAGTAGTCGTTGTCATCCCATAGGCGCCCAGCGAAGGTGAGACCGCGCTCAATGGCCAACATAGGCTCAATTTTCTCACCACTCATCATCTGCTCATAGTCGTAACGCGTCCAGCCCTGTACCATCATCAGCATGTCAAGGGCTCCCAGATGCTCAGCGTCGTCTGCCTCGAAATAGTATTCAGAATGGGGGATAAAGCCCTTCACCTCTGACGAGAGCAGCAGGTAGCTCAGCACGTTGCCATCGTCGTAGGTCTGTTCGCGGCTGTCGCCGTCGGTCACAGCTATAGAGAAGTCATAAGCGCCACGAACAGGTTTTCCCGCCGTGTCCACTAACTGATAGTCGAGGGCAATCTTCTGGTAGGGTTGTAAGGTGGTGGATGCTGCTACCGGTGTCTGTTGCAGTCTGAAACCGTCCCTGTCGTGATTATTCACAAATACCAGACGTTGGGCCAGCACCTGACCTTTGTCGGTGAACAGTGTTACCACATTGACACCCGTCTGCAACGAACGGTTGTCGATGAAGGCTACGGTCTGCTCATCGTCGGTTAAGTCCAGCATATTATAATAATAGGTATGTCCACGCGAGGTGACGCTCAGTCCCAAAACCATCCCATCGGTCTTTCTGTTTCGGGCGATGATGGTCTTCAGCTGATTACCTGCCGGGAACACATTCAAGGAGTAGCCACGCTTCTTGGGCTTGGGCAGCTCGAAGTGGTAGGTTTTGCCCGAATAGGTCAGTCTCAGCTCCAGCCCTTTCGTCAGTTCTTCAGCATCTAAAGAATCAGGAGTGACAGCAAAGACCCCTCGGCCGGCATAGTCGGTTTTGAAATAGCCTATGCTGTCGCCCCGGCGTATTAGTGCACCGGCCACGTTCAGGGTACGTCCTTCAGCATTATGGGCCTGGAAAGCCACACGCCCCGGCACGTCGCGCACCAGATTACCACCTTCGGGATAAAAGTCTATCTCCAAGCGGTCCTTGATGGGCGTGGCCATCGTGGCCGTAGCCTTTGGCAGCCGGGGCATACGGCGCTTCGAAAACTGGCCACTGTCCACCTTCTCATAGATGGGGAATACGCGGCTGAAGACGCCTGCGTTACCCTGCAGGTAGCGCTGCACGCGATCGCCCCACTGACGCTTGGCCTCATTGCTGTGCATACGTCGCCAGCCGTGAGGGTCGCCGGTGGTGAAGTTCAGCATCCATGCCGTATAGGCTCTCACCTCGTAGAAACCGGCATTGAGCGTGTCTGTCAGGTGAAACGAACCATGCGCTTGGCCGTTCAGGATAACCAGTTTCTGTGTCTCTACAGGGTAGCCAATGGGATTCAGCAACTCGACATAGAGAATGCGACTCAAATCGGTGTGGTATAAGTTGTCGTCACGCACCACATAGGCCTTGTACCAGATATCCTCACCTTTATAATAGGAAGTATTGTCGAAATGAACGTAGACACGCTCTGTCGGGAACAGGTTCGAGAAACGTTCGAAATTCTCCTGCCGTTTGAACAGCAACGAGTCGGCATCGGCAGTTGCCAAAGCTGTCGTGAGGCCTGTCAGCCAGAACACCAAAGTGCAAATCAATTGTTTCATCATTGTTCTGAGTTTTAAGTTTTCTGCTGCAAAGGTACATTTTTCAAGCCTTCCGGCCTCGTTTTTCACTTCACAAATGCTTCACAATCGCTTCACAAATCATTCACAGCCCCTTTTCCTGCGGGAAAAGCCGCAAGAACTGGTTCAGTTCGTCGGCTGTGCCCTCCTTTTCAAACATTTTCTGGTACAGACGCTTGCGCAGATTCGTAATAGCCTGCTGCGTCTTACACAGGATAGCTGCAATCTGCTGGTTTGTAAACTCCAGCTTCAAAAGCTGGCACACCTGCATCTCCTGCGGCTTAATAGCAGGATAGAAAGTGGTCAGTTTGCCGACGAAGCCATCAGCCTCTACGTCCAGAAACTGCACAATCTCTTCCCATTGTCCGGAACTGATGGATTCGTCCACCAGCACTTTGCGGTAAAGAGCGGTATTGCGGAACGTCTCAATCAGTTGCTCCTGTCTGTTGCGGGCACGGCTTACACTGGCCTGCCGTTCCTGCTCCTGCTGCCGCTTGAGACGGGCGATACGTTCACGGACAAAGATGACCGACAGTGCTATCAGCACGATGGCTACAACCGTGATGAGGGCAATGATACGGTAGAGACGGTAGTTTTCGCGCTCTACCTCTAACTGGTCGCTCAACGAGTCCACCAGATTGGCGTTTTCCGCCTGCATCTGCAGCTTGGCTGAGTCTACCAGAGCCGCACACTCCAGAGCATAGTTGTAGGCACGCTCCCAGTCAGCCTCTTCCGAGGCAATCTCACTCAAGTACATAGCTGCCGACGCGCGGCTGTTCACATTGTCAGTCTCCAGACAACGGCGGAAGTAATAGACAGCAGAGTCTAACAGTCCCTGTTCTGCATAGAACTTTCCTGCCACCAAGCATGATGGCCCCGACCGACGGTCGTCAGGCAAAAGACGTACCAGCTTGCGGGCATCATCAGCCCTGCCTTCGCCCAAAAGCAATGAGATATATTCCGGATAGACAAAGCTACGAAGTGAGTCGGCACCGGCCACCGTCAGCAGACTGTCAGCCCGAGCGAAATACAGCAGGGACTCAGCCGTCGACTGCCCCACCCTACAACAGCGCCCCAAGTCACGCTGTGCCAATACCATCTGCACCAGATCCTCTTCAGCAACCGCCAATTGCCACGCCTGCTCAAAATAGCTGCGGGCCTGACTGAGATTGTGCTGGTTCAAAGACAGATGCCCCAGTTCGTTAACCGCTTTCGTCACCGCCTGTGCATCATCGGCCACATCCACGGCCAATAGATACTCACGCATGGCCTCTGCCGACCGGTTCTGTCCAGCCAACATCCGCCCCCGCCTGTAATGCTTCTCAGAGGTGTCTCCCGCAGAGCAGGCCACGAGCATCAGCACACCTATGATATACGGTACGATTCTCATTTCCTGCCGACAAAGATACAAATAATATTCCAAATGCCCATACACGTTCCGCTATGTTTTGAAAAAAGGCGCCACGTTTCGTTCAAAACCCATGGGTTTTGCGCAAAACGTGGCGCCTTTAAGAAAATATCTGCAGTAATTACTACTTCTCATCGAGGATAGGCTCCTCAGCGAAGTCGAGCACATTCTTGCGATTAGCCTGCATACGCTCGTACTCTTCCTTTGAGCCGACAATGATCTTGTCAAACTCGCGCAGACCAGTACCAGCGGGAATGAGGTGACCGCAGATGACGTTCTCCTTCATACCCTCGAGGTAGTCCTGCTTGCCACGGATGGCAGCCTCGTTAAGCACCTTAGTGGTTTCCTGGAACGATGCGGCCGACATGAACGACTTGGTCTGGAGGGCAGCACGGGTGATACCCTGCAGAATCTGGGTCGACGTAGCAGGCACGGCATCGCGCACCTGGACGAGCTTCATGTCGCGACGCTTAAGCATCGAATTCTCGTCGCGCAGACGACGGGCGGTGACAATCTGTCCGGCCTTGAGGTTCTCGGAATCGCCTGCGTCGACAACAACCTTCTTACCCCAGATACGGTCGTTCTCCTCGGCAAAGTCAAGCTTGTCGATGATATCTGACTCGAGGAACGAGGTATCGCCCGGGTCGTTGATCTGAACCTTGCGCATCATCTGGCGGACAATAATCTCGAAGTGTTTGTCGTTGATCTTGATACCCTGCAGACGATAGACGTCCTGTACCTCGTTAACAATGTACTCCTGAACGGCAGTCGGGCCCTTGATGGCGAGGATGTCGCTCGGGGTAATGGCACCGTCGGAGAGCGGCGTTCCAGCACGCACGGCATCGTGCTCCTGCACAAGAATCTGCTTAGAGAGTGATACGAGGTACTTGCGCTGCTCGCCAGTCTTCGAAGTGACGACGATTTCGCGGTTACCGCGCTTGACCTTACCCATGGTAACCTCACCGTCGATTTCGCTAACAACAGCGGGGTTCGACGGGTTGCGGGCCTCGAAGAGCTCGGTGACACGGGGCAAACCGGCGGTGATATCACCACCCTTGGCTGCTGCACGCGGAATTTTGACGAGCGTCTCACCAGTTTTAACGGTCTGACCGTCCTCAACGACAACGTGGCCACCCACGGGGAAGTTGTAGGTACCAATCTTCTCGCCATCGGCACCAATGATGTCACAGGTAGGCACCTTCGACTTATCCTTCGACTCTGTGATAATCTTCTCAGTAAGACCGGTGGTTTCGTCGGTCTCGGCACGGAAAGTGACGCCCTCGACGACATCGTTGAACTTCAGCGTACCAGCGTACTCGGTGACGATAACGGCGTTGAAGGGGTCCCACTGGGCAATCTTCTGTCCCTTCTTCACTACGTCACCATTCTTATAATAGAGCGACGAACCGTAAGGCACGTTCACCGTAGAAAGCACAATCTTGGTGTTGGGGTCAACGAAGCGCATTTCGCCCAGACGGCTGACGACCATCTCGCACTGAGTGCCATCTTCGTCGAACGGTACGGTACGAACTTCCTCCATCTCAATCTTGGCAGTCTCGTACTTAGCCACGATGCTAGCGTTGGCAGCTGCGTTGGCAGCCACACCACCGGCGTGGAACGTACGGAGGGTAAGCTGAGTACCCGGCTCACCAATAGCCTGGGCAGCGATGACGCCGACTGCCTCACCCTTCTGCACCATGCGGCGGGTAGCGAGGTTACGGCCGTAGCACTTGCGGCAGACACCCTTCTTCGATTCACAGGTGAGCACCGAACGAATCTCAACACTCTCAATCTCAGCCTTCTCGATGGCATCGGCAATAGCCTCGGTAATTTCATCACCAGCATTGACAATGACGTCGCCAGTCTTGGGATTGATGATGTCGTGAACCGATACACGTCCAAGGATGCGCTCGGACAGACTAGAGATGACCTCGTCGCCGTTCTTCAGAGCCGTGCAAACCAGACCGCGCAACGTGCCGCAGTCCTCCTCGGTGATAATCACGTCGTGAGAGACGTCGACCAGACGACGGGTCAGGTAACCTGCGTCAGCCGTCTTCATAGCGGTGTCGGCAAGACCCTTACGGGCACCGTGAGTAGATATGAAGTACTCTAGCACGGACATACCCTCCTTGAAGTTCGACAGAATGGGGTTCTCAATAATCTGGTGTCCCTCGGCACCGGCCTTCTGAGGCTTGGCCATCAGACCACGGATACCGGAGAGCTGCTTAATCTGGTCCTTAGAACCACGGGCACCGGAGTCGAGCATCATGAACACGGCGTTGAAGCCCTGGTCGGCCTCGGTCATCTGTTTCAGCAGGATGTTACCGATGTCATTGTTGACGTGCGTCCAGGTATCGATGACCTGATTGTAACGCTCGTTGTCGGTGATGAAGCCCATGTTGTAGTTGTCGGTAATCTGACGTACCTCATCATTACCCTTTGCAATGAGCTCGGCCTTCTCCTTCGGGATGATGATGTCGTCAAGGTTGAACGACAGACCAGCCTCGTAAGCCATGCGGTAACCAAGGTTCTTGATACCGTCAAGGAATTCACAAGCCTCGGCGAAACCGACATTCTTGATAACGGCACCGATGACGTCGCGCAGCGACTTCTTATTGATAACCTCATTGACATAGCCAACCTCCTTGGGGACAATGCCATTGACAATGACACGACCCACCGAGGTCTCGATGGTGTGGCGAATGGGCAAGCCCTGCTCGTCAAGGTCGTCAACCACCACCTTCACCAGGGCGTGCAGATCACACTTACCCTCGTTGTGGGCAATGATAGCCTCCTCGGGGCCATAGAAGGAGAGCCCCTCACCCTTAGCACCTGGACGAATCTTAGTGATATAGTAGAGGCCAAGCACCATATCCTGAGAAGGCACGGTGATAGGAGCGCCATTGGCAGGATTCAGGATGTTGTGGCTCTGGAGCATCAGCAGCTGGGCCTCAAGGATAGCCTCGTTAGACAGCGGGAGGTGGACAGCCATCTGGTCACCGTCGAAGTCGGCGTTGAAAGCCGTACATGCCAACGGGTGCAGCTGGATAGCCTTACCTTCGATAAGTTTGGGCTGGAAGGCCTGAATACCGAGACGGTGCAGGGTCGGTGCACGGTTGAGCAGTACGGGGTGACCCTTCATGACGTTCTCGAGGATATCCCAGATAACGGGCTCGCGGCGGTCGACAATCTTCTTAGCCGACTTTACGGTCTTGACGATACCGCGCTCAATGAGCTTGCGGATGATAAACGGCTTATAGAGCTCAGCAGCCATCAGTTTGGGCAGACCGCACTCACCCATCTTCAGCTCAGGACCAACCACGATAACTGAACGGGCAGAGTAGTCGACACGCTTACCGAGCAGGTTCTGACGGAAGCGGCCCTGCTTACCCTTCAGCGAGTCACTAAGTGACTTTAGCGGACGGTTTGAGTCGCTCTTGACGGCAGACGACTTGCGGCTATTGTCGAACAACGAGTCGACAGCCTCCTGCAGCATACGCTTCTCGTTGCGCAGGATGACCTCGGGAGCGTGAATCTCCATAAGGCGCTTCAGACGGTTATTACGAATAATGACGCGACGATAGAGGTCGTTCAGGTCAGAGGTTGCAAAACGGCCACCATCCAGGGGAACAAGCGGACGTAGCTCGGGCGGTGTCACGGGGATAATCTTCATAATCATCCACTCAGGACGGTTGACGCCCTTCTCCACACTCTGACGGAAAGCCTCGACCACCTGCAGACGCTTCAGGGCCTCGTTCTTGCGCTGTACCGAAGAGTCGGTATTGGCACGGTCGCGGAGCTCGTAGCTCAGCGAGTCGAGGTCGAGTTCGGAAAGCAGCTGGTAGATAGCCTCAGCACCCATCTTGGCAACGAACTTATTGGGGTCGCTGTCCTCCAGGTATTCATTCTCGGCAGGAATGTAATTGTCGACAATCTCATTGTACTCTTCCTCAGAGAGCAGGTCGAACTTGTTGGCACCAGGGGCATCGTTGCCCTCAGCGTCCTTCTTGCCAGCCATCACACCAGGCTGGATGACGATGTAACGCTCGTAATAGATGACGGCATCGAGTTTCTTGGTGGGCAAACCCAGCAGATAGCCAATCTTATTAGGCAACGAGCGGAAGTACCAGATGTGAGCCACCGGCACGACAAGCTCGATATGTCCGGCACGCTCGCGGCGAACCTTCTTCTCTGTTACCTCGACACCGCAGCGATCGCAGACAATGCCCTTATAACGAATGCGCTTGTACTTGCCGCAGGCACACTCATAGTCCTTCGTCGGACCAAAGATGCGCTCGCAGAACAAACCGTCACGCTCTGGCTTATAGGTACGGTAGTTGATGGTCTCGGGTTTGGTAACCTCGCCGAAGCTGCTCTCGAGGATATCCTCGGGTGAAGCAAGTCCGATGGTAATCTTTGTAAAATTACTCTTTGTCTTTGTATCTTTCTTGAAAGCCATAATCTTTCTTACTTTTTACCTTTTTACTTTTTTACCTTTCACTTAGTCCATCGTAATGCTGAGACCTAAGCCGCGGAGTTCGTGCAGCAGCACATTGAGCGACTCGGGAATGCCTGGCGTAGGCATGGGCTCACCCTTGACGATGGCCTCGTAAGCCTTGGCACGGCCTACGGTATCATCAGACTTGATAGTAAGAATCTCCTGAAGCACATGGCTGGCACCAAAGGCCTCCAGTGCCCAGACTTCCATCTCACCAAAACGCTGTCCACCGAACTGAGCCTTACCGCCGAGCGGTTGCTGCGTGATGAGTGAGTACGGACCGATAGAGCGGGCGTGCATCTTGTCCTCGACCATGTGACCGAGCTTGAGGAAGTAGGTAATACCTACCGTGGCTGGCTGGTCGAACATCTCGCCCGTCTCACCGTCGTACAGGTGGGTAGAGCAGAGACGGGGCAGACCGGCCTTGTCAGTCCACTCAGCAAGGTCGTCGAGCTTGGCGCCGTCGAAGATAGGCGTAGCAAACTTCACGCCGAGACGCTTACCGGCAGCACCGAGGATAGCCTCGAAAATCTGACCAAGGTTCATTCGTGAAGGCACACCCAACGGGTTGAGCACGAGGTCGACGGGACGACCATCCTCGAGGAACGGCATGTCCTCCTGACGAACAACCTTCGAGACAATACCCTTGTTACCGTGACGACCGGCGAGCTTATCACCGACACCAATCTTACGCTTCTTGGCCACATAGACCTTGGCCATCTGTAGAATGCCTGAGGGCAGCTCGTCACCAATGGTGATGGCAAACTTCTTACGCTTCATTTCGGCATCAAGCAGCTTGTACTTCTTCATGAAGTTGATAATCAACTGGGCAATGAGCTCGTTCTTGTGCTCATCGTTAGTCCAGTTGCTGATCTGGATATCACCATACTCCAAGTTTTTCAGCGCCGTAACAGTGAACTTCGAACCTCTAGTGATGATTTCAGCACCTGTATAGTCTTTCACGCCCATTGAGGTCTTGCCCTTGGTGAGTGTGATGAGCTTGTCGATAAGGATATCCTTCAGGTCGTCAACCTTTGCCTCGTACTCCTCGTCAATCTTCTCGAGCAGTTTCTTGTCCTGCTGCTTGGTCTGGCGGGTCTTAATAGCACGGGCGAACAGTTTCTTGTCGATGATGACACCACTGAGCGACGGGTTGGCCTTGAGTGAAGAGTCCTTCACATCACCAGCCTTGTCACCGAAGATGGCACGGAGCAGTTTCTCCTCAGGTGAGGGATCGCTCTCACCCTTAGGCGAAATCTTACCAATCAGAATGTCGCCGGGCTCGACACGGGCACCCACACGGATGACACCGTTCTCGTCGAGATCCTTGGTAGCCTCCTCAGAGACATTGGGAATATCGGCTGTGAACTCCTCAACGCCGCGCTTGGTCTCACGGACATCAAGCGAATACTCGTCGACGTGAACGGAGGTGAGGATATCCTCACGGACAATACGCTCGTTGAGCACAATGGCATCCTCATAGTTATAACCCTTCCAAGGCATGTAAGCCACAAGGAGGTTACGACCCAGGGCAAGCTCACCGTTCTCAGTAGCATAACCCTCAGTCAGGATATCACCAGCCTTCACACGCTGACCCTTGTTACAGATAGGACGCAGGTCAATGGTCATATTCTGGTTGGTACGACGGAACTTTGAAATACGATACTCCTTCAAAGCAGGCTCGAACGAGACGAACTCCTCGTCCTCAGTACGGTCATAGAGAATGCGGATAGTGGTAGCATCAACATACTCGACGACACCATCACCCTCAGCAGTAACCATCGTACGAGAGTCTTCGCAGACCTGCTTCTCGATACCAGTACCCACGATAGGAGCCTCGTTGTGGAGCAGGGGAACGGCCTGACGCATCATGTTCGATCCCATCAGTGCACGGTGAGCATCGTCGTGCTCCAAGAACGGGATGAGAGAAGCTGCGATAGAAGCAATCTGCTGCGGAGATACGTCCATAAGGTCGACATCCGTCGGCGGAACGACGGGGAAGTCTGCATCCTGACGGCATTTCACCACTTCGCGGATGAACGTACCATCGTCGTTCAACGGGGCATTACCCTGACCAATGATGTGTTCAGATTCTTCCTCGGCAGTCAGATAGACAATCTCATTATTGTCAAGGTTGGCAATACCACCCTCCACCTTACGATAAGGAGTCTGGATAAAGCCAAGCTCGTTGATCTTAGCATAAACGCAGAGCGACGAAATCAGACCGATGTTAGGACCTTCAGGGCTCTCAATCGGGCAGAGACGACCGTAGTGCGTATAGTGTACGTCACGTACCTCAAAGCCAGCACGCTCACGCGACAGACCGCCAGGGCCCAGTGCCGAGAGACGGCGTTTGTGGGTCACCTCAGCCAGCGGGTTAGTCTGGTCCATGAACTGCGACAGCGGGTTGGTGCCGAAGAACGAGTTGATTACACTCGAAATAGTCTTGGCATTGATAAGGTCTGTAGGCGTAAAGACCTCATTGTCGCGAACATTCATGCGTTCACGGATGGTACGGCTCATACGAGCCAGACCGATAGCAAACTGATTGGACAGCTGTTCACCAACAGTACGTACACGACGGTTCGACAGGTGGTCGATATCATCGACAGTAGCCTTCGAGTTAATGAGCTGAATGAGATACTTGATGATCTCGATAATATCTTCTTTGGTCAACACACGGACTTCCATGTCGGTGTCAAGACCTAACTTTTTATTTATACGGTAGCGGCCCACATCTCCGAGGTCGTAACGTTTATCAGAGAAGAACAGGTTCTGAATAACCTCACGGGCACTGGCATCATCAGCAGGGTCAGCATTACGCAGCTGACGATAGATGTAAAGAACGGCCTCCTTCTCAGAGTTCGAGGGGTCTTTGGCCAGCGTGTTGAAGATGATACTGTAGTCCTGGGCAGCCTGTTCGTCCTTGTGGACAAGAATAGTCTGTGCACCACTCTCAAGGATTTCCATCATGTTCTCATCAGTTATCTCGGTCTCACGTTCCATGATAACCTCATTACGCTCGATGGATACAACCTCACCGGTATCCTCATCGACAAAGTCCTCATTCCAGCTCTTCAGCACACGGGCGGCAAGCTTGGAACCGACGACGGCCTTCAAGGCCTTCTTGTTTACCTTCACCTCTTCAGCAAGGTCGAAAATCTGCAGAATGTCCTTATCGGCCTCAAAACCGATGGCACGCAGCAGCGTTGTTACAGGTAACTTTTTCTTACGGTCAATGTATGCGTACATCACGTTATTGATGTCCGTAGCAAACTCAATCCACGAACCCTTGAACGGGATGATACGGGCAGAATAGAGCAACGTACCGTTGGCATGAACGCTCTGACCGAAGAAAACACCAGGCGAACGATGCAACTGGGAAACGACGACACGTTCGGCTCCGTTAATAACGAACGTTCCGTTGGCTGTCATGTATGGGATAGGACCCAGGAACACATCCTGAATCACCGTTCCGAAGTCCTCATGGTCGGGATCAGTGCAATACAGCTTCAGCTTAGCCTTCAAAGGTACGCTATAGGTCAAACCACGCTCCAAACACTCGTCGATGGTGTAACGGGGCGGGTCAATATAGTAATCCAGGAACTCAAGGACGAAATTATTACGTGTGTCGGTGATAGGGAAGTTCTCGGCGAACACCTTATACAAGCCGTCGTTCTTGCGTTCCTCAGGCGGAGTGTCCAACTGCAGGAAGTCTTTGAAAGACTTTAATTGCACGTCAAGGAAATCGGGGAATGGCAATGGATTCTTGAC
>Ga0310696_10004842_pt1 | contig 16401 bp, 10 predicted proteins | sample AusTroGonzalo_MG_4_FD_203885 | JGI IMG/M metagenome (GOLD analysis project Ga0310696, IMG submission 203885) | Bovine rumen microbial communities from tropical cattle in Woodstock, Queensland, Australia - Gonzalo_02 (v2) (version 2) | ecosystem: Host-associated > Mammals > Digestive system >...
AAGCCATACTCTTCTACAGCGGCATAATGCACAAAAACAACGAGCAGAAAGACCACTATTTCAACAAAGAGCTCTCTATATCCGACCTCGTTTTCCTTGTAGGGCCGCGCATCAACGCCGCCGGACGCATACGTCTTGCCCGCGACTCGGTGGAACTGTTGCTCTGCAACGACATGAAAAGCGCAAACCAGTGGGCGCAGGACATCAACCAATACAACTCCGAACGCAAAAAACTCGACCACGCGGTAACCGAGGAGGCAAAACAAAAAATCTACTCCGACCCACAGCTGCAAAACAAAAAATCCATAGTGCTTTTCGACGAAAACTGGCACAAAGGAGTGATAGGCATAGTGGCGTCGAGGCTGATAGAGGAGTTCTACAAGCCCACAATCATTTTCACCAAATCCGACGACCTGTACACCGGCTCGGCGCGCTCGGTGAAAGATTTCGACATACACTCCGCCATAGACAAGTGCAGCGACCTGCTCGAACATTTCGGCGGACACAAATACGCGGCGGGACTTGCCGTGCGTCCCGAAAACTACGAGAAATTCGTAAAACGTTTCGAAGAAGTGGTGAGCGGAACCATACTCGACGAACAAACACTGCCCGACATCGAAATAGATGCCGAAGTTAGCTTCGCCAAAGACATAGAACGCACCGATTTCCTCGAACGCCTCAAAAAATTCGCCCCCTTCGGTCCGCAAAACATGCTGCCCATTTTCCAGAGCAACAACCTTGTGGACACCGGCGACGCCCGCGAGGTGGGCAACGACACCATAAAACACCTCAAATTCAAAGTTACCGAATGCGACCAGGAGTCCGACAAATACTCCGCCATAGGTTTCGGACTCGGAAGCTACTGCAAAGAAATAGAGAAAAAAGGCACACACTTCAACATCTGCTATCATTTTGAGGAAAATTTCTGGAACGGCAGAACCGAAATCCAACTCAACGTCAAGGACATAAAAATATGTAGCGAAGAAGATTACTCAGGTCCGTTCTAAACTGCCGAAAATTAGTCCTAACTACCACAAAAACAAAACTTTTTATACGTTTATCGCAAAAATCCGCCGATTAAAGCGGTTTTATAAACCATTATGATTCAAATAATTATATCGGCAAAAATAAAAAAAATGTTTGCAAACCGCTGATTTTGAAAAAAAATTCGTATCTTTGCAAAGTATTTCGAGGTAATCAAAAGAACTTTCTGAGTTAAAACAAAGATATACAAAGGAGGGGACAATCTGTCCCCTCTTTTTGATAAAAAAACACAACCGAAATGGATAAAGTAGCAATATTAGGTCTGATAAAAGACAAGCTTGAAGGAACCGACAAATTCCTTGTGGACATGCACATCTCCAAGGACAACCGCATCAACGTGTCCATCGACGGAGACAACGGCATAACCATAGACGACTGCATAGAGCTGAGCCGCTACATCGAAAAAAGCCTCAACCGCGACGAGGAGGATTTCGAGCTTAACGTGGCCTCGGCCGGACTCGACAACCCCTTGAAACTGCACCGCCAGTACGTGAAAAACATAGGCCGCTCGCTGGCAATAACCACCAACGACGGCGAAAAGATTTGCGGCGAACTGCTCGAAGTTACCGACGACGACATCACCATACTCCCCGACAACACTCCGCGCAAGAAAAAACAGAACCCCGAAGAGGACAACACACAGAAAATACTTTTCAACGACATTCAAACAGCAAAAATAATAGTAAAATTCTAATACCAAACATTATCATGGAAACATCAAACTTGATTGATTCTTTTTCCGAATTCAAAGAATTTAAGAACATCGACCGCGAGACGTTGATGCGCATTTTGGAAGACGTGTTCCGCAGCGCCCTGATAAAACGCTACGGCACCGACGAGAACTGCGACATAATTGTTAACGTGGACAAGGGCGACCTCGAGATATTCCGCAACCGCGAAATTGTTGAAGACGGCAAGGTGGAGGACGACAAAACCCAGATAGCTTACTCCGAAGCCATCAAGATAGAAGCCGACTTCGAAGTGGGCGAAGAGCTGTCGGAACGCATAAGCATGAAAGACTTCGGCCGCCGCGACATACTGGCCATACGCCAGAACCTTGTGGCCAAGGTGCAGGACTACGAGCGTACAGCCATCTATCAGAAATACAAGGAAAAAGTAGGCCAGATAATCGTTGGCGAAGTATATCAAGTGTGGAACCGCGAGATACTGGTGCAGGACGAAGAAAAGATAGAACTCGTGCTGCCCAAATCGGAACAGATACCCGCCGACCACTACCGCAAAGGCGACACCATTCGCGCCGTGGTACTGAAAGTGGAACCCAAGAACAACAACCTCGTTATCACCATATCGCGCACCTCGCCCATATTCCTCGAACGCCTTATGGAAGCCGAAGTGCCCGAAATCTACGACGGACTTATCACCATACGCAAGATTGTGCGTGAACCCGGCGAAAAAGCCAAAGTGGCTGTGGAATCGTACGACGACCGCATAGACCCCGTGGGCTCCTGCGTGGGCATGAAAGGCGGACGCATACACGGCATAGTGCGCGAACTCCGCAACGAAAACATCGACGTCATCAACTTCACCACCAACCCCGAACTCTACGTGCAGCGCGCCCTCAACCCCGCCAAGATTACTTCCATCAAGATACTCGAGGACGAGAAGAAAGCCGAAGTATTTATGCACTCCGAAGACGTGTCGCTCGCCATCGGTAAGGGCGGCCACAACATAAAGCTGGCAAGCCGTCTTACAGGCTACGAAATCAACGTTTACCGCGCCGACGACGAAGGCTACGAGGAAGACGTGGACCTGCAGGAATTCTCCGACGAAATAGAACAGTGGATAATCGACGAATTCAAACGCATCGGCTGCGACACAGCAAAAAGCGTGCTGGCCATAGAGCCCGACGAACTGCTGCAACGCACCGACCTTGAAGAAGAGACTATCAACAATGTTCTCCAGATTCTCAAGGCAGAATTCGAAAAATAAAAATGAATGATAAATAAAAAGTGTAGGAACAAAAATAGTAAGTTTTAAAGCAAGGAGGAACAATGTCAGAAGAAACAAAAAGTATAAGACTAAGCAAAGCCGCAAAAGAATTCAACATCGGTGTGAGTACCGCCGTTGAGTTTCTCAGAAAAAAAGGACACCAGATAGACGATAATCCCAACACCAAGATTTCGGAAGATTTGTACGACCTGCTTGCGAAGAATTTCCAGTCGGAGCGGGCTGTTAAGGAAAACGCCGACAAAATCCAGATTTCCACTCCGGTGAAGAAATCCATAGTGGAGGCTGAAAACACGGCCGCAGCCACTCCCGAAGCCGCCAAGGACGACGACTCGGAAATCATTATCAAGAACTTCAACAAAAACGAAGAAGCCGCTCAGGAGAAAGCCGAGAAGCCGGCCAAGCCCGCCGAGAAGAAACCCAAGAAAACCGAAAAGAAACCCAAGGCTGCTACTGCCCCCGCTCCCAAAGAGGAAGAAGAGGTTCCGGAACCCGTGGTGGAAGAAAAACCCGCCGAGCCCGAAGAGTCTTTCGAGCCCAAGGTTATCTCTTCCGACGACTCCAATCTTTCCGTAAAGGTGGTGAAAAAGATAGACCTCGAGTCCATCAACGAGAAAAACCGTCCTTCGAAAAAGACCAAGGAGCAGAAAGAGAAAGAGCGCAAGGAGCGCAAGAAAAACTCCGACGCCATAATGGAAGCCATGGCTGCCAAAGCCGCCGAGGAACAGCGCAAAGCCGAAATGCCTAAGCCCGAAGACAGGGCTCCACAACCCGAGTCCGAGCCTAAGAAAGAGCCCGAAACCATTAAGGCCGTGGCTCCCAAGCTCGAAGGCCCCAAGATTCTCGGCAAGATAGACCTGCCCATGCCCGAACAACGCACCAAACCCTCTAAGAAAGAGGAAGGCGGACGCAAGAAAAAACGTAAACGCATAGGCGAGGGCCCGGTGGACATCAACAACCCGAGCAACCAAGGCGGCAACGCTCCCAAGAAAAAGGAGAAACAGTCCGAAGCTCCCGCTCAGGGCAGCGGCAAGAAACGCGACAAAAAGGCCAAAGCCAAACCCGCTGTGGTGATAGACGAGAAAGAAATCGAAAAACAGATTCACGACAACCTCGCCCGTCTGGCACCCATGGGCAAGTCCAAGACCTCGAAACACCGTCGCGAAAAACGTAAGAAAATCCACGAGCAGATAGAGGACCAGCAGATAATGGAAATGGAGAGCCAGAATGTGCTCAAGGTAACGGAATTTGTTACCGCCAACGACCTTGCCACCATGATGAACAAGCCGGTGAACGAGATTATCTCCACCTGCTTTATGGTGGGCATTCCCATCTCCATCAACCAGCGACTGGGCGCCGAAACCATACAGCTCATAGCCGAGGAGTTCGGTTTCCAGATTAATTTCGTGAGCGCCGAAGTGGTGGACGCCATCAGCGAGATAGAGGAGCACGACAACGAAGAAGACCTCAAGCCCCGCAACCCCATCGTTACCGTTATGGGACACGTGGACCACGGTAAGACCTCGCTGCTCGACTACATCCGCAAGACCAACGTCATTGCCGGTGAGGCAGGCGGCATAACGCAGCACATAGGTGCCTACGAGGTGGAGATGCCCGACGGACGTAAGATAACTTTCCTCGACACCCCCGGCCACGAAGCCTTCACCGCCATGCGTGCCCGCGGCGCCAGCATCACCGACATAGCCATCATTGTGATAGCCGCCGACGACAAAGTGATGCCGCAAACCATCGAAGCTATCAACCACGCACAGGCCGCCAACGTGCCTATAGTGTTTGCCATCAACAAGATAGACAAGCCCGGTGCCGACCCCGACCGCATCAAGACCGAACTGGCCAACATGAATTTCCTCGTAGAGGAATGGGGCGGAAAATACCAAAGTCAGGACATCGCCGCCAAGAAAGGTATCAACATCGACGAGCTGCTGGAGAAAGTGCTGCTCGAAGCCGAGATGCTCGACCTGAAGGCCAATCCCAACAAACGCGCCAAGGGTACAATCATAGAGTCGTCGCTTGACAAAGGCCGCGGCTATGTGGCCAAGATACTGGTGCAGGACGGCACCATCCGCCAAGGCGACCCCGTGGTGGCAGGCAGCCATTTCGGACGTGTGAAAGCCATGTACAACGAACGTAACCAGATAGTGAAAGAGGCCGGTCCCTCGACCCCCGTGCTGCTGCTCGGACTCGACGGCGCACCGCAGGCCGGCGACACTTTCAACGTGATGGAAAACGAGAAAGAGGCCAAGGAAATTGCCACTCGCCGTCATCAGCTGCAACGCGAACAGACCATACGCACCCAGACACATATCACCCTCGACGAGATTGGCCGTCGCATAGCCCTCGGCGATTTCAAGGAGCTGAACCTCATTGTGAAAGGCGACGTGGACGGCTCGGTGGAAGCCCTCTCCGACTCGTTGCTGAAACTCTCCACAAGCGAGGTGCAGGTGAACGTGATACTCAAGGGCGTGGGACAAATCACCGAATCGGACGTGCAGCTGGCCATTGCCTCCAACGCCGTTATTATCGGATTCCAGGTGCGTCCTTCGCTTACAGCACGCAAGCTGGCCGAGGCCGAACAAATCGACATACGCCTGTACTCCATCATCTACACCGCCATCAACGAACTGAAAGACGCTATCGAAGGAATGCTTTCGCCCGAAATTCAGGAGAAAGTGGTGGCCAACCTCGAAGTGCAGGAGACTTTCCGCATCTCCAAAGTTGGAACAATTGCCGGATGTGTTTGTCTCGACGGAAAAATCAACAAAAACACCAACGTGCGCGTTATCCGCGACGGCATTGTGGTTTACACCGGCAAGCTGGCATCGCTGAAACGTTTCAAGGACGAGGTGAAAGAGGTGGTTTCCGGTCAGGACTGCGGTCTGAACATCGAGAATTTCAACGACATAAAGGTTGGAGACATTATCGAAGGCTACGAACAAATAGAGATAAAGAGAAAACTGTAGTATTTATACTCCTTCTCGCCTACGGCTCGAGAGATCTTGTAGATAGTTTCTGTCTATGGCAGAAAAAAACAAATAGAATTCTTTTATGGTCGTAGTCTTTTGAACAATACCAATTAAAGGGAAATCCGAAATACGGTTTCCCTTTTTTTATGTCACAAAATTGGACGGGAACAATTCCAAAAAACGACAAAAACATATCTCTATAGTGCAAAAAACAGGCAAAGACAAAGCAAGTGTCAACAAAAAATAATCAATCATAAACGTTTGATTATAAAATAATTATGTTATGTAAAAACAAAAAATAGGACATTTTTTTTGGCTAATCGGAAAAAAAGTCGTACCTTTGCACCCGCAAAACGAGATAATTTGCACGGGAGCATAGCTCAGTTGGTTCAGAGCATCTGCCTTACAAGCAGAGGGTCATAGGTTCGACTCCTATTGTTCCCACAAAAAAATGGGATTTCGAGACTTCGAAATCCCATTTTTTAGTTGAATGTTGAGAGTTGAAAGTTGAAATTCGTGCGGCCCTTCGACGAGTTCAGCCACCGCAGGAGAATGTACAATTTACAATGAAGGATGTACAATTATTCACTTCTTAGTTTCTCAGTTTCTTAACTTCTTAACTCCTTAACAAAATAACATCGCTCCCATCACTGTACAAACGTGCCATGGCGCGTCTCAACAGACCTTTGACCTCAGACTTCAGACTTCCTCCTCTTTCCCCTTCTGTTTGCGGTACTCGGCGGGGGTTATGCCTGTTGCTTTTTTGAAGAAAGTGCCGAACTGCGAAGCGTTGCTGAACTCCAACATAAGGGCAATACGTGCCGATGAATAATTTGAATGCAGGAGCATGGTCTTGGCTTCTAGCAGAATTCTCTCGTTTATCCATTGCAACGCAGTGCGGCCTGTCTCCCGTTTGACCACAGCCCCGAGATGGTTGACCGAAACATCGAGCAATTTGGCGTAGAAGGATATTTTTCTCCTTTTGTTTCCATGTTTGATTAAAAGGCTGTTGAAACGATTTGCCAACGAATGTTCGTCATGCTCAAAATCATATATGTTTGGTTCCGTTAAGCTATTTATCAAGTTGGCAAACGAATACACCACAGGTTCAAGCACTTGGTATTGCGTCACTCCATTTTGGATACACGCTTCGAACAAATCGAAAAAATGCGACAAAACCTCTTTGTCGGACGGCGAGACTTTGAAACACATTGCATTGCTGGCAAAGCTTTTGATTATATTATTATGCATAAAACCAAACGCAACGATTTTTGAATGGAAATCGGAGGAAACCTGCCTGACATTCATAAAACAGTTATATGGCGTTATGGCTAGCATGCCCCGCTCGATAGTGCGCTGTTTCATGTTGTGCTCCTCAACAATGAATCCGTCCGTAACGAGCATTATGCGAGCTTCTTTCGACAAAAATGGTTTGTTTATGTTGTGTTCCATGAATTCGCGCATGGTGTCAGGATTTGTTATCAAAACAATCCTGTTGCCGTAGAAATCGCCGCCTTGTTTGTCGAAAGCGGACATCTCTTGTCTTACGCTGTCGTCTATGATTTTAATATCCTGATTGTTACTCATAAAAAATAGATACTTGTTTTTGCAAAGATAGTGAAAAAACATATATGTTCAAAATTTTTTGAAAAATAATTGTTTTTGAACATAAAATAGTTGTTTTTAGTTATTTTTTCTTGAAAAATTTGTAGTATTTTTGTAATATGAAAATTTGTCAACACAAACAAGAATAAAAATATTGCATAAATTACTGATATATATCATGTTATATTGTATGTCAAAAATATCGAAAAATGGCCTAAAAAAGGCATTGGAGATATGTGTGAAAATTCAAAAATCATTGTTTTTGAACATATCGCAAAGTGTCAATTATGTTTTTTCATTACTCAAAGCCATAATTCCGTCGTTGCGGATATGTTATCCGCAACGGAATAGCATAGGAATTTGTAATTCCGAACAATAGTCAAACAATTTAATCAATACATCAATACATCAATGAAAAAAAGTAATTTGTTTTTGGCACTTGCCGCGATAGCGTTTGCGGGTGCCGTAGCATTTGCCAGCTGCGAAAAGGAGCAGGTCAAGGAAACAGTTTCCAATCCCGGACATAATCCCAATCCCGACCCGAGTACACAAACATCTCCTGTGTATGACGACGACAACTATGAATATTACGACAACGGCCAAACAAGGGTTTACTACCCCCTTGTGGTGGACACAATCCACGTTGCCATAGATACCGTAGCACCGCCCGATTCGCTCAATGCCATATTAAATGTTATGTCCACCTATGGCACTGTTTTGAGTCAAACCTTTTTGCACCGCAATGATTTTTCCACGTCAAAAGAATATTTGTTGCACGTTACAAACAGCAGTTTCAAGACATCGCTATTCAGGGCTGAACTATCGCGTTTTCAATATGTTAGGTTTGTCAGCCAAGAGCATGACACTCTAAACAGTCGCGGGGAACCTATGCGTATTTGGCATGATGATATTGTTACCTTGGCTGACGTACAAGACAGCCTTTCTTTGGCCAATATACTGAATAACATGGGCATAGCGTATAATAGAATAGATTCGAATATCTACGATCATGGCGTATTTTATATTTACGTCGCAAACTCAGAATCTTCGGTAAACGTTGCCAACCGTTTGGCTACATCAGGACAATTTTCGTTCTGTATTCCCAATAGAGTTGGTATAGGATGGCTAATTTTTAATAAAAAGAGAGAGAGATAACTGTAAGCAACATTTTACCACCTGCGGCGGATTGGAACAATCCGCCGCAGTTTTTTTATTTCTAATATTTTGGCCCTTACAGGGCGGAGGGAGGGGGAGAGAGTTAGGAGTGAGGAGTTGGGCGGGGCTTCGGCAGGCTCAGGGACCGCGGGAGAGTTGAAAGTTGAAATTCGTGCGGCCCTTCGACGGGCTCAGGGACCGCAAAATAGTTAAGAATTAAGAGTTAAGAGTTGGGGGTTCGTTCCTTAGTTCCTTAACTTCTTAACAAAATAACATCGCTCCTATCACTGTACAGACGTGCCATGGCGCGTCTCAACAAAAAAAAACGTTCCGAAATCCGAAATCCGAAATCCGAAATCGCAAAAAATTCGTATCTTTGCAACTGCAAATTAAACCCATAAAACCCTATTCAAACGATGAAAAAAACAGCATTATTGTTAGTTACCGTTGCCACTGTAATTATGAGCGGTTGCGGAAATAAAAACACAGAACCTGCTGCCACCGACGAAAAATCGGACATGCAGAAAAAAGTAGAGGAATTTGCCGAGGTTACCCTTACCACCGACCTCAGCGTGCTCAGCGAGAAGGAACGCCAGATGATTCCTATCTTTATCCAGATTGCCGAAGTTATGGACGACCTTTTCTGGCAACAGACTTTCGGCGACAAGACCGTCCTCGACACTATCAGCGACACATGGATGAAAGAGTTCGCCATGATTAACTACGGTCCGTGGGAACGCCTGAACAGCAACAAACCTTTCGTTCCCGGCTACGGCGAGAAACCGCAGGGCGCCTGCTTCTATCCCACCGACATGACCAAAGAGGAGTTCGAAGGTCTTGCTGACAACAAGAAAACGAGTCTCTACACTATCCTTCGCCGCAACGACAAAGGCGAACTGGAAGTGATTCCCTACCACGAGGCTTACAAGGAACAGCTGGCCAAGGTTGACTCCCTGCTGGGCGAAGCAATAGCCCTCGCCGACGAGAACCCCGGCCTGAAGAAATATCTCGAAGAACGTCGCAAAGCCTTCCAGACCGACGAATACTACAACAGCGACATCGCCTGGATGGACATGAAAGACGGTCTTATCGACTTTGTTGTAGGTCCTATCGAGAACTACGAGGACGAGCTTTTCGGCTACAAAGCCGCCTACGAGGCTTTCATCCTTGTTAAGGACAAGAAATGGAGCGACGACCTTGCCAAATTCACCAAAATGCTGCCCGAACTGCAGAAAAACCTGCCCTGCGACCCCAAATATAAAAAGGAAGTGCCCGGCACCGACAGCGACCTCAACGTTTACGACGTTATCTACTACGCCGGCGACTGCAACTCGGCAAGCAAGACCATCGCCATCAACCTGCCCAACGACGAGAGAGTGCATATCAAGAAAGGCACCCGTCGCCTGCAGCTAAAAAATGCCATGAAAGCCAAATTCGACAACATACTGATGCCTATAGCCCAGCTCCTTATCGACGATTCGCAGATAGCCAACGTTAAATTCGACGCTTTCTTCTCCGACGTTACTTTCCACGAAGTGGCCCACGGCCTCGGCATTAAGAACACTATCACCGGCAAAGGCGACCTGCGCAAAGCTCTGAAAGAACAGTACAGCGCTTGGGAAGAAGGCAAAGCCGACATCCTCGGTCTGTACATGGTGCAGAGCCTCATCGAAAAAGGCGAAATCACCAACATCACCGTTGAGGACGCTTACGTAACCTTTGTTGCCGGACTGCTCCGCTCCGTGCGTTTCGGCGCCGGCGAGGCTCACGGCCAGGCCAATATGATGTGTTTCAACTATTTCGAGGACAACGGCGCTTTCGAACGTACCAAAGAAGGCAAATATAAAGTGAATATGGAGAAAGCCCAGGAAGCCCTTAAAGGCTGGGCCGCCAAGATACTGCAAGTGGAAGGCGACGGCGACTACGAAGGTGCCAAAGCCTATCGTGCCGAAAACGGTGTGGTTCGTCCCGCCCTGCAGGAAAGCCTCGACAAAATCAAAGAAGCCAACATTCCCGTTGACATCCGTTACAACCAAGGTATGAAGGCTCTCGGATTGGAGAAATAAGATTTTTCTTCACGAAAAACCTATGCGAGCCGCCCCGACGGGGCGGCTCGTTTTTTTTTTGAAATTCAATATATTTTGTTATATACTACCATTATTTATATTTTCTTTTTTTCTTCATCTCCCTTTTTTCTCTTGAAAGAAAAAAGGGACAAAAAAGTTCAAGAACGGTTAATCCCTATCCAGCCCGCATTGCCCCCGCTTCCCGGGTAACCGTTCGGCCCAACGCGCCACCGATTTTTTATTAAAAATCGTTTGGTGGGCAGCACGTTCTTTAAATATATAAGTAAGAAATCCAACCGCGGTAGCCGAAAGGCATTGAGAAAAAAGCGTTAAAAAAAACGACGGAGAGAAGCGTTAAAAAGGCGTCAGTGTTTGAGCATAGAAACGCCTGCAGGTTTGTGTTTCGTTATATAGTTGATAGTGGTAATTTGTTATGAACTATGACAAATATGCGAGTTTGACGACTTTAGCGGAACGCAGTTGTTTTTTAGCTTTTTTGTCACAGCCTTGAATTTTTCTTTTGCTTCTTTTCTTTTGTTTCAAGACTATTACTGGTGCGTTAAAAATGAATTATTATACTTTTGGTGGTTTTGTTTCAATGTTATTTAGATAATAGTCTGTATGATAATGTCTTTCCAAGAGTTCTTTATACATTATTAAATAGTTATCACGCAAATAATTTTCAAATTGTTTTAGCAATATGCATTTACAAGCTACTGAAGACAAATAACTTACAAAGATTGTTAAAAAGTTAACGCACCAGTATTATTTCAAGACAAAAGAAAACGAAGGTCAGTGGGAGAAACCCATTGAAATCTGAGTGCAGGTCTTTCTTATGTTTTAAAATTATTACAACACAATTTTCCCATTGTCTTTTAAAAAAGGTCCCCGAATATTATTCGGGGACCCAACCTAAAAATTGTACTATGAAAAAGAAAACATCAAGGCGCGCTTTCACTTTTTGGAGAAGCTATGCACGCGTCTTTTTTATTTGCATTAGCTTTGCACCTTTGTGCGCCATTATAAACGAGGACTTTCTGTCTTTATTGTGTGAAAAAACATTTTTTTTGCAAAAAATATCCTAACTCACTGATAGTGTGTCCCTGTTTTTCTCAATTTTTTCTTCCACCATCTTGGCGGTGATACGCACTTTGGTGCAGTTTTTCTTCGACGGCAGGTCGAACATAATGTCGGTCATCACCGTTTCCATGAGCGAACGCAGTCCGCGGGCGCCGAGTTTGAACTCGATGGCTTTGTCCACCACCATTTCGAGGGCGGCCTTGTCGAAAGAGAGCTCCACGCCGTCCATGGCAAACAGGGCTTTGTACTGTTTGGTGATAGCGTTTTTCGGTTCGGAGAGTATGCGTTGCAACGCCTCCCTGTCGAGGGGGTCGAGCGAGGCGAGCACGGGGAAACGTCCCACAAGTTCGGGTATGAGTCCGAAATGTTTCAGATCCTGCGGCTGCACATATCTCAGCAGATTGTCGTCCTTTGCGTTGGTGCGCGACGACGCCTCTTTGAACCCGATGACATGGGCTTTCAAACGTGCCGCGATATGGCGTTCGATGCCGTCGAAGGCGCCGCCGGAGATGAACAGTATGTTCTGGGTGTTTACGGCAATCATTTTCTGTTCGGGGTGTTTGCGTCCGCCTTGCGGGGGCACGTTGACCACGGCTCCTTCGAGGAGTTTGAGCATGGCCTGCTGCACACCTTCGCCCGACACGTCGCGGGTAATGGAGGGGTTGTCGCTTTTGCGGGCAATCTTGTCTATCTCGTCGATGAACACTATGCCGCGTTCGGCGGCCTGCACGTTGTAGTCGGCGGCCTGCAAAAGACGGGTAAGAATGTTCTCCACGTCCTCGCCCACATATCCGGCCTCGGTGAGGGTGGTGGCGTCCACAATGCAGAACGGCACGTTGAGGATTTTGGAGATGGTGCGTGCCAGGAGAGTCTTTCCGGTGCCCGTTTCGCCTACAATGACGATGTTCGATTTTTCTATCTCCACATCGTCGGCGGTACGTTTTTTGTCGCTCTGGTAAAGCAGACGTTTGTAGTGGTTGTACACGGCCACGGAGAGTATGCGCTTGGCGGCGTCCTGCCCTATCACATAGTCGTCGAGATGGGCTTTTATCTCCTGCGGGGTTTTTATTTGCAGGGGCGGTTCGGGGGCGTTGTTTTTCTCCTTTTCGTTAAGGATGGTGAAAAGTTCGTTTGCTCGTTTGCTACAGTTGTAGCAGATCATTCCGTGAATGCCTTGCAAAAGCGGTCCCACTTCCTTTTCGCTCATACCACAGAAAGAGCAGACATCGTTTTTTTTTGCCATATATAGTATAATAAAAATGTAAAACGGTTTAAATCATTATGTTATGGGATGCGTCCTGTCGCAGGAAAACAAACAGCAGAGCTGTGAACGACATCAGCGACGAGCCTCCGTAGCTGAAAAACGGCAAAGGCACGCCTATAACCGGAAGCAGTCCCAGCACCATGCCGAGGTTTATGATAAAATGGAACAGCAGTATCCCCACCACGGAGTATCCGTAAACAAGGGCGAATTTGGAGTACTGCCGCTCGGCTTTGTTGATAAGTCGTATGAAAAGAATGACATAGAGCGCCACCAGCGCTAACGAGCCCACAAAGCCCCATTCCTCGCCGACGGTGCAGAAAATGAAGTCGGTTTCCTGTTCGGGAACAAAGTCGAACTTTGTCTGGGTGCCGTTGAGGAATCCCTTTCCGAAAAATCCTCCGGAGCCAATGGCTATCTTGGACTGGCGCACGTTGTACTCTATGCCCTGCGGGTCGTCGATTTTACCGAGCAGAGCGTTGATACGTGTCTTTTGGTGTTCTTCGAGGGCGTGTTCGAAAACAAAATCGGTGGAGAGTACAAATGCCGAACAAGCAACAACCACAAGTATGGTGCGTACTATTATTTTCGACGTGCGTTTGTTGAGCCACAAAAACAGATATGCCAATGCAATAGCGGCTACGATTCCGATAAGCAGGTAGGGGTTTATAAGTAGCGAAAGCACAAACAGCGCTACCACCAGAACGCCGATTATCAGCACCTTGCCCGAAAGTCCCAAGCGGTACATAGGCACTATGAAACTGGAGAACACAATGGCCGAGCCGGCGTCGTGCTGCAGCAGGATAAGCACGGCCGGGACAATAATCAGTGCAAAGGTAATGACTTTCGTTCTCAGGTCGCGGATATGTATATCTATGGAGCCCAGATATTTAGCAATGGCAAGAGCTGTGGCAAATTTGGCTATCTCCGACGGCTGTAGTTTGAACGGCCCTATGGGAATCCACGACGTGGCACCTTTCACCGCCGCCATCGATAGCACCACGAGAAGCAGCACAATGGCAATGGCGTATATCACATACGCCGCCGTGCTGAAAATATGTGCATCGATAAGCAAGATAACCAGTGCAAGTACGAAAGAGATGCCTATCCAAATCAGCTGGCGGCCATGCTGCGAATTCATTACCAACACACTTGTAGAGCTTGTGTCGTAGGTGGCGGCATAAATATTAATCCACCCGAAAAGCACTATCAGGACGTAAATAAGCACCGTTACCCAGTCCACACTGCTGAATATGTTGTTTTTTCTTGCTCTCATGTCTTAACGGCGTTTTTTCATTTTTTTATACACAGGTTTCAGTGGCAGGCTCTGGCACGGGTTGGTGTTCATATAGTGGTTCTCGAACTCCACACGTTCCACTTTCTTTTTCAGATATTTCTCCACCACAAGGCTGGCGATAGGGGCCGCCCACGAGCCGCCTGCTCCGGCGTTTTCGACGTATGTAGCCACGGCAATCTTGGGGTTGTCCTTGGGTGCGAAGCAGATAAACACCGAGTGGTCGATGCCTTTGTTTTCGGCGGTTCCCGTCTTGCCGCAGATGTCGATGCCCGGGATATCGGCCTTGTGAGCCGTGCCGCCCGCGCCGTGAATAACGAGGTACATGCCTTCGGCGGCGATATCAAAATATTCGGGATTTACACCAGTCTCATGTCTTTTGTAGAATTCGGGGTTGCGCACGGAGTCCTCGCCGTAATAGCGCACCACATGCGGGGTGTAGTAGTATCCGCGGTTGGCCACAATGGATGCAAGGTTGGCCATTTGCAGGGGCGTTACGGTAACCTCGCCCTGACCTATGCAGTTGGAGTAGATGGTGGAGAAAGTCCATTTTCCGTTGTACCACTTGTCGTAGAAAGAGGTGTCGGGAATGTTTCCGGTGCCCACATCGGGCAAATCCACACCCAAGCGTTGGCCGAAGCCGAATTTGAGCATGTGTTCGCGCCACAGAGCAAGGCCGTAGTGGCTGTCGCGATACTGGTCTTTGAAAACGCCCTGCTGTATCATGCGGCGGTATGTGTAGTAGAAATAAGGGTTGCACGACATTTTGATGGCGTCGCGCACACAGCCGGCGCTGGGATGGCCGTGGCAGCCTATGATTTTGTCGCAGGGGAAGCCGGTGCCGGGGTTTATCACGCCTTCGTCGAGGGCTATCATAGCCTGTGCCACTTTGAAGATGGACCCGGGGGGATATGTCCCCTTCAACGCACGGTTGTAAAGAGGTCTTGCGATATCCTGCAAAAGAATTTTGTAGTTTTCGCCGCGCACGCGTCCCACAAGCAGGTTGGGGTCGTAGGTGGGGGCGGAAACGAGGGTGAGCACCTCGCCTGTGGACGGCTCTATGGCCACCACACAGCCGCGTTTGTTGGCCATCAGCTTTTCGGCGTATTCCTGAAGGTTGACGTCGATGCTGGTGTAGAGGTTCTGTCCTGCCACGGCAACGGTGTCGAAGAGTCCGTGCTGGTATTGTCCCTGCTCCACGTTGTGCACGTTGACAAGGGTAACTTTCTGGCCTTTTTTGCCGCGGAGCACCGACTCATACGATTTTTCCAGGCCGCTTTTGCCAATATAGTCGCCCTGACGGTAGTATTTGTCGCTGTTCAGGACGGTGTCGTTGAGTTCGCGTTCATCAACCTCGCCAATATAGCCGAGCAGGTGGGCGGCAATGGGCTTGGGGTAGTGCCTTAGGGTACGCTGTTGCGAATAAAAGCCTTTGAACTTGTACAGCTTTTCCTGAAAAGCACCGTAGGTCTCTTTGGATACCTGCTTGAGAAACACTGACGGCGTTTGCATGGAAAATTTGCGGGCCTTCTCCAAGCGTTCGTAAAAATCCTGTTTGCTGATGTCGAGGATGGAGCAGAACAGCGCGGTGTCGAAACTCCCGGCTTTTTTCATTTCGGCCGGAACCACCATTATGTCGTACACGGCATCGTTGTAAACCAAAAGCTCACCGTTGCGGTCGTAGATAAGGCCGCGGGCGGGATACTGGACGATATGTCGCAGGGCATTGTCGTTGGCAGCATCTTTGAGACTGCTGTCGAAAAGTTGCAGATGTATCAGGCGGACGAGAAAAATAATCCCGACAGCAAGTATCAGCAACTTGACAAAAAAACTCCTGTTCGAATATGTATCGGCCATGGTTTAGGTTCGTATGATTTTAAAAATAAAATGATTGTAAAAAAACAACCTCTCATCGAAGGTTTGCAAATATACGCAATTTTTCGC
>Ga0310696_10004843_pt1 | contig 16397 bp, 6 predicted proteins | sample AusTroGonzalo_MG_4_FD_203885 | JGI IMG/M metagenome (GOLD analysis project Ga0310696, IMG submission 203885) | Bovine rumen microbial communities from tropical cattle in Woodstock, Queensland, Australia - Gonzalo_02 (v2) (version 2) | ecosystem: Host-associated > Mammals > Digestive system >...
GTTGCCTCGGTCTTGACGCCGGCAGCTACAAGCTTCTCATAGAACATCTTACCCTGGCAACAGGGAACGACATTATCCTTCTCACCGTGGAAGATGATGATGGGAGGATTGTTCTTGTTGACATAGTACGTAGCACTCAGGCTGCGATACTTGTCCGGCTCCTTGTCGAGCTTCGAATTGAGCAGCACGTCCTCAGGACTATTCTCACCCATCTTCATGCCCTCGCCACAGTCCATGGCCGTAAGATCCACAGGACCCGACCAGTCGCAAGCGGCATTCACGCTGCTGCTCTCATTGGCGAAACAGCCGACAGTTCCCTCCAGGTCGATGTCGTACGTACCCACCTTCGTCTTCTTGATGCCACTGGTGGTAGCAGCCGTTGAAGAGAGATGACCACCGGAAGAGAAACCGCTGGTAGCGACAAACGAAGGATCGAACTTATACTTCTTTGCCTCACCACGCACGAAACGGATGACGGCACGGATGTCATGAATCTGAGCCGGCCACTTGGCATCCATACTGCTGCGATGGTTCGGACAAACCACGGCATAACCAGCCTTCAACAAAGCATCGACGATGGTACCGAGGTCGGCAGCACCCTTACTGTTGTTGCTGAACCATGCACTGCCATAGATGTGGATCACCACGGGATAGCTTGCTGCCTCTTTCTTAGGCAGATAGATGTCGCAGGTATGGAATGCCTCTTCGTCGCCTGCATAGTTCACATCCTTCCATTCCTGGGAGGTTTCGAGTTTCACCTGTGGTCTCTGGAAACCGCCAAAGCCTCCGAAACCGCCCTGGGGCTGTGCTGAAGCAAATGTTGCAAAGCCCATCAGAATCGCTGAAAATAATACTTTCTTCATAAGTTCTTTTGGTTAAAATAAAACTAATTAAAATGTTATTTGAATGTCCACCAGTCGAGACGCACGTCACCCGAAGCCTTGCTGAAGCAGAGGTAGAGGTCGTGCACGCCTGTAGCGCCCTTCACTTTAGCGCTGAAAGACTTATATTTCTCCACAGAGCCCGTAGACTTGATAGCGACGGTACCGATGGCATCGCCACTCTTGCTGTCGAGACGCAGGGTAATGGTGCAGCCTGCCTGTGCAGCGGCAGCAGCCACGATGGCAAACTGCTTAGCGCCCTTCGAACCGAAGTCCACACCGCGCAGACGGATATATTCGTCGTCGTTGATGTCAAAGATATACATATTCTTCTTACCCGTTGACTCCGGCATATCCTTCACCACGCCCGTATTCTCAATGCCCATCTTTGCACTCTTCAGACCGAAGCCCCACGCCATTGTCTCAGCCTCCACGCGCTTGTAAGGATTCAGCCAGTGCAGCTGTTTCATTGGCGCGAGATCCAACCAGTAAGGAGACGTCTGAATCGTTCCGTCGGCATTATAGGTGATCTCCGTGCCATTGACGCTGCGGCGCTCATGATGCTGGAAGGTCTCGAGGTGCATCAGGTCGTAGTCCTGGCCGAAGAGATACGAATGTCCCTTAAAGTCGGCGATACCGGGATGATTACCACGGTCGCGCTGCGTGGGCGCCATCAGATAGTTCTGTTCTTTCCAAGGACCTAATGGCGAATCGCTCATAGCATAGCCCAAGCCCTCCGGACAGCAGGTCGATGCAAAGCCCATGTAGTAATGGCCGTTCCTCTTATAGAACCAAGGCCCTTCCTGGTAATGCTTGATGGCCCAAGTCGCCTTCTCGCTGCCTGGCACCCTGAGGTTGATCTTGGCACCTTCCTCCTTCACGGGACGCATCATGCCATCCTTGGGATTGAGCACGTAGATGTCGCCCTTGGTGGATATCATGTCTTCGTTCAACTTGACGCAATAGGTCTGCGGATTGCCCCAGAACATATAGGCCTGCCCGTCATCGTCGATCCAGACGCTCGGGTCGATATCGTCCCAATGCTCCTTCTGCCACACCAACGGCTGACCGAGGGGATCCTTGAAGGGGCCGTAAGGCGAATCAGCTACCAGCACACCGATACCGTGACCGTGCAGCGGGGCATAGAGGTAGAACTTGCCGTTGCGCTCGATGGTCTGGATGGCCCAGGCACCGTTCTCACGACTGCGCCAGGAGAACTCTTTCAAAGAGGCTACAGCGCCGTGTTCCGTCCAGTTCACCATGTCGGTAGTCGACCACAGGAGCCAGTCGTACATGAAGAAACCGGCTGAATTCTTTTCATTCAGGTCGGGGATGTCCTCAGGCGAGGCATCATGCGACGTATATAAGAATAAGGTGTCGCCCACAACCATCGGTGAGGGATCGGCGGTGTATTTGGTCTGGAACAACGGCATGTTTACCTGCTCCAGCCCGCGCATCTCCCACCAGTCGAAGTTGAAGAGTTTCGGACCCTTGCGGCCTTTAAAGACAAAGTAGAGGTCGGCAGTCTCTGGCAGAGCAATGCCGGAAAGCGTGCGTGAGGGTGCGTCTATATCTGTAAGGGTAGAATAGTCTAGGTCGAGGGTAATGGTCTGCCACTTCTCCCAACCGCCAGTGCCAGGCACGTCCACTGTACCAAGGCATCTACCGCCAACGCTGTCGAGACGAATTTCAATCTGTCCGCCACGCAGACCGGAAGCCACGCGAGCCTTGAAGACACGCGGGTATTTGTTGTCAAATGCCACGTTCTGTAGTTTGATATAGTCGCCGTTGTGGATATCGGTCACATAGACACCCACCTCATCGTTCTGTTCGGTCTTGACGCCCTTCGAGAAAGCCATCGTCTCAGCCTCCACCTTGCGATAGGGATCAAACTTACCCACGGGCTTCACACCCTCGTCGGTAGGCATGATTGTGGGGAAACTGCCGTCAGCATTATACTTGAATTCCTCGACCGCCACACTGCGTCCGAAACCACCGCCATTAGGCAGTTTACCCGTATGATAGAAGAAATAACTATGACCTTTGTAATCTGCCACACCACAATGGTTTGTAAACGACTTGGTATCGCAGAGGGGCATGATCTCGCCGGCATAGGTCCAAGGGCCAATGGGCGAAGGAGCCGTGCTATAAGAGATATGCTCAGGCACGCCACCGGCAGCATAGAGCAACTGGTAGATGCCATTACGCTTAGTAAGCCACGGGCCTTCCACATACGAGTCCTTATATTCCTTACCCTGCACACGTTCGTCTCTCAGGGGTGAGCCGAAGCCCTCCTCTGTCATGTTCAGCGTACCGAGTTCACCGGAATAGGAAATCATATCGCGGTTCAGTTTCAGATAATACACTCTGGGATTACCCCACATGAGCCACGCCTGACCGTCATCATCGATCATCACCGTGGGGTCGATATGATCCCAGGAGCCGTTCTCGAACAGCGGCTTACCGATGGCATCGCGGAAGGGACCCGTAGGCGAATCGCTCACTGCCACACCGATGGCCATACCCCGAGAAAGGCGGGAGTGGGCACAGATATACCAATAGAACTTACCGTCGCGCTCGATGGTCTGGCCAGCCCAGGCACGATCATCTGCCCAGGAAAAGCTCTCCAGGGCGAGGGGCGAACCATGGTCCTGCCAGTTCACCATGTCCTGTGTCGAATAGACGCGCCACTCCTGCATCCAGAAGAAATCGGCACCATCTTCATCATGACCGGTATAAACATACATCGTCCCGTCATGAACCATCGGAGCGGGGTCGCTCGTAAACCAGGTTTGAACAAATGGATTCTGGGCCACTGCGGGCATCGCCACTACGACAGCTGCGCTAAGGATTACGTTCTTTAATTTCATCTTACTTTAAATAATATGTTAATCTGTTACTCTGTCTTAAATTGATTACTTTGTCTTTATACGGTTGCAAAATTACAAAAGAATCCGTAATGTCGGCTATACTTTTTGTTTCTTAATCTTTTTTTATTGTATCATTATAACAATTATTGGAGTTTTTTTATTAACTTTGCGCCAAAATCACTTATCAACAAAACAAAAACAATGAAAAAACGAATGACAATCTGCGCTGCCCTGCTGGCAGCCACGCTGGGTCTCCACGCCCAGAAGACAATGAAAGCTCCCGCTGGCGGAAAGGCTATCAGTGACGAATTGATCGGTATCTTCTTCGAGGATATCAGTTCCAGTGCCGACGGTGGACTCTATGCCGAGCTAATTCAGAACGGTTCTTTTGAGTACAATCCCTCTGAGCGCGACGGCTGGGGACCTGCCACAGCCTGGAAGGTGATTCGTCCCGGACACTCCCTCGGACGCCTGGACATCCGCATGACCGATGGTCTCAACGCCAACAACCCCACTTACATGCGCCTGCACACGGAGCGTGCCAAGGAGTATTATGACTATCGCGGCTGGACGGGCTACGGCATCCAGAACGACGGTTTCGACGGCATCAGCGTCAAGGCTGGCGAGAAATACGATTTCTCCGTCTTCCTGCGCAATATCGGTGCTGCCAAGAAGGTACGTGTGGCCTTGATAGCACAGCCGCAAGGACGAGGCGGATTTGGCTTCGGACCAAGAGACCCGAAACTCCTGGCAGAGGCCAAGTTCGACATCAACAATACCGCTTGGCAGAAGTACGAAGCCGTGCTGACACCCGACAGCACCTGTCAGAATGCTTCGCTCCAGATTCTCGTGCTCACCCCTGGTGATCTCGACGTCGATATGGTATCGCTCATGCCGCAGGACACTTACAAGGGTCACGGTCTGCGTAAGGATCTGGCTCAGGCACTGGCCGATCTCCAGCCCAAGTTCATGCGCTTCCCCGGTGGTTGCGTGGTTCATGGCGGCGGCGATGGTTTCTGGGATACCTATCGTTGGAAGACCACCATCGGTCCGAAGGAACAGCGCCGCGGTCTGAAGAACACCTGGGGTTACCATCAGAGCATGGGACTGGGCTTCTTCGAGTATTTCCAGTTCTGTGAGGATACGGGCATGGAACCCCTGCCTATCCTGCCTTGTGGTGTATCGTGTCAAGGTGCCAATGGCGGCTGGGGCATGCGTGATCAGGCACAGGACGTCGTTCCCATGAGTGAAATGGACGAGTGGGTAGCCGAGGCCATCGACCTGATTGAATGGGCCAATGGCGATCCCGCCACCAACAAATGGGCGAAGATGCGTGCCGATGCCGGTCATCCGAAACCCTTCAACCTGAAGTACCTCGGTCTGGGTAATGAAGAGCGTATCTCTCCGGAGTTCAACGAGCGTTTTAAATATATATATGAACGCGTGATGAAGGCACATCCCGAGATCGTCATTGTGGGTACCGCCGGTCCCGGCTCTCACCCGGGCAATCGTGACCTGGAGGCTGGTTGGAAACTGGCTGAGGAACTGGGTATGCCCATCATCGACGAGCACTACTATGAACCCAATGCTTACTTCCTGAGCAGTCGCCAGTACAACTACTATCCCCGCGACCGCAAGACAAAGGTCTACTTAGGCGAGTATGCAGCCAAGGATAAGAAGCTCATCGACGCCCTGGCCGAAGGCCTGTATCTGTTGCACGTCGAAGCCAATGGCGATATCGTAGCCATGACTTCCTATGCACCTCTCTTCGCCAAGAAGACCAATACCAACTGGAATCCCGACCTGATCTATTTCGACAACGAGCGTCCGTTCCTCACCTGCAGCTATTATGTGCAGCAGATGTTCGGCCAGTCTTCAGGCCAGTATTACTATGGTGACTGTGTGACCATCGACAATCCCGATGCAGCACCCCGTTGGCGCGGACTGCCCCAAGATCAGGAAAGCGGTTATCTCCAGGGTCAGAGTGTCATCCTGAATGTCAAGACGCGCAAACTCTATGTCAAGCTCTGCAACGCCGGTGCCGAGGCCAAGGTTGCCAATATCAACCTCTCCCGCTTCGGCCTGAAGAAGCTCGCCACGAAGACCACTATCAGCGGCCAGCCCGATCAGGAGAACAACTACGATGCCCAGCCCATCGCTCCGCAGAAAGAGCAGATCAAGGCTCAGAAGAAATTCAAATACGACCTGGCCCCCTACTCCATCGTCATGTTTGAATACAGTTTATAATCAATTTAATAGCCCCGGGGTTCCGGGGCATTTTTTTTGATTTTTATTTGGCCAATTCGGAAAAAGATATTAATTTTGTGGCCGAAACAAATGACTGACAATGTGAATAACCGTCAATTTAACCTTCTAACAGTAATTTTGCTGTTTTGCTTCTCATCGTCTGTTGTTGCGACAGAGGAAGGAAGAAAAACGTCGCAAATGTACCGTAAGTATCGCATGCTCTATGATAAGGGCGACGACAGCGCTTTCTACCAGCATGTGCATGCCTTCGAAGCCTATCTGAAGCGTACAAATGACCTGAAGTCGTATTATAAGATGATGACCAACGAGGGGTTCTATGACCTCAAGCAGAATCATCTTTTCCGCGCCATACAGACGGCTCAGACGCTCGATGCCGAAGCCAGAAAGAACAAGTCGGTAGACTATTATTATCTGGCCACTGGTCTGATGGGAAACATCTATCGCGCGTCGCACGATACCCGTAGGGCGGAGGAGTATTTTATACAGGCCCTCGACGAAGTAGACGATCGCGATCCTAAGTTTACGATGGTTACTCAGCGCGATCTGGCGCAGCTGCTCTGTATGAAGAACCCTTCCTTGGCTATCGAATACGTTACCCAGGCAGAAAAACTCGCAGAGAAAAGAAAGGATATTGACAACCTTTCACTCTCGAAAGCCATGAAACTTTATGTCCAGTTCCTTAATGACTACAGAGACGATTTTGATAATACCTATCGCGAGTATGAGCAATTGCGACAACAAGGCGATTCGACGTTCAATCACCAGTATGACAATCTGGTAGAGATAGCCCGTCTCACCTTCGACGGCGAATACCAGAAAGCCCTCGACAAACTGAAGGATGGACGGGTGTATGTCGACAGTTCGCTGGTGGCTGTATGTATCTATCATCATGCTGGGGATGTTGACAACGGTTTCAAAGCCATGAAGCGCCGATTCGCTGAGATGGATTCCCTGTTCAGTATCGTCCAGGATGCCAACTTCAATCAGATGGCTACCGAGCGCACACTGATGAGGTCACGTGAGGAGGCTTCGGAAAACAAGAAGACGGTGAAACGGCTCACCAACTGGATTATGGTGATCATCGTGGTTTTCCTGATTATCTATATCATGGGCCGCCGCCGGCTTGTGCGTATCATCTGGGACAAGAACAAGAAACTGCAAACCGCCCTTGACCGTGCCGAGGAGTCGAGTCGCATAAAGTCGGCATTCATTAATAACATGAGCCATGAAATACGTACGCCCCTGAATGCTATAGGTGGATTCTCCAGTCTGCTCTGCCAGCCTGGCATCGACCTGAGCGAAGAGGAGAAAAAAGACATGCAGGAGCGCATCGCCTATAATGTAGACCTCATTACTACCATTGTCAGCGAGGTGCTGGAGTTCTCGAATAGTGAGAGCAAGAAAGGTCGGCGTCCTGATTCGGACATGTCGGATGTCATGATTAATGGTCTGTGCCGTAAGCTGCTGCATTCGAAGGCTCATGATTCCAACGAGGGTGTAGAGACCCGATTCACGACGAATGTAGCCGACGACTTCACGGTGCTTACCCATCCATCTACCGTGAACCGTATCCTGACGCATATCCTTGACAATGCCCAGAAATTCACAGAGAAGGGCTTTATCGAACTGCGCTGCGAGTATGATAAGGCAGCCCGTCAGGCAAGATTGATTGTCCAGGACACAGGTGTCGGTATCAACCCGGAGGATAGGGACCGAATTTTCGGCCGCTTTGAGAAGGCTTCAGACAACTTCAAGGAAGGTATCGGCCTCGGCCTGCCTATCTGTCGGCGACTTGCCAGTTCAATAGGAGGAGAGATAACCCTCGATACTGAATATACCGATGGAAGCAGGTTTATCCTCTCAATACCTATGACATCATAAAAAAGCACCCCTTGCGGAGTGCTTTTATTATAAGTAGGATATCGGCTGATTTTACTTGAACAGGCTCAGCGCCATCTGACGGAGGCAGCGGCGCCATGTGAGGAACTCATGGGCAGTACCTTCTGAGATCAGACCTTCGGCATTGAAGCCGGCAGCCTTCAGGTCGGCTACACTCTTGTTGATGCCATCAGGATTCTCCTTAGAGCCGCATCCCTCAAAGATATACTTCACAGCCGTAGGATCCTTGATCTCCTCAGGCGCATACTGACCGCCAGAGAGCAGACCCCAGTATCCGAACACCTCAGGACGACGCAGGGTGATGAGCTTGGTGGTCATACCACCCATCGACAGACCAGCCATAGCGCGGTTCCACTTGTCGGTCTTGGTCAGGAAGTTCTTGTCGATATACGGAATGAGCTCGTCGATGAGCACCGTCTCGAATTCCTTAGCCGTGAACTGGCCAATCGTTCCAAACTTGAAATCGTTGGTCAGACCGTAAGCCATCACGATGATGAAAGGTTTGATCTTGCCGTCGGCAATCAGGTTGTCCATAATCAAACCGGCCTTACCCTGAATGGGCCAACTGGTCTCGTTTTCACCCCAGCCATGCTGCAAATAGAGCACAGAATAACGCTCCTGAATACCCTTGGCACCTTCCTTCACAGGATTACCTTTCTTATCGACGAGCTGGCCATAACCATAGGGCAGATAAACCGTAGCCTCCTGCATCTTACCCAGACTGGGTGAATAGAACTTCACCGTCTGCATGCTGCCATGAGGAATATCGGTGCGCTCAGCATAGAAGTCCTGATCAGGGGCGGGAATCTCGATACCACTCTCCCAACGGCACGAACCGAAGTAGTTGCCTGTACCCGGGTCATTAACGGTTGCGCCGTCGATGGTCAGGTGATAGTAGTGGAAGCCGGGATCCATCGGGCCCTCGGTGGTTCCTGTCCAAACGCCATCGTTATCCTTCTTCAATACGGTACCGCCACGGCCACCAAGACCGAGACTGACAATCACCGACTTGGCATCGGGAGCCTCGATGCGGAAACGGGCATAACCCTCGCTGTTCACCTTCGGCCACTCCTGACCAGGCTGATTCCACTCGTTACTGACGAAGTCCTCTTTCGGCACACGCTTGTCGAGGGCAGGATCAAAGTCGCGGATGGCACGGAAGCAAGCCTTCGGACGGTAATTCTCGTCGAAGGGCAGCGGATGGTTGTTCACACCGAGCCAAGAGTCCTTGTCACCCAGATTCCAGAAGGTCACGTTGTCGATGACGTCGGCGTGCTTACGGAAGATCTTGAACAGACGGGCATACTGATCGGTCTGCAATGTTGACATGTAAGCGGGCATGGGCTTAGCCTCACCACGCGAGAACATCAACTGACCACCGCTCTCATTGTTCATACGCAGGTCGAGCTCGGTGATATTGATATGCTTCACAATCTCCTTGAAACGGACAATCGCCTTCTCAAGCTGCTCCTCGCTGGGGAAGTAGATGTTGTAGTGGCCCTGCATGCCGATACCGTCGATGGGAACACCAGCGTCCTTCATCTTCTTCACCATATTGTAGATGCGCTCACGCTTGCCCTCGTCTACACAACTGTAGTCGTTGTAGAACAACAGCGTATTGGGATCAGCCTCACGAGCGAACTGGAAAGCCTTGGCGATGAACTCGTCGCCGCAGAGCTGGAAGTGACGGCTCTGACGATACGGACTCGGCTCCTGACCAGGACGACCGAAACCGAAACGGGGTCCTCCGTCGTCGGCCATGGCCTCGTTCACTACGTCCCAGGCATAGACTACATCCTTATAGCGGTTCACAACCGTATGGATGTGCTCGCGCAGACGCTTATAGAACACCTCTTTCTTGACGGGTTTGCCATTCTTGTCGGTAAACATCCAGTCGGCAAACTGTGAATGCCAGCACAGACAATGACCGCGCATCTTGATGCCGTTCTGACGGCAGAAGTCAGCAATCTTGTCGGCACGCTCGAAATTCCAAACGCCCTCCTTCGGATGAATCTCACCGGGCTTCCAGTCGTTCTCGGCAGTCACACTATTGAACTGCTTGATGACGAGTGCCTTCTGTGCATCATCACTTACATTGCGCTGGTTCAGCGCTACACCAATGGTAAAATAGTCCTTGTAGGCATCCTTCAGACCTACATTCTCTCTGGGATCAACCTGACCCCACTGTGCAAATACGGACGTGCTACCAGCCATAGCCAGGACAAGTCCAACAAAATACTTCTTAATCATTTCTTTTTATTTTATTTTCGATTTTCGGATTTTCGATTTTCTATTTATTACTGTTGCGGTAGCAAATTATTCACTTTTCACTCTTCACTTTTCACTTAAAAAGGCTCAGTGCCATTTGACGGAGGGCGCGGCGCCAGGTCAGGAACTCATGGGCGGTGCCTTCAGAGATATGACTCTCGGCATTGAAGCCGGCAGCCTTCAGCGTCTCCACAGCCGACTTGATACGGTCGGGACCTTCCTGAGAACCGCAGCTCAGGAAGATATACTTCACCTGCTTCTTGTCCTTGATCTCCTCAGGGGTGTAGACACCACCGCTGAGCAGGCCGTAGTAATTGAACAACTCAGGACGAGCCAGGGTAATGGAATGCGTCTCCATACCTCCCATCGACAGACCGGCCATAGCGCGGCTTTCCTTCTTGGCGATGGTACGGAAGTTGGCGTCAACGTATGGTATAAGCTCATCGCAGAGCACCTTTTCGAAGTTCTGGGCAGCAGCGCCACGACCACCAGCACCACCACCGAGACGCATCTCGTTCGTCATACCATAGGTGCAAACCACGATGAAAGGTTTGACCTTACCCTCGGCAATGAGGTTGTCCATGATGAGGTTGGCATGCCCCTGAGTCATCCAGGCGGTCTCGTCCTCACCCCAGCCATGCTGCAGATAGAGCACGGGATAATTGGTCTTGGCATCCTTGTCGTAGGTCGGCGGTGTGTATACGAAAGCACGACGGCACTGCTTGGTGCTCTCACTCCAGAAGAGAATCTGCTGCACCTTGCCGTGAGGCACGTTCTTCATGGCGTAGAAGTCCTTATCCTTGGCAGGAATCTCGATACCACTCTCCCAACGGACAGAACCGTAGTAGTTGCCTGTACCAGGATCATTGAACGTACCACCGTCGATATTAAGGTGATAGTAGTGGAAACCTTCGTCCATCGGTCCGGCTGTGGTGCCTACCCATGAACCGTCGTAGGTTTTGCTCAACTTGGTGCCACCCTGGCCACCTAAACCGAGACTAACCGTCACAGCCTGAGCATCGGGAGCCTCAATGCGGAAGCGGGCATAGCCCTGAGAGTTCACCTGCGGATACTGCTGTCCAGGCTGGTTCAGTTCAGAAGGAACGAAGTCCTCCTTGATACCCTCCTGCTGGGGGAAGGCACGGCTGGCATCAAACGGCGCACGCTGCTGTCCAAAGCCACCGAAGCCACCAGGGCCACCCATGCCACGACGACGCTGTCCCTGACCAGGACCACCCTGACCGAAACCGCCCTGACGTGGACCACCCTGTCCGAAGCCACCCTGTGGACGCGGCTGACGTGCCGGACGCTTAGGCATATCCCACTTAGGCGCCTTCATGTCACGGATATACTCATAAGCCAGCTTAGGCTGATAGTTCTCGTCCCAAGGCAGCGGATAGTTACGGGCACCGAGCCAAGAGTCGCGGTCGCCGAGGTTCCAGAAGGTCACACAGTCGATAACGTCCTTGTGCTTGCGGAACACGCGGAAGCAACGGGCATACTGGTCAGCCAGATGCTGCTTCACGGAGTCGGTCACGGTAGCACCCTCACGGCTGAACGACAGGCCGCCACCCATCTCCTCGTTCACACGGATGTCGAACTCAGTAATATGGATGTGCTTTACAACGGTCTTGAACAGCGTGATGGCTGAGTCAAGGCGCGCCTCAGAGGGATAGTAGATGTTATAGTGTGCCTGCATACCGATACCATCGATGGGTATACCCTTGGCCTTCATCTTCTTCACCATGTTGTAGATACGGTCACGTTTGTGGGGATCAACGGTGCTGTAGTCGTTGTAGAACAGCAGGGCTTTCGGGTCGGCCTCATGCGCATACTGGAAAGCCTTCTCGATGAACTCGTCGCCACACAGACGATACATCGCGCTCTGACGATAGGGATCGGTGGCGTTGGCATCGTCGCTCATGGCCTCGTTTACCACGTCCCATGCATAGATCACGTCCTTATAACGGGAGACGATAGCCTGAATATGGTTCTTCATGCGCGCATAGAACTGCTCCTTCGTCGTACCCTCAGCCGTCATCCAACGGCCAATCTGAGAGTGCCACATCAGACAATGTCCGCGCAGCTTGATGCCATTCTGACGGGCAAAGTTAGCGATACGGTCGGCATTCTCCCAGTTGAACTCACCCTCACGCGGCTCCGTGGGCTCGGGCTTCATGTCGTTCTCAGCCGTGATGCTGTTGAACTCCTTCTTGACAAGAGCCGACTGCTCGGGATTCGTCACATTGCGCTGGTTCACAGCGACACCAATCATGAAGTAGTCCTTATAGACATCCTTCAGACCTTGTGCCTGGACTGACAGACAGCCAGCCAAGGCGATTAGAGTTAAAAATTTCTTCTTCATTTTCCCAATTGAATAGTTTATTAGCAAGAATGGTGCAAAATTACAAAAGAAGAGCCACATCGGGCTCTTCTTTTGTATCATATATCTTTGGAAATGTAACACGCCCTTGTTATCAGAGCGAAATAGTGCATTCCGCACCGCTGTAGCTGACCTGCTGCTGACGTCCGTCGGGCAAAACAACGGTAAACCGCCGCGACATCAGCATACCGAGGAATTCACCCTTCCGGGCACCGATGGTGAGTTGGCGGGCCTTGTCGTTCCAAGAGAAGGTGATGGTGCTGTAGACACCTCTCTCGTAGCTGTAACTGTCGCCCTCGTCCTCATAGAGAGTGAAGCTGCCGTTGGCACCCGGATAGACACGGATCTCGAGGTTGTCCCAAGCCTTCTCACCCACATACTGCATCTCAGGACCGAGGGGCAGGATACTGCCGGCACGTACGAACATCGGCACACGGTCAATCTGGGTCTCCAGCGTCACGTTCTGTCCACCCTTATACGATTTGTTCGTCCAAAAATCATACCATGTCGCCCCCTTCGGCAGATACTTCACAGCACTCTTCGTTTCCTGCCAATTAATTGTCAATTGTCCATTGTCCATTATCAATTGATCACGGTCCCATCCCGTCATCGCATTCGTGCGGATCACCTTCTCCTCGGTGTACTGCGGATCGACAATCGGACAAGCCAAGATACTACGGCCGAACATAAACTCATCGGTCATGTTCCACACCTTCTTGTCGGCAGCGAAGTCGCTGAACAACGGACGCATATAGCTATCATTATTCGACGTCACCTGCCAGGCCGTACTATATAAATAAGGTATGAGTCGGTAGCGCAGGCGGATCTGCTTCTCGATGGCATCGTAGATGGGTTCTCCTTTCTGACCGAACTGCCAGATCTCACGAGGGGCATCGGCGCCGTGGCTGCGGAACACCGGACAGAACAGGCCATACTGCATCCAACGCACATACAACTCCTGGAACTGCGGATTCTTCGGGGCCGAGCCACTACCCTTCGTATTGTATGAGCTGCAGAAAAAACCGCCGATATCGGTATTGAAGTTGGGATTGCCCGTCAGCGAATAGCTCAGTCCGGCAGGCACCTGCTTGCGCAGCATGTCCCAGGAGGAGTTCACGTCGCCGCTCCACATATTCGAGCCATAGTGCTGCTGACCGGCATAGCTCGAGCGCGTCATGATAAAGACGCGCTTCCCTCCCTCTCTCCTTTGCGCCTGATAGATGCCACGCACGGTCTCCAGGGGGAAGGCATTACGCTGCGAGCGCCACGTACCACCATACACCTTGTGCGCATAGTCGCTCTCACGGGGGTTGAAGAAATCGGGATCGGTAGAATCCATCCACCATGCATCGCAACCATAGTCATAGAGTGTCTTCAGATATTTCCAATAGATAGCACGGGCCTCGGGATGGAAGGCATCGTAGACCTTCACACCCGAGGGATAATCCTTCATCGGGGGCCAGACATGCGAGATTCCGCTCTGGGGCCAGGTCTCGAAGGGCATCAGCAAGCCCTTAGCCTCCAACTCTCGATACTGGTTGGTCATCGGGCCGAAGCTGGCCCAGATGGAGATCATGAAATGGGCGTGCTTCTTGTGGACATTCTGAATCATCTGCTTACCGTTCGCGAAGTCCTCAGCTAAGAAGTCCATCGCGTTCCACAGATAGTTACTGCCCCAGTACTGCCAGTCCTGGATAATACCATCGAGAGGCACCTGCAGTTCACGGTACTTATCGACAATACCCTCTGTCTCGCGGGCTGTCTTATAACGCTCCTTCGACTGCCAATAACCGTAAGTCCACAACGGGAACATGGGCACGTCGCCCGTCAGGTAACGCATCTGGGCAATGACGCCGTCAGCCGAGCCGCCATACATGAAATAATAGTCTACGCCTTCGCCCACTTCGGCATCGAAGGTCATTCCCTGGGCATTGTCTTCAAACAATGTCGGTGAGTAGTTCTCCCAGTAGAGTCCCCAGCCCTTGATGCTTTGCAGCACATTCTGGAAATCTTCCAGATTCGACTGCTCCATACGTTTCTTCTCACCGCGACGGTTCATCTTGCCGTTCTGGATCGTGCCGAGACCGTAGACTGCCTCATCCTTATCCAGCGTAAAAGTCTGACGGGCTTCCGCCACATCACAACTTTTCTCCTTCAGCAGCAGCTTGCCCTTGGCGGTCAGGAAAGTCAGATTCCCCTGGGCATCCTGTTTCACCGTCAGCTCGCTGGATTTCCAGACTCCTCCAGACTCCGAGATCAGGGGATCTGTCGGCTTCGCCGTAATGACCAGCGTCTTCGTGGGCTGCCCCTTCACAATGTGTACGATACTCGGAGTGATAAACTCCACCTTAACATTCTGCGCAGATACGGCGACCGTGAGCATCACGGTCATCCATGTGATAACAAGTCTTTTCATATCATTGGTTTTGTTGATTTGGCTGCAAAATTATAAAAAAAGTGTCAATTTCCCACTTTATTTTGTTTCATTATTTTTTGTTTTTGAAAAAATTCGTAACTTTGCAGCATGATGACAAAGAAACTTTACCTAACCATGATAGCTCTGATGATGGGCTGTCAAGCAATTATTGCTCAGAAAAGCATTGTCATTCTCTATGAGAACGATGTCCATTGTGGTATCGACGGCTATACCAGGCTGGCCGGTCTTCGCGATGCCATCGAGGCTTCTGATACAGCCTATGTCGGAGCCGTCTGCGTGGGCGATTTCTTGCAAGGCAACACCACGGGTGCCATCTCCAAAGGTCAGTACATCACCGACATCATGCGACTGATGGACTACCATGCCCTGACCCTCGGCAACCATGAGTTCGACTACGGTGTGCCTCGTCTGAAGGAGCTGCTAGCGCAGGTGGCTGCGCCTGTGGTTTGTGCCAACTTCTACGAGGCTGGCGAGCCGCAGCCCGTATATGCCCCATACGTCATCCATCAGTACGGCGATAAGAAGGTGGCCTTTGTCGGTGTCTGCACGCCGGAGACAATGATCCTCGAGGGCTACGCGTTCTACGATACCAACGGCATCCTGCTTTACGACCTCAAGCCGAAGGACTTCTACCAGCTCATCCAGCAGGCCGTCGATGCTGCCAGGAAAGAAGGAGCCGACTATGTGGTTCTGCTCTCGCACGTGGGAGAGACGCCGCAGTCGATGGGCTTCAGCTCCCACCGGATTGTGAACAACACCCGCGGCATCGACGTGGTGCTCGACGGCCACTCTCACGAGATCTTCGAGGGCGTGAAGGTGAAGAACCTCGACGGCCGTGAGATCACCGTCACCCAAACGGGTACGCAGTTCGTTAATGTGGGCAAGCTGGTCATCACCCCCGATGGCCGTTTCACCACCCAGCTCGTCAAGCGTAAAGATATCCCCTATGAGAACGCTAAGGTCACCGCAACCACCGACAGCATCCACCAGATGGTGGAGGCCGTGACTTCTGAGAAGGTTGGTCACAGCGACTACCGACTGGTGGTTAGCGACGAAAATGCCCGGTGGATTGTGCGCGGAGAGGAAACGAATGCTGGTGACCTCGTGACCGATGCCTACCGCTACGCCATGAAGGCCGATATCGGACTTGAGAATGGCGGGGGAATCCGTAATGACATCATGCCCGGCGACATTACTTACGGCGACATCATCGGCATGCTGCCTTACGACAACACCCTGCGCCGTATCATGGTCTCTGCCGAACAGCTCCAGCAGATGCTCACCCGTTGTACAGCCCTCCTGCCCGTGCTCGACGGCAACTTCCCACAGGTCTCGGGCATGCGGTTTACCATCCACAGCAAGAGCCACCGCGTCAGCGACATCGAGATTCT